>Ga0058702_10000995_pt1 | contig 11084 bp, 7 predicted proteins | sample AgamicOrSfe_FD_83781 | JGI IMG/M metagenome (GOLD analysis project Ga0058702, IMG submission 83781) | Agave microbial communities from Guanajuato, Mexico - Or.Sf.e | ecosystem: Host-associated > Plants > Phyllosphere > Phylloplane/Leaf | place: Guanajuato, Mexico | collected 2012-05-30
ATGTATGCCATCAGTCCATTGCCATGATGCCTCATCGCAGTATCTTGTAAGTAAAGCCAAAGCGCTCGCCGCTCGGGCTGGTGGTGATGTATCATGCATTGGCGAAACGACAGCACCAGGAGAAGGTATAGGCGTTGACGAGGAGATCGAACGCGAGGTCGGTCCGTAAGGGTAAGCGTTGCCATAGAGTGCTGATGAGACGTTGCTGTGAGCAGAATGCGAACTCATCGAACCAGCCGAATTTCTTGACGAGAGGGATCCAGAGAATTTTGGGGGCTTCGGATAGAATCTGGGACCGGGAGATGAAGCTTGATAAGGTGATTTGTACTGCCGATTCGTCTTACGAACTTGTTGAATGTACACCAGAAGCTCCCGATAAGTCTGGAGAGCCCAATTGAATGCTTGCTCACGTTGTTGCGCATTCGCGGGAGAACGACCGAAATTAGGAGCGTAATCAAGCGTAAATGGTATGCTTTGAGCACCTGTGAACGAAGGATAAATGGGAGGTACACCGTTATCGTAACCGGGCCATGTGTGAGTGGAGGCTGGGTACGCAAGACCAGGGCCGCCAGCATTCCAGGGGTTTGCGGATCCAGGCACTGAGTACTGACCGTCGTGATGTGAGTAGAATCGAGGATCTCTAATAGCGGCAGGACGGTATGGAATGTAGGTTCCATCGTTCCAGTAAGGACCATAAAGACCATGACCATCTATGCCAGAGGCAGTAGGACCGAGGTACTGGAAAGATGGCTGCATGACACTCGGAACAGATTGACCGTAGTAATGATACAACGGTGGGTTCATGTAAGGTGGTGGTGGAAGGGCTTGCTGATTCATAACAGAGTCCATGTGAGCCATCTGAGGCGGCTGACCGTAATGTTGTGTACTATCACGGCGATGAAGCAGCATGTGCTTGGTGGGTTGTGATCCATGACTGTTACTTTCGTATGCGCCGTTGAGGGTCCCATTTGGTGTTTTCCTCCGCAAGGTGTTTTCTGATAATACCTGCCGCGGTGTCGAGCCACCGTAAGGGCTGTTAAGAGGCTGCGCGAATTGAGCATTCTGGGAGCGATAAGAAAAATAATCGTCGCGATGTTGGTGTCGGTGATAGTCAAAGGGCGAGGGATTTGGAGGCCGAGGCCGTGGTGACAAGGCGACATCCATGATCACGTTGGTAAAAGGTTGTTGTTTCTGACAGCACAGCGTGCCTCTGGGGCTTTCACCGGAGTGCACCTGTGCCTATGCCTGTGCGAAATGAATTCGAATTAAGGCACGACATTGCCATTCATGTACACCAGTCGAGAGTGGCTTCTGACCAACGCTCCGACAATAACTCTTGCAGCAAGCCTAACAATCACTCAAAGCGACGTACGGCATGCAGGTGTCAAAACAGAATATCCCAAAAGACTGGCGGACGGGAGAAGACGTTGCTTAAGCTGTGGATGCAAGGGTTAGACGGTTGGTGATCGAAGCAGCGACTCGGGGCTGACAGAGCGGATTCAAAGGATCCAAGACAGAGAAGGGAAAGGGAAATGATCCCCAGATGAGGACAACTGCAGATTATGTATGCGGGCAACCGACGGGACCATGTAACGGAGACGTGTGACTGGATCCGGGAATAGTGCAGATATGTCACGCAAGATAAAGATGGAACGGGAGTGGTTCGGAAGCGAAGGACGAGGAATGATGACTGCTGCCCGCCGCCTGTCGATGCAGCCAGATAATCTGCGGCGCTTGCTTGCTGATCGGACTAACAGCGAAAAAGGAGAGGAGCGGGAAGAGGTGCTTTTGAACGGGCCAGCAATCATGTTTAAAAACATCCGAAGGAAGCAGCGTGATGGGGCGTGCTCGGCAGGGAGCGGGCATGTGCAATTCCTAGATACGACTGCAGTGGAGTCCTTGTATGGAGAGAGACACGAATCAGAGCCCCAGCCAGGGCTTAAGATCGGCGCGTGGGATGCGCCAACCAACATAAACGGCCCGTGTGGCACTCGCGCTCCTTCAATGCTCCGAGGACTGTAAACCATGGACCGTCGCAAATCTCGTTGCTGCTGGACACGTCGAACATCCTATCGTCCGAGTTGTGTTTCAACCTACCACTCGGTGGCAAGCTGGTTCGTTTCAGAACCGAAGTTGGTCGTCCTGTCAGCGTCGGGGAAGGAGTAGATTGGCCCGCATGGCGTGGGCTGCTTTGTTAAACTGAGGTTGATGAACGAGACTAGAGCCTTTGTGGCTTGCATCGACACGCATGATCCCTTGGACTGGGAAACTCGCGTCGTGCAGGCGGGTCATACCAACAGTAAGTAACCACGTCTTCCAGGGACAGCATATTAATACTCGGTGTCCAAGCGGCTGACAGCCCAACGACTGCCCCTTGAGCAGCACTATCACCGTTGGGAGATACAGGGAAATTATGGGGACACAGAGAGAGTTGGAGCTTCTTCGCATGTAGCCGCGCAGTGGCGAGTACATGAGGCGCAGGGTACAGGTTGCAGCGTTATTGCGCACTGCAGATCACTGCATGGTGATGAGGGTAGCATGACTGCATATGATTGATTGTGCTATGCTAGGATGTGTGTACAAGCGAAGAGATATTGACCTTAAACATGGACCAGTATGCCCACGCTCCGAAGAGGAGGCATCCCGGTGAGTAGTAGGACAAGATACATCTTGTTTGCACCAAAATAGGGCTAAACCACGGCAAATATGGGTAGAGTCCAGAGTGTTGGCAAACTGAGTGGTGGAGAGAATATGAGTGTAGAAAGGAAATGCAGAGGCACGAGGCACCATGGTGAGAAAGGTAGAAAAATCGTTGGGTATCATCACTGAAGAAAAAGCGCAAAAACTTTTGAGCGCATAAGAAGTTCCGTTAGAGTGCTACATAGTAGACGTTTACTCCTCAGGGACTGGGAAAGAAATTAGCAGAGGCTCAAAGGAGGACGGTGGCAGGTCCTAAACTCACTCTCGATCTCGCCGGACTCGATGTCGTCGGAGACGTCCTTGGGGCTGCGGCCATCGACCTGGCAGCCGGTGGAGAAGGCAGTTCCGAGGATCTCCTTGACGGTACCCTTGAGGTCCTTGGCCATGGACTTGAAGCGCATGGTGCGGGCAATGTTGATGATCTCGTCGAGAGGAACAGACTTGGTGTGCTTGATGTTCTTCTCCTTCTTGCGGTCACGTGGGGGCTCCTTGAGGGCCTTGATGACGAGCGAAGAAGCCGAGGGGACGACCGAGACGGCGGCTTGACGGTTTTGGATGGTGAGCTTCACGGTGACGCGAAGACCCTTCCAGTCGCCGGTGGCCTTGGCGATATCTTCACCGACCTTCTTGGGCGAGAGACCGAGGGGACCGATCTTGGGGGCGAGAGCAGATGAGGCACCAACTTCACCACCAGTGGCGCGAAGGTGGATCACCTTGATCTCGTTGGGGTCCATCTTGGGAGCTACAAGTTCGTTTACATCAGCCTGGCGCTCTCATGGCTGCCATTTTAAAAGGACGATACTTACGCATGGCTAGTACGTAAGGTGGTCGGTCTCTTTTAAAAAATTGAAAGGGGGCCCTGAGGGTATGTTGTCGTCGTTGTTAATCGTCGCAAAGGAAGAAAGAGAAGATTGACTGCGCAGCTCGAAAAGAAAATGCAAAGCGTGCGGCGCCAAGCGAGGACAGCTGCGGCTGTAACCGAAGGGGAGAGTTGGACGCACAGACGTACGGGAGACGGAGCTTGCGGCGTCTTCGAGCGTCTCAGGTTTGGTGGCAGTTGCTTGATGACACGGAGTCGACTTTCCACTTCTGTTCACTTCCACTGAAGACTGTCCACCTTTGCGACTTCACTTCTACCTTCCACTCTACACACTTCACAGACCGAGTGAACAGTGTACTGCGACCCTACTTCATCACCCCACACCTCTTTCCGCCTTCAAAATGTCGGCACCACCTCAGCAACCGCCGCAACAACAGGAGCAGCAGCAGATGCCGCCGCAAGAGGGCCAGCCCCAGCAGGGCCAACCACAGATCAACTTGATGCCCGCAGGACTCCAACCCGGTCAGCAGCCCACTCCCGAGCAGATCCAAGCCATGCAGCGTCAACTGGCCATCGAGGCGCAAAAGAACGGCATGACCGTCCCGCAATACGTCGAGCAACTCAAGGCCCAAGCCATGCGTCAACACATGCAACAGCAGCAAATGCGCCAGCAACAGATGCAACAACAGCAAATGCAGCAACAGCAACAGCAGCAGCAGCCCATCACCCCCGGCCCTCCCAAGCCCGAGGCTATCGCCGTTGCAACCTTCCTCCAGAGCCAGGATCTCAAGATTCGCACATGTGTTTTTCAGGAGAAGCGCAAGGACATGTTCAAAGGTGACTTGACTCCACCTCGGCAACCAACCAAGCATTTTCTAACACCAACCTCTAGTTAAGCGTGCAATCCGTGCTCTTGAATCGCCCGCCTACGAGAAAGCCCGCGCAAAGAACCCCCTCCTACCTCCCGTTACCGATCGCGCCAGCGCCGAGAACACATTCAAATTACTCCCCATGTCCCTGCTCGCCCTCCGCGTATCCAAGATCGAGCCGACAGCCGAGCAGCAAAAGAAGAAGCGCGTCAAGGGTCTGTGGAACGTCAAAGTCGAGCAACAGCAAGAAGCCCGTGACGAGTTCCACTACGTCTGGCTCTACGAGGGACCCCAATGGAAGACCAAGCTCTATGCTGTTGGTGCCCTCGCCCTGATCCTCGCTGTTGTCTTCTTCCCCGTCTGGCCCTACAAGCTGCGCATTGGAGTCTGGTATCTTTCCATGGCATGTCTAGGCCTCCTGGGTCTCTTCTTCGCAATGGCAATCTTCAGACTCATTCTCTTCCTCGTCACAATGTTCACCGTACCCCCCGGTCTCTGGCTCTACCCCAACCTCTTCGAAGACGTAGGTTTCTTCGACTCGTTCCGCCCAGTGTGGGGCTGGCAAGAAACCGCAGACGACAAGAAGGCAAAGAAGGAGCAGAAAAAGGCAAAGAGAGAATCCAAGCGTCTGGCGAAACTCGGTGGTGAAAAACTTGCAGATGTGGGCAATAGAGTGCAGGAGATCTTGGATGATGGACATGGTCATCATGGACACAGTCACGACGGACATGTGCACAAGGAAGACATCTCAGCTCCTATCATGCAGCCTGCTGCTGAGGGCGCGACGGGAGCACAGGTCGGTGGAGGTCAGGCCAAGCAGCGTATCATGGCTGCTAGTGTCGAGGAGGCCGACGACGAGTAAATTATGCGCACATCCTCGAGATGCATCCGTGTCTGTCCAAGACTTCCACATGAGATAAATTAGCGTGTATTTGAGTCTAGCATAAATCTGAACTCGCTTTTAACATTCCATGTGCTTTCGAATTATCGTCAGGCAACAATAGATGGTAGTGTTCCACGAAGACAGGGTCATGACAGCAAAACCATCGTTATACATTTGAACGTCTCAAGCAATGAAGCCGATCACTCTAAAATGAAGAAATGAAGAAAGAAGATATTACAAAAACTTGTGTTACACGAACCACCAACTAATCTACACAAACATAGGAAAGGGTAGAAAGAGGTGTTGGGAAGGGGTATCTTTCAAAATCTCAGTTTTTTTCTTTACAACCAACACTTTTCAACTTCCAATCTTAGTAGTCGAATCGCTCGGGAAGCACAACAGGCGCCACAAGCGTCCAACCAAACATGCCGTAGCACACCCACGAGCTGACAATCTTGACCCACGAAGCCCAGTACGTGCGACCCACGGGCACGAAATCGCCCTTTTCGATCAGTGAATCGCCGCCGACGTTTTGGGTCAGCAGTGTTGCAACCCATGCGGTGGACAGCAAGAAGATGATGTGGAACAGAGAGTAGTTGTACTGGGTGGCGTTCTTCTCGTCGTCGCGGGGGTGAGCACCGGGGTACTCGTCGTCATCGCTGTCCGAGTCGGAGTCATCCAAGGCCGAGGCGGGCAGAGAGCCGGATTCTACGGCTGCGCGGAGAGCTTCGGCGCGCAACTCGCGGCGAGATGAGGGTTGGGTGGCGACCAGACCATGCTCGTGATCGCCCTCGCCGACTTGGTGGTAGCCGCCCGGCTTGCCGGTGCCCAAAGCCAGGCCGTAGGTTGCAGCGCGGGTAGTGGTGTAGGCTACTGTCAGGAAGGTGAGGATGGCACCCATGATAACGGTCGTTCTACGAGCGCCACGAGCGCGAACCAGAGGGTTGCATTGGTGGTCATCAGGCTCCATGGCGACAGCAGACAAAGTCAAATAGGTGCAGTAGACACAAACCAGAGCAGCTTGGGCCAGACCAGCACGAGGGTTAGAATCCTGGATCATGGGGTGAACGCTGATGACGGAGATGATCAACAGGAGAATCAGGTTGACGGTGATGGCAGCCTGGTTCATGGAGCATCCGGAGCCGGCGAAGAAGATGTACATGATGATTGTCATGACAATGGATCCAAGGTACATGGTCAGAGTAGAGCCGATCAAGAGCGATTTCCAGAACTGAGAGTCTGTGCTCTCGACCTTCTCCAGACAGTACTCAGCCCAACTATGAGCTAGGTCTACCAGGAGAATGAGGCCGAGAAGCAGGAACAGCACAGCGCCGACCAGAGCGACATAGTTGCCCCAGACAATGAAGAAGCCGTCAGGAATCAAGAAGGAGATGATGATCAGAGCGATCCAGGCAATTATCTTGGGACCCCAGAAGCCGTTCTGGACAGCCGATCTCTTGTCGCGTGTGTTCTTGACGCCAATGAGCAACAGGGCCATGATGGCGTGGAAAAATCCGAGAGCAAAGTTGATGCGGTGAACAGCAGTGAAGCCATAGCAGGCCTTGCCGTTGCAGGAGATGGTGGCGAAGTCGAGCAGGACGTGTTGGAGTTTCTTGACGGCCCAGTCGGTGAGCATGATCCAGGACAGGAGCGAGTTGAGGAGCAGGATGACGGCGTAGGCGATACGGGTGGCCATGCTGTTGTTGCACTTGCCGGCAGCGCTGCAGACGGCAGAGCATGTGGCGGCTCCGCAGCAGCTGGCAGCGAATGTCATGAGCTGTATACCATGTCAGCCTTGAGAGTGGCGCAAGAGTTGACGATTGGGGAGAGCCTTACCGAACCCACCGAGGGGACGGCCAAGAGTGGCAGCGACAAGAGGGCTCCCATGGCGACTCTTTCAGTATTGGAGATGTGATTGAAGCGACCAGTCTTCGCCTTGTACGAATACTGGAGTGTGGTTTGGAGGAAAGTGGGTCCACCTTGGTCGTGTTTCGCGACGGCGGTCCGGGGGAAAGTGCAACGGCTGGCTGCTGCTGCCCGCGCGGGTCCCAGATGCAAATGACGCGGGCGATCACTCTTTCCTCTTTGGGTGCCCGCGATAGGCCACGCTCTTGTTACATCCCTGGTCCTGCTGTTGTCGTGCTCGCCCTCGACTCTGTCGTCTTTCATCTCTTCTGTCTCTTGTGTTCCGACCCTCATTATTCCGCTCATCAATTTGTCCATTCTGTCATCAACTCGACCCCGACCCGAACCCCAGTCTTATCTCCCCCTCAGCCCTCGGTATATGGTTCAATAGCACGACTATCCAATTGGCCTTCTACTGTTCCTCTCCTCGTTCTACGCCATGCAAGATCGCGATGAGAATGCGCACCACAAGTCGCGCATCATCTCCGTTATTGCTGCCACCGGTATAGCCCTCGCTTGGTATGTTTGTTACAATCACATCACAATGAGTACTGTTATCTGACCTTCGACAGTGGAACAAATGTTGGTGCCCCACCTCGAACCCTCTCTTCTTATCCTGACCCATCGACCAGTACGCATATTCAGCATGGGCTCCCCAATACGCCGAGCGCATGAAACTATCCGCTACCCAAAGCAACCTTATCGTGAGCAACCAATCCCGAGTCAAAGCAAGAGCTGCAATTGAGCAATAACAGGGTAGCGCTGGAAACATTGGCATGTACGCCTCGGGTATACCCTTTGGAATCTTGATCGACACAAAAGGCCCTAGGTGGGCCATTCTCATCGGTGCTTTCTCCCTGGCATGCGGCTATTTCCCCCTATACTCGGCCTACCAGAAAGGAGCTGGATCCATGAGCTTCCCAGCTCTCTGCTTCTTTGGCTTCCTGACTGGTATGGGAAGTTGCTGTGCCTTTGCTGGTTCCATCAAGGTTTCGGCAACAAATTGGCCCCATCACAGGGGAACTGCCACCGCATTCCCCCTGAGTGGCTTCGGACTGAGCGCATTCGTCTTTACGCTTATCGGGAGTTTCGCCTTTCCCAATGACACTGGAGACTATCTACTGATGCTGGCCATCGGTACCTTTGTCATGGTCTTTGTCGGAAGCTTCTTCATGAGATTGATGCCTCCATCTTCTCCATACCAAGCTGTTCCTACTGAAGATGAGACTAGACCTCCCCGTATCAGGAAGAACTCGCATGACCTTCAATCAGCACGCCACAGTAGAGACGGAAGCAGATCGAGTCTCTCTGGTGAACCCAGTAAGTTGCAATATTTCTCATCTCCCAGCCCACTTCTATCTCCTGCTTGAATCTTGCGCGACATCTGTGAGATGGCACCCAGCTCATCTCTCCAGGCACTCAAACTGCCCCATCAGATGAGACTTCACCTCTTGTCTCCCGCGATGGAGAACCCCCGGTGGATGAGTCCCAGATATCCCAGACCCAAGGCTCACACAAGAAAGATATTACAGGCTGGGCGCTCGCAAAGAGTCCCTCGTTTTGGAATCTCTTCATTCTGCTTGGCTTGCTATGTGGAGTTGGTCTGATGACTATCAAGTAAGTACCTTGCTATCTTGATTTTGAATGCTGTAGCTGACCTTTTTGAAGCAATATTGGAAACAACGTAAGACCATGCTTGACTCGAATTTCTCGAACACAGACTGACACAATATCTAGGCCAAAACACTTTGGCATCATTACGATGAGAACGCGAGTCACGACTTCATCCAGTCCCGTCAGTTGATGCATGTAGGCATCCTTTCGATTGGTTCCTTCGTCGGCAGACTGTCTTCTGGCATTGGCTCAGATTTTGTGGTCAAGCGCCTGCACTCGTCTCGTTACTGGTCACTTGTCGCCTCATCATTGATTTTTACCATTGCCCAAGTCTTTGGACTTACGATCGAGAACCCCACTCATCTCTACCTACTATCAAGCGTCACCGGGCTTGGATACGGTGCACTGTTTGGAGTGTACCCTGCTCTTGTCGCAGACGCCTTTGGCGCCGCAGGACTCGGTATCAACTGGGGTGCTATGACAATGTCGCCGGTCATCTCAGGCAATATCTTCAACATAGCGTATGGTGCCATTTTGGACAGCCATTCTGGATCGGCGGATGGACACCATCGTATCTGCAACGATGGCAAGTCATGCTACTCGCAGGCCTATGTCATCACGCTTGTTGCAAGTTTCATGGGCATCGCGTGGAGTCTGTGGTGTGTGCGATGCGATACACAAGAGAAGAAGGCACAAAGGAAGCTCTACGAGGATCACTCGCCCTAGTCGTGCCTCGTATCAGCTTTTTTTGAGCCTGGCAATTTCATAACCATTTTACTACCATCTTCAGATATGTAGTGCGACTTACAATAGATCTCTTTGACTCGAATGGACTCGAATGGACTTGAATGGACGATTTGCACAGCCACATGACCGTCACATGTAACGAACGACCTGAGTAATTTGAGTTTGCCCCCCCCCGCGTCCGAGCGAAGGTGTGGCGCGCAGCTCGACTCAGTATGTAGCTGCCTAGGTATTTGCCATAGACTTCGTCCTCTCATTCTATTTCTCTCGACATTCTAATAGTCGACCTGTGATTTCGTGCCTTCTTTGTCCCAGGTGCTCGGATTCGTGGATTTTGCAGATTCTTGAGCAGAACTCGAGCCAGTCGCAACTCGCCACTTTGACCCATACATCGGCCATCAGCCATCATGCCCGCACCGCTAGCCAAGGGTATGTTACCTATCTCTACCATTCTTTTCATCGTGTTCTGTCTCATGTACTGTCTCCTACTGCGAATATGTTGTCTTCAACTGCACATATCGTCTCACGATGATCACCCGATAAAGCAGTCTCATACTTCCGTCAACCAACGCGACACATCTGACACGAAGCATAGGAATCTTGATTTCCCTCTCCATACTCGCTGCCGTTGGGATAGCAGTATACGAGAACCCCCAAGTCAAAGAATGGGTGGAAGAACAACGACGCAAGATCATCGAGTTTCTCGGCACCTTTGGAGATCAACTCGACCCGCAATCACGACGACAGGCAGAAGCATTCGCGTACGAAGGACGTTTGCCCACTCCAAGTCGTGATGAAGCTGCAGCAATGGCGAACGCTGTTGCAAGAGCTACTGGAAGAGAGACGACGGACGACTCGATCACCAGACGCAACACGATAAGCCAGACACCCCAAAGTCCTGATGAGGCTGAGGAGAGAAGGCGGTTGGGAAGAGAGTATCTGGCCAAGAGGAATCAAGAGATGCTGGACTTAAGAGAGAAGCAGAAGATGAGGAGGAGCACATCGGAACTGTCGCAAAAGACGCCCCCTTCACCGACCTTCGACCAGATGGTGAATGTCGACGGCTCCTTGAAACCAGACAAGAAGGATACACTAGAAGAAAGTGGATATTTCAACGAAAAGACGCTTGACCTCCCGTCAGTACCGACGGACGAGCCCAAGTCCCTTGGAAAGGAAGTCGCCCTCCTGGCCACGGCCTTCAACGCATCTCGCTACGCAAATCCGTTCGGCGACGAGTTTGAACTATCAGGCACACTAGACTCACGCTCACCAACACCAAAGCCTCCCGTACCACCTAAGATCGCCATCGACGATACCCACACCCTTTGCGGACTGTCCGAGGAGGAACCTCCGATCAGGCGAATCCCAATCTTGGATCACGATGAAGCCATACCTGCCAACCTTAGCTACGAAGAACAGCTTGTTCGCGCCATGTCCATCAGCCTGGCTGAAAGCGAAGAAGCTGCCCGTCGCACCCGTGTCTTGGAGCAAGAACAACGCGACAAAGACTTTGCCGCCGCCGTCGCCGCCAGTCTAGCCGATGTGGAGA
>Ga0058702_10000996_pt1 | contig 11066 bp, 10 predicted proteins | sample AgamicOrSfe_FD_83781 | JGI IMG/M metagenome (GOLD analysis project Ga0058702, IMG submission 83781) | Agave microbial communities from Guanajuato, Mexico - Or.Sf.e | ecosystem: Host-associated > Plants > Phyllosphere > Phylloplane/Leaf | place: Guanajuato, Mexico | collected 2012-05-30
CAAGGAGGAGGTCGTCAAGGAGGAGGTCGTCAAGGAGGAGATCGTCAAGGAGGAGGTCGTCAAGGAGGAGGTCGGCAAGCAGGTCGGGAAGGTGCTGGTGCTAGGACGGTGCGCGTAGGCATGAACTTGCAGCACCGCGCACACGATGTGCGATCCCTTCGCCGCAGGTGACAAGCTACACGACATCTGCTTGTCAGTGCCAGGAACGCGGGCTGCTCGTCGTGTCGTGGCTACAAGGCGTAGCAGGTAGCTGGACAAGATGATGGCTGGTGCTGTCCTGCCAGATACTCGGATACTGCCGGCAGTGTGGCACTGTGCGGGAGGATCTGTCAATCCCGGGTGTTGACTTGTGGACGCGGGTCACCAGCTGCTGGGCACGATAATAGCGTGTGTCTGCCGTGGCGGCGTTGTTCTTGTATGAGGCGGTTTGATGGGTCGAAGGCGCTGTCCTGGAGGCAGTGTGCTGATCTGGACAGACCAGAACACGGGCTTCGAGAGCGATGGTGGCGTGGCTCTTGCACGAGGATACACGAGAGCCCCTAGTGCATGAGCCTCTACGATGGCATGCATGGCCGCAGGTTACAGCGGACGCCCTTGATCAATCCTACTTGCTGAGTCACCATAGCCACTTCAGCAGATGTTAGCCCAGGAATCCGCATGGCGACGCTGTCAATCTCGTCCCTGCACGACGCGGTGAGTGCCTCTATGCATGCATAGTTTGGTGTATCTCAAAGCTGATTCTGCTTACCACTTGGTCGTCAGGACGTACGTGCCGGTAACCTACGCTACACGTAGCTAATATCATAGTGTCTCCCGGCGGTCAACGAGATGAGGATGCAGAGGATGCAGAGGATCCAGAGGATCAGAGGATCCGAGGTCAGAGTTTGCGAATACGACTGAGCCGTGTACAGGGTTGAGTAGCAGCTGAGCAGCTCCAGGTCGCCAGAGGCTTGCTTGATCTGTGATCGCACAGACGCCGGCTTGTGATCTCAAATCACCATTATGTGTAGCGAGCTGAGAAGCAGGCATGCATATAGTGATTAGATACTGTGGAGTCTGAACCTGTCCTCCGCCCTACCTGACTGATGCACTCGCAAGTCGGACCTTGGAAATGTCTCCGTATGCACGCGGTAGCAAAGGAGCATTACGTCGATCGCCGATGGGCTGCGTTTCATCGTGCCTATGACTCGTATCGCCTGAGTTTCATCACGATGAGGGTATTGTTTGTAACTTTGATCGGAAAATGCTCGAATGCGCTTTATTAGTGCGTAAGGCTCGGCGATAATACTCTTCCAGCTCGGATCGTGATTCCTCCATCAAGTTCATGATTAGCTTAGTATGTGGCTGCATGACTCAATGGCCCTTGTCCAGGTTTCATGTCAGTTCGTGAACAGCTTGGCGACGATCGACGTGGCTTCCACGTTGTAGGGCTGCGGCGACGGCAACGTGGATACTGCCGCCGCAGTTTCAGCTTTCATCTCGTGTCATGTCGTGGCTTCTTCGCGTCCGCAGTATGCTCCGAGCAATAGGAAAGGCTGGTTCATGTTTATTCAGAAAGTGTATAGCATTCATGCTCGATGCGCAAGTATAGGGGTCGACTGACAAGTGCACCGTATCAAGCACAAGGCTCGTGGCTACAGTATCGTGGACTTCATAGCAAGGTCCGGGTCATACAATGGCTTGATCTCATGAACGGAGGTCGAGGTCCTGACCATGCTGCGCATAGCTGACCGCGGGGCAAAGATGATTGATCAAATGCTTGTTAGGCTTGTCTCTCTGCGATCACCTTGACCGCGTGCTCGAGGGTCGACCTAGTCTTGAGCTTTCTCCTCGTCTTCGTGTCTTCGCCCATAGATCAGTTCGGAAAGCTTGATGATAAAATTCCCTCGGTAGATCCATGGCAGAGTCGAAGACGGGAATCTCTTGGTGGGGTAATTTATCAGACAATCAGGGAGCCATTCAGTTCGCCGTTCACACTAGAGCTACGGACATTGCGTTGCGGCTCCCTAAACCCAGCACTACTTCTGCCAAGCACAACAACTAGCATCCGTATCTAGTGGCCGGGACAAGTGTTCTAGCCCATCTTCTAGCTTCGCAGGAGGACGAGATGAGGTTGAAAGAAGGAGAGCATGCCTCACGAACGCTGCTGTTTTCGGACGTGTTTTGGCCTTCGCTTTCTGCCGACTCCAAGTTCGATCTAGCCCATGCTTGGGGGGAGACCTCGTTGCCAGAAGAGGATGGGTGTCATGGGTGTCGACGTTGATGTTATGCAATTTGACGCAGTTTGATTGTCATGGATTTGTCAGATCGTGTTGTCTTCTATTTCCTGTGTCCATCATGCTCGAGCTTGAGCAGTTGATCTGCCCTCGAGACTTCGGCGCATGCACGAGGGCAGCATGACATGGCCAATCAAAGGCTCGTGAAGATGTCACACCCTGATGCATTACCCGCCCTCACACAAGGCATGGACACATGGGCATGAGCTCAAGCTTTATGACTTGTGTCACATTATGATCTTTTCGATCGTGGTCGTGGTCGGCTGACACCCGTTTCTATGAGACAACGCGATTGTTGGTGACAGCAGCAGCAGCAGCAGTCAATAATCCTTTGGCTGCATGGTCAGCGCAGAATGATCTCAGCTCATGTGAAGTGGTCGACGGTATCAGGAGCTTGCCTGACAATCACGCTTCCAATGCAAGTCAACCGAGGTGCGTCAGAAGAGGCATCAGAGCGATGGCTGGAAGATGAATCTCGATTGTGCAGCAAAGCTTGACAAGCTTGACAAGCTTGACAAGCTCGACGAAAGGTTTGGGAAGGGTCAGGAAGGTTTAGGCTCGTTGTTGACGGGAAATAGTCTGGAAATGGAACTTCTGGGCAGCAGAACCATGGATGACCTTCGCAGCTGGCTAGCGCGTCCGACCAGCTTTTTTTCCCTGGCACAGGCAGCTCTGGTACGATGATCAGACGGCAGCGGCAGCAGCAGCAAAACAGCAGAGAGAAGCTTGGGCCCGCTCGGGAAGGGGGAGGGAAGCTTCTCTTTGTGGGAAACGCCCATAGACTATAGACTATAGACTGCCTCCACCCGCACCCGGCTCTCTTCTCTGATCAACGCCTGGCGCTTTTGTGAAGTCGAGCTGTCACCAATCATCTACAAATCATCCCACCTCGACAAAATAATACAGACACCTTGTCGTCGCCCGCAATCACTCACCCACGACATTTCATACACTGCAAGCTCACTCTGTGCAACGTGTAAGTCAACCTCACTGCCGCCTCGCTGTTGTGACTTCTGCGCGACTCGCGACTCCACCGGGCTCGCCGGGCTCGCCGGGCTCGTCGCATGGCGCAAGATCAGCACACACACACACACACACACACACATCCGAACATCCACAATCCACATGATCGTCTCTGTTCGTGCCTGATCGTCACTACAACACACTACACCTCTTCAAGCTCATCGCAGCTCAGCATCTTGTCGCGAGGGAAATGTTTCACTGATCGCAGCGCAATCTAGTCACCCGACGTCACTGTCGCGACCACTTCCTGACCAGCTTTCACAACCCACACTCGTTCTAAAGACCTTCCGTCGGATACATTCTCGTCTTATCTTCAGCTTGATAAGAGTCGTCTGTCATTCATCACGAAGAATTCGTCGCGTCACAAACCTCTTGCGCGTAACTCGTCTCAAGACAGCTTCAAGATAGCACACCTCGACTGAGGGACAACATCGACACGACAACATCGACACAGACGTCCGCCATAGCTAGGAACAGAATACATCGCCCAGTTTGGACTATCCGGCCGCCGTCTTCTCTACTTCTATCACACTAGTTTCGAGCAGGACTCGCTATCATCACAACGAACACTCGCTTGAACATCCCCTTAGCTCTCGCGCTCAGCACGAATAACATCCAAAACCAAAAACCCACAACTACACATCATCATGCAACGAACATCTGACTCTTTCGGCGGCACAGCCAGCTTGACAGCACGCAGATCCGCAGCATCAAATCTACCCAGCTTTGAGTTGCCGCCGCCGCCACTTGCAGCCCTGCACAACAAATACCAACCATACTCAAACACCTACAACAACAACAACTCCAGCAGCAATATTCAGTCAAACGCACAGTCCGGCAGCGTCTCAAGTATCGGAAACCTTTTGACGCCACCAAACAGTAACCCAAGCGACAGCCTTAGCCCGACCACGCAACACCCCGGTAGCACTAGCCAGACACCATTGTCGTCCTTCAGCGGTTCAAACTGCTGGCCACAACAAGCGTCCAGTCAATATGGCTACTCAAACTCCTCTACGCAGCAATGGATGCCACCACCCAGGGGCCTGTTCTCACCAAACTCCTTGAACTCTCTCAACTCCATCGTCAGAAGTGGTACTACATCGTCCTCGGAGCCTTCCAATTCATCACATTATGAGATGAACCAGCTGCCGCCCTTCCACTCCTCAATGTCAATGTCTAGTGGCAGCTTACCCACAATGTCATCGTCACAGCAGATGATGAACACCCAGAACACATACACTGGCCCATCCTCAAGACCACCTCCAACACCGAATTACTTTCCTCAAACAACTTCCAACAGCACATCCCATCAGTCCAACTTCTCATTCCCTGCACCATCTCAATCGCAGACCAACCCACCAACACTTGGCCTCACGCAACAACAAGTCACGCCTGCAAACAGCAGTGAGTGCATTCCAACATTGCAGCAGATGAACAGTGGTGCACAGCAGCAGTACCAACAAAGACCATACGGCTCATATCCGCTCCCTCTGCCCCCAATGTCCAACTCTATGATGCCGTCCATGCCCATGGTCGGTGGCATGAACAGTGGCATGAATAACAACATGCAAAATAACGTGATGCCCAACTATGGCGGTTTACACTCCATATACGGCAATCAACACCAGGCTTCCAACACATTGACCGATCGTCCTTTCAAGTGCGATCAGTGCATCCAGAGCTTCAATCGCAACCACGACTTGAAGAGGCACAAGCGCATCCATCTGGCAGTCAAGCCATTTCCTTGTGGTCATTGTGACAAGAGCTTCTCGCGCAAAGACGCGTTGAAGGTGAGCCTATCGACGACGATACCTCAGGAATCGAGCTAACATGGTGATAGAGACACATTCTCGTCAAAGGATGCGACAAAGCCACGAAGTCGGGCAACAGATCAAGCGATTCAGCATCGCCTGACGGCGTCAAGGCGGAAGCGAGAATAGGCGCCATATCTCCTGATGACAGTCCGCCACTCTCTCGATGAGGACGCGCCGATGATCGTGTTTGCTGATGCTTCGTGTTTATGTTTGACATTTTATGAAATTTATGGCGGCAGTTATTTTGAGAGGAAGTTGTCTGTTTTTTTTTTGAGCTGTATGGCTGTTTGAAAGGAGGTTTCACATAAGCGAGGCGTTGGCGGCAGGGAAACTTATGATTGCTGATATCTGGATGGAAATTACTTGGACGAGGATTCTGCTCGTCGCAGAAGAGCGCAAAGGGTTCAGTCTCGGAGAAGTAGTCTAGCGACATGAGCGATATGAGCATATAGGCATTATTATTAAACTACTTTATGATTAGATTTGTCAACAATGCGCAGGGTGTTTCAAGTTTAGATAATGGGTTGGCGATCTGGATCCGATCGGCCCTCGGCGCGTCACCTTCGTTTCAACGTTGTGAAAGATCAGGGACTTTCACGCCCGTTGATTTACAGCCAGTTCAGTGTGTTTTCGACCTTTTAATCTCTGATGAAGTTTCACTGAGCTGCCACGACCTCTTTGCGATAAGATCACACATCTTATACCCTCCATTTCTGGTGTCAACCTACAATATGAAAATGTCGAAGCAATTGCGTCAAGGCAAGAAGAGTGAGATTGGCAGCACGACCCTTGAACGCATGAGTAGTATAGATCAGTGGCCGCAAAGTGAAAGATGCCGAGTCCTGGGTGCTCGAGCTCGAATGGCTCGACTACGAATGAGCACACATCGACACAGAGAGTGCTATCGCACAGTCCAGCACTATGGAGTCGTGGCTGACGATTCGAGAGCCCTCCTCTTTCATTTCACTTGCCTCGAAGCATTGCGGGGTGGCCGCTGCCCGATGGGCTCGCGCTGACGTGACAAGACAATGTGCCGCATTCCTGCCTACTTCGGCCACAACACACGCTCTCGGTGTCCTCCGTCGAGCTTTCCGTCGATTCTGACAATGCGCACCCCACTTTGCTACAACATGTTTTCGAAGATAAGGTCGAGCTTGCGTTTCAGTTCCAGCTCTTGTCAGCTCTGACAACTCAACTACCCATCGCTTCGCCATTGCTTCTCTCGCTCTCCGTGCTACCGAGGCTGTAATTAGCTTCAAGTCCTTCGATCTGTTGCAGCCTTGCTTCGCTCACTTTGGCTCGCTGATCTCAACGATTGTTATTGCTAGAACGGAAGAAGATTATTGAGATATCTGCAACTACGTACTCTGGAGCTAGGCACCACACTCCATTGTGCATGTGGGTTTCCACCTCTGGACCAGCCACTATCTGAACCCGAACCTGCGCATCCGAGGATTCGCATGGGAAACAGTTTCAAACCTGAGTCAGCTCTTTGAAAAGCTCACATGGCGACCAATGTTGTCGATAGATCCCCGCTGCGGGACGCTCAATCACGAATCAATATCGGCACACCGCTACCATCTCGCCCAACTCAGAACAAACACAAGTCTGCACTCTCCAGCTCCAGCGCGCCCTTCCCGCCACATCATGATTCTCTCATGCCAAATGCGCCAATGAACCTTCGGAACGTCGCTGAACAGACCTCTCAATATCAGCAATCAGGCTCTTTCCACGACTCGAAGCGTACCTCTCAGATCTCCTCGACCTCCACCAACGCCGAAGTGCACGGTCGGCGGCGCAAGACTCACATTGGACCGTGGGAACTCGGCGCGGACGTCGGCAAAGGTGGTTGCGGTAAAGTGAGGAAGGTCAGGCACAAGGTCAGCGGCGAACAAGCTGCAGCGAAAATCATATCGAAGAGGATTGCGGAGAAAGCTCGCTCGGAAAGTCTGGCAAGCCTGGTCGCAAACTCGCGTCGCTCGAATGCTGGAGCGCTAACACTGGGTGCAAACATCATTCCATTTGGCATCGAGCGTGAGGTCGTCATCATGAAACTCTTGAATCATCCGAATGTTGTGCAGCTTTATGATGTTTGGGAGAACAGGAATGAACTGTAAGTACAAGAGCAAACAAACAACTGAGACTGTTACTGACAGTGAACAGATATTTGATCATGGAACTCGTCAAGGGAGGAGAATTGTTTGCTTACATCGAAGAACGAGACTACGTGGACGAAGATGAAGCAGTCTTTCTTTTTCGGCAGATGGTGGCAGCATTGTTACACTGTCATCGTCTCGGCATCCACCATCGTGACCTCAAACCCGAAAACATCCTACTGGAGCAGCCCTCCCTCCGCGTCAAGCTGGTCGACTTTGGCATGGCCGCGCTACAGCCAAAAGGCAAGCTACTCACAACGCCATGCGGCAGTATCCATTATGCAGCGCCTGAGGTCTTTAAAAAGAGCTACGATGGTAGCAAGGTCGATGTCTGGAGTCTTGGTATCATTCTTTATGTCATGCTGACCGGCACTACGCCCTTCTTGTATGATTCTTCCACAATGCCCTACAACATCGAGCTCTGGTATGAGTTGATCAGACAAGGCCGCTTTCCAATTCCGGATGCTTTCAGCGATGAAGCTGCGGATCTGATCAAGAGAATGCTAGATCCAAATCCAAAAACACGGATAATACTTGAAGACGTCTGGCACCACCCATTTATCCACAAATATGAAGCCGAATGGGGAGAGGCACCTGGAAGTGGCGACATTGAGAAGTGGATAGGAACTGCCCCAACCATCGAAGACTGGGACATCAAGAAGAGTAGCGACATCGACAGGGAACTTCTGCGCAATCTGCGTACTTTGTGGCATAGTGAGAAGGAATCAGTCATTGTCCAGAGATTGCTAAGTAAAGAGTAAGATGGCAATGTCCCCTTTGCAGATACCATGCTAATAGAGATAGACCAAACCAAGAGAAATACTTTTACTCAGCGTTGCAAAAACATCGTGAAGAGCAGCTCGAAAGTTATCTGGCGGACGTGGAGCCGGATGCAATGAGCCAGTCAGTCAACGACCGTCACCATGCGAAAGGCGAAACGATGCCTCAGGAGCTTTCAGCACTACGATCGACAAAATCACAATTCTCCATCCTGAACAACGAACATCTGTCTCGCAGCACTTTGCCAGAGCGGCCTGGATCGTCTGCAAGCTACGATCCTTATCGAGCTTCCCGGAGACACTCAGTGCGAGACAAAAAGAATGACAACTACTTGAGCGTGACGGTGCATGCCCGCAATTCGCGACAGAGTCTCAGCAAAAGCGTACACGGCAACATTCAACGACCCGCTTCAAGGATCGAGGCTTTGAAGTCTCAAAATAAAAGACCTCCTAGTGTTGCAAGTAGCGTCTCACTCCGACCAGCAAGCTTGGCACCGTCGCATACAAGCTCACGTCAATCGATCTCCCGATATTCACGCAAGTCGACGAGCAGGACTAGTCTCACCAAGACGGGCGCGGTGAAGCCAAACATGTATAAGCGTGGCGTAGAGTTCAATCACGTTAGGAAAAGCTCTACCTTAAGTGCCCTGGTGACAGCCCCTCTACCTCGATCTCGGTCCCAATCTCCGAGCAAGCTCAGGCAAATGTCATCGCCGAATGTCAATGTGCCTTCGAGTCCGCCAGTAGGCAGTATTCCAATCCGATCACGCAAGGAGGGGCGCAGACCTCTTCTGCCTCCTTCCAGAAAGCAACGCACCGACAGCCAGATTATCGCCACTGAAGCACGACAGGTCAGTACCGAGTTGGAGCGGTTCTGTGAAGAGGCTTTCTTTCGAGACTCTGCCGCAACCAGCCAACGCACGTCAAGTACTACCAACGCACCATACGACACGCCACCGTCTTCTCTTTCCAATCGAGGTAGCTTCAAAGCCGCAAAACCTGCTCCGAGTCAAATGACCCCAGCGCAGAACGCTCGACCGCGTCCGATTGCAGAGACCCCGAACACTTTCATCGCTCGAGAGCTACTGGAAACACGACGTCGACTTGCCGACAAATATGCCAGCACCGAGAGCAATCAAGGAACAGCATACCAAGAGGTCATGGCGCATCTTGATTCCCTGCTGCAGCCTGGCCAACCCTTTGCCGCGGAGGGACGACGGGCTGCATCTGACGGGAGAGCGTTCGATCATCTACCAGTCATATCTGAGGAAGGCAGATCAGATGCAGACGATCTTCGGTCGTCACAGGATAGAGAAGGCGGTATGACATATATGAGGGGGCCTTCCCATGAGCAGGCAAAAACTATTCGCATGGTTGCTCACTCCTCACCTCCACAAATCAAGCCTCTTGTCATCAGGAAGAACAGTAGCGAAAGTGGAGGTTCCGGAAGGAGTGATGAGCACGACCTCCGACAACAGCAAGCCAGTCGTCCGTCTAATTACGCATCGCGAAAACCAACACCGACAACCGCACTCATTCTTGGCACGATAGCAGAAGAAGCAGCCTCGCCAACAACATCACACCACACGCAGCACAAGAAAGATAACTGGTTCAAGCGGCGGTTCGTTGTTAGAGCAATCAGTGGTGGAAGTCGAGAACGTTCCTGGGAAGACCTCGATGACAGGCAACAGCCGAAGCAGATACTCGGCTGGAGTCGAGCTCGGCGGAGTCCTGCTTCTGGCATGCTGAGTCCTTCCTCAAATGTGAACTCGCAGAATTTCCCGAATGCTTTGACCGGGAAGCGGCCTGGCTTCCTGAAGTTCTTCACTCGGAAGCGAAGGCCGACGGGAGAGACGAGTACAGGTAAGTCACAAAGTCAGATTGCCGCAGCAATATCACTAACAACATCCACGCAGACCAAGAAGGCCACACCAGCAGCTCCAGCACCCTCACACTATCCGCTACCAACCGCAACGAATCCTCCCAAGGCCACCTCGACCACACTCTCGACCCGACCGAACTCGCTGACCCTCCCGACCTCGGCGTCTCCCAATCCTGGCTCGCCCGCTTCCTCAACATCAAGCCCGCCACCAAAACCCTCTGCTTTTCCGTCGGTCGTGGCCAAGCTCGCCAGATTCTCGTGCGTCTCCTGCGCGGTTGGAAGAAAGAAGGCATCCACGACATTGTGCTCGACCGCGAGCGCAATCTCATCTTTGCCCGACTGGATCGTTCTAATCGGTTGAAACTGAGGGAGTGCAGTTTTGTGATTGAATTGTACGTTATGTTGGCGAGAGGGCGGAAGGCGAATCTCAGTATCTGCCGATTCACGCAGAGGAAGGGCGCGGCGAGCAGTTTTAGGACGATTGTGGAGGAGGTGGAGAGTTTGCTCAAAGGGAGAAATGTGCTGGTTAAGGATGAGGGGATTAGGAGGGAGATGGAAAGTGTGCTTGTGGGTGTATGATGTGGGATCCGGGCTTTGGGCTTCGGCATTGGAGGTGTGTTGGGCCAGAAGGTTTGAGCTTCGTGCTGGCGGGTTTGGGGAACATCGAGGAACGATAGTGGTTATAGAGCCGCAGTAGCGCAGTGAAGAGGCGTGGCTCAATCACATCAGCGTCGTGAAGGAGGGACGGCTCGAATCATGGCTAGACGGAATAAATCAGCTGTCACACCTTCCACGCCTTCTTGCACCTTTCCTGCCACTCTCAGTAGACCATGGCGATGCAAATGTTGGAACATCAATCAGGGTTTGCATTCAGCGATGCGCAGTCCAAGAGGAAGTCGTGGTGCACCTGCGGAGACAATGTGTAGTGGTACAACAAGGAGGCCGACAAGAAGGGGGCCATTGCGTGGACCTCCATCAGCCACGACGGAAGATAGACAGACGAGGCCCGCGAAACAGCTGCAGATCTTGGAGTATCGAGATAGCGGCGGCTAGGCAGGATTTGTTCCATTCGCAGCAAGGAAAAGTAGACCACGATTGCTCCATAGTCAAGTCTTCAATTTCATCTACCTAAATCG
>Ga0058702_10000998_pt1 | contig 11056 bp, 13 predicted proteins | sample AgamicOrSfe_FD_83781 | JGI IMG/M metagenome (GOLD analysis project Ga0058702, IMG submission 83781) | Agave microbial communities from Guanajuato, Mexico - Or.Sf.e | ecosystem: Host-associated > Plants > Phyllosphere > Phylloplane/Leaf | place: Guanajuato, Mexico | collected 2012-05-30
GGGGAGGTGGGCGTAGGAGGACCAGGAGGAGCCGGAGTGTGTGTCCAGGTCATCGGCGGTGGTGGAGATGTTGTCGATGCCGACGATGTTCTTAAGGTCTGTCCAGGCGGCTTGGAGGTTGGGTTGGGAGATGTCGTGAGGTGGGGTCTGGGCGGAGGAGACTGAGAGGGGGAGTGTGGAGCGGTCGGATGGGAGAGGGTTGGTCATGGTGCCTAGGTAGTAGCAGTAGCCGGAGGAGAAGAGTAATGCTATGTTGAAACATGATGAGCGCAGTCTCGAGAACGTAAAGGATGAAGTATACCTGCAGTGAACCCAAAGGCGGAAGCTACAGCACTACCGCCAGTACTCCTACTTGTGGACCATCGAGCTTGCTCCGCCCTCTCTTTCTTTACCCTTGTCGCCGTGCTTTCCCATAGTTGTGCTTTGAATTCAGGCTTCTCTTCACTCGAGGCGTAACATCTGCGCTGCAAGTAGGATAGGCGGTATGACGTTGGCGCCTCCAGACATTGCCGTCGTATACTGGAGACTATATGTAGCGACGCCCTACGAGACATGTCGGTCGTTGGTGCGCAATGGTGTCTTGGTTTTGGGCATGAGACCTCTTTGAAACGAATGTGGGGTAGCTCGGCTGAGCAAGCATGCGATTAGTCATCTTCAATCACATCAACCATCACGCAATCCAGATAGGGTATGCTTCTGCAACAGGAGGCATCATGCCGTGCTCTCTCCTAGCCGTCAAAGTGAGTAGTCAATTGGAAGCTACGCTCTCGGCGACAGAATTCTCATGATCCTGACTATGTCGGCTTGTATAATTCAACATCGTTTGCACCTGCCATGAGAGGATCAAGCCATCGGATATTGTTATCCTGAACTCTTCTCCCGCCGAACTACTTCCTATCCTTGCTCTTCTACTCTCCCACACCCATACATGCATCCTGAATCTTGTCCTGCTTAGTTCTAACTTACCTTCGCAGAATCACCTACATTGATATCACAACCTCATCTCCGAACCTCTTTCCTCCCTACATTCTCTAGCTTCCAACATGAGTTGCCTCTACTGCCTAGCTCCACCTCGTCCTCGTCGTCCCAGATACAGCCCCGACAGACCTTCGGACCACCATCCACCCCATACGCAGTCACCTTCACCGCCTCGACCATACCTGTCGGAGCAAAATCACGACAGCTACAACCGATACTACTCCCGGCCTCAACCTTCACAGGGTGGCCACGAAGAGAGCTACGGGCCACCACGGCGCGTATCGACGAATCGAGCAACTCCTCTACCGCCGATCCCGCTTGGGACTACGGAGACAACGTATAGACGGAGTAGTCGTGTCCACAAGCGTCGATTCCAGTATCGTGGACAATAGTGGCGGGGTGAGTGCTGGGCAGGTTTGATCCTTGCCGTCTTTATGTCATCGTGCTGATGAGTCAAGTTTCTAGCGCGAATCCTCGGCAGCCTGTTCAGTCTTCCCATCCGACTCTTCGCTTTACCCACTGCAATACATACACCAACGTCACGAGCACTGGTACCTCGATCAGTGGACCGACTGTGCTCGCCAGCGCCTGTTGACTGCTGGCTCCATACACCGCAACGACGACCGCGATTGCCAACTCGAAGTTGTTGCTTGCCGCGGTGAATGCCTGCACGCAACTGACCTTGTACCTGAAACCAAATTTCCAGCATGCAAAGGTAGTGACGGAGAAGGTAATCGCAAAGTATACCAACAAGGGCGCGCAGACGCGGAGGACGGAGGTGATTGAGTGTACAACGTGTTGACCTTGAGATGCGAAGAGGACGATGATGGTGTAGATGAGGCCGATCAGGGATAGTGGTGAGATCCAGCGGATGAAGTGTGTTTGGTATCGGGATGGACCGATGAGTGGGCGGAGAGCTAGTCGTGTTGCAATAGCAGTCGCCAGAGGGATGCCTGTTCATCATGGTTAGTGAGCTGCAATGCATCAAAGTGAGGACTACATACCAAGGAAGACTGCCACACTCCGTGCTGTAACGGCGTAGCTCAGGTCGTGCACGTCGTCCTCATCGCTGACCGTCATTATGTAGAAGACTGCCAATGGCGCGAACAGTACCATCTGCAGGATACTGTTGAAAGCTACCAGCACGGCACAGTAATCACCATCTCCTCCCGCAAGCTCAGTCCAGATCAGTACCATCGCTATGCACCTCGCGATTCTGCATCAATAGTGTCAGCCCGATTGTCTTCCCTCCAATCTCCAACCACTCTTCTCCCACGTACCCAACGAAAATCAACCCCTCCCTCAAATCCTTCCTGTCCGGCAAAAACGCCCACGCCAACCCCGTCATCAACAGCGGCGCCAATATCCAATTAATCACGAAAGACACGCCAATCTGCACCCAGATCTCCCTGTGCTTGAACAGCAAATGCAGCGTCTCGTACCGCACCTTGCACAGAATTGGATACATCATGACGAGCAGGCCGACGGCAATGGGGACGGAGACGCCGACGAAGGTGGACTGTTGGAGGCGGGGCCCGGTGGAGGGGACGAAGTTGCCGAGGATGAGGCCGAGGGCCATGGCGAGGAGGATCCAGAGGACGAGGAAGCGGTCGAGGAAGGAGAGGCCGCGGAGGAGGGAGGCGGTGGTGTCGGCCGGGGGAGGCGCGTGGGGTTCGTCTGCTGAGGCGGTGGAGGTGGAAGGTGTGCTTGTGCCTTTCTCTGGATCTCCGTCTTGCGTTGGGATGGAGGCATCGGTGTTGTGGGTATTGTCTCGGGGGATGAGGTCGTGGGAGTTGGGTCTGTAGACCTCGCTTTTCTCGAGAGTGTCCATTGTGCTTGCTCTTTCTCGTGTCTCCTCCTAATGTTCTTGAAAAGGTGTGCCAGGATAAAACGCTGCGAGGCCACAGCGAGCTTAATTACTTCTACCCACTAGACGTAGGAATGTCCGAGAAGGGCGGTGACATGGCGCCTCTTCGAAGAAATGTTGTCGAGTGACCACTTGGGTGACAGTCTAAACGATCAGTGACATACATTTGTGGAGAATTCGATCTGATAAGAGAGTGGAAGAGAATGCCAAGCTTTCGGATCTGGTCCGAGGGCACGTGGGCATATGCTGCTAGGAGACATGGGAAAACATGTCCATCGCATTACAGGATGCAATTGTGCTTCGATTGTCAACTATATATGATAGCGAGTGTAGACCGCATGTGCAAAGTGTGTGAGTCGTGATTTCTCGTGCCGCGCCACCTTGCTTTCATGCCATCAAATCGGCCTAATGCATATACAATGCGTCCCAGAATGAATGTCCCAGGAAACGATAGCCATCGTGGCTTCTCATGATTGCTGTCGTCAACCGACATGACCCAGCCTGTTTCGTCTCCCATCGTGAAGTATCCAGCCGAAAGAAATGCCCATCCACCCTAATTGCTCCGTCCCAAATTCAGCATCTTCGTCTTGAGCCAGCTTAAAAAACGAAAATACTGCGATATACCCGCCCGCTTCCTCGATACAGGAGGCACCTGCATCCTCGAGTCCGCCTGCTCCTCGAGATCCCTCGTTGGTGATTGTGCAGAGTGGCTAGTACTCGGCCTGATATTTGCATAATCGCCACTGCTGACAAAGTCCGGCTTCTCTACCATCTCCGGGAATGGCGAAAAGGTGCTCGTGCTTCCAGTACCCAGCTCGAGGGTATTTTGGATACTGGCATCATGCTGTTGGCGAGCTTGTGCATATGACTCACGTCGTCGCCGCTCCTCAGCCTTTGATTGCTTTCGCTGCTGCTGTTCTGCTTTGCGTTGTTCTTTCTCCTCGAACCTGCGAGTTTTGGCTTCCTGCCTGTCGTCGAAGGCTTGGCGTGCCGCCTGGATAGTAGCTGCGCGGGCTACAGGATCAATTGGCTCATCTTTGCCACGGGATACGAATGAGAATCCTCTCTCAAATGACGTCCGTGTCTTGCCAGCTACTGTATCGACGGAGTGGTTTGTACTACTCCGTCGCGGTCGTGTGAGACCAGCCTTGGCTAAGCTGGTTTGAGACGAGCTTAAGAAGCGTGTCGAGGATCGCGACTGAGTACGCATACTCGGCCTTTTCTCTGATGATGCTGCAGAGTCGACTGTGGCACCCCGGTTCCTGCCAAAGGTCTCTTCCGGTATGTCATAAGTCGTAGGTGAGTAATCCACTGGGTTGGAGGGTGAGTCGAAAGTACTTGTGGTAGTTGGGGTATAGACTGTACTGGCAGGTTTGGGTACACCCCATGGTGCCGTTGGCTGGTACAGCACGGAGACGCTCGATATTTGCGGAACGTGGCTGTAAGATCTTGTATGGCCTCGATTTCCTGCTCCATTTGTCGTTGTTAGAACGTCAGCAGATCGTGAGTGCCGTACGCCAAATGTACTTGGTGTTGCTAATCCCAAGCCTGTCAGCTTCTCGTTCTCCTCTGCAGTCATCGATAGATTGATTGCGCCATCTCCCGGTTCACTTGGCGCGTGCGAAAGTCTTCGAAGGTTCTGTTTCAGCTTCTCTCTGGCTTGTTTCGTTGGGGACTTTTGGACTTGTGAGGGAAAGTTATAGGTTATGCTGTAATCGAACGAAGCAGGAGACAGTGGTGGTGTTCGGTCATGAGTTTGCATTGAATCAGCCTGCTGATACTGTTCTTCGGTCGCGGAGGCTTGGCGTGTCATTCTCGAGAGTGCCTTTTTATGCAATTTCGCGTGAGTTGCAGCCGGCATTCTCACTGCGTTCCCCGCACCAGGCGGAGCAGTGATGCTAGTATGTGAAAAGTCATATCGGTCGTGATTGGAAGGAGTGGTATAAAGTCTGGTCGGAGGAACGACTTCGCCGAGATAGGGTGAGGTAGAAGAAGGTGGTTTCCGTAGGTGGTCGATCGTGTAGAAGGATTGAGATGCTCCAGGCGAGAGAACTGACGCTGATGCCATTGTTTATAGATGATGAGCTCGAGTCGAGGTGTCGAATGAGTTGCGCCAGAGAAGTGGTATTCGTTATACGCGAGTGCCTCGTCTGAGCGTGGTTGAGTTCGAGTCTGTTGACTCGATGCCAGCCAGACAGACTTGACTAAGATGCGCGGAATGTCGTGACCAGTAGCATTCTACCCGAGAACATGCTGACTATATGATCATGCAGTAACTGTTCTGCCTCCGCACCTGGGTGATGGACAAGGCGAGCGGAAGAAGGCTCAGCAGCGGAGGCAGATCAGGATGAGGGATGAGGTCTTTGCAAGGTTGCGGCTGTAATAAGTGGGGTTTGGAGTACAACAATCCAGTCCAGTAGTATTGACGCAGGGTCATCACAGCCCGCCGCCAAACTCTTCGGGTGAGCACGTCTCGAATTTCATGATCCCTGCTCAGACTCTGCATACGGTGGTACAGTTATCTGCTACTCGAAGACTATCCCAGACACGTGATATCCATGCAAAGCACTCTTCCTGACTATCTGCAAACTCTCGCGCGTGTTTCAGCATGATGTCGTGATGATCATCGATCGCGATCACGCCGATTGTGGGGGGTTTCTCTTCTGCCAAGTTTCGCTCGTCCATGCGTCTCTGACCTCGTGCTTCGCTCTTTCAGCTGGGGCTGACTGGTGTCATGGTGTCTGAGCTCTGGACGCTGCTGAACCTTAATGTCGAGTACGCCTGGGCAATACTCCGAGTATCAAGGTACTGAGGTATTTCTGTCATCACTATCACACGTCCATGCCCAGGCCGACAGACTGCAAGAGGAAAATGCTCGTCTGGGCAAACGTAGAGTGTATCCCTATCGTGCAGCTTTACAAATATTGTCTATTCTAGTCCCTACGACGAATTCGTATATACAAAGAACACGGTATGCCAGATGGTTTATAGAAACAAACGAAGGATGTGCTTCCGCAGCACAAATGCAAGCGTCGCGACGATGAACAGGACGATCGTAGCCAGTGTCGCTTTTTCGCTCCATCTAGGTGCGCATCAGAAACGCTGTCAATGTCATGCTTCACGCTGTCAACCTACAACTCCATGACCTGCTGCTGTTGTCCACCGTGCTGCTGCGATGGCGGGTCGAAGGACGGGGGTCCTCCGGTCCACTTGTTACCATCCTTAGGTGTCGATGAAGGCGCAACCGGGTATTCGTCCAGAAGGACCTCAGGACCAACAAGCTCAAACTCGACGTCGGCGAGCTCGGGCGCGGTGTCAATGGCGATTCTGAACTTTCCGGGGTACAGGAAGCGGCGTCCCTTCTCGTCGACTCTGCTGAGACTGCTCAGGGTCAGCGGCAAGGTGGACGACTGCGTCTCGCCAGGCGCAACATCGTGGAGACGGCTGTATGCGACGAGCATCTTCTTGGGACGAGGGAATGGACCATACTCGCCGGAGATGAATGCCAATGCAGAGTAGTCGGACGTAGTGTCCTTGCCAGTGTTTGTGATATCTACCTTGAGCGAGACGAATGGACAAAGATCGAGGAACTTCTCCTCGGTGCAGAGTGCCGCAAGCTCAGTTGTGTTGAATGTGCTCGTCTTGGACTTGAGCTCGACATTGGCAGAGAATGAGGTGTAGTGGAGTCCTTGACCAAATTCGTATGGAGGAGTTCCAGCGTACCACATGTATGTGCGGCCAGGACTACCACGAGATGGGCGCATGGAGTAGTCAAGCATGGATACCTGACCAGCGTATGCGGCGGGGTACTGTGTGGTGACCAGGCGACTGGGAGAGAATTAGTAAGGGCGAGAGTACGGTGGTGTAAACAAGTGTTCAAAACAAGGACAACATACCCAGCAGGGGCGACCTTTCCAAGCATAATGTCAACTAGTGCTTCACCACCACTCTGACCAGGGTAGCCTCCCCAGATGAGACCTCCGATCCTGTCGTCGTCTTTAATCCATGATGAATCGAGGGAACCACCACCCATCTGTAGGACGGCCATTGGCTTTCCGAGAGCTGCAAGATGTTGAGCCAGGTCAATTTGTGCAGGGCTCCACGAAATGTGGTTGCGATCCTTGCTCTCGGCTTCTTGCGAATTGTCGACGCCGGAAACAAAGAGGACGACATCTGACTTGCGTGCTGCCTCAAGTGCTGGAGTCCACTCATCCGTCCGAGGGTCAGTTCCGCCAACACCAAATGCATGGTGGACTGTCAGACCAGGAATCTTCTCCAATGCCATGACTGGCGTGATGAGGTAAGGAGCTCTGCCAAGGTAGTTGCCTTGCATGTTCCGCGTTGCGTTGGCCCAGTCGCCAACAACAGCGATCGTGCTTCCTTCCTTGAGGTTTAGAGGGAAGATTCCGTCATTCTTGAGCAGAGTGACACCTTCCACAGCCGCCTTGTACGCAAGATCACGAGACTTCTGGGTATCTACAGCACTCCAGTTGAGGGCACGGTAAGGCTGCTTAGCAGCGTCGTCAAAGTATCCGAGGCGAATCAATGAGGAGTATTGGCGAACGACAGCCTTGTCGACGACGCTCTCGTTGGTCAAGCCTTGCTCGATAGCAGCCTCTAGATGCATCTGATAGTACGCGCCACAGTTTACGCTAGGATGGGGTCAGCTCAAGACAGCAAGCGGCTACTAGAATACTGACTCAACACCAGCGTTCAGAGCTGCTGCGACTGCCTCTTCTGGGTTCTTGGCGAAACCGTGAGGGATATAGATGTTCTCAATCGAGTCACAGTCGGATGAGATCCATTGCTCGGTGTCCTCCCACTGCCAGTGCTTGCGCAGGATAGTGTCTAGTAGGTGATTGTCCGCGCAAGTAGGAATGCCGTTCACAGAGTCTGAGACTGTTAGCTCAAGATACCAAGGGGCTGTAAAGATATAAAGGTACTGACTGTAAGTGCACATGAAGGCAGATACGTTAGCCTCGCGTGCACAAGCCTGGAATGACGGCGCGTGGTATTCTGCGAGATCCTGGATTGAGATCTGTGCGTCGAACTCAAATCGCTCATAGCCATGCCAGTTCTCTACGTCGTAGCCAGTGAAATGCTTGCAAGTGGCAGCAATACGCTGATACTCGGCCCCACTCGGACCTTGTAGACCTGCAATGAGAGCCTTGGTGTAGGACGCAATGTGGAAAGGGTCCTGGCAAAGTTTAGCAAAGGTGGCACTATTCCGGGCACCTAGGGCTCGCGTACTTCACCAGCAGTCTCCTGACCGCGTCCCCATCGAGGCTGTGTCACAGTCAGTGACATGATTCTTGCGGGGGCCTTTCAACCCTATCTCAGGCGTATTAACACAGACAGTCTGTACTTACGTCTCTGAAAGGGTTCACATTCGGTGTCCAGTAGTCGAGCCCGCCACGATTGGCATTATTGAACGCTCGCGCCTCGATGGCAATGACTTCGGCAACTTCCTTGATCATCTCATCGTCAAAGGCGGCGGCCATAAGAATGGGCATGGGAAACGATGTGGCGTGGCCAAACTCCTCGCCAGGCTCCGCAAAGGTGATACCAGGATTGCCTTGAGCCACACCGTGCAGACCTTCGGACCACCATTCGTACTTGGGCACGCCAAGTCTGGGGATCTCTGGGGAAGTGTTGCCAGTCAAGGACACTTTCTCCTGCAGTGTGAGCAGCTTCACGAAAGCCTGAGCTCTGTGCTTTGGAGCTTGATAGTCTTGTCAGCAACTGCTTGGCCATGGAATAATGCGCTTTCTCACATAGTCTACTATCACAAACATCATTCTTGGCCATCGGTCCATTGACGCAGTCTGGGAAAAGCGCCGATACATGGCCAGCCAGCAATGCAGCTGTGGCAATCGTGGCAAGCGTAGTCTTGACCATTTTGCTCTTCGAACCTCAAGTGTGAAATCGGATTGGCAGGCAGCGCGAGAAACAAAACAATCTTATAGCTGCCTGGCGTAGTAGACCGAGACGAAGAGGCGTCGATGTCATTTCCATGTTCCTCTTTAGCCTGATTCCCAGGGGTCGCAAGCTCCGTGGCTGCGATACTGTGATAGGCAGGCAGTGATCTAGAAGTTCACGACTGACTCGTCAACATCTGATACCGTGATTGATGATGAACAAGTTGTGGCCATAGGAGCTTCATCTAACCTCTGAAAACATTGAACTGCAACAAACAGATCATTTATCAGACCTCATCGCACAGCTTGCGCACTACAGTCTCCCCTCCTTACTCACTCGCATTACACTCGCCCAGCATGCCGGCGACAACAGCAGAAACGCTTGCTATGGTCTCACGAACAGTCACTGTCGCGCCTCTCGTCCTATTATCAGCAGCAGATCACTTTGGCAGAGTCAACAAGGGGTCAAGGAAACGTGTCGTAGGTGTGCTACTGGGTCAGAATGAGGGAAACAACATCAGAGTATCAAATTCATTTGCGGGTATGATTGTGTGGTACCCAGCAGTGTCAAGAATGTGCCTGACAAAGACGAACAGTGCCATTCGAGGAAGACGAGCGGGATCCGACAGTATGGTTCCTCGATCACAACTACGTGGAGTCCATGAACGACATGTTCAAGAAGGTCAATGCACGAGAAAAGCTAATAGGCTGGTACCACACTGGACCCAAGTTGCGCGCCTCAGATCTCGAGATCAATGAACTTTTCAAACGATATACACCAAATCCGCTGCTCGTGATCGTCGATGTCCAACCAAAAGAGGTCGGCGTACCAACGGATGCTTACTTTGCAGTCGAAGAAATCAAGGATGTATGTAGCTTCGCAGGTATTGCTGCTGTGCGAGCCACAACTAACAAACATCGCAGGACGGAACCACAACATCAAAGACATTCGTACACACGCCATCTGTGATCCAGGCCGAAGAAGCCGAGGAAATCGGTGTCGAGCACCTCCTCCGCGACATTCGCGACGTAGCAGTTGGCACCCTCTCCGCACGCATTACCTCTCAACTACAATCTCTCCAAGGTCTACATCTACGTCTTCGCGACATCGAGACATATCTAGGCAAAGTCGCCGTGGGCGAACTACCAGTGAATCACGCAATATTGGGCAATCTACAAGACGTGTTCAACCTCCTGCCTGGTCTCAGTGCGCCAGGAGCACCAGGCAAGACTGGCATTGCGTACGGCCAAGCGACGCATGGGGCGACCTCGACGCACAACGGCATAACACCACAGGAGACGCCCGCAAACGAACTCGCGCGCGCTATGAGCGTGAAGACGAACGACCAGCTTATGAGTATTTACCTTTCCAGTTTGATCCGTGCAATCACGGCTTTCCACGACCTTATCGAGAACAAGATCCAGAACAAGCAGAGGAATGAGGAGGGTAATGAGAAAGAGAAGACGGACAAGGAGAAGGCCGAGGAGGAGAAGGACAAGGATGGGAAAGGAAAGGAGAAAGAGGGTGAGAAGGAGGATGGTGGGAAAGAGAAGGAGAAGGAGGCTAAGCCGAAAAGCTCATGAAAGGATGAGATGAATAAATGATTCATGAACGAGCAGATACGCACTGGCCCACCACATCAAGGCGACCTACTCAGTCGCTCTCTTCGGCGTTGATTAGCACATTTCTGAGTGAGCCTTGCGAGGTGAGTAACAGTCGTAGCCAGAATAGCTACTGGCATGCCCAGCCAGAGCCAGACGCCACAGCACCTGTCTAGCGCCAGATAGAATGCACGAACACGCATCTTGTAATACTACACAATAAACACGATAATCCCGTAACGCAGTCCGCAATGAGTAAGGGACAAATCAAAGAGAAGTCTGTCGAGTGCTCATAGCATATCGTTCTTGCACCAGTCCCAAGTGCTAAAAGCTGAATCCATCCGAGCCCTGTCCAAGACCTGCCCGATCCGAACAAGCCTTCTCACTGTGGTCCATCCTGTTCATCCCAAAATGCCCAATCCCGATCCGCAGAATGCTCTGAAGCCAGACCTCCCATGGCGAAGATCTTAAAAAATTTCCATGCTAACCCATCCTCTGCCTCAACCTGCCCCCACTTCCTCCGCCTCTCCTTTCCCGCGTGATCACCTCTCAATCATCGTCCTATCTGCCCACACCCATCCCATGACCGCCAAGAACACCCCTCCTCATCTTGCCCAACCAACTCTTCGGCGCCTCGCTCCGCCGCTGCATCACCACCGCATCGCTCTGCATGCGCCGCGTAATGTCGTAC
>Ga0058702_10000999_pt1 | contig 11049 bp, 13 predicted proteins | sample AgamicOrSfe_FD_83781 | JGI IMG/M metagenome (GOLD analysis project Ga0058702, IMG submission 83781) | Agave microbial communities from Guanajuato, Mexico - Or.Sf.e | ecosystem: Host-associated > Plants > Phyllosphere > Phylloplane/Leaf | place: Guanajuato, Mexico | collected 2012-05-30
ACATCTATCTATCCTTGGCCTGTCAGCTACAAGCTCAATCTACAACACTTGCCACATCATCTGTGCCTGATATATCACCGTCACCGTCTCCTCAAAGCTCCTCATGCATCAAGCTCACTCCAGTTGCAGCCATCAATCAACCTCGAGTTGACTCGATCCATACCTTGTCCACATCGAGGTTACCAGCTACTCACATCTTAACCAGCATCCAACCATCCCTTCCGTCCGAGCTTGATGTTCTGCGGCCTCAGTCTTAGAGCTGTCTTCCCTTGCCTCTTTCCGACCAAAGCCCAGGACATGGTAGTCCCATCGAATTCCAGCATAAGAACCACCCGACGACACTCGCATTCAATCTACACACCAGAATCACCTTCGCAGAACACAAGAGCTGCAAAGAAAAGACGCCTGTCTCAAGAGCTTTGTTGCAAGCAGCAGAAGCAAGAGCCAGTGGCAGTAGTGCCAAGCACCGAGATCATGACACCCTCGGTTCTCTCGACCGAAATGGAGGATGTTCGATACCACTTGCCTCCTCAATTGCCTCCTATCGAGGGACTCGAATTTGAGGGAACCCATATCCACAGCCTGGGAGCTCCACTCTCTCTGTCAACAAGCTTCAGTCACGACGGGAAAGCCATGTCCGTCGATAGTGGCATATTCCCACAAACGCCAACTACTGTAGTAGCAAGTCAGATCGAGACACATGGAACCACTCTCCTGCACGTCACAATGGCGGATGATGCCGTATCTCTCGTGTCCGGTGTCTCATTGACCGAGGCCACCGCTGTTGTGATGTGTGATGGTGATTACCGTCTTTACGGAACTCTTGAGAACGAGCTAGAGACGGCTCTGCGGGCATCATTCGCCCGAAACAACGAGAGTACAGCGCTTACCGCAGCTAAAACTGACTCGAGCGGTTTCCTTCGATTTCCGTTGGAGATTCGTCGTCTGGTATACGGTCATGTTCTGCCAACAGTTGCCGGTAAGCCATTTTGCCGGCGAGGAGAGGAGCTCGAATGGATCAGGGGCAGTTGCGAAGTCCTGCGTGTCAACAAGCAAATCTATGAAGAGGCCATGGACTTCATGTATAGCAACCTCATGGTCGAATTTGACGTCAATTACACTGGAATCGCTTTCAACACCACCCAGAGGACTGGCAAGTGGGAGGACAAACCAAAGGTGTTGGTGGAAGATGTCTTCGATGATAGTGGTCTTCGATTGCCAATACAACGTGCTCGCTCGATAGTGATCAACGTTCCAGATGTTCTAAGTCTGCTCGAGTACGAACCACTCAGGGCTCATCGGGCGAGAGTAGCAGAAAACGGTGCAATAGAGCTCCAGCCGCGTCTGGGAAAGGTTGTCAACATGTTGATGGAGCATTGCAAAGATTTGCGCTACGTGCAGGTCAATCTCCGAGACTGGGACAAAGATGTTGAGACTGCTTTCGAATTGCTAGAGCCATTGAAGACGCTCATGAGCAGAGTTCCCAACGTTACGTTGTATCGAATTGGGTGGAAGTGCTGGCCGTGGACAAACTTCGAGCTGATGAAAGAGTGGCAGGTGCCGGTGAAGTCACGCTACGTTCACAGGTATTCCCTAAGTTGGGAGGGAGACATGATCAAGACGGAAATGGTCGAGCGTGCTTCGGTGGCAAAGCTTCCAGACGACAACGAGGATGAGGAACCTTAGTAAGAGCAGAGCCGAGTCTACAGTGCCGAACTGCGAAGTGTCTGGATTGCTGGAGTTCTGGTCCTTCTGGGTAACGGGCCAGGGAACTGGGACTGGGGGAAGAGGCATCGGCATGGACTGGGGAATATGAAGGCCAATGCATATACATGGTCCGTGCACACGGAAGGACGTCATGGGCATATAATTTGTTAGGAAGATCAGCATCTAAACATTTCCAACACCATCTTCGTCCATATTCTACATCTACCTCGCTCTCACACCATGTCCCACAAGCGGTCACGTGACGACTACAACGCCTCTCACTCCTCCAACACCAACAATACACCTCTAGGTCGTCCCAAATCGCGCAAGACCGAGCACAATAGCAGCAACGGCAATTCTCAAAAGTCCTCATCCCAAACATCCTATCCCTCTAAAGCCGCTCAACTCCACGCCGCCCATCCACCAGCCTCCTCTCACCCCTCCATCCCCTCCTACTCCAGCTCCTCGCCCCTCTCGCTCCGCGCAAACCTCCCAACATTACCACCACTCGAGCCCGGTCCCCTCTCCACCGCCCCCTTCGTCCACTCCTCCCACATCGACGGCCGCTACGGCGCCTCCACCACTCTAACCTACGAACGTCTCGAATTCCTCGGCGACGCCTACCTCGAAATCATCGCTACGCGGCTCATCTACTCGCATTTCGCAACATTACCCACCGGTCGACAAGCCCAGCTGCGGGAACGGCTGATCAAGAATACCACCTTAGCTGCGTTCGCGCGAGGCTATAAGTTTGGGGAAAGAGTTGTTGTCAGTCATGCGCTACCGCCGGACAAGTATGAGAAGATGCTCGCAGACGTGTTTGAGGCGTACGTCGCTGCCGTGGTGCTGTCGTGGCCGGAGCGGGACGACGGGTTTAAGCGGGCGGAGACATGGATGACTGAGCTCTGGACCGACGCGTTACTCGAAGCTGAGCCGGAGATCGCGGCGAATCGGAAAGACGAGCTTGTCAAGCTGGTTGGTGGGAAGGAGGTCAAGATAGAGTATGTGGATGAAAATCCGGTCGAGGAGAAGAAGAGAGGTGCGGTGCAGAGGTTTGAGATGGCGGTGTATTTGACGGGATGGGGTTATGAGCGGGTTAAGTTGGGAAGTGCAGTGGGTGTGGGAAAGAAAGAGGCGGGTATGAAGGCGGTTTTGGATGCGTTTGAGAATAATAAGGAACTGATTGAGGAGATTGTGGAGAAGAAGAGGCTTGCAAAGGAGAAGAGGGAGGCGGAGCCGGAGGTGACAGTCAAAGGGAAATGAACAGGAACAGCGAACACTGCACTGTCGCCAGCAAGTAAGCAAGCATAAGGGATAGAAGGCAACCAGAGAAGTTGTCGATGACACGACGAGGCACTCAATACACTCAATCAAGCAGGACAGGAACTCCTCATTCGGTACCAGAGTGAGTACAGCGATAGTCCCCGCGGTAATGCCCCATTTGACAGTCTCGGTATCAGCTTCACACACTTCGAGGCAAGTCAGTAAGGCACAGTTGGAATGTGAAGGGTTTCATTACCAGCACCAAGCTTGCTGTCTGATTATTGTATCTGATACGATCTGGTCGGCACCTTAGCTGCCTGTCTGAGCCTCTTGTTCACGACCATGCTGTAGCACCAAGTCAACGCTTCGAACCACCACCGTTCTTCTGGGTGATCCTCCTGAAAGCCTGCGAGCCTCCGGTACCCATACGTTGCGCTACCTGACCCTGGACATGGATGTTGCTCCTGGGCGCAACGCTGTAGCTTGCAAGACCACCCTCAACACGAGCACGATTGTACAAGATCGGGGTTGCAAGCGTTCTCTCACGGGCAGCAGCAGCGGCACGCTGTGCAGCTGACATTCCTTGACTCGATGGAGCCTGCGAGGCGCTGGGTCTCTCCCTGCGACAGTATCTTAGTGTATATTGCAGAAGATGTACAACAATGGGACTTACTGCGAATCATGAGCCGCTTCGGCGTACTGTATGTCTTTCTTCCGGTAGTCGTCGGTCCTATTAAGAATAGGCCTGGTCCACTCACCCAGCAGTCTCTCGGCTTGCCTCTTGATCACGAGTTCTGGCTTGTTGCTTTTCGTGTAGAAGAGCGTCACTTTGCCAATTCCACTTGCGATCAGTACGTCCTTTGTTATTGGTAATTTGGCGAGCGATGCGAAGAGTTCGCGCTGGATGTTGTATGCTGGCAGACTACCATCATTGAGAGGTTCAAGAAAGAACCGGACTGCTTCAAGCAGATTCGTGTCAGGGTCAACAAGCTGTTCTCGTAATGTATTTCGGCCCAGCAATGCAATTACTTCCGGCAGAAGCTGTAGCTTTTGCATTGCCGGTTGACCTGCTTGTCGTGCATCTGTATCCGCCTTTGCTGCCTCTGTCATTCTTCTCCGCATGTTTTCGATGAGTTCATCCTCTTGCTTGGAGAGTTCCTAGATGATTGTCAATGACGTGCTCCCCTCGAACTTCTGCATGTAGTTCATACTATGTCATCCTTCTTTTTGCCCTTGCGCGCATTCGGGTTACGAACAGCTTCGTCCATGGCTTTGTCAAGGGCTCGTTTCCGTCCTAAGAAGAGTGGTGCATCAGCGGCCGTTCCACAGCAGGGGTCTTACTGTACTCACTCTCCTCTGGTGTCAAGGTTTCTTCATCCGGGCTCGCCCTTCTTGCACGACGTCGTTCACCGTCCTCACCCACATCTCTCTTCTTCCTTGACGCCTTTCTAGGATCACCTCCACCCACATCAGCATCCTCGTTCTCATCCCTTGGCGCCCTGCTCTTCTTGCTCTTTTCCCTCTTTCCCTCTCGCTTCTTCTTCCGGCCTTCCTCGCCCTCCCCGTCAGCTCGCTTGCGCTTGTGTGTGCCTATCAGAGCGATATTGTTTTCATCAACAGGCACTGGTCTTTCCTCAATCGATACTGCGCTAGGATCGAAAGCATCGAATTGAGCCTCATCAATCTCGGAGAGGATAGAATCATCATCCGAGAGGTCGTCCTTGTCTTCTGTGACTTCCACATCTTGGTCTGGTACGGCGATAGGCGCATCCACGTCATTCTCTTCTTCGATCTCGGGTCTCAGAGGGTCTTCTGCATCGTCAAGAGCTTGTGGTAGAGGTGAATCGTGGACGGATCCTTCTGCGATTTCGAGGTCCTCCATTTTCTGGGTAAGAAGCAGTAGGCCTTGCTGTACGATTTGTGGTAATGGAATTGGTTCTTTGAAGCACAAAAGTCGTGAAAATAGCACAGAGTTCAGGTTGTTGCTGTTCTTTGAGGATGTAGAAAGCGCGACAATCAGGTGAAACGGAGACTCTTGGCACGTGGCACGCGAATGACGATGGCTGAAACATTATTTCAGCTTGTAACTACAGTTATCTATCAACACCAGCACCGACACCAGGCAGACAGACAGTCAGATCGCGATCATGTTCGGAGGACGTAGGTTTCGTCACACCGAGACTGAAAAGTTCATGCTAAGCGTATCGCAGCACAAAGAGCACCTTCGCGGGAGGAAGTCGAGGAGCAAGAAAGAGTCGCCAACAGAACTATCCAAACTATCGCCTTCTCCGCGATAGCGCTATATCTTTGTATGGATGTGTTCTGTTCATTTGCTGGTTTTCCGTACTGACTCGTTGTGACAGCGCCATTCGCGGTTGAATACGTTCGCAAGCTTTTCTGATCACACTCATGACAAGAAAGATGAAAGGTTTCAGGAGCACGGCGTTGCTCAATGTCTGGGTGGTCGGCCATGAACGCTGCCTCGAGCGTATTCTGAAGAAGACAATGGAAGCGATTTGTGGACAGTAATGCTTGGCAGTGCAAGCTTGTATGACTAGAAGATGCCCTTATATGAGCCTATGTGGCATATGCGTCTAAGGGCTGGATCAAGGTGTCCTTTCGACTCTACACTGCTAGCGTGGTATCACACTTCGAGAGTAGTGCTGCTCTATCTTTCGGCAGGAACGCCACTCTGCCAGTCCTCAAAGTCTTTCCGGATTGTCTCCATTTCATGCGCAAGATGTGATATCTGAGCATCGTAGTCACTCAAGATCTGTAGCCCAATGTTAGCGGCTGAGAATAACAGACAGGCACTCCGACAATTGCTTACCTTGTTCGTCCTCTGTACTAGGTCCTCATCCAACGTCTCCTTCTGACCATTCGCCATCGCGTTTCCAGCATTCTCAGTCTCTTGTTGCAGGAATCTAGCTCGTTCCCGGATACCCACCATTCTTGCCCATATCTCTTCTTGTCGGCCACTCAGCTGCGGATCAAAGATGCTGCGCTCCAGCTGGCTCAACTTCTTCTTCAGATCCTCTTCAGCTCGATTCATAGCGTAGCCACGGTTGCGCAGTATCTGAACTTTCGTAGCCAGCTGCAAAGATCTCTGACTTAGTGTATTGTGTCGTCTCCTTGCATCTGCGGCGCGTATCGAGATGTCTAGATCGTGATTTTGCAGCATTGCCGTTAAGCTATTATTGATTTCATGTAGTCTTGTTTGTAACGCAGTCACAGCCTGGACCTGTATGCGCAAGCGGTTTCCTAGCGCCGAGAAACCTTTGCACAGTACGGGTATCGCGCCATCATGTGGCTTCTTCGCCAATGCCTCTTCCCATGCTTGCTCGTCCTCGCCAGCACCTGGGCCATAGTATGGTACAGCCTCTGCTTGTACATTGTTGTAGAAGTAATGCTGGAAGCTGCAATTTGTGCTTTCCGGCGACCATTTCTCAAGAAGTGTCTGCATCTGCTCCGGCACAGTCTTTCCTCCTAGGTTTGTGTTAGTCATGCCACCTCGCCAGACACACCTAACATGCACTTACGAACACTGATAGAGCCACCTGGTTGCCATAACGGAGCTCTTGTCGATTGGCTTAATTGCTGCTGTTGTTGTTGTTGTTGTTGTGGAGCGCTTGATTGTCCAAACAGTGACTGCTGAGGCTGCTGTTGCTGAGTAGACTGCCCGAAAATACTGTTCGGCTGTTGCGGCTGTTGCGCGGTCTGTCCGAACAGGCTGGACGTCTGTTGCTGTTGTGGCTGCTGCGTTGACTGTCCGAAGATGCTGCTTGACTGTTGTGGTAGCGCCGGAGCGCCGAAGAGAGATGAAGTAGGTTGCGAGGCTTGAGTAGATGCTCCGAAGAGGCTTCCTGATGCTTGTGTGTTTGCAGCAGGTTGCGTTGACGCGCCGAAGAGACTCGTCGAAGGTTGTGTCTGTTGCTGTTGGCCGAATCCTCCAAAGCCACCGCTGTTCTGTTGACCTTGTGACGTGTTCGCAGATCCGAATAGAGGCTTATTCTGTGTAGTAGTCGCTGTCGACTGACCGAAGAGCGACATTCTGCTGGGCCCGGACGAGTCTGTGAAGGTTGACAATGTGAAACAAATGTTAGTCAGTGGGAAAGCGCGTTTCGTACCTTAGTTGACGATCTTCAGTCACGTGATGTCGAACTACCGACCTCTTCTCGACAGTGAGGTAGTCCCAGTAGTCCTACCACTCTCGACGCAGTATCCGCACATCAAGTCAACATGGCCAACGACCGCCCCTTGTACGCAATCGCCTTCTCGGAGCTTGTATCTACCTCGCTGACACGATGTAAAACAGCTTCAACCAGCATGTCCTCGTTGACACAACTCCCATGCCGGCGAGCTTACCGAAAGTCGAGGAGATCGGTTCGACATCTGCACCTCTGCTCAGTGCTTCCTTCTTCATCGGCGCCCGCTGCCGACCTTACAACGACGACTACATGCACTGCAAGACCGAGTCATATGGAAGAGGAGAGCTGGACTGTATGAAGGAGGGCCGCAAGGTCACACGTTGTGCTGCGAGTGTGTACGTTCAGTCTCAGTCGACGACAAGGCCCTGATTTAAAGTGCAATGCTGATGAATGATGCAATTTGCAGTCTATCGGACCTCAACGCCCAATGCCTAGAGCAATTTCGCAACCACTGGCAGTGCCTGGAGAACAACAACCACCAGCTATGGCAATGCCGGCGGGCAGAACGGAGGATGAATGCGTGTGTTTTCGACAAGATCGTGAGTAGAGCGCCAAGCCCGACCTAGGCACTTCACCTTAACCCTTCATTGTAGGGTCTTGAAAAGACTATCCCGGATGCTCCCACGCACGAAACCCCAGTACACATGCGACAACACCAGATATATGCTTCACGTCCACAAGATGAGCCATCGCTCAGGCGGCCGCGGGCTTATGCCCGTGCAGTTGCGAAAGCACAGGAGAAGGAAGCGCAGGGTCAGCAGGCTTCGTCGTAAGCAGCTTGAGTGATCGGAGATCTGGAGATGGGCCGGAACATGTGGATAACACGACGGATCACAGTCTGTGACATTGTATCACTACAAGCTGCAGAATCAAATCGTGCGCAACATGCAATATTCACATCAACAGATCCAAGGTCCTCCACACTACCATGATCTCTTGTATGTTCCAGACGACTGGTGCCGCCACCTTCGAGCGAGCATCAGGAAAGTTTGCACATGTTAAAAGACTCGGAGTGAGATTATGCTGACTCTACAGCTATGCCCAGGATTGAGAGAACAAGGCATTAAGTTATCAATCTGCACATATTACCTACGGCACTCTTCACGATTTAATTCTTTGACGTGTTTTCTCAAAGTGCTCCTAGTCCTGATTGAACTTTAGAGGTGGGAAGAGATAGCATTAGGGACAATCTAAACTTATTCTCCTGGGTACTCTCCACGAATCTTATGCTTTAAGCCTTTTCGCCAGAGTACCTCTGTTTTATCTAGACTGACGACCGAGAAGAAACAATCCACTAATACGTAGATCGCAGCAGAACATCAACGGCACTCTCCACGACTTTCCAACTTTGATCGAATATTTCGACCTTGCTGAGATTGCGATTATAGAGCACTAACAATCTGCTACAGTTACCTGCAGTATCATTGCCGAGTCTGGGCCCGAGCCTGACGTGAGAGACTCCACGCTTCATCCCCAGCCGCGAACGACCTTAACGTTCCCAATGCCGCCAGAACTATATCTTTTGAAACGAAGTCGACCAACGTTCCCAGCGGCCTTTCCACACGCAAAGGACGCAAATACTAGCTTCTCACGCCGAAGCTCTCACTCTCCCTTCAATCCGAGGTGGTTTTGATGCTTGGCGAAGCAACTGTCGACTTGAATCTTGAGCAATTTCCGAGCAGTCTCAAGATCGGGCTCATTTGTAAAGATGACCTTGAACTCTTTGAGCAGAAGCCTGATGTCTTAGCTCTTGAGAGAGAGATTTCAATTGCAATTTTCGCAGAGCGGTGGTCTTGTTTTACCCAATGGACCATTCGATCGCCTTATACCTCGATTTCCTCCGGAATGTGGCTGCTGCTCGAGTGGTCGAATCGAAGGCTAATCTAGGCTTCATCAGTTATCGTCCAAACAAAAGCAAGTACCTCAGCAAGCTCCATCCTCTGGGATGTGATTGGAATCAGTGGCTCGATTATAATAACACCACACGACATTAAGGCGTTGATGGCAACGCGCCATGCAGAGAAGATGTTCGATCTCCACATTCCATACAAGTTCATTCCCGAGAGAAGTCTCGATGCCTTGGTGGACGACGTCCAATATCTTACTATCTTGAGCACTGACCCGCTCAGTCATTGACAGCTCAAATGCTCGCAGTGTACGGGACGCCTCGGGATGCAGGCCACGAAGGTCAAGTACCCATTCATGCCAGGAGAGACCGGCCGTTGCATCATCGAGGGCGATCTTACAAAGTCAATCCGTGAAGAACGACAGGCATAATATCAAGCAGGTTCGGACAAGATGCTTGGAAGGAAAGGCTCAGCAGACTAGCTACGGACCAGCATTGATGAAGCTTGCGAGGCGAACGGACTGCCACGGAGTGAAGCTAGCATGGAGCACTGGGCGAAGAGCCTCGAGAAGTCCGGGAAGGCTAGAACCGACTACCCAGCGCTCACATTGGACGCTGCTCGAGCGACTTTTGTCAAGATCCCAGCGGCAGAAGCAGATCTTGGGATAGACGAGAGACTACCCAGCGACTGTGTCATCGGCTGGCGCCGCTCATCAGCGGCCGCACAACGAAGAGCTCACAGTCACACCTCGGACACCCAAAGAGGAGAACGAACAGAAACGTGCTGTGGCATCAAAACGAAGAGGGCCACTCGCTCCCACGCCCTGCAGATCGAGGCCCAGAAGGCAGGCTGAATTTGGAGTGGAAGAGTATCACAGCCGCCTCCTCTAGTAGAAATACCCTAAACATGGTGCTAAATGCCTTCGTCTATGCCAGCGCTTAGTCATCGCGTTGGGCGCCGCTCGGGCAGCGAAGCGGGGACCGCGATCTCACGCCGCGGCACAGCGAACCTGAGGTATCAACCAGGGCAAACTGGCCGCACGCATCGCAAACCGTACCTTCCTTCCCTTTCAGTCCGGCACAGGCCTTCGAAACCAGCGTATCTATTTCGACTCTCGAATCTTTGTAACTCATCGCAGAAGACGTAATCATATTCGGCGAGGTATAGGGCGTGCTTGGCTCGTCCGAGACTCGCTCGACTCGGAGACATTGAGCAGCCTGCGTCGCGCGACCTTTTTCGACGGCTGGATGACCTCGAGCAGCCTGTGGTACAATCTGAGCTTGGATTCGAAATTACTTCGTACCTGAGATCCGGGGAGCAATACTTAGGCTACAGCTGTGGCATCTGGCGCCGGTGGATCGGCCGGCGGAATCAGGAGCGCTTTGGCATAGGGCATTGTTCGGTTGGAGGGTCTGATGGGATGGGAGGTCTAGCTTAATGATGGAATGGAGGAAATGGCACCGTGAGGTGGTGAGACGCTTGCAAGGTCTGACATCCAAGATACGAGCAAGTATGGCAGAAACATAGCAACTTCACCGTCTAGGTCACAGTTCTCACACTGCACTGCATTCACGATCGTCTTCAAGAAAACCTCGCCGTCATCGAGCGTGCTGAGCATCAAGTAGACAATATTGTGTTGGTCATAGTAGGCATTCCTTGTGGAATAGCTATAATTGCACTGCTCTGTCTGTAGCATGACCAACACGACGGAGGCTAATAAGATTACCCAAGCCTTCATTTAAGGAGAGGGACTCGTTGGCTCCGTCAGTGAAGCGGGTGGCTATCCGGATCGCGCTGGATTCGATAGCATAGCCTGGTATCAACCCTTGAAGCACCTCTTCCGGGCCAGAGTCCCGCTTGTCATCAATTCATACCTCCCACTCAGTCGTGAAGTACGTGTCTTCGTCATACATTTCATTTCCCACATCCTCCGTCAGCATTCCGGTCCCTCACACCGCCACGCCCGCACCACCCTCCACCCCATCCTCATCCCAACTCAACGCTCTCCCCACTTCCTCCATATC
>Ga0058702_10001000_pt1 | contig 11046 bp, 10 predicted proteins | sample AgamicOrSfe_FD_83781 | JGI IMG/M metagenome (GOLD analysis project Ga0058702, IMG submission 83781) | Agave microbial communities from Guanajuato, Mexico - Or.Sf.e | ecosystem: Host-associated > Plants > Phyllosphere > Phylloplane/Leaf | place: Guanajuato, Mexico | collected 2012-05-30
CCACCCCTCTCCCCTTCCCGGTTCGTCTCCACGGTCTCATGAATGATGAATGAAAAATCAGCCGGTCCTTTGTAGCAAGAGAGAAGTGCCTACAGTACTGTGCGGAATCGGCATCCGTCGCGTCTCGTACGCGCACGCGCACGCCAACCATTGTCGGGAAAGGACAACGAGGACATCACTCGGCTGATCGCGAGCTGATCGCAGCTGAGGAAGGATAGAGGAGGTGGAAAGAGAGGAGCCGAAGTGGCTCGAGTGCGGATCGGTTTGTAGCCATTGCAACGTGGTCGTTCCAATCATTCCATTGTGTGGTTTTTGTATACTATATACAATTTTTTTGATACGAAAAAAGACATTGCCAGTCAGAGTCTGCGCTATGCAAATAGGAAAGATCCCGGGACCAAAACGAATGTGGTTTGCCGTGCCGTGCCCTGCCCTGCCATGCCATGCGACGCCATCTGTACATTTTTCCCACCTGCCTCCTCTCACGTCCCATCCCATCTTCAAAGCAGCACACCAAACGAGATGATACAGATCATCGCCGTCAAGGCCAGAAATTGCCCCTCCACCCTGACCCCACTCGCGGCGCCCTTGTGCGTACTCGTCGGCTTACTCCCACTCGTTCCCGTAGGTCCATTATCTCCATTCGCCGTCGGCCCGGGCATCCCACTACTTGTCGTACTCGTCGAGTTGCCATCAGCCGTACTGTTGACAGCGCCAAAATACACCATCGCCGCCTCACTAGCTGGCACCACAACATTAACCTGACCATTCTGAGCCTGCACAGTGCTATTCGCCATCGCGACCATCTGGCCCACGCCGTCCTGGTCAAGCGAGAAGGATTCGCCACCCCATGTGATATTTGCAGTGTCAAAGGCCATGGCGCCGTCGTCGCCGCCGGTGAGTGTGCGCACCGTGACGGAGTGGACGGAGGAGGGGACTGCGATGCTGAAAGTCTGGCTCGGACGGTCCGATGACGACGTGGAGGTGCCGTCGAAGTAGTCCATGTTGACGAGGGCGACGCGCTGGATATTGCCATGCTCATAGGCCGCGTACGCAGTCAATGTATCACTCGTCGGCGACACTGGCAGCTCCATCGCCTGCATGGCCCCGGAGGTGGAGATGAAGTCGGCGACGTAGAGGTGGGCGTAGTAGTTTGCGTAGACGGCAGCCGGGGTGTAGTCGAATTCCGAGGGCTGCCAGAGGGAGAAGTCGAAGCCGTAGCCGGACTGGATGTGCACGCGGGAGACGTTCAGGGTCATGCTGTAAAGCATGAAGTCGACTTGCCAGAGGGCGGCGCCGAAGGAGCGCTCGTCGTAGGAGCCGTTGTTGGGGATACCTCCGGGGCCGCAGCCGACTTCGCCGAAGCTGAATGGGATCGGTGGTGTTTGTGTGGATAGGAATTGGATCATGGGGGTGTAGCTTTCCTGCAGATAAAAGTGATTAGTATTCGCAAGATGTGTTGGTACAGAAGCATGACATACCAATCGAGTGGTGATTTTAGAGTGTGACATGAGGTTGTCTGGTAGAATGTCAGCATTCGAATCGCGTTAATGATGAGCCAAACATACCCTGTAGATTGATCTGCGTATGCGTGGATTGCTGGTAGTAGTGTGCGGAGAAAGCCTTGATCCTTTGGCTGACAGAGCTCAAGCCATCGCTGAACATGCTCGATCTGATTCTCACGTCAGCTCACTATGCTCCTGCTTTACTCGTTGGACATCCACTCACGCATTCCAATCCGAAGTCGGCTGATTCGCCAAACTTCCCACCAAGAACTCTGGCGCACTAGTAGACAGATTTAAGCCCTGCGCAACAGCCGTCGAGAAGCTTTCAAACTGCGTAGCATATTGACTAGCACCATAGCTATTACCGTAAGAATTGGGTTCGTTCCCCAACTCAAGCATCAAGATATTTTCGCTACCGACTGTCTCCCACGCTGACTGTGCAATGGCGACACTGGTATCGACATCAGTGGCTTTGTTGCTCATTGGAATGTCGACAATGTACTGCGCGCCAGCGTAGTTCTTGAATGCGTCGAAATAGCCCGGTCCTAGCGTGAGTGATCCAGGAATCGACTTATTCTGCTCGTGAGCGGGGACAATTATTGATGCGCTAGGTGACCAGGTGGCGAGATACAGACTGTTACCGCCGACTCGCATGACGGGCTGGCTGTTTGTGCGCTTGGAGACCTGAGCAACGAGGTTTTGTGATAGTGTGTAATCTATGTGTAGCATTAGTACATTATCTTGTGGTCGACAACATTTCCCGAATGCAATGCCCTCAAGTAATGTCTTGCAAGCCTGATGGTGTCGATGCTTGTCAACGAGCACTCGAAGATCAAACATCACCATCGTGAGCTTCAGCATAGCCTGCTGCTGTTCTGACAATCTGTCCACCCATCCAACCACGAAATGGAATCTCAAAACTCACTGGAATAATAGTAAAAACTCCTCTCCTCAAAGGCATAAGCGCAGAAGCTAGGGTTCACCGTCGCACTAGCACCTTGGGGCGCAGTAGCTGCCGGGCTCAATGATATCTGCGCATACGAGCTTGTAGGTGCGAGCAGCACTGTCGCCAACAGCGCTGTGAATGTGGTTGGTAGAGTCATGCTGTACATGATTGTCGTGTGAAATGAATAAGTGTGCCAACCGATGTCGACAAGTGATCGTGGTGTGGTTAGTGATAGTGATGTCCGTCGTGATGTTGCTGATTGCCGATGGTAATGTTGAACGAGCGTCGTCGTAAGCTACTGCTATTCCAGGATTTCTGCCAGGTTGTCGTCTGATTTTCCTCCTCTTTTCTCATCTATGCCGGCTCTTCCAAGCAACTAAATCCCTTGCCACACGAAACGAATGACTGTCGTCCACGTCAATTACCTTGCAGACTTCAAATCTCCCTCTGACACGCACTCACTCACGACTATGACGCTCGCCAAGGCCTCTTTCTTTGCACAAGCTCTTCCTGCCAAGATTCCCAGTTCCCAGGTTTACACACGAATGCACGATAGCGAATGAAAGAAAGCTCCGAGGACCAAAGTCCCAAACACAAAACAAAAGCACAGCAGCAACGATGCAGGAAAGGTGATCTCGGCGAGATAGAAGGGAAGGGATGGAAGATTAAACACAAGGAGACTGAAGAGGCAAAAGCGGAGGCGATCTGGCGCTAGGAGATAGTCAGGCACACATGTACATGTACGCGTTCTTTGCTCAATTCAGCCGGATTAGCGGATTATGCAGCTGTGACCACGTGCAGACAAAACGGCTCTAGATGCGGCTTAGAAAGTCGAAGTCGCGGGTGTGTTGCTATATATACACCTGCAATCTATAAGGTATGCTAATCTTTGTTGTTGCTACAGAGTAACACCGCTGCCCAGTGTCAAATAGAAAACACTGTCTACTCAACACGCATGTTGCTCTTCTTGGTCCACCGCTCTCCGCCCCATTGGAGCAGGATCGTAGGGGCAAAACTGAGCACCAACAGTAATCCAGCGCAAATGCCAGCAGAGCCACGAAGACCTGCACCTGTAAACATGGGTGGGAACCAGAAGGGTCCGATGAATCCCAGAATCTGTCTCACAAAGGTGATGAACACACCGATGCTGGCAGCCTCCTCATGGTAACAATCAACAGCGTATGTGATCAAAACAGTCGTGACGATTTGGTTTCCTGCTGCCGCAATGGCTGCACCAACAATGGGGGTGACGTTGTATGACTGCAGCCTGTCAATCTGCACGAAGAAGACGACGAGACCAACGATGGCGAGGATGTAGCCGGGATAACTGAGCCAGAGACGGTATTCTGGCGCCGGGCGCGAGTGGGACGTCTTTTTCATGCCGCGCTTCATCCAGACATCGGAAAGACGGCCACCGAATTGCTCGCCAATGATAGAGCCGATGATGAGTGCGAGGAACTGCAAGCCTAGAGGTTGCGGGGTGAAGTGGAACTTTGGTCCGAAAAGTTGTGGAATCTCGACCGTGACCAGGACACTGGCGAGGAGGAAGACGATTGCGTATGCGACCGAGGGAATGAGGACGCGGGGGTACCAGAAGAACTTGAAAGGTTGGACAAAGTCAAGAGCAGTCAAGGGCGTAGGGTCGATGCGTGTGAAGTTGAAGTATTCCTGCTTGACGCTGGAGCCGTGATGCTCGACACCGCGTCTGAGATAGCGGGACTCTGGTCCAAAGAAGATGTAAAGCACGAGCTGGACGCCGTTGATGATTGCGAGCAGCCAGTATATCCAGCGGTAGGACAAGTATTGTGCCACGAAACCTAGTTTGAGCGTGTTAGTCGGTTGAATTTTCTCCTCGTCCGTGTGGCAAAAAAACTTACCCATGATGAAGCCGCCAGCCGGTACACCACAAGTTACCATTATAGTCCAGATACCCATATACTTCGCCCTCTCATTCCTAAAGAACGTCTCGGTCACAACAGCCGAGCCAATAGCGCCAGCAGGAGAGATGAAGAACGCAACAAGCGCGCGGCAAGCAGCTGTACTGCCGTAGGTTGGGGCAACAGCACATCCAATGTTGCAGACACCAGACAAAAGGAGAGAAGCGAGGAAGATTGGGCGACGACCAAATCTGTTCGAGAGTGGTTTCCAGAACAAAGGTGCACCACCGAGGATAGCGATTTGAAGAGATGTCAGATAAGAGGCCGCTTGAATGGTACAACCAAAATCCATGGCAATTGCTTCGTAAGCTGGGATGATGGCGGCTGCTGTAAAGGTTGACATGCAAGCGTGGAATGCTACAAGCAGTAGGTTGATGGTTTTCTAGGCTCGAGAATTAGCGTGCTGCAGGTTGCTGCGATTGGCTGCTTCAATGTAGCATACCTTCCACGGTGACCAGTTATACGGGTCAGCATCGCCAAACCCAGGCATGGGCTCGAGATCGAGTGTGCCATGCCTTTGCATAAGGTAGTCCCTATGCTCTGGGCTCAACTCGGTAGCAGCGGAGCTAAGGTTTGTCTGATATTGCTGGAGGTCGCCAGTCTGATGTCTTGTATTAGCTTCGATATACCCATGATTATCTCGAGTGTGGAGAATCACTAACGCGCTCGTATGTGTTGATCCTCTCCAGGCTGACATTATTGGCAGTCTTGTAGCTGGCCGGATCATAAGTGCCAGCTTTCTCGGCGCCACTCGCTGCAAAGTCACGCGTGCTGTGCGTCTGCTTCTCTGCTTCTGCGTCTGCCATGGCGAGAGAAGGGTTGTGTGTGAGGTGGTGAGTGACGTTGGCGAAAATCCTAGTAAGAGCAAAGAAACGTGCAGTAAAAGCCAAAGAAGCAAGACTGCCGATAGTGATACAAAAAGAGACAAAGCCCAAGTGTCGTCGTGTCAACAACTCACAGCTCGTGCTCGTGCAGGGGAGAGTCACAAGACAGGCTGGAAAAAACTGGGGAGGAAGGAAATCCTCTTCTCTTTGTATTTCTTCAGTCGCGGGGTGCAGCCAAGCCCCGTGGGGATGTCTCGGGTCCTCCACGATACGTGACAGGCTGCAATCAGGTGTTCCATAGGCAGATGTGGACTGCGATACTAGCTCGCTGTTCCTGTTGGTGGAAGGCCGAAGAATTTTCAAACATTTACGTAGTCCAAGAACCAGACGCCGTGGTATTTGCTGTTCTGGTGACACCCGTTACGACCATGCGGCCGTGCGGCAAATATTGTCGGCAAAACACGATCCACCCTTGGCGTGTTTTCGGTCATTATTTTCGTGTCACTCGCAACACCGGCGCTTCCAAGCTTCTTCTAGATTTGCACCAAACTCCCCCCTCATCCGAAGTCCTCGGGGAATCGTGGAGTCGCAGGTATCAACTCAGCTCAGAAGATGACCAACCACTGCCCAGTATTTCACCGGATCCTTGGTCATGTGGCTAACATGCTTACTCCCCTCGAAACACGACTCCAGCACCAGCTTCCTGCTCTGCTGCTGCTCCACCTTTGATATATACCATTTAACGTCGTCTGCCGCAACAACCTGATCCTCTTCGCTATACACAAACCCTACTGGCGTCGTCTGCGGCATCAGCTCGTCCGTATCAAGCAGCCGTCGCGCATTGGCCATTAACGCGAGTTCCTTCCCACACGCTCGCATGATCCAGAAGTATGCGTAGACCAAGACCAGCAGCGGCCACGCCAGAAGACGCAGGTTCGCGGGGATCGTAGCTAACATAGCACCCATGAACTGCGCGTAGGTGTCATTGCCCCGACTAGGTGCAGAGTCAATGAGCATGGCGCGAGGCAGCAGAGGTCGCTCGCTACGATCTTGCATTGCTGATATCAGTTGCACCGCTGCATTGACGCCACCATTCGAAAGGATGTGTAAGAAGATCCCATGCGATTTTGCGAGATGTGAATTAGTGATATCATTGCTCTGCCTCTGAGTAGCTGCCACAACATCAAGCGCAGGCTTTAGAGTAGCTCGCTGAGATGCATGAGATCTGTATATGAGGTCTCTCATTGCTGATTCCAGCACGAGGATGCGTGCGTAGGGCATGAGGTGTTGATAGGCAGCTGTGTACTTTGCAATGTGCTTTGGTGCTGCATTCGCCCATGCACAGATGATGACAAGGTCACATTGCTGTGATGCTGGTAAAGGTGCCAATGAGGCGATAGCTATGGGGGTGATTTCATTTCGTATCGCAGAGACTGGGGGTGGACTAGGGTTGTTGAGTGAGGTGGTGGAGGAGAGGCGTATGAAGCCGGGGATGAAATGGGACCTTGACATGCTGACGCCACGATGATAGAGGCAGAGATGTGAGGGGGTGGGACTGTAGGATTATGGAGAAGTCTGCAGATGAAAGTATCACTCGGCGATGCCGACCCAGGATCGGGGCCTAAGGCCAATAGACAGGAATGCGTTAGGAAAGATGGCCGATGTGCTGATGATCGGGCTCATCAAATCAAACAGTGACAAATACATCGCTCACACGTGACGTATCGAACCCAGGCGCTCCAGAGGATTTCTCGTCTTCACCAGCCCGACTTGCTGAAGTCCTGCTCTCAAGTGGTTGGACGCTCTACTCGCAGGCATTTGAGTTGCAAAGACGGATGGAAATTGCATGAAATCGCACAGGGACGATGAAGATTGGCACAGGTTTTCCGGAGGAGGAACGAAACATCGTAACAATTGCAGCATTTCATCGTGCGACAGGTGACATTATTGGTCTGATACACACATCAAACCTCCTCCACTATCTTCGCCTTCGCGTCCGCCTCTACCTGCCCATTGCCGTCCACTGCACCGCCCTTATCCCTCCCCTCCACCTGCACCATCGGCCCCTCAATCTTCCTAACCTTCCTCCCCTCAACCCACGTCAAAATCCCCGCGGCCATTGCACTCGCACACCCCAAGCCGATAAACGTGCCCGCACCCCACGACGGCCGCGTGATCCGGTCGAAGTGCCACATAAAGAATGCCATCCCAACCTGGAAGAGTGAGTTCATCACCATCAGCCAGATCTGCGCATCTAGCTTCCACTGCGAAGATGTGGGTGGCGCGTAGCGCCCCGTGTAGGTCAGGCGTTGTTGCGGCGAGGAAGCGGGGAGGGTTGGGATGTGGAAGTCGTGTGAGGTCTGTTCGAGGCCCGCGCCGCGGCCGCGGTGGTGGTAGTACTGCGTTTCGGCTGGGAAGGCCGACGCGGGGGCCTCGGTTTGCGGTTGTGACTGATATCCACGCATATTGAACCCTTCTCCGCCCGGCTCTTCGGCCGAGCCGTCCTCCCTGGTCAGCACCGGCGGCCGAAACCAACTCACATTCCGCTTGCACAACCTCGCAAACGCCCTCGCCCCATGCACCGAGCTCGCGCCTCGCAGACGGTACGTGAGCAACCATCCCGCATCTCGGAAACGCCACGGCGCTAGACCCCAGGCTGTGAGGCAGAACAGGGCGTTCAGAATCTGGCTACTGATTTCGAGCCAGATTTTGCGAGGGGAGTTGTTGGCGTTGCCGTTGTCGGGGTGGTTCATGGCTGGTGCCAAATGAAGTTCGAGGAAGAAAAGCATCGCGCCCCAAGCGACGACGTTGGCGCTGTAGAGTGTTAGGAGGAAGCCCGTGGGGGTGAGGACGAAAGATCCGTAGGCCTTGAGGCCGTGCTTGATGGCAACAGACCATGGGGTTGGAGGCGGGAGGGGGCGGTAGATTGGTTGAGTGATGGTGGAGGTGACTGAGGCAGAATCTGGAGGAGCTAAGGCAGCGCCAGAAGTATGGGAATGGCCTTTGTTCAGGACATTTCCTGTAAGAGTCGAGTGTTCTCCCTGTGTATCATGTTCAGATATTGTTGATATTGTTGTCTGTCGCTGAAGCCCCTGCCGCTTCGCTTCCACCTCCGCGTCCGTGAATTTCCTGACATTGTACCCGTTGGCATCAAAGGCGATCTGACGCGCAGCACTGTCAGGAACACGCAGTTCCGAAAGCGCAGGAGCTTGTGCGAGTGTGGCTCCGACGCCTGCCCAGGCACCAGGCTGAGGGTCAAAGGAGATGACTCTAGTGACGACGTTCAGCGAGGAGCTGCCGACGCGTCCGATAGCGCTCGACATGTTCAGTGTAGAAGCGGCTGGACTTTGAAGTGATTGGAAGGAGTTATTGTTGATGTAATGGAGACAAGATACTGTACTGTAGATAACAGTCTAGTTTCTTCGAAGGTCCCCTTAGAAGCTGTCGCAGAGCTTAGGTTCAAGCAGATGACCTACGGTACTCTGCTCAGAGGGCTCTAATCCTTATGATGCAACACAGTATATACTCGAGTACTGTCGACAGCTGAGAAAGCGGCTTTTGATACTTATGCAAAGTGATAAATATTCTCGTTAGGCAGCTACATTTCGCAAACTGCGCCGATCCAGCTGAGTAGCCGATTACACCGCCCCAATCATTATCTGGTGCCGACTTCTCATTGGGAGCGTGATTACCTCCAGATGGCACCACAGAGTAGCCGAGGTAGTGTATTGTTTAAATCCTGCTGTCAGCTATCGAATATCAATACAGGGTCAAAAGGCTCGGGGTTTGCTTGACACACAAGCTCGGCCGACAAACATACGGCATGAACATGCTTGGATCATGATGAATTTACACCCGCACGCAAGACGTTGCTCTTGGTCTCTGGCTGTGAGATTCGAGCTACAGTGTTGAACGGAGAATCTGAAAAGCGTCTACGCGGCACTCTCTCCAACCTTTGTCTAGTCTTCAATCCATTGAGTGTATGCTTTACGCCCTGGATCCATGCTTGATACTGTATTTCACAGTCTGCCAGCTCGCTGTAATGACATGCACCCTTGAGTGAACTCCAGCCCATCCATATACTCAAAACATGTATGCTGTACCATTTTCCACTACCCATCGACCACCGTCACATCCCACCATGCCTTCTGTGTATCTTGCGCCTCAATCACTACACTGCTCTTCTGAACAACACCATTCCCGTCCCACCCAACTCTCTTCACAAGCTCTCCCACAATTGCGTCGCAATCTCCCAATAGCTGCACATCAAACATGATATGCCTACAGGGGTCCTTGCTGATGTAGACTTGTGGTATACTCGATGGTAACGCTAATGGTATCTCGGAAACTGGCGCCACCTTCATACTTGTGCCAATGACAAGCACGAGATCTGCAGCATGAAGGTCGTGTTCTTTAAACCGTCTGAAGAAAGCGGTTGGTAGTTGCTCACCGAAGAAGGTGATATCTGGCTTGAGGACTCCTGGCGTGGGTATACTATCGTCGATGTTCTCGTCGTCATCGTCGAAGTCGATGACACCTTTGCGCTTCTTACCGGGCTGCGGCGTACCAGATGCTCGCTTGCGTTTCAGTGTACTGCTGCTCGATGCTTTCTCTGCTTCTATACGGTCCACACAGACGGTACAATGTGGCACTTTGCCTTGTTTGACTGTGTCCTTGATCGCACTGCCCCTTACTTTCTCCCCACACTCTAGACATGTCGCCGTCGCCCAGGAACCGTGACATTGAATGAGCTTCTTCTCCGTGATCCCTGCAATCTCTTCCAGGTTGTCGATATTCTGCGTGTAGTTTGTGAGTAGCTTGTCGTTGTCCTGTAGTAGCCTGATGAACTTGTGCGTTGGACTCGTCCTCGTGAGCTCCGGAAAGGTCTCCCCTGCGTGCTCGAAGAATATCCGAGGATCTTCCTTGAATGTGGCCAGGTCGAACACATCTGTTGGGTCGCTGAAGCCCTTTTCAGCTAGCTTGGCATAGAAGCCAGTATTCTTCGATCGGAAGTCTGGAATACCGAGGTTCGTGGAGATGCCTGCTCCTGTGATGACCAAGATATTCTTGGAAGATTGAAGAAGAGCCGCCACGTCTTCGATTGTGTTGTATTGGGGTAATTTTTGACGAGTAAGCATAAAACGCATGATTGCCATGCCTAATAAGCGATACCACACATCCATGGTAGCTGCTTCATCTTCTTCGTCTGTATAGCTGTCTCCTGGTGCCAGTATCTTCGTAAGCTCGACCAGCGAGCTTATAGCGACATTGAATGCAGTACATAACTTGCGTGGTGTGATCTTGCCAGCTGTGACGGTCTGCTTGACGAACTCATCGGGACCGAGTTCATGGAGTAGCCATCTGTATTCATTGATTTCCGAATATGTACAGACATCGAACGGAGGTTCTGTTGGAAGTATTTGTTAACAAGGATCTTGGACTAAACAGTTAACGGCTCAGTGAAATACCAATCGTGTCATCTGGCCCCGCCTCCTCACCCTCTAGCACGTCATGGAGGATTGCCTCAAAGAATGACTCAGCATCTGAATCATCGTCTTCGTCGCCAACAAGATTATCGTCCTCTATAGGCACTGACGCGTCGGCTTCCTGCGCCGTCGCCGAAAGGGCGTGTATCATAGCGGTCGAGCCTGTAGATTTGTCGAGAATCTCAGCGTCGTCATCGAGTCGCACGACATCGTGACCGTTGCCCACGTCGACCTCCACTGGCTTTGGTAGCATTGCTGCTAGAGATGCATAACAATATTATAGGTTGTTTCAGACATTTGAAACCGATGATGCAATGATGCCTTATCGGGCTTATCGAGTACCCCAGG
>Ga0058702_10001001_pt1 | contig 11032 bp, 8 predicted proteins | sample AgamicOrSfe_FD_83781 | JGI IMG/M metagenome (GOLD analysis project Ga0058702, IMG submission 83781) | Agave microbial communities from Guanajuato, Mexico - Or.Sf.e | ecosystem: Host-associated > Plants > Phyllosphere > Phylloplane/Leaf | place: Guanajuato, Mexico | collected 2012-05-30
ACATGTTAATCACCCCATATATGGCCCCTGTTGGCTCTCGGTTAGCATTGGTCAGTGAGGGCATCGCGTGAAATGCGCGGTATAGGTAGGATGAACCGTCAACAAGTATGAGGTCGTAGGTTTGTGCGGCAGCCATGAGGTCTAAACCTTGATCAATTTATAAATGATCTCGAGGATAATATGATTAAAGGCTTTTCTCAATACACTAGGTAAGTTTACTTAGCCCACCGTTGAATCGTGATGATTCATGAAAAACAAGATTCTCATTTCAATGAGAATGCACTATCCTATCCAGTCGATATTGCAAACTATCAGTATGAAAGGAGTGTTTCATTGAGCGTGACGCTTTGGGAAAAATGTCTTGATTGTCTACAGGATGAATTTCCTTCACAACAATTCAACACTTGGATACGACCGTTACAAGCGCAGTTTAATGACAATAAGCTGGTTCTTTTGGCGCCTAACCGATTTGTACTCGATTGGATACTTGAAAAGTTTTTGGGTCGTATTCGCGAATTGGTAAAACAATTTAGTGATTTAGACCCTATGAAAGATCTTTCTCTAGAAATTGGTAATGCCAGAGCGGTAACGCCGCGTGCAGAGCCTATTTATAAATCACCCCCTGTGATGGCAGCGCATCCCTCTGTCATGACCCGCCCTACTGTAAATGAATTGCCAAATCATAAAAGTAACGTGAATCCAAACTACACGTTTGATAATTTTGTGGAAGGCAAGTCAAACCAATTGGCAAAAGCTGCTTCTTTACAAGTCGGTGAAAATCCTGCGGTTGCCTATAATCCGCTATTTTTATATGGCGGCGTAGGTTTAGGTAAAACACATTTACTTCACGCGATTGGCAATCAAATTATGGCCAATAACCCTAACGCGAAAGTGCTGTATCTTCACTCAGAGCGATTTGTGGCGGATATGGTCAAAGCGCTACAAACCAATGCGATGAATGAATTTAAACGCTATTATCGCACCGTGGATGCCTTGCTGATCGATGATATTCAATTTTTTGCCGGCAAAGATCGTTCGCAGGAGGAATTTTTTCATACCTTTAATGCCTTGCTGGAAAGCCAGCAACAAGTCATTTTAACGTGTGATCGTTATCCAAAAGAAATCAATGGCGTTGAAGAGCGTTTAAAATCTCGCTTTGGTTGGGGCTTAACGGTTTCGGTAGAGCCGCCCGAACTTGAAACCCGTGTTGCCATCTTGATGAGTAAAGCTGAGCTTGCAAATATCAACCTGCCTTACGAGGTGGCCTTTTTTGTGGCTAAACGCATACGTTCAAACGTGCGTGAATTGGAAGGTGCACTCAAGCGTATCATTGCTAATGCCCATTTTACCGGTAAACCCATCACTTTAGATTTTGTTAAAGATGCATTGCGTGATTTATTGGCTCTACAAGATAAACTGATCACTATCGAGAACATTCAAAAAACTGTGGCTGAATATTATAAAGTTAAAGTCTCAGATCTATTGTCTAAGCGTCGCAGTCGTTCAGTCGCCCGTCCTAGACAAATGGCCATGGCTTTGGCCAAAGAGCTGACCAATCATAGCTTACCGGAAATTGGCGATGTTTTTGGCGGTCGAGACCACACCACGGTGTTACATGCATGCCGAAAATCGCTGAGCTTAAGTTGTCAACGCAAGACGTTGAAGAAGACTATACCAACTTACTTAGAATATTAACGACCTAAATCTAAGAGATGTATTCATGAAATTTACAGTCACGCGTGCCAGTTTAATAAAACCTTTGCAAATGATTGGGGGCGTTGTTGAAAAACGACAAACACTGCCTATCCTATCTAATGTGTTGTTAACCGTTACCAATGAAACTTTATCGTTAACCGCCACCGATCTTGAAATTGAGTTAATTGGTGTTGTACCCCTCACCGATGTCGAAGAATGCGGCACGACAACCGTTTCTGCCAAAAAAATATTTGATATTTGTCGCGCGCTGCCAGAAGAAGCTGTTTTAAAGATTAAATCTGAAGGCGAGCAAGTTGTGATACGCTCAGGCTCCAGCCGATTTGCCTTAACCACCCTACCGGCGCAAGACTATCCTAATATTGAAAATGGTCCGTTCCCACATGAATTTTCTATGGATGGCTCAAAGCTTAAAAAATTAATTAATAAAACCCATTTCGCCATGGGCCAGCAAGATGTTAGACATTATCTCAATGGCGCATTATTTGATATTAATCATGGGGTTATGAAGTGTGTTGCGACCGATGGACATAGATTAGCGCATAGCACGATCAATGAAGAAAATACCCAAAATATTTCAGTTAAAGTAATTTTACCGCGTAAAAGTATTTTAGAATTGATTCGCCTACTGGATACCAATGAATCGGGTATTCATATTGCTATTGGCGAAGCCCATTTTCGGGTAACCACAGCGCATTTCACTTTTACTTCCAAATTAATTAACGCGCAATATCCCGATTATGAAAAGCTAATTCCCCGAACGGTTGAAAATACGGCAACTGCCAGCCGTGAAGCTTTAAAACAAGCATTGGTACGCGCTTCTATTCTCTCCAATGAAAAATTTCGTGGCATACGTGTCATGTTAGAATCCGGTGAGTTGCGCATTATTGCCAATAACCCAGAACAGGAAGAGGCAGAAGAAAAAATTGCCTTAGATTACAGCGGCCATGAGCTTGAAATTGGCTTCAATGCCGCTTATCTATTAGATGTTGTATCCTCTATCGCATCAGAACAAATTAAGTGTTCTTTCAACGATCCCAATAGTGGTGTTTTGATAGAGCCTTCAGACAATGCAGATGCTTTATATGTTGTTATGCCTATGAGACTATAGGTTATCTTTCATCGTAGTTTCTACGCATGCCACTTAGCTTATTGCAGATAAATCATTTTCGTAATCTTACCTCTGTACAATTGGAGCCATTAACAAATGGCTTTAATTTTATCTACGGTCTTAACGGCAGCGGTAAGACCAGTCTTTTAGAATCTATTTATTATTTAAGCTTAGGTCGATCTTTCCGCAGTCATCTCATTAACCGTGTTGTGCACCATGGCGCAGAAAAATTTGTTTTATTTGCCAACAATTTAATTAATGAGCAACACATTCCTATTGGTATCGAAAAATTCTACGCGGGCGATAGTCAAATTCGCATCAATGGGCAAGACATACAAACCTTATCCGCACTAACCCATTTAACGCCTGTGCAATTAATTAATTCAGACTGCTTTAACTTATTAGATGCCGGGCCAAGTACGCGCCGTAAATTTATCGATTGGGGCGTTTTTTATCATAATAAACAATTTCTGCCAGCCTGGCGGGATTATGTGCAAGTTATAAAGCAACGTAACGCATTGTTGAAGCAACAAAAAAACTTATCTGCATTCGTCAGCTGGGATCAGGTGTTAGCCACCAAAGCCTTAAAGCTAACCGCATTACGTGAAGCTTACATGGCGGACTATTTGCCGCTATTGGCCCAAAAGCTACAAACTTTGTTACCAAACTTTAGCCTGGATATTAATTTTTATCCAGGCTGGGATTTGACCCAAGATTTAACGCAGTTATTACTGAAATCCTTTGATAAAGATAGGCAGCTTGGCTATACCCAGTTAGGCCCTCACCGGGCCGATTTAAAGATTAAAATCAATAAGATCGCAGCCAAAGATATTTTATCCAGGGGCCAGCAAAAGCTTTTCGTATGTGCTATGATACTGGCTCAAGGCGAACTACTTTTAAGCGCTAATAATAAGCAGCCGATCTATTTAATTGATGATTTACCGGCAGAGTTAGATACCATGAGTCGATCAAAGTTAATTACCGAGCTTGCCCTGCAAAATACCCAATTTTTTATTACCGCTGTTGAGCGGTTGTCTCTTGAAAATGTTTTTCAAACGCTACCCGTTAAAATGTTTCACGTGGAACACGGTAGATTTACGGAAACAATATGAAACCTTATGTGGAGTTATCAGCGTGAGTACTGCGACTAGCTATGATTCATCTAATATTAAAGTTTTAAAAGGCTTAGATGCCGTGCGTAAGCGCCCTGGCATGTATATTGGAGACACCGATGATGGCACCGGGCTTCACCATATGGTATTTGAGCTGGTCGATAACTCTATCGATGAGGCACTGGCGGGGCATTGTGACACAGTCTTTGTCACGATCCACGCAGACGGTACGGTAAGCGTCAGAGATAATGGTCGCGGGATTCCCGTCGATATACATCCTGAAGAAAATCGCGCGGCTGCTGAAGTTATTATGACGGTATTACACTCAGGCGGTAAGTTCGATAATGATTCTTATAAGATTTCCGGTGGTTTGCATGGCGTTGGTGTGTCTGTGGTTAATGCCCTATCAGAAGATTTGTTTCTAACCATTCATTTAAACGGCGATACGCATAAACAGCATTATAAACATGGTGTGCCACAAGCGCCTTTGGCGATAGTTGGCAAAACGACAGAACGTGGCACTGAAGTCCGGTTTAAACCCAGTACCGAAACGTTTACGAACATTGAATTTCATTACGATATTTTAGCGCGTCGCTTGCGAGAGTTATCTTTTCTTAATCCTGGCATCAGCATCCATTTAAATGATGAACGGTCTGGTAAAAGCGATAACTTTAAGTACCAAGGTGGGATTAAAGTTTTTGTGCAAGAATTAAATAAAAATAAAACCGTCATTAATGCTAAAGTTTTTTACTTTTGTGTGGAAAAAGATCACAACACCGTTGAAGTCTCTTTGCAATGGAATGACTCATTTGTAGAGAAAATTTATTGTTATACCAATAATATTCCGCAAAAAGATGGAGGCACCCATCTGGCAGGCTTTAGGGGCGCATTAACTCGGGTATTAAATAATTATTTAGAAAAAGAAGGTTATAACAAACGCGCCAAAATCAATACCACGGGGGATGACTTTCGAGAAGGATTAACTGCGATTTTATCGGTCAAAATGCCAGATCCTAAATTTTCTTCGCAAACTAAAGATAAGCTGGTTTCTTCGGAAATTAAAGCCATTGTAGAATCGACGATGAGCGAAAAGCTACACGAATATTTATTAGAATGTCCGCAAGAAGCTAAAGCCATTGTGGCTAAAGTTATCGATGCTGCACGTGCGCGTGAGGCAGCCCGCAAAGCGCGCGAAATGACGCGACGTAAAAGTGCATTAGACATCGCTGGTTTGCCAGGTAAATTGGCAGATTGCCAAGAAGAAGATCCAGCAAAATGTGAATTATTCATCGTTGAGGGTGATTCTGCCGGCGGTTCTGCGAAACAAGCGCGTGATCGACGTGGGCAAGCAATTTTACCCTTGAAAGGAAAGATTTTAAATGTCGAGAAAGCCCGATTTGATAAAATGCTTTCTTCTGTAGAAGTTGCAACACTCATTACGGCGTTAGGGTGTGGTATTGGTCGCGATGAATATAATCCAGACAAAGTACGCTACCACAGCATCATCATCATGACTGACGCCGACGTTGACGGTTCACACATACGTACCCTACTGCTAACGTTCTTTTATCGTCAAATGCCGGAGCTCATTGAAAGAGGCCATGTCTATATTGCTCAACCCCCACTTTATAAAATTAAAAAAGGTAAGCAAGAGCAATATATCAAAGATGATAAAGCGTTAGAGGCGGCGCTAGCCCAAACTGCGTTAGAGAACACCGCCTTGCACGTTTCCCCAGATGCACCCCCTATTGTGGGTGTTGCCCTAGAGAAACTTGTTTTAGAATATTTATCGGTTCAAACCATTGTGACACGTTTAGCGCGACGCTACCCTGTGGCACTTTTGAATGCGTTAATCCATGTGAAAGCAATCGATAATCACGTTTTTACGCAAGAAGCCACCGCGCAAACCTTGGCTGAGCAAATCGCGCATTCTTTAAAACCTAGCGAATCGCTAACCACCAGTTATGCTGTCTCCATTGAACAACAAGCGCAGGCGGCAATGTGGCTACTCAATGTCAATGTTACCCACCACGGTGTTCCGCGTAAGTTTTTGATTAATAAGGATTTATTTGTGTCTGGTGAGTATCGCAAGTTGCTGAGTCTAGGTGAAAAACTTAAAGATCTTGTTCAGCCAGGCAGCTTTGTGGTGCGCAATGAAAAAAGAAAGCTGATCAATAACTTAAATGAGGCGGTAGATTGGATATTGCAGGAAGCCAAGAAAGGCCAATCCTTCCAGCGATACAAAGGTTTAGGCGAGATGAACCCTGATCAATTATGGGAAACCACGATGGATCCGACCACGCGTCGCTTGTTACAAGTCACGATTGAAGATGCGGTTAAAGCAGATCAAATCTTTACAACCCTCATGGGTGACCAGGTTGAACCTCGACGAGAATTTATTGACACTCACGCATTAGAAGTGGTCAATTTAGACGTTTAAGTTAATAAAAAGAAAGCGAAAAAAAGTTTTTCTTAAGATTGATCTGCTCGAGTAGATAAAGTTTAGAACATTTTAAATATTTCTTATATACTTAAAATTATGATCTAACTTTTGACATGTGCTTGCGCTAGTAGGCACTTTCGAGGCGAATATGGCGGATATCATTGCTCCTAATCGAACTGATGAAAGTGAAGAAAATTCAGCACAACTTGAACAGTATGCTGCTGCTACTGGCGCAAAAGTTTTAACCAGTCAAAATGATCTGGACACCAAAGACCGGGTCATGGATGAGATGCTGCAATGGTGTACCGAACAAAAAAATATTGTTGTGCTCAAAAGCGCTATCATCCTCTCTTCTGACCCCTCATCACGCGCCGTTCAAAACTGTAAATCCCTATTGTTAAGTAAAGGTATCCATCCTGGCCAGGTCTACGCATCCCAGCAGGCATTGATTAGTGTCATGTTAGCCAGTGGCGTAGAAGATGAGTATGCCAAAAAACAAAAGGGTGAAAACTCTGCGAATTTTAGTGATCAGCAAAAGCATTTAAGAGATTTAGTGCAAGAAGCGGCTGCGCAAGGGGTGAGTGATATTCATATTCAAGTTCGCCAAACCTATTCGAAAATTCGCATGCGTAAAAATGGTGAGTTGCGTGTATTTGCAGAGTGGTCTGAAAAATTAGGCCGTGAAATTGCCTCGGTGGCGTTTAACAAAGAAACCGATCATGCCACCTCGCACTTTAATCCTTCTATTCCGCAAGATGCATCCATGCCCCTTAAAATTCATGGCAAAGATATACGGTTGCGTTTAGCAAGTGTGCCCGCGCATGGTGGCTTTGACATGGTCATGCGTATTTTGGCAACTGGCGAGGAGCACACTAAAACCCTAGAAGATTTAGGCTATACCGCCGCGCAAGTTGACATCATCAAGATGGCATTAAAATTGCCCTTTGGTGCCATCATTGTGGCCGGTCCTACCGGGTCTGGTAAAACGACAACGCTGGCAGCTTGCATGGAAATGGTTGAAGAAACCGCCAAATTATATTCGATTGAAGATCCCGTAGAAAAAGTGGTTGAAATGGCCACGCAAGTGCCCGTCAATACAGACAAAGCTGATAGAAGCTTTGCCAGTATGGGTAAAGCTGCGTTGCGTATGGATCCTGATGTCATCATCCTTGGGGAAATGCGCGATGAGGATACAGCCAATGTCATGGTGCGTGCATCTATCACAGGTCACTTAGTGTTAACCACGTTGCATACTAACCGCGCCACGGCGATCATTACTCGCTTAGTAGACATGGGTATCTCACCGGTATTACTCGGTGATAGCAGTGTTTTAAGATGCCTCATTTGCCAACGTTTAGTGCCTAAAGTCTGTCCGCACTGTGCTATCCCTTTAAATACATCTGTTAAACATCATCCGTTTATGGCAGATTGGGAAGCAGTCTTAGGCGCAGAAATTTTAAAAGGCGCAAAAGCGCGTGGCGCAGGATGTGAAAAATGTAATCGCTCTGGCGTAGGCGGACGGTCTGTTGTAGCAGAAGTTATTTGGGTGGATGAAAAAGGTCGTGAATTTATTCAAAAAACCGACACCACCGGCTGGGAAAAATATTTAAAAACCAATAGTTGGCCTGATTTTACTGCCCGCGCAATCTCTTTGATTAAAAGCGGTGAAGTAGACCCAATTGATGCTGAAAAAGTTGTAGGTCCTATCAACGCATCAACGCATGCGACAACTTATACGTACAAATAGATTAAAGGATGTTAGCGCCATATGGATGTGTCCTCCGACAATACTGCAAGTGGCTTTATGTTGCGTCTGCAAAAGTTTCAATTTGGGGCTAAGGCACAGCTTGCATTCCTAGAAGATTTCTCGCTACTTGTTAACGATGGTATTCCACCAAATCGTGCCATTGATATGTTAACAAAAGTTTCCACTGGACTAACAAAATCTGTTGCTGCTTCTATTGCACATAAAATAGCTGAAGGCCAACCATTGGCTGAAGGCATGAAAGAATGGTTTGCACCAAATGTGATTGAAATTATCCGTGTGGGTGAGGAAGGTGGTGCCTTAGCACAAACCATGCGATCAGCCATTAATACAATGGCGCAAAGTTCTGGCACCATGGGCGCCTTTATCGGCGCCGTTGCATACCCTATGGTTGTTATCGTGATGGCATGCGCGATTATTATCTATTTAAATACATCAGTGTTTATCCAGTTCAAAGCAATCAAACCGATTGAAGAATGGCCCGATGCTGGTCGTGATCTAATTGCAGTGGCAGACTTTATTCAAAATTGGTGGTGGATTACTATTTTAGTCGTCATTGGTCTTGTCATCGTTATACGAAAATTGATGGATAATTATGTAGGCGCAGGACGCGCTTTTTTAGATAAATTCCCGCCATTCTCGCTTTATAAACAACTGATCGCAGCGCGTATGCTTGAAACACTGGGTTTATTAGTGTCAAACGGTATCGTGTTTAAAAACGCGTTGAAAGTGATGCAACATCAAGCAAACCCCTATTTAGCTTCACATTTGATTATGATGGAACATTTGTTAAGTATGGGTAGAGGAAATGTTGCCGATGTTTTATCGACAGGCTTAGTTGCAACGCCGGATGTTTTACGCTTGCGTATTATGGCGGAGGTTAAAGGGTTTGAGCATGGATTAGTACGTATGGGTGTGCATGGCGCTGAAAAAACGGCGGCTACATTGCGCACTATCGGCAAAATTTTAGGCGGCATCTTATTGGCTGTGGGCGGATACTTAATTATCATCATTATTCGCGGTATTTTCTTAACCGGTATGTCCATGGGCTCGTAAGATGAAGCAGCCAAATTTAAAAAAACCGCCGTCAGGCATGACTTTGCTGGAAACAATGTTAGTACTGACCATTGCCTCAGGCATCATGCTTATTGGTTTTCGAATGGTGGATCAAGTCAATAATGAAGGTCAGTTTCACCAAATAGATGCAAATTTATCTGCACTATTTGAAGGCATGAGTAATTATTATAAATTTAATTGTTACGGTAGCGCCGACAATGGCAGCGGTACACCCACCAATATTGGATCTCTCAATCCTCAAGGTACTATAAGCACACCCAAGGTTTTAAATGTGCAAACAGATTTAGTCACGGCCGGGTTTTTAGGCACGCCTACGGATACAACGCAACAGCATCATTTGCCTATAGTCCCTTTGATTGATTATTCCGGCAGTGTTGGCCCTGCTTATGTTTTGCAATTTAATGAAAAGGCCGCCATAACGCCTGTGCAGGTAAATGCATGCGTTGTATTAGCCAATGAGACTGGCGCATGCTCACCTTCTTTACCCGCCAGCGATTTACCCAATAACACAACGAATAAAAGCCAAATTATATTGTGGAAAGCCCAAGTTGCAATTTTATTTAAATCGCAAGCGCTAGCAAGTGCTTATCAATATAAGCTAGGTGCAACTTGCACCTCAACAATTCATGGTAGTAGCGTTTCACCCTGCTCTGCAAACGTCCCTGGCCCTTATCTTGTTTGGGAAAGATTACCCTCTTTTACAACTTATAATTCGTTACCAACAACCTGGCTATCCATGCCAAGATTAAAACAATTTAAAACACTGTACACGCATGATGAGAATTATGAATTACAAAACTCAAATGCGGGCCAACAATACTATCTCTGTGGTGGTTAATATGAAAAAACTTATGAAGACGGGTCAAGGTTTTACGTTAATCGAAATACTTTTGGTGCTGGTCATTGTCGGTGGCATTTTAGGTATGATGTTACAGTTTACCACGCAGCGTACTGCGCAATTGCGTCGCGATAAAACTGCGATGGACATGCAGCTAATTATGAATGCAGCCTTAAGCTATTATGTATCGCATGGTTATTGGCCTTTTGTGGGTTCAACGCATGCCAAAACTAAAATTAGTGCCACCGATTTAATCACTGGCGGATATTTACCCTCAGGTTTTGGCGCTTCCCCCTACATAGGCGCATCCAGTGAATGTAGTGGTACCAATTATTGTATCAGTGATGATTCCACCACAGCTGCGGATGCATTTAGAGTTTTCGCGCCGGTTCATTCAAGTTTAACCAATGGTACAGTTGGTGAGGCAAGTATTATTGCCGGACAAGTGCCGGGCGGTTATGTTGCAACCTCGGGCACCTATACTTATGCCGCTGCGATGATCACTATTCCGGGCCAAAATTTAAATAATGCCCGCTCGGTGAATTATGCCAATATTTATTCTAGTGGTGGCTGCGTACCGGCGCCTGTTTGTCCCGGCACAATGGTACCGCAAATTTATCTTGCGCCAGCTTCGGTGACCGGCAATTTAGATGGTAACGGTAATCCATTAACACCCCTCACCTCCTACACTGCCTTCGCGAGAGGAAATGGCACTACGAATAACCCTATGTCATGTGATGGAACTAACGCGACAGCTTCCTGTTCGATTAGTCCAAACCCTGACCCATCAGCTACGAATTACTGGCGTGCCTGTTTATCTGTGACAACTTCTAACGGGACCATAACCAACGGTGATAATACAACTGGAAAAATTCTAGCGTTAACACGGTGCGTTCCTGCGTCGGAATCCCCATTAGGCAGTCCGATTGGTGTATATGCAAATTAAAGTAAATAAAATGACTTACTTAGCACC
>Ga0058702_10001002_pt1 | contig 11017 bp, 6 predicted proteins | sample AgamicOrSfe_FD_83781 | JGI IMG/M metagenome (GOLD analysis project Ga0058702, IMG submission 83781) | Agave microbial communities from Guanajuato, Mexico - Or.Sf.e | ecosystem: Host-associated > Plants > Phyllosphere > Phylloplane/Leaf | place: Guanajuato, Mexico | collected 2012-05-30
GGGGGGGGGTATCAAACTCTTCACAGAAAAAACATCAAAACTCCTCATCAACCACCTCCTCCATCTCAACCCTCCTGACCGCTCTATCCGCCACGTTAGCCTGAATGCCCCTCGGCAAACCACCTTCACTCTTCTCCATCTCCGCCGCCTCCATCATAGCCCTGAACTCGGCCTCCTTCTCCATCTCCTCAGCAACGCGCTCGACATCCTCCTTCGCACCCTCTCTCAACCCCTCACTCTCCCCCATCCCTTCGCTCCTCCGAGCATCACCATATCCCGCGCGCTCCAGACGTTCCATCTCCTCGGGCTCCACAAGTCCGCCCTTGCCCTTGATTTTCGCCAGATTCTGCGCCACGGCGGACGGCACGAAGCGCCTGACCTCCTGCTTGAGATCGCGCAGCACCGGCGCAGACGAATACGTCGTCTGCGGCTTCGGCGGCGGCGGCGATTTCCTCTCCTCCGCAAGTCCTCCGTCTCTGCGCTTCTGACGCGGAATCGGCGGCGGCGTGTCCCCCGGCATCGGGATACTCCTGACTTCCGGATCCGTGTCGCTCTCGTCGTCGTCACGGCGGCGCTTCGTGCCTCTATTTCCCCGTCCTGCCCTACCGCCCTCTCCTTCTTCGTCGTCGCCGCGGTATGCTCTGAACTTCGGCGCCGCGTCGCCTGCCTCCTCTCGCGCGCGCAGCACGCCTTTCAGCTCCTTCTCTAGCCCGGCGAGGGTCTGCTCGTCGCGCGGTTTCAGGCCGCCGGCTTGCGAGCCTTGCAGGGCTTTGAGATCGGCGATTTGCCGCTCGATGCGGTGGGGGTTGCGCTTCACGAGCCGCTCGTTGCGCTGGATCTGGTGCGCTTTCTGTTGTTTCTTTTGTGCGACTTTCTTATCCGCCTTTTTTTGCGCTTGCATCGGGTTGTAGTTTTTTTCTTTCGGCATTGCGGCGGTCGAGGTTGGAGTTGTGTGTGATGTGTAGTGTTAAGGTTTGAAGAGGTGGACGGAGACTTGTGTATGGAGTCGTTCGTTAACTCGTGATTGATCAGTAACGTGGTGGTGGTGTGGTTGTTGGAGAAAGACTGAGGTTGCACGTTTGGAGGTCGCATGTGCTTCACTTTGCCAAGACTTGCGTCATGTGTCAACAATCCTTCGCAAGCATCGAAGTCGTCGCAAAGTTGCTACCTTAATCTGTCCGATTCCCTTCGTCTGTACAAAACAGATAACGCCACATCGCCTCCTGATAGGACTCCTCATATGTTTGCTCATTCACCGGATCAAGCTCTTGTTTCTCCTCAGAAAAATAAGCGACACAGTGAAGAGTCTCGATCAAGGGCGCGACACGTTCCATCTCCGCCTGCTCAAGACATAGTTCGAAGAAGTACTGTGATTCCTATGAACACATCAGCTTAGTTGATATCACAGGGTTGACCTAGGTAGTCATACGTGAACGAGCTCACCAACTTCAGCATTCCCGTTAGGAACCTCTAACAGGAACTCAGTTCCGTTAGGAAACCCGAAGGGAAACTCAAACTCTTCCTCTCGGAGGTCGACAGTAATAAATGCGTCGCGGAATACCTGCTCGAGGCACCCCATGGAATACCGCGTCGCTGCAGGGCTACCGTCGCGGAACTGGAAATAGATGCGCTTTGGAGTTGACATGTTGGTTTGGGGGAAGCGATGTAGAAGTGTGCTTAATCTCGTGAAACAGCAGAATCTATTAAATCGAGTGGACAAGCAGAACGAGATATATATATGAGTTAATGATACACGAGTCACTTCTACATCAAGGTGATTATGTGCGCACGAAACTCCAAGCATCTCAAACTCGCGCATTGCTCGATGAAAGTTGAACGCAAGATCAAATCGATTCAAATTCACAGTGGTATCTTATCTATACAACGCTCCATCGCAACACCAACAAGCTCTTACCATCACCCATTCTCCCTCGTGCAATAACTCAGTAGTTGCTACCACTGTTTCCCTGACCGCCGAAAGTCTTACTCGCGCTATCGGCGACAGAGTTGTAGGTGTCCTTGGCGTAGTCGGCAGCCTGGTTGTACATACTGCTGCCCTGGTTCGAGGCCTGGTTGGCGGTGTCTTGAGCGTAGTTCTGCGCGTCGCCGGTGCGGTCGGCAGCCTGGTTGTAGGTGTCCGAGGCGGCGTTTGACGCCTGGTTGTAGGTGTCTTGTGCGTAGTTCTGCGCGTCGCCGGTGCGCTGCGAGGCCTTGTTGTACATGTCGGAGCCTTGGTTCGAGACTTGGTTGTAGGTGTCTTGTGCGGTGTTGGACGCCTGGTTGTACATGTCGCTGCCTTGGTTCGCGGCCTGGTTGTATGTGTCGGAGGCGGAGTTGGAGGCTTGGTTGTAGGCGTCCGAGGCCTGGTTCTGTGTCTGGCCCATGCTTTGCGAGGCCTGGTTGTACATGTCGTTGCCCTGGGACTTGGCGGAACCGTACATGTCGCTGCCTTGCTGCTGAGCGGAGCCGTAGGTGTCCTGGGCCTGGCGGGAGTAGCTGTTGCTGTGGTTGTTAGTAGGGGTCAGGAGTGAAAGGCAGGAGTAGCTTACTCTGACATGATTGCTGAGTGGGTGATGAGTTTAATGTCGGATTGTGAGTTTTGAGAAATGTGAATTGGTGCAAGTTTATTACCTTTCGTACTTAGGAGCAGCTATCCTAGCCTTATATATCAGTGAAGTACCTTATTCTGACATGTGAATGTTGCTTTATCAAAACATGGATGGCAGCAAATTGAGTGCCCCGCCATATATTATGCCCCACAGACGTCATGGTGTGGTGCGAGACGCGCATCTCGAATTGCGCAAGGCTCGACTTGTGGCTAAAGGTATCGACTTCGTTCTGTCATTGGACTGGATAAAGACGATCGCAATCTTTCTGTACGGCTGTGACGGCGCAATCGCATGACCAAGCGGTGCGCGTTTTTTGCACACGCTGATCGTTTGCAGTGTTCATTGGATATTGACGCTGCTACGTCAGTCATGGGCGCCGACAAGGCTGCGATCAGAGATAAGTCGCAATCACCTACGCCAGGCTGACGTTTGGATGGAAAGTGTGGTTGGTTGTAGGTATTGCCAGACGAAACCATTGTTTGACGTTGATACTGAAATCGCAACGGAATTTCGATCGTCATAAGGAGCGGTATTATCGCAGAGTGTAGCCTCAGAAAGCTGTCGACCGGAAGATTACGCTCGCAAGAGGTGAAGGTAAGCGTTCGAGGGATGTGGTCAGGTTTATATCTTTTTCCATACCTCAGATCTGACTCCAACTTTGTTCGTCTTACAACGTGGTAAAACGTGGCTCAAACCTTCCTCCGCTTCCATGAACCCAATATATGCATCACCGGCAGTAATACTTGACCTCATGGTTTTGGAGTTCTTCATCTTCGGCTTACTGAAGGAGGTTTCCCTTTAGTCCACCTTCGGGTTACCTATTCAGGATGTATATCCACAAAGCAAACGGATCGACCGGCCGTTGACCGCAGCTCTTTCTGTTATCCGCCGTCGTTCTGTCTGCAAGCACAAGGGTGTATGATCACTCGATCCATGGTTCGTCGTCTAAACTGCTGAATTCGTCCTCGTATTCCGTGGGTCTAACGATGCCTGCGAACGAGTTGGTTGCTGCTTGTTTTTCACCTGCCGGCATGTTAGAGCCGATTTTGACAGGTCTGAATGCATAGCTAAATTGGACGATCGTTGTTGTCTAATTTGACGACACCTCGTGCAGGTAATGGATGTTCTGTATGAATGGAAGTCGAGGTTCGCCATAAAACTTGTCTGAGGGCTATCCTGTCGCCGCTATGTGTATCCGTGCTGATGACCCTCGTATGTCTTCCGCCGGCAAGTCGGTCGCTTGTTCAATTCCCTCTCTTTCTCTTCCGATCAACGTATCGATGATAGGAGGTCACATAAGCAGACGAACAGAGTTGCGATCTGTGGTCATGAGAAAGAAAGCACGAGGAAAAACAAAAAGCTGTACTGTCTCGTGAGCAGATCACCCTACCTCTCAGATACTTCCTTCGATACCTCCATGTTTCAGCGGCGGACACGACGCTACAGTTCTCCGTCCTCAGACACAAGGAGCATGTGATGTTGTTCCTTTGCAGTGCTGCAACGGACAGAGTCGCTCCTAAAGGCATGAGGAGGAAATGAGGACGAGATAAGCATTCGTTGTGCCATGTCAATCTGACTCGCTGACGCGTGTGAGCCGTGTTTTCCATGCATTGTCGAACCGCAAACCCGGGTGATGTTGTATTGTGAGATGTTCTGGAAACACCGCGGCATGTACGAATTGGACTCGGTGCGAAGGGAAGGAGGATGAGATCGCTAATGCCTTGTCCAGCGGCGTCCGCTGCACAGACAGACAACGGTTCTCCCAGCGAGTGAAGCCGGTCACAACAATTGGCAGGGCCCAAAGACTTCGAGAATAGAGAAGGGGCAGACTGATCGTGGGTCAGCGGTCGGGGCCCTGGCACTCGGTTCAGCCTGTATGTACATCTTAACTGTAAGTAGCCAATGGTCCATCGTCTCTGTCCCGTGTTAACGATCGATCTGGTACGGAGATACGGTGCCACGGGGGTAATCCCAGCGGAAGGATCAGCAGAGTCGCAGATACGGTACAGCACCTTGCCCCTATGTCACACGTCAAATACGACGCCGCATGCGTGCTTCTGTCCACGATCCAGGCTGCTTCTTTTCCGTCAGATCCGCAATAATGTGGAGGTGGTGCCGGTGGTGGTGCGTGTGGGTGATTTTGCGATAGCCTTCACTTGCCTATCACTGTCACCGTGACAGAAAGACTGGAGAATGTATTGAAAGGTACTGCAACGGCTACACGGCAGCAGTCTCGCTAAAGGACAACAATAAGAAAGCAGAAATAGGAGAAAACGACGAACAAGTGGCTTGGTACAGACTGGGTATACCCACAGCTCCTGTGTATTCATTAATGCGCGTGTTACGAATGGGATACATGCTCGTGTTATCTGTGATTGCCGTGCCGTAGGAAGCCGTCGGCGCGTCCGGGTCCGACGTCCTGTCGCCGGGCAGATATCCTTGCTTCTTGCCCGTACCTGTTGAAGCTGTTTGATTCGTCGTACTCCTTCCAGAGCATCTCACTCGTGTACAGCAAAGCATCATCATGATGCAGCAGCACGTGTCGAACTGTAGAATGGGTATTTCGTCTTGACCTGGGTATAGTCGGCCCGAGGTAAATGAGCTCGGGGTATTAGCCAGGACGTACTACGATCGGGTTCTACGGCCAAGAAGAACCAGATCCATTCCTGTGTCCTGAAAAGAAGATCATCACTACCGGTGAGGTACTCTTGTACAGCAAGATCATTACCGGTAGTAGTAAACACTATATTCGCGTCATCTAGTGAAGATACGAATGAACATGGGGCGGCGGTGGTGTCTGTGTGGGGTCATCGAGTTGAGTTTGACAGTGGAGGAATCGAATCCCGTCATCCACTTAGTGTCCACTCTTTTGCTGCCCCACGATGATGCGATTTGAGTTTGAGACAGAGGAGAAGCCAGAAAGCTTGACCGGTTCATTGTTTTCACGACGAGCCGCAGAAACGTGTCGTGTATGTACCAATCGGTATGAAAATTGTGAACGCATCATGGAGCAAGACCGGTTGTGCGACCGACCGAGATTCTTGCAATAGCGACGATACTGTACCCGTCAAACAGCCAAATTTTAGCCCTTGTTTATGTTGCAATTGCTTGATGATGTGGGAATAGACAAAAGCTTTCGCCCCGTCTCGATCCGTCAGCCTAATTCGATACCTTAACGTTTGCGCGAGCGTTTGGAATCATGAAACCTTGATGGATATAAAGCTGGTGCCTTTAAGTTAGACTCTATTGCGATGCAACGTCAATCGCTGCATACCGTCGCCTTCAACACTGCGTTGCTAGCGCATCCTTGTCAACGACTTCGGAGTCACCTTAGCATTCCCGATCTCATGCGAGGAAATCCGTCTGTTGGCCAAATTCAGGGATGATGCCCGTTGCTTTGGCCGTGTCACAGTGCCAGTAAATGCTGTGAAAACAGACTGCCCTTGTTGTAAACACATGAGACCCAAAAACACCAGCAGATTCGTCCTCCTGCCCAAAATCGATCTCTACACGTTCGTGCGTAAAGTGATAGATTCCGTGATTTCCATGTTGCGCGCAATGCCCGCATCTGATCATCCTTGTCTATGCTTCCTCTTTCTGCCTTTGCGACTTGATTCAAAACGCGTTCCTGTTTGACCACGTGTGTCCAGGTGAACTCGTTCGTCCTGGATCCTTGCACCGGGTATGGTATAATCTATGCCAAGCTGTCGACTTGGCCGCGTAGCTCAGTATTCAGCCAGGGTGATTGCTGCCTCTCTTGTAAGGCTCCTGACCACTCGGGTGTACGTTATGGTTCGGATCCATACCTGAAATCGGTCCCATTCCAGAGGCCCATGCGCCTGGGTACCCAGAATCATGGCGACCAGAAAATTGCGCCCCTGAGCCATATTGCTGCCAGTGTTCTTGCGGCCCGCCATAGTTGGGCATGTAGGGACCGGAAGCGCCTGGATGATACTGCGCTGGAGAGGTCGCATACTGATGTTGCGCGTCGCCTTGAGTATACGGTGCAGGATACACTATTCCGTGCCCTGGCCCTTGGGCTACAGACACAGGTATCGGACCCCCTACAAGTTGAGGATATTGCTGCGCACGTTCAACCTCCCAATGATTCGAGTTCGAGCGTAGTGGCTGTCCAAACTGAACCTCTCGCGGATTCTGCGCAAACGCGTAATGCGCGCTTCCAGGATATTGTGATGTACTTGAGACTGGGGGAGGTGGATACTGTCCGTGTCCAAATGCTTCCGGGGTGCCTGCTTCTGGAATCCTCCAGGCCGGCTCATGATACGGCGCGCTCGGATTAGGAAAAGGTCTCGTGCCTGGAGGCACAAATCCAGGATTGTAAGGGTAGTCTTGAGGATGCAAATGCGCTATTCGTCCTGGTAAGCTTTGCAAAGGAAAGTCAAAGAAGGGAACCTTACCTGCGCTTAGTGGACCGCCAGCAATGGACGGTTCCACTTTCATCGGTGAATCACCCGCGTTGGAAGGAATGGTGTGCATGTGATTATGACCGCGATCACCGCTGTCGAGTGGAAGTGGATCAATGATTGAGGGCGCCCGTGTCTGAGGTTTGGAGCTGGGTCCTGACTTTGACGGCTTGCCTGGCTCTGGAGTACGGTTGTCGACCGGCTGGAAGAAGCAATCTTTCTTGAGTCGAATGCAATTTGTACACCGCTTTTCTGGATCATCAAGCACAGTGCATCGAATCTTGCGTTTCCTGCAGTGAGCTATCATTGTTGGTTAGCATTGCTCCACTCATCGTATCTGTGACTTTGAGCCATCATATACTCACTACAAGCAAGGGAGATTCGCTGATAGCCTAGCTTGCTTCGCTTCTTGTCAAGTGTCGAGGGCGAGGAAGGCCCCTCCTCATCTCCGATTGAGGACATGACGTGGATCTTTAAGCTAAATCGACGAGCAAGCGTGACGCCAATGATGTGTGTCGAGAGATTGTTGGACTCTTGAGGTCGTAAGGCTAACAATGTAGGGTAGTGCGTTGTAAATAGGTCGAGAATTAGGGTCAACCGAAAGCAACGAGCTGAACGAGAACGACACTGTTAGATGTACATGACCATCCGTTTAGTCAAAGTGCAGCGCAATCGTTGACCGTTTTCAATTACCTCCCCAAGTCCACAACCACTCGTAGAAATAGGGTTGCTCAGATGAGACCCGTTGATCTGGCTGTAGGCAGATGACAGTAGTATAATACCGAAAAGAACACAAGGTTCTGCAACCGTAAGAACGGTGCTTCAAAGCCAAGAGAAGCGTTCGAGAGTGGTTAGTGAATAGGTTCGAGACAAGAGCCCCAGATTTCGAGGAACGGATTCAAGGCAGTGCGGTGCCGTAAGGTAGCAAAATCTGTGCAGGTTTACCGAAGGAGATCAGGTCGTAGGGCGAACGGATGTGATACCGACAAAGATGCAGTTGGCATCGGAAAGGCCCGTCTGAGGCGAGGAGAGGCTGATAATTCGTCCAATGACAAACAAGGATCGAGGCTGATATGATGATGGAGACGAAGATGACGATGCGAGCGGATTTTGTGAGTGGCTGTGTGAGATCAGAGAACACGCAGAGGCAGTAACGTGTATGGCGTCTGTACTCAATAGCTCGAGATCGGTATTGATTCGATGCTGTGATTAGAGAATAACGAATCCGTCGAAAAAGCTGCAGGAGGGTTGCAGAGCAGATACTGTATACTTGGTACAAGTACGAGCAACAGACCGCGATCCCAAGAAAAGATATGTACCGGCCAATCTCGTGAGGTGTGGGGAGGAAAGTAGTAGTAAGTAGGACCTGATTCGCTTCGCGGGTCCTGGAGCGCAGATAGCGTGCGCGCACCTTGTTAAGGTTGTGCGAGATATGACAGTGAGATTACCCTACAAGCATTCAAGCGCTGGGGACATGGTTCTGCCCTTGGAGACCGATTAGGCTTATGAGCATGATCGATCTTTGCTTCAAGTTCAAAGCCCGGCGCAACAGTACCGGACAGTACAGGCCACATTACGCGGCTCTGATTCGGGTAGAAGTGCAATACCCTGATCAAAGGTGACCTGACGCCACATCATAAGGCAGCAGATAACGCGCCATTTATTGCGTAGGTACGGTACGAGCAGGTTAGGGTGCTGTCGTGAGCGGTCGTTCAGGCAAGCCACTAGTGGATCTCGCTTGAACAAAGCGAGCAAAGCAGAGGCGCCATGTGAGCGATCCCAAGGTAAAGACCAATGACCGACGGTGGCGGGAGGGCACGTCAGACCGGCGCTTATTGGCCTTGCGGATCTCTGGGGCTGAATCGCGCAAAGTCAACTCAGACAAGCAATTGAAACAACCAGGCGGGCGTGTGAGATGGTAGGCAAGTGGCCAGGACTGGTGGTCGATGGCCGTCAGCGGTTGGACTTGTGAGTTCAGAAGAAACTCAAATCACCGTGCAGAAAGGGTGATCGTTGCTGTACTCGGTAAGCAGCCGCTTGTTGGTTGCAGCACTAATGCGAACCCCAGATCCAGGACGAGTCGTGAGCCCACAGAAGGAATGTAAAACAGAAATGAATAAGGTTCCTGGTGAACGTCGGTATCACCGAAGTAAAGGTTTCCAAGTCATTAGCTACTGTGAGTCCGTGGGGCAAGCGCCAGGAAATTGGCATACGACAATGGATCTCATGCTTGGCCACGAATTAAAGATAAGCGAGCGCTGAGGTATTGACGCGGTGCGACAGAAACAGGGCACTGCACTTGTTGGCTCGTGGAATCTGGTCGTGCGAAGACGGATCTGCGGGGGTGATGACTGAAAATAGCCTGGGCGATCGAGCTGTCAAACGAGCACAGTGACGAACAGCAAGTTTCGTGGCGGTCTCGGGGTACGCAAAAGGCTTGAAATGTTGCTCGTTGCCGAACTTGGTCGCGGTTCGATGATCTCGGCAACGTGAAGCTATCATTTGTTCGATTGGTGTCTTGGTCGCCTGATCTGTATTTGTCGTCCAAATAGATACAGCTACGATCGCGTCGTGGTTGGCGGCGATGCAGCAGGATTCATGTTCGTTTCGTGATCGTTGCCAATTCAGACAGCTCCAAGATTAGTACGGCATGAAGTCAAAAACGAACAAGCAATGGCGATCCTATGGCACACTGCCAGATAGGGGCCGGCAGTTGAACTTTGTGAGGTTGAACCAAAACCAACACGGCTCAATGCAACGCTGAACCGGAAAGAGCATCTGTGTTAAGCAGGCTACAGTAGTACTCCAGTTCGACCTTTCGCATCATAGATGGTTAAGGTAGTAGGGTCTGACCTGGGAACTAAAGTCTGCTAGATTTGAGGCAACGCAACGGCTCGTGAGGGCCGGATGCCGTCCGCCAGTGGTTCTGCCAGTGACTGATAGACGAGGGATTCTGAGGTGACGTCGTGATCGTGCATGCATTGTTTCCGACCCAAGATAGTAATCTACCGGTTCGAATGAATGCATGGCATGACTCAAATGAAGTGGATCTGGCTGCACTGCAGGGTCTCCATGCGGTGGTGCAAATTGTGTTTCTGCCAAGATCCATCACTTGGTGTGGCGTTTCGCAAGGAGACTAGACCAACGCCTCATCCTGCGAGCTGTATCGCGAGGTAAACTGGTACGGCAATGGTCGGTCGTCAGTTCGTATTGGTGCTCCAAGTGAGCGATTTTGAGCGTGAGCGATATACCCAGGCATTTACGCTAGAGTTGAACTCAGATTCGTCAAGCTGTTCTGGAAAAGATCAGCAGCAAACGATCGACCAGCATCGTATGTATACAGTAGGGTTCAGCGCGTGGTCGCCATGAGCTGGCCTCGTTGCGCGCGGAAGTGTTCCATGTGGTTCGCATGTGCATTCGCCCTTTTCGTCGGCGCCGAATCTTGATGCTCCGGTGCTCCACAGCAGACTCCATGATCAAAGCCAGCTTAGCGTGGATGAGTCCAGAGGTGCATGAGTCAGTCTGCTGGAGATTAACTTAATTGCTGCTTGATAGGTTGGTAGCGATGAGGTCCGAGAGCGGACAACCGGTCCGACCTTCAGACGTGTGTGAGGAGACCGGATAAGGCTATGCAGATAATTTGAAGAGATCTGAAACGGCCGATTGGCTTGGAGAGAGCTTGCGCACGTAGGATGCTGGGTCACAGAAATGACGATAATCCTGGTCTCTGGACAAGATATGTAATGAGGTGCCCGGATGTTGAGCCGTGACATGTAATCGGGTAGATGTATGATATTATGACGAAGTCCCTGCTGCACGAGCAGGCAACAGCGACAGCGACAGGTAAATCACGCGACGCGTTTCTACTGCAGGTACTTTACGAGTCAGGGAAGTCGCGAAAGGCTTGCGGAGCCATTGCCGCTCTTGGCCCACGACGGTCTCCGCTCTCTTTTGCATGACTCTGCTCATATCTACATTAATGTA
>Ga0058702_10001004_pt1:0-10000 | contig 11013 bp, 7 predicted proteins | sample AgamicOrSfe_FD_83781 | JGI IMG/M metagenome (GOLD analysis project Ga0058702, IMG submission 83781) | Agave microbial communities from Guanajuato, Mexico - Or.Sf.e | ecosystem: Host-associated > Plants > Phyllosphere > Phylloplane/Leaf | place: Guanajuato, Mexico | collected 2012-05-30
AGTTCTCTTTTAAACGATTTGAGATTCCGTAAGTAACTCAGCGCTTCCAAAATCAGAGTCACGCTCTTTAAACGCCCTAAGAAAGAGGCGCCCCTTATCGACTACTAGATTTTCTTTTTTTTTTTTACTAGGAATAGGTTCCTTATTCGATGCTAAATCACTGGGTAAAGATTGAGCCTTTTTCTTTCTACGCAGTCGTGTTACTAACGCATGTAATCTAACGCTAGACTCAATTCGCTCTATTAATGTTTCAACTTTAATAAGACCGTTGTTATCTCCTGCAATGTTAAATAACAAGGATAAAACATGTACAATTAAAGCTTCTATAGTATACTTACCTAATTCTGAAAGTAACTCAGAATCTTCATCACTAAGTGATTGATGCAATCTAAGGTATTCCTTTGCATTGAGGTCATCACTCCTTATTAACATTTTAACAATATTCCCTTAAGTTTTAAAGATTGATTCTTCATCAAATTGAATGGTGAGATCTTCAATCTCTGTTTGTAGTTTGATTAACTCTTTATCACTCAATGGGAATTCTTTCTTCTTATTTTCCAAGATTTCAACAACTACGTTCTTATATTCAATCCGCATAGTTTCAGTAGCTGATTCTTTTTTGTTGTTCAACAACTCTGTATAGAATTTATACAAAAATGTTGCTAGTTTTTCTTCAACAACCTCAGATCTTCTAGGAAAAAATGTTCAAATTACATTTCTTATCCAAGCAATGGATGTCATAGTAATATATGATAATTATCTAGGCGAGTAAGAAAAGGATTTTATCCGGTTTAGGAAAACTTCCCTATGAAACCGTTGTCTCTACCTTTGGACTTATCAGTCCCCTTCCTTCTTCTGTCTAGGCAGTTGTGATTAGCCGCCTGCATTCAAGAAGGGAGAAGGCATTGATAGAGACTTATCTCTATCTCTAGGGCTTTTTCTAGTATGAGTAGAGACATCGTATGGTCATCTTACTCTCTTTCGTTCTATCTTAACTAGTGCCTTACCCCGACTGACTCTTCCCTGACGCATTTTAACTAGAGAACGACATTTTATTTCTTACTCTATAAGGGGTATAGTAGTAGAGGGTGACTTTTGCAAAACCTATTCGTCAGTCTACTTTATTTTGTTAAAAAATAAACCAAAGGAGAGGAATGAAAGGATTGGATACGTAGTGAAACGACTACAAGGCCTAACCGGTCACGACATGTTGTTGATATTGATTGAGTTGGAGGGACTTTCGCTGACTGAATCCATCCATAAACCGTCACCCCGGTAACCTTTGTAACCAAAGCGTCACGAAGGTCACCTTTGGATTCTTAAGTAGGGGGGCAAGGAGGAATGCCGACCACTACATAAGCCAAACGTGGCTGAGCCCCTATCAGAGAAAGCCATTGCGCGCTAGCTAACGTTTTGAAGCTGGCTGTTATGTTAGTTGTAGCGCGTCTTCCCTCCTTCTCTCACTTCGGAAATATTGAGCAGTATTTTCTTATGATGACCTGGTCGCGAGAGTACGATACATCGGTGTAAAATATTGGTTATATATGTATATCGATATGTCGCTCCTTCCAATCGCCCTTGTTCTTGAAGCTCTCGCTTTCCCCCCCTATCTAATAAGGTAAGTTGCCCCTGCCAATGAAATCCAATCTGCAGGCACCTGCCTATGTGTCTGCCGCTTGCACTCTACCATTTTTAAAATAAAGGAGTTGAGAAGGAAGATCTCTGGGAGCCTTCACTCGTCAACCTAAAAACAGGAAGAAGATGAAGAGGTGCAACAGCGATAAGGAGGGTTTCAAAGCGCCTTGCCTGACTTCCCGCCATAAATAGAATTGTAAATATAAGATTGTCGGTTAAGGTAAAAGGGCAACCAACTTTCAATCATACTTATCATTTTGCCTTGCTTCTTTCTTCGTCACTCGCCCTTCCTCACTCACAACATAAGGTTTAGTGCCCTCCCGAAATATTAGCTCTCTCGCAACAAACAGAGGAACCGAGAATGAATATGCGCTTATCCTCTAACTCTAACCTTTACCATCTCCCATTTGCCTTTCCTAGATAAGCTATCCGGACCTACCTTTATCAATGAAGGTTGTACTCTTTCCCATTTTTTATAGCTCCTGGAACTAGCACACCATGGGTCGGGCTCTCGATCAGCATAGATGGGCGGTGTGGATAGGGTAGAAGAGAACCGGGCAGTACCTCCTTCCACTATGGAAGGGTCACAATGGTGAAAGATTCGGAAAAGGATTCCTCTATGAACGGGCTGAGAGATCCGGCATAACCACTCACGAAAGCTTCTTTCATCATCTTTGCAGACTTCCTTTAACAATCCTTAATAGTAGATCCAATTCCGGCATCATGTAGAACTAAGATCCCAAGTACTAATCAATGAAGCCCTTTGCAAAAGAGACACCATAGGGTTAGCCTATGAGTTCAACTCATTCACTCCAAGTATTCCGTGAACTGAGAAAAAGAAAAGATACGGAAAAGCTTGAATCAGTTATACTCCTCTTTTCGTTACACTCCGTTTCACTATGTGAAACTCATTTCAATAACCGTTATACGTATCTTTACGTGAAACTCATTCAGTATAATTGGAAGACTGCTATTGAATCAGCAAAAGAAGACTTTAAGCGTGTGTAAGCGGCCTATCTCATTCCTTTCATTTAGCACGTACAAGGGCATTTTTACTAGATACGAGATTGAATTGAATGTCCATGGAAGCCAATAGTCCTGGGTCAAGCCATTTTCCTAACTCACGAGCGGAGCGGGATTAGCTACCAAGCGGGGGAGCTTCAGGAGACTGATAGGTAGGTGGGTGGGAAATGCCCATGGCAGCTCTTAAAAAGAAAGGAGAAAAAGTGTGGAGGTCTTGGGAAGGCCCCTTTGTGATCCAAACTTGACTGCCCAACGGAGCCTATCATTTGATGGATATGGACGGTCAGTTCCACCATAAATGGGAAATTATGATCCTTCTATGTGGGAGTCATACGAGACAAAAGAAGATATAGAGACATCTATGGTAAGAATCCGAGCCATGTACTTAGACCTTCTCCTGAGAAAAAGGGTATAAAACCTCCTCTAGTCAAACCTATAAAGATGCTCGGGTCCTATACTGCCTATCAATTCTCTGTAGCCGTTGGCCATACATCTTATTAGCCAATCAATCCTGATTAATAATGAAAAGAAAGGGCGGCTTAGGACACTACGACTTGACTGGCTGGCAGAGAACTTCCCTGTACTAACTGTTAGAGGAAAAAAAAACAACGCGCTGTCCGACCTTCGCTACGTCAGATGCTACAAGCCGAGCTGCGTCACAAGAACTGCTAACTCCATTAGCTGCTTTTGCCAACTATAGCGACTAGTGAGGTCTTTGTACACGTCCGATGCCTAACTTCGTCAGTTGGAATCTTCTTTGTAAGAGAGGTAGGGCTAGCAGACATTTGAAATAAGGAACTTCTGGCACACGGGAAGGAAGTAGAAGTAGGAGGGAATAAGGTATATTAGATATATGGCATCAGTCGGTTGCATCATATAGTTGAATAGGTTGCCAATCAGATAAAGGGAATTACATTTCAAGATGATCCGCAACTTAAAGAGCCTTACTAGTGCTACGCTCACACATTTCGACCAGGCACAGCAGACGATCCCGGAGGACTCAAACGAAAGCCCAATAGCCCGTGAACATGATTATCTGCAACCTCCTGAAACAAGGACCATAGCAGTACTGGAACCTTCGACTTGTGGGGTTCCACTCTTACTCTTGCAAAAGTTGGAGAATCCACTGCTAGGGGAATGGGATGGATGTCACTTGCAAGTCTTCAGAAAGGGGATTCCCCCGGGAGTCACTTCTTTCCCTGTGTAGCTAGTAGATCGGGGAAAGACTTAAAAGAAGATTACAAGGAAAGCAAGAAGAAAGAAGAAGGATCTTATCTTACCATGCTACTTAAAAAGAAGAAATATCCCCTCGTACGGAACTAACTAGAAGACTTTTCCTATCTTACTTATATTAAGAAAAGAACTAATAGCAATCCTTATTAAGATTAAGGAATGAATAAAACAAAAGGTTAAAGAAATGAGTACAATACTCTGAAAAGAAGAAGAAAGCTCTAGTTAAAATAGGTAAGCCAGGAACAAGCTTTGGAAGCCTTTTCGAGTTCAAGCAAGGAAGCAATGCCAAGTCATTGAAGGAAGGCAGTGGGTACTACGGATGAGCAAAAGCTTCTTCATCTTCCTCTTTCGAGAAGAATGCCAAAACAAATAGGAAGAGAGGAATGAAAATTGAATATGCTTTAGACAGAAAGTCCATTCTTCCACACCCAGTGCTGTGTCCCTTACGAGGACAGGACTACCTGGGTGCATCCCTTCGTTTCATCTACGGATGATTTCACGGCGAGATGAGTATTCCGATAAGGTTGTGCAATTTTACCCAAGCTTATTTAGTATTAACAAGTTGATACCGGTCACTAAGAAAGATAATAACCGGTATTCATCTATTTTGAAATACTACTTTATTTTTATTGGTTAATTTCCAAAGAAAGTTGGAATCTCTTCCAGGCAAGGTACCCGATCTGATGGATCGGTACGCATCTTTCTAGAAGACCATACCCTTAGTTACTGGGTGGTCATGTAAGCCTATGTGGACCAATTGATCGGTTCAGTACAAGTTCGTTAGGGGAAACCTTAAGGTCCCTTTCTTCCGTTGCTTATTGGATCAATTTTCCGTCCTGAAAGGAAAGAGCTTCGTGACCTCATGCTGGGTACTGATCGGATAACCCTGCCTTTCGCTAAGACGGCTACCTCTTGGTCGTCCTTGTACATAGATCCTCTCTTTGCCTACTTCTCCCCGAGAGAAATAATTTATCCTGGTGAGGATCGAAGACACTTTCCATTTTGATGGCTATCAAGCGGTCCCTAGAGAAAGTTGTTTTTCAGAGGCAGTCCGGTTCTTAACAGTCCTGTTGACTGAGGTATATTCTCTCTATGCCGAAGTAGCTTTGCTGTTAAACCAGGATTGCTCTCTGATAATGGATCAGATTGCACCAATATCAATCCGTTTTCTTCCATTTATTCCAAGGCAAAAATTCAACAACCCCTTAATCAAAATCAAAGAACTATTCATACGTTGTTGAATAGAAATACGGGCTGGCTCAGAAGGAAGGTGGCGGCGAGGAAGGGTATTTCGAATCTCGATCAAATAGCATAGCACGGGACCGTGCCAAGCTGTAAGCATAGCGAGTTAGGTATGGGCTTTCTTTTCACTACCAGAATCAGCAGTTGGCCTATTGTTGATCAAAGTCTGGGTTGGCGGTCCCTAGTTATAGATAGGCTTTCGCCTTCCTTTTTCCGTCCTTTAGTGTTTGGAGAATTCTTCCTATTTGACCCGATGCCGTACCCTTCATGTGTTCATGATACAGGGCCGGGGTACATATTCCACAAAAACAAGGTTCGACTACGAGGATTGATAAGTTGTTCATTTCACCTCTATCTACACAGTTTCATTTCTACGTCTTCGACGAGCAAGACTTCACTGCTGACATAGGGCGAGGTTTCAACAGGGCAAGCGGATATTATCCAACCTGCGGTCAGCTATGATATACTCAACTTCTTCTTTTCACCTCCCTCTTCGATCGATCCGGAAGACGTTCCCTTAGCAGTTGACATTCCTCCGGTCGAGTTGGAAAACAACCCTTGAGACCTACGAGCTCCTAAAGCAAAGAAAGAAATAGACAGACTTAGACGAGGGCATCTTGAACCCCTCTCCCTTAAAGAAAACGGATGTGCGTCTAACGCTTTAGGCTTTCGCGCTAGCTCAGTCCGTTGCTTGTTCGGAAAACTCCATTGCTTTGACCATCCTCAATGACCTGAGGATGCTTCTAGCCCTCAAAGAAGAGCAATTGACCACTACGTATATAATGGGGAAAGGACAATCTGCCTTCTAACCCGAGGTCCAGGTATTCCGGCCCCAGAGAGAGAGCGTGCCAAAGCCCGATGAATAGACAGGGGATGGACAGTCCTCCCGGAGGTCTAGCCAGCCGGTGAAGGCCAACTTAAGTACTGACCTGGCTTACTTAACTTAATAGGCTTGCAGAGGAAAGGCCTAGCCCTTGGAGCCGTACCACCAAGAAGAAGATCAGGGGAATCTCTACCTGATGGCTTCGAATTAACGGTTGAGGTGACGCCTCTCTTTTCAGTGGAAGTTGAGCTCGTCGGATCTGCTGCCCGTGACGTGAGTGATCGTTGACCCTGCCCCTGATTATTGCTATTTGTGACGTCGAGTGCTTAAGTGAGATCCGCGGTCTGGCAGGTCCTTGGACGCTGGCCCTTATAGTGACGTCTACTCGGACCTGACGACGGGCGTCAGCTAGCCTAACAAAGAAAAGACTTAGCCAAAAAGAAGTACATAATAAGAAAATGCTCCACGCTCTACCTTCCGTCCTCCTTAAACGCAGCTTTGAAGCATAGTAGCCTACCTTTGGTCTCAGGTTCGCTACTTGCTAGCCGTCAGCTGACCCTTATAGTGATCTTCAAGTCTGCAGCTAATTGACTAATAGGGGTCGCCAAAGCATTGAGAGATGGAAGGAATGCTCTGTCTAACCGCAATGCTTGTCTGGCCATAGACTTGACTTTGTCTTTCAGGCGGGGTTCCGCACGGTCCTCGAGTACAAACAAGGGGTGTCTATTATAACTGATCTACGACAACCCTGTCACTCTTAAAGACAGCCCTTTTGAAGCTCGCTTCGCTCTCTTCCTGTAAAAAAGGCTTCTTCTATAAAGCTCGCTTCGCTCTCTCCGGCTGTGCCGTACCGGTGAACTGAACTCTTTTTCGTTCTAACAGAATGCTAACCTAAGATCGCCCTTGGTGATTGGCCAATTCCAAGGTCTTTCTCAATAGAGCTCTACTAATAGGGGTGGCGAAAGCAAGGCTTTCAGTCCCTCTCAATGGGTAAATCGGGGTAGACCAGCACTGTTAAAGGCTACTCCCAGCCATGTTCCAGCTCGGTTTCAAGTCTACTCCGTAGCGACTTCTCCAGGTCCTTGACCCGACCAACTCACGACAGTTGGTACATTAGTGAAAGATGCAGTTCCCTTACCTATGATGTTCTATTTTAGCTTTAGCTAGAATCAACCCCCCAATATAGAGGTAATGTGATTGGACTAGCAATGCAATATAGGATCTTCCCACCTGGAATTCAACATTTTCTTTGTTGTTTCACATGTTCTCACTCTTTTACAAACTAACCTCTGGAGTGCCTGAAGTACGAGAAGTCCCTTCCAACGACAGTTATACTATAAGTACATCCACCAGCACCATTCGATTTCCTGCCCGGCGTACACTTTTTGGGTTAGAAAGCAGGGCGCGCGACATAGAATGTATTCCATTGGTCCTTGGCTTCCACCTACAACGAATATGGAGCAATTACCGTTCAGAATAAGTTTCGTAGGAAGAGATTCATATTTACTGAGATCACCAGATCGAAGGCAGGGGTTTTGTGATGTACAGCTAAAAACCGGAAGAATAAAAGAGTGAGGCTTAGAGGAGGCACTCATTTATTCGTATGTAAGGGATATGCGATTTGTTCTCCTAACTTGCTTATGGATTGGATTCTCCGTTTGGTGGTTTAGCATACCAGAGCAATTGCTTGTAAATCCGAGGGCTCTTTCCTCTCCTGATCGTCAGCTAGTAGTTAGGGTGGTAAGGGACACATTCCAGAGCCATGTTTGCAGCTCTCATCATGTCCCCAGCCCGTGCGAATGTGGAGAGCTCCTTAATAGTTTAAAGGAGCGCAAGATTTATTTGCTCGGGTAAAGAACGCGAACTGGAAGAAGTTTGACTGAGGGACCAGCTTACTCAGGTTGGGGGAAATGAAAGCATCAAGATAACCCAAGGCTTGATGGGAATAGTGAAAGAAAAGAAAGATCAGGGGAAGGAAGAAGAAGAAGCGGGGTAGAGGAATTGGTCGACTCATCAGGCTCACCGGTTGAGGAGAAGACTCAACTCTCAATTTTACCCAGATAAGCACCGTCACCTCTCTGTCTCCAGCCATAAAGTTCTATTCTACGATAATCCAAGCAGCAGTTCCACCAACTTGCATCTATTAGTGTTGGGGTTGGGGTACGGGACGCAGAAGCATAGGGAGTGAGAGCAGCAATTGATCCTGATCTGCGAGCATTTTTTATCAAGACCAACCTACGGGATTTAGATTAAGAACAACCAATGGTGGAGGCAGTTGATCTTAATCAGCCAATTACTAATTAATAATTACAAGACAGGCTATACGCCGGAGTGAAAGGAAGGCAAAGATGGGGAGGCGTCTATGATGGCACAATCCTGGAAAGCAAACGAATGGAGACAAGCCAATAGGGACAGCGGTAACGGGAGTTCGAGTAAAAGGCTGGCTTTGTAGTACTCCAGTAGGAGTAGGAGACGCGGGAAAGGATGGAGTTCGGATGCTTGTGATTCCCTTCAATTCTCATCTTTCTCTACTCTTCTCCCTTCCCTTGATTCTGTTTCAAATGCTTTTCCATCTTATAGACACTATGATCACACTACGATACATCCCTTCATGCACCTTGTACATGAAGAAGGACGTAATAAGTATGAAAGTTCAGATCTGTACCAGTCTAATACTTGTCGTTCCCTACGTGCTCTTGTCCTTTCCTAATTTAGAGTCAAGCATATTTGAACTTGGTACAGCTTCATGTCCAGAATACAAAGATACCCGTTGTACGTTGTCTTCGTTCAGAGAGATTAAGATCTGCACGTACATAGTTGCCGTATTGAAATGAATCTGCTTTGGAGAAATCGACGTGGAGTATATTCGTGAGTCGCTTTAGAAGGAATACCTGTTCGTAATTGCACTCCTTGGGCTGCAAGTCCCGGATCGATCTATTTATTCTTTCGGCTAGCCGTATTCATTCCTGAAGTTCAGATTCTTTCTTCCTTCGTAGGGACCCCAAAAAAGAAGTAAGTGAGAGTGAAACAACAAAGAAATACGAAATCTCATAAGAGAAGAAAGGTTTCCAAGTAGTACGCCCGGAAATCTTTGTTCTACCACTTCGGGAACGACAGAAAGAGAGAGGTCCAATCTCTCCTTGAATCCCTTTTTGTCTTGTGGGGCAAAGCCTCACTCACAGCAACAAAGGGGGAAAACCCCGTTTAGTTAAGAGGACACCGGGCCGCTTTCCGATGTGTCTATCCAAAGAGTCTTCTATTTTATGTGAATAATGGAGAATAATCCATTTCTTAAGGACGCACACTCAGTAGTGCTGTACGGCAATCCCGAACCCGCGGGCCTGAAATTACTGGAGGAAAATATTCCTTCTTTTTCTTCATCAACAGGAAAGGCTTCAAAGTGCTTCATTATGTCTTCGTACACCCCAAAAAACATCCTCATTACTGGTGCGGCCGGTTTCATTGCCTCCCATGTTGCAAATCGGCTCATTCGGACCAGAGTACAAGATTGTCGTGCTCGACAAGCTTCATTACTGCTCAAACCTGAAAAACCTACGTCCTTCTCAATCATCCCCGAATTTCAAATTTGTCAAGGGGGACATTGCCAGTGCTGACCTTGTCAACTATCTCCTAATCACCGAGTCCATTGATACGATTATGCACTTTGCTGCACAAACTCATGTTGATAATTCCTTTGGTAATAGCTTTGAGTTTACCAAGAACAACATTTATGGGACTCACGTCCTCCGTCAAGCCTGTAAGGTCACCAGACAGATTAGGAGGTTTATCCATGTTAGTACAGATGAGGTGTATGGAGAGACAGATGAGGATGCTGTTGTAGGGAACCATGAAGCTTCTCAGCTTCTCCCAACAAACCCATACTCTGCAACGAAAGCTGGTGCTGAAATGCTTGTGATGGCTTATGGCAGATCATATGGTTTGCCTGTCATTACAACCCGTCTTCGCTCAATGGATACAAAACACCCATGTTTTAGCGCTGCGTGCAACGGCTCCTGGTGCAACAACAAGCACCAGTTTGACTTG
>Ga0058702_10001005_pt1 | contig 11010 bp, 5 predicted proteins | sample AgamicOrSfe_FD_83781 | JGI IMG/M metagenome (GOLD analysis project Ga0058702, IMG submission 83781) | Agave microbial communities from Guanajuato, Mexico - Or.Sf.e | ecosystem: Host-associated > Plants > Phyllosphere > Phylloplane/Leaf | place: Guanajuato, Mexico | collected 2012-05-30
AGTCTGCGATGAAGGGTCCAACTGATGCTTGGTGATCATGCGTGATCTTGTTCAGGGCATCGTTATGTTTTATGACGAACCCATCGTCTACAGCGGATCTCCATGCAGGCGAAAATAGCGTCTGATGTGCGGTCTGCGCATGTGGCCATGCGGTATCACTATCCGACGCTGGTCCGTGGCCGTTCTGATTGGGATACATGTATTGCAAGACCCACACGGCGCTCGTAGGGACCTCACCTCGAGCGAGTGACTGATTGATGTAGGCTTCCATGCCGTCTGATGTAGCAGCGAGGTACGATGCCGAGACCCTGGAAGTTTGAGGGCCCCAGAACCCTCTTCGGTAACCGTAAGGGAAGAAAGGCGTACTGAGTTCGGTAGCTTCTCCATAAGGCACGCTGTAGATCGAGGCCTGTTCAATATCGAGGCCCTGGAGCAGCCCGGAGAAGGTTGAGTTGAATGTCATCTGCTCCGCGAGCTGCCTAGATCTTCTTGTGCTGTTGGGTCTGTCACCGTACGCATCGACTGTACTAGCTGATTGGCTACGAGGATCTGCAAATCGTATGCCCACTATCACCATAGTCGTGGTCAGATTCCCAGTAAGGAGATGCTGAGGGTAATAACCAAGTGAGTAGTACATCAGCGAGAAGGGATCGTTGTTCGAATTGAAGAATTGTACGGTGTTTTGGCGAGCCCGCTCCCACGAGTTCCTAGCAACGATCCAAATGCCGAACTCTGAAGAGGTTGGTTCTGGCACGGCCTCTTGGTAGAAAGTGGTGACAATGCCGAATTGTCCACCTCCGCCCTGCAAGGCCCAGAACAAATCTGAATACTTGTTAGTTTTCGTAGCCACTACGATCTTTCCAGACAACAAGACAACTTCGAACGCTCGAATACGATCGATTGCATATCCATAGGCACCAGCTAGGAATCCGATACCACCTCCGGTCGAAAAGCCTCCGACCCCGACATCGCCAACTCGAGCACCGACAGCCGCGAAGCCTGTATCGCTCGTAACATCAGTGACCTGTTTCCAGGTAGCGCCTCCTTGGTAGGATATAGCAGTAGAAATCCGGATATCTCCGAGTCTGACATTGTGTAAAACTTTGGTGGAATTCATCCAGGAGAGATCAATGAGCAAACCAGACGTGCTTGAAGCGTTGGTTTGTCCATGACCGCCACCAACAAAGGCGAGGTCCCAACCGAGTCTTGAGGAAGAGGCAGCCTGGACGGTATGGCTGACATCATTCGCGGTGAGTGGAAAAACCACGAACGTTGCATTTTTGCTGTACTGTTCGCCCCAATACCGATTGGCATTGTACTCTTGTAGCGGAGAATGTCGGCATGATATTGCCGCACCAGGCGAAAGCTGCGAAGCCAGTCGGGTCAAGGCGAAATCATGTTTGATACACTCGCCCTGTGTAAAAGCATGGGCAGTCGATATCATGAAGAGAATGGAACTAATGAGTGAATACATATTGATAACTGCTGGAGCAACATGTGGCCGGGAGAGAGCATTTATATTAGACCTACTTGCTCATCATTCGCGGCTAAACGAAAGGCATAACGTTCAAACCGTGGAAGCAAGCTATGCACGAGCGGTCATGACTGGCATGAAGATGTATGATCGCACAGGTGTGTAACCAGGTTGTCGGAAACAGACAGAATAGAGGGAATAGAAGATCGCGACGCAATTTGAGTACTCTTACAGTAAATGGCGATTACCGCACACGCTCGGCCTCATCGCCAAAGCAGAAGAGGCTGCAGAATGTGGAGGCCGCTAGAGCCAATTGACAGCCATGGATTCTGGCATTTGCTGTATCTGTCGCTTCCACATCGAAGCTTGTTCTCCAGCTGCTGAACTCGTAGGTATATGATATCATGAATGCCTGGAGCACCTACCTATCAGACAGTCAGACCTGGCGATTTCGAATTGATGATCAAGTCCGTGTGATTGAGTATTTGATGCCGGGTATTGGAAGTTGAAGGTGGCTTGATAGAGCACGTCGTGATGGTTCTGTTTGCTAAGAAATGGCTGTTCCGTGCGGGTGGCACCTCGGGTCGAACACAAACGTGGTTCGCTGGCACGTTTTCCTGTCACTTGACAGCTGCTGTAATACGGCGAACAGGCCAAGCTCTATTTCGCCATCATCTTGTCGTTAAGAATCTTGCTATCGTAAACGTTGATAGATCTAGTCAATGTTTCCTACTCCGCGCAAGCTGAGGTAAACGTCTGTACCCCAGCCGAGTAAGCTCTGTACTCTGATGCCGCCACCAAAGTACTCGGCGTATGCCCTGCCTAGTTTCAAGCCATAGCCTAGGCCCGCCAGGCTGTTCTCGTTACCGCCAGCATTTGAGAGGGCGTTCAAACCATCGCCATCATTGGTGCCCCCACTGGTGATGTCGACGATCTCTTGTTCGTTGAAAGTGGTGAAACCAAATTCCCACAGCTTTGCGTAGGCAGCAGGAGGTATACCGCCGCCTCGGTCTCGAATGCGGATTGTGACGCCGGGTGTGGATTTGTCCAGTGGGCGGATGTTTGCTGAGGCAGCATTAGCAGGTCGCTGTGCGCCTGACGCGGCATCCACAGAACCCTGGTCGTGGTTGGTGATGCCGTTGTGTTTTCCTTTGATCTCCTCTGGCGCCGGGGCAATTGTGATTTCGATTGGATGTCGCTCGTTTTCTTTTTCAATGGTTGCTCGGAAAGCGTTTTTCAAAAGCTCAGTAATGATGTACTCTAGATGCATCGGAATGTGTGCCAGGGTTGTTTCTGGCTCGCCACGGATGACAACACTAGGACGGACGCCATACTTGTATTCGCAAATATCACCGACGAGGCCTTCACAGTGTCTGATGATGTCGACAGGCCTCAACTTTGTGTCGATAACACCAATATACGAGGCATCGACATGAGTCTTTTGATCGGAGAGGTCGAGATGAGGCTGAGATGAGAAGTGCAGAGCGATGTGTTGCTCGGCGATGAGTCTGGTGCCTATTCTCGCGCGTAGATGTTCGTCAAGGAACTTTGTAACCTCGTTCGGACTGATGTATTTCCTCGCCTCGAGAAAGCCACGAGCGAGGATAGAGATGGTATTGGAATGGGTCTGGACCAGATCGGCCATGACACTTGTGAATTGTAACTCATCTTCCAGCGTCTTAATCTCTCTTGAGGCATAGGGCAAGAGAGTCGATAAGGAGTGGACATAGTTGTTATGGATCTTGGAGACATTTGGGTTGGAGACGACGATGAAAGGCAGGTTGCGAAGAGATTGGATGCGGTGAGCGAGGCGTGAGGGTAGAATGGAGAGGGTGAAGTTGGCCGAGTCGAGGAGTTGGCTGGTTGTGAGAGGTGGTCGTCCGAACCTGAAGCTTGTTAGTCGTGGTTGGGTCTTTGGACAAGATGCAATCTACTTGGCTAGGTCTGATAGAGTCAGGGGATGCAAGGGTCTGCCTGCCAGTCTAGCGACTTCGCCGTCTGTGACCTTTTGCTTCTTAAGCCCGTTGTCAGGCGCCTGACGTCTTGGTGTAGTAGAGAGTCGCCTTGTGGCCCTTTGACCTGAGCAGGGTAGCCTCGACAAGCGGCTGCCTATGCGATGCATGACAGCGATTGAGCTTGGTTGTGGTCGGGCAAGCAATAAAGTGCGAACTGTCGAGCTCTTTTGATTCGAGCCCACCAGGCCCTATGACGCAGCACTTGATTCTCACATGTTGACAGCAGCCTACCTACCTCTAACACAACAAAGCACTGAAATGACTTCACACTTGTCCATATGGTGATCATTTACTCAACTATTACCAGAGAGACAATCTCACAAGCGGTCTTTTGACCGTGTTGGCGTGGTCCATAACACCATATCACGCGATTGCACGCTTATTAGTGCATAGCGCCGACCAAGTGACCGAGCGCGACGAGGGAGTCTTGTTTGCGTGTATTTGTGATTCAATGTAATACGATATATGAAAAGACCCTCCCGTATGTAATGTCATGTCTGTCGTCGATCAAAGGACTGCATATCTGTCCTTTGCTGTTCTACTGGGTTCTGACCTCGCCATCGTTCTCGACGTTGATGTGGTCGTCAGACGAAAGGGTGTGGACCTTGTCCTCGGGGAACTCGGCACTGTTGGATCGTACGTTAGTGGTGCCTTCTGTGGACGACAGGTCGTTTTGGCCGAGAGACGTACGTGAAGCCCTTGATCAGCTTGAACTCGGTGGTGATCTTGCCGCCCTGGTCGGTGACCTGCTTCTTGGCACTGTGATAGCGGTCAGTACGGACATGCTGGATGCAGATGAGAGAGAGGCATACGCGTCGAGCTTGGAGGCATCGGCACCATCCTTGAGAGAGACCTAGAGATAGTCAGCCATCTGGCTACATGGTCGTCTATGTTACCTGCTGCTGGGCTTACGTTGATGGAAGGCATTTTGTGTCGGAGTGTACGAGTGGAATAAGATGCTGAGGTCGTGGAGAGACTGTGTCGGAGAGAAGGGATAAGAGAAGTGGTGGGTTGCAAGAAGAAGGCGGGCATGAGATGGACAGTTGCCAATCTCACATCCAAACCCGCCGCTTCGACCCCTCGGCTGCACCCTGACGTAGCTCTGTTTACAATGTGCACGTGAAGAACGCCTCGACGTCCACTACCGAGCTAGATGCGCAGCTTTTAGTATGTGTGCATTTGCTCACGACCCGACTGGCCACCGCTCAAGCACTATATTCCATGCTGTTTGTGACGAGTCTCTTTACCCGCAGCGACCAACCATGTCAAGTCGTATGCGTCGTGCTTTGGCAACAGAGATGGCTGGGGGAAGCCTCGGGCGTCGGCGATAAGCTGCCAAGTGTTCGGCAGACATCCGATCGAGGGTCCCCGGGCTGATTAGGGCTTTTGTCGAAAAGTTCAGATGCTTGTAACATTTTCTGACCTTTGCCGCCGTCACTACGTTTGTTACGCCCGACAACATGTCGGAAAACCAGACCAACCGGCCGCATCGCGCGACCAAAGAGAAAAAAGCCGCTCATACCGGCGACCGTAATCCCAAGGCTTTTGCCTTTTCGCGTCCTGGGAAATTGCAGAAGCAGGCCGCTCGTTCGCACGATGTAAGAGTTCGTAAATATGTGCTTTGACACACTCTGACAATTCCCAGGTCAAAGAGAAGCGTCTTCACGTTCCCCTGGTGGATCGCTTGCCCGAAGAAGCTCCTCCCATTGTCGTTGGTGTTGTCGGCCCTCCCGGAGTAGGCAAGACGACCCTCATCAAATCCCTCGTTCGAAGATACACCAAGCAGCCCATCACCCAGCCAGTTGGACCCATCACTGTCGTCACATCAAAGAGGAGGAGACTCACATTTATGGAATGCCCCGCCGATTCTCTGGCTGCCATGATGGACGTGGCCAAGGTTGTCGACATTGTGCTACTTATGATTGACGGAAACTACGGCTTTGAGATGGAAACGATGGAGTTCTTGAACGTCTTGTCTTCCAGTGGTATGCCTGGTAACGTCTTTGGTATCCTGACCCATCTCGACCTTTTCCGCAAGCAGGAGGCTCTCAAAGCCCAGAAGAAGCGTCTGAAGCACCGTTTCTGGAGCGAACTCTACTCTGGAGCCAAACTTTTCTACCTGTCTGGTGTCGTCAACGGCAGATATCCTGATCGCGAGATTCTCAACCTCTCACGTTTCCTGTCCGTTATGAAGAACCCCCGTCCTCTTGTTTGGCGCAACAGCCATCCTTACGCCCTGGCCGATCGCTTCCTCGACATTACTCCACCTACAAAGATTGAGGAGGACGCCAAATGTGATCGTACAGTCGCCCTGTACGGCTACCTCCGTGGCACCAACTTCCCTGCCAACGGTGCCCGAGTTCATGTGCCTGGTGTCGGTGATCTCAGTGTCTCCAACATCGAGGCTCTACCCGATCCGTGCCCAACTCCATTCCTGGACCAAGCAATCGCCAAAGCTACCGGCAAGTCTGGCAGAAGGAGGCTAGGAGAAAAGCAAAAGCTCATCTACGCCCCAATGTCTGATGTCGGTGGTGTGCTTGTGGACAAAGATGCCGTCTACGTTGATATCAAGAGTCAAACTTTCGACCCCGAGGACGATGAGCAAGAGCGAGGATTGGGCGAACAGATGGTTGTTGGTTTACAGGGTGGTCGCAAGCTCCTCGGACAAGCAGAGGGCGGCCTTCAGCTTTTCGGCGATGGAGAGAAGCTGACTGGTGAAGATCTTGGTCGCAAGTCTGCTCGCGTTCTGTCAAGACGTATTGACGACGACGAGGCAAGTCCCGAGGACGAAGGCTTCGAGAGTGGTGATGATGAAGAGGAGGAGTACCAGAGTGGAGACTCTGACGCCGACGAAGATGCCGACGAGGATATGCTTGTTCCCGCTCTCAAGCGCAGAGAAGCTAGCCCCGACGCAACTGGCGAGGAAATTGCCTTCGCCGACAGTGACTCTGACCTCGGTTCCATGTCTGAAGCCGAAGATGTCAGCGATCCAGAGGACTACGACGAAGATGCTGAATACAGCGAAGACGAAGACGGCAACCTTCGCTGGAAGAAGAACATGACTGAGCGTGCCGCTGCCCTTCACCAACGTAGAATGCCCTACCGCACAGTCGAGCTCGCTCGCTTGCTATACAACGATATGCTTTCAACAGCACAGGTCTTGCGCCAATGGCGTGGCGAGGACGACGAGGAAGAAGACATTGAGGATGAGGAAGAGGAGGATTTATTTGAGAAGAAGAAGCCCATCGAGGCCGAAGCTGCTCTTGATCGTCACATCCCTGCGTACGACAGGACAGAACTCGAGCAGAAGTGGACCGACGAGGAGAATTTAGAAGCCATCCGCTCCAGATTTGCATCAGGCCACATGCTCAACGGGGGAGACGACGAAGATGGATCCGAAGCGGAGTTCAATGGCATTGAGGATGACGAGGATGAAGGTGACGGTGCTTTCGAGGACCTAGAAACTGGAGAAGTTCACGGTGTTGAAGATGAGGCCCAAGCCAACGGTGCCGACGGCGAAGAGGAGCCAGACTTGGACGCCGAACGTGAGCGCAACGCCAGAAGAAAGGAAGAGCTCAAGCTTCGCTTCGAAGAGGAGGACAAAGAAGGCTTTGCAAACGACAAGGGCAATGCCAAACGTGAAAGCGGCGAAGACGAGTTCGGTGAGGATGACTGGTATGACGCACAGAAGGCTCTTATCCAGAAGCAGCTCGACATCAATCGCGCAGAGTTCGACGCACTGGATGAGCAATCTCGTGTGAGGGTCGAGGGTCACAAAGCAGGAACCTACGCTCGTATCGTTCTGGAGAACGTGCCTTGCGAGTTTGTTGAGAAGTTCAACCCTCGATTCCCTGTCCTTATCGGTGGTCTGGCACCTACCGAAGACCGTTTCGGCTACGTTCAGATTCGCATCAAGCGTCACAGATGGCACAAGAAGATCTTGAAGACGAACGATCCCCTCATCTTCTCCCTTGGATGGAGGCGTTTCCAGAGCATGCCCATGTACAGCATTTCAGATTCCCGAACGAGGAACCGCATGCTCAAGTACACACCAGAGCACATGCATTGTTTCGGAACCTTCTATGGCCCGCTAATCGCGCCTAACACTGGCTTCTGCTGTGTGCAGTCATTCTCCAACAAGAACCCTGGCTTCCGTATTGCTGCTACTGGTGTGGTTCTCAATGTCGACGAATCGACTGAAATTGTCAAGAAGCTCAAATTGACTGGTCACCCTTATAAGATTTTCAAGAACACGGCATTCATCAAGGACATGTTCAGCACCTCTCTCGAAATCGCAAAGTTCGAAGGTGCTAGCGTGCGTACCGTCTCTGGAATCCGTGGTCAAATCAAAAAGGCACTCAGCAAACCGGAAGGCAACTTCCGTGCTACGTTTGAAGACAAGATTCTCATGTCAGACATCGTTTTCCTGAGAGCTTGGTACCCGGTTAAGCCTCACCGCTACTACAACCCCGTAACCAATCTACTGGATGCCGACGTGAACAGTGAAGGATGGCAGGGAATGCGTCTGACCGGTCAAGTCCGCCACGCTCTCGACATTGCCACTCCCAAGGACAAGAACTCCGCCTACCGTACTATCGAACGCCAGGAGCGTCACTTCAACCCTCTACGTGTGCCTCGCAAGGTGGCTGCTGAGTTGCCCTTCAAGTCTCAAATCGTCCAGATGAAGCCTCAGAAGAATGAGACATACATGCAGAAACGTGCGGTTGTTGCCGGCAAGGATGAGAAAGAGGCTAGAAGACTGCTTCAGCAAGTTCAGACATTGAGGAATGAGAAGGTTGCGAAGCGCCGTGCCAAGCAAGAGGAGCGCAAACAGCCATACCGTGCCAAGGTGGCTGAGAATATCGAGAAGAGAGCCGAGAGAGAAAAGAAGGAGAAGGAAGAGTACTGGCGCAGAGAAGGCAAGAAGAGAAAGGGCTGGAACGATGGCGAAAGTGGTGGTGGCGGTAAGAGAAGAAGGGGTTAAGTAACGGTGTTGCATCTTTCAACTGCATATGGATCAATCTGTTCAAAAGCGAGTTCACATAGGAGCATTTCCCAGGCGTCAAACAATGGTTGTTTCTTCTTATCAATGTGCATCACGTAGGCTGACTGGTACAGTGAAAGTGCAATGTATATGCGCCTGTCCGTCTTGTGTCCTGTTGCTGGTCTGTCATGGTCAAGAGAATCGCTTGTGAGGAATTTTACTCATTCTGTTGTCTCGTTACCTACCTACCAGGTAGCACCAGAACGGGAGGTGCGATGACGGCCGTTCTCCGAGTCTTGGCGTTTCGACCTCACCTTCTCATTTCATATCAAACACTGTCATACATAGCTTACCATCCCCGACCGAGAAAGTCGGCCGACTTACATAGACAGGCAGCTTTCTGTTGTCCGACTGGTCTTCAACCATCAGGCCATTATCACATCTGCATGACAGGTCAATAGACCTCTGGCGTTCACCAGCGTCAATGTCTGCATACACAATTGTCATAGAAGCTGCTTCACGGAGCATCCTCACGACTTCAACGTCTTGATAGGTATCGTACTGACTCGAGATGCTTTACCATATTGTCCGCACGTTTGGTATGAGGCCTCGACGTTATGGCCGAAGTCGCTTGCTGGTCTGCAGTTCTGTGCGTCTCCAATGAAACGTCGCCATCAGCTGCAGAGCACGGGACAGAGCTGGGTGGATGTTCGAGGAGTGCGATCAACGACGTAAGAGCAAGGACGAAAACAGGCACAAATTTTGCATCTTGGGACGAGAAGGTGGCAGGGCAATCAGGTTTCTGCGATTGTCCTATGATTGCGATGTTTAACCTATGGGCGGAAGATTCGGCGACGATTACAATGATGTAGAAGCCGATCCTCAATCACGACCGACCCGAAGCCAGCATCTTGAGAATTGAGCCGTGTCGGAAGGCCACCCGAAACATAACACCGAGGCAACGACGACGACCTTTGGGGGAGTATGCAGATGTGATTCTGAAGGTGCTGATGCTGGCTAGAAATCGTCATATACGGGACCTTACTCATTCTGACCTACCATATCAAATCAAATGGGACAAGGGGTTCACGACTGTAAAGTCGCCATCAGCTGGGATACACTTATGCCTGAGCCACAGACCTAGAGGTGTGTTTCAGAACTGACTCTAGGATCAGCATAAGGGATCTCGTATGATCATCGCATCAATTTGTGTCAAGACGAACGCGCGGTGCGTTAGTGTGCAAACGTGAAACTCGTTGCCCCACATTAAACTTGACTGCAACCAACAATTATTTCGATCAACATGAGCATACAAAAGACTGTCCTTCCTATTCTCAAGCACACCCAAAACACATCTCACACTCTTTTCTTACAACACTACACTCGCTCATTCCAAGAACGAATTCTGTTCATTTCTTAATTTTCCCATTCGATCAGCACAAAATACCAGAATGCGTTCCTCCACTGCCGCTATTGCTCTTGCCCTCGCTGCTTCTGCAGCAGCCGCTCCTCAGGGTGTTGTCTACGTTACCAGTGTCATCGACCAGACCACTACCTGGTGCCCCGCGGGAACCTATACTCATGCAAGCGGTACCACCGTCCTGACCGCTGCTCAAATGATGACTCTCCCCGTCTCCTCCGCCGCTACTATTCAGACTCCTTCTGTCTCGACCCCTGAAGCTGTTTCTGTTTCATCAACTCCCAAGGCCACTTCTGTCTCCAGTGTCCCTACCGCTGGCTCGTACGAGTCCGCGCCCATCTCCTCCGCCGTCGTTGTTCCAGCTTCCTCGGTGGCCACTGCCGTCTCAGTCTCATCTCTTCCTGCCTCGAGCCCCGTCTCACCCGAGGAGACAGCCAGCGTCCCTGTCGTTGTTGAGTCAAGCCCTGCTCCTATCGCTTCGGTCGGAACTGCCACTCCTATCGTCCCTGGATCAGCCTACGCATCCTCCGCCCCTTACCCCGTGTCAATGGCCACCGGTGCTGTTGGCTACGCCCAGCCATCAGGTGTCGCTAGTGGCTCTGGCGCAGCTCAGCCTTCGGGAGTTGCTGGCGCCACTGGCTCATCATCATCTGCCAAGCCCTCTTCGACCTACACCGGTGCCGCTTCTCGCAACATCGCTGGTGCCACTGGTCTCTTTGCCGTTGCTGCTGCTTTCTTCGCTCTTGTCTAGATGACCTGAGTATCTTCCTTCTTTGCAACCCAGTCGTGAGAACGCGAGGCTCGAGGGTTCGTTTTACGCCAGTGATACCATCAAGAGCTGCTCAGAGAGACAGCCAACACTTTCTTCTTTTGTCCCATCTGGGCATGTTTACTTTTTCCTTTCTATAGACACTCTTACCTGTTCGCTTTTTCCAAATTCGACAAATCCAGAATTGTCTCTGTTTACCAATCCTGTGCTGTCTGAAGAACGGCCACTGTACTGTGCAAGGCTGTGGTCAGGTTGAAAAGCAGTGAATATGATATTCCTTCTCTTCTAGATAATCATACGATGACGAAAACCATCAGGGTGCGTTCGTGGCTCGTTTTTGAATATATC
>Ga0058702_10001006_pt1 | contig 11005 bp, 9 predicted proteins | sample AgamicOrSfe_FD_83781 | JGI IMG/M metagenome (GOLD analysis project Ga0058702, IMG submission 83781) | Agave microbial communities from Guanajuato, Mexico - Or.Sf.e | ecosystem: Host-associated > Plants > Phyllosphere > Phylloplane/Leaf | place: Guanajuato, Mexico | collected 2012-05-30
ACCTACTTAAAAAGCAGTCTCAATTCGAGAGATCCGTTGTCTTTGACAATGCGCGAACTCCATGAGAACGAGACCCGTCTGTAGAGTGGAGAAGGAAAAGAAGCAGATCTTGGGTGCGTTGTTGTCCAGTTTCGTATGGACATCGACGCAATGATTTGCCTCATATGCTTTCAGCTGTTTATGGCTACTTATGGAGCCTCACCGCGCTGTGCTATGTGCATTGCGCAAGAAAACCGGCATCGCCAGCAGATGTCAGAAAGAAGCACAAATCTAGCTATCTTCACCAAGTTTCTATTCACGTTCTGTTGCTTGTGCTTTGTCCCGCTTATTCATCGTCCTGGTTGCATCGTGACACTGTGTCATCAACATGCACATACTCCTGGAGGGCTTCCACTGGCTGACTTCTGCTTTGCAGTGCTCTGTCAGATCGTGAGCCCTGAGACCCTGGGACAGGTCGATATTATGCAACCCTCGACGTGTAATTGAAGGGGTGCCAGTGCCAGTAGAACTACATAGACAGATGTAGGCATACCTTTGTGGTAATTAAGTGGTAATTGTCGTTGATTGAACGAACCTCTATCGGCAGGGTAGTCTGCAGATTGCCAGATGGGGTGGCAGATGCTACGAACGACGCTGACACCGATCAATCACCTCTGAAACGCAACCAAAGCCATACATCCCTCACCAATAATTCAACAACAACCCTTCACGACTTTACGCCTCTTCTGACGACTCATCTCATCCTTGGTCACGCATTCACTTGCTCTACCATTGAGTGTTCACTCATTCAGCTCGTTCTGCCGCAGCGGCGCAATCATCATACGTGTTGTATCATAGTCGCAAGACAAACACCAACATGGCGCCGCTTCCAATTCGCTTCACGGAGCTACTTCAGGTATATGCTACCTGGTCGCGTCGTGCTGAACTTCAAGCTGACCATTCCGACAGCTCACTTCACATGACATTGCGGTTTGTCACGTCAATTTCCCAGGGGTTTGCTCAACACATCGATACAGACTAATACTAGCAATAGTCGGCATCCATTGGTTTTTACTCAACTGTGAGTGCCGTTACGGAGCACAAAAGGCACACCCTACTAATACCTCACAGACATTAGAATCCGACCACTACATCTGCGTACGACAAAAGCTTGACGACAACGCGTCGCCTGAAGTCATCATCGTCGATCTCAAGAATGGAAACAATGTCATACGGCGGCCTATTAAGGCTGACAGCGCCATCATGCACTGGAACAAGCTCATAATAGCACTAAAGGCACAACAGAGGACATTGCAGATATTCGATCTGGGCAACAAGTCGAAGCTGAAGTCTGCAACTATGAATGAGGATGTTGTGTTCTGGAAGTTCTTCGATGAGAATACGCTTGGTCTAGTGACAGATACCAGTGTGTACCATTGGAACATCTTCGATCAGGCACAAGCTTCGCCAGTGAAGGTGTTTGAGCGACATGCCACTCTTGCTGTGAGATACATAGGGAGCATATCTAAAGATTTGAGAAGCTAACAGTCTTCGCAGAACTGTCAAATCATCAACTACCGCGTCAGCGACGATGGGAAGTGGATGGTGGTGGTTGGCATATCTCAGCAGGCAGGACGGGTCGTCGGTTCGATGCAACTTTACTCGAAAGATCGTGGTATCAGTCAAGCCATTGAGGGTCACGCTGCAGCGTTCGCTTCAATCCGCCTGGAAGGCTCGCCGGTGGACACCAAGCTCTTCACCTTCGCAGTCCGTACTGCTACCGGGGCAAAGCTTCACGTCGTCGAGGTCGACCACCAGGCAAGCGCGCCAGTGTTTCCGAAGAAGGCTGTGGACCTGTACTTCCCACCTGAGGCAACCAATGATTTCCCGGTAGCAATGCAGGTGTCCGCAAAGTACAGCATCGCGTATGTGGTCACAAAGTACGGCTTCATTCACCTTTACGACCTTGAAACTGGAACGTGCATCTTCATGAACCGCATCTCCAGTGAGACCATCTTCGTCACGGCTCCCGACCAAGAGTCTGCTGGTATTGTTGGTATCAACCGCAAGGGAGAAGTGCTTTCCGTCGCTGTCGATGAGAGCACCATTATATCATACCTCTTGAGTAACCCGGCCAATGCTGAGCTCGCGTACAAATTGGCATCCCGTGCAGGACTTCCTGGAGCCGACAACCTTTACAATCAGCGCTTCGAACAGCTTTTCAGCTCTGGCCAATATGTAGAGGCTGCTAACATCGCCGCCAACTCTCCTCGTGGCTTCCTTCGCACACCGCAGACCATCGACAGGCTCAAGTCATTGCCACAACAAACAGGTCAAATGTCAGTAATTCTCCAGTACTTCAGCGTCCTGCTTGACAAAGGTGGCCTCAACAAGTACGAAACACTGGAACTAGCTCGACCTGTTCTTGCGCAAAGCCGCAAGCACCTGATCGAGAAGTGGTTCGATGAGAAGAAGCTCGAATGCTCTGAAGAGCTCGGCGACCTTGTCCGCATTCACGATGTGTCACTCGCCCTGAAGATCTATCTTGCAGGAAACGCACCGCAGAAGGTCATCGCATGCTTCGCGGAGACCGGACAGTTCGAGAAGATTGTGCCCTACGCTCAGCAAACTGGTTACAATCCAGATTACAATGCTCTTCTTCAGCATGTCGTTCGTGTGAACCCAGACAGGGGTGCAGAGTTTGCAACCAGCCTGGTCAAGGCCGAAACTGGACCGCTCATCGACATTGAGCGTGTTGTAGACGTCTTCCAATCGCAAGCTATGTACCAGCAAGCCACCTCGTTTCTACTTGACGCTCTCTCCGCAAACAGCCCCGAGCAAGGCCACCTCCAGACCCGTTTGCTCGAAATGAATCTGATGAATGCACCACAAGTTGCAGATGCGATTCTTGGCAATGACATGTTCTCTTACTTCGACAAAGCGCGCATTGCACAGCTATGTGAAGGTGCTGGGCTTATCACGCGCGCTCTCGAGCTCACGGAGGACCCTGCTGCGGTCAAGCGTTTGATCGTGCAGACCGACAAATTGCCAGAAGACTGGATCAACAACTACTTTGGTCGCCTATCCGTGGAACAGTCACTCGAATGTATGAACGAGATGCTGAAGAGCAATATCCGTCAAAACCTGCAGACTGTCATTCACGTGGCCCAGAAATACTCTGATCTACTCGGAGCTGCGAACATCATCGACCTTCTTGAAAAGTACCGGACTGCAGAGGGTCTCTTCCACTACCTCGGCGCTATCGTCAATGTTAGCGAGGACAAAGACGTACACTTCAAGTACATCGAGGCTGCCACTGCGATGGGCCAGCTGAACGAAGTACAGCGCATTTGCCGTGACAGTGCTTTCCTCGATGGCCAGAAAGTCATGAACTTCTTGAAGGAAGCGAGACTCCCCGAAATGCTACCTCTGATCATAATCTGCGACCGTTTCAACTTCATTCACGAACTTGTTCTATACCTCTACCAGAACCAGCAGTTCAAGTCGATTGAGGTCTACGTTCAGCAGGTCAACCCATCCCGTGCTCCAGCTGTTGTCGGCGGTCTTCTCGATGTGGACTGTGATGAGAAAATCATCAAGGATCTCCTCCAATCCGTCAACCCAGAAGCAATTCCCATCGATGAGCTTGTCCAAGAAGTTGAATCCCGCAATCGACTGAAGCTGCTCCTTCCTTTCCTCGAACAGACTCTTGCAAGTGGCAACCAACAGCAGGCTGTATACAACGCTCTCGCGAAGATCTATATTGGTATGTTTGGCACTTCTCATGGAAAGTCCTCAACTAACATTTATATGAAGATAGCAATAACAGTCCTGAGCGCTTTCTTCAGGATAACGATCTGTACGACACCCTGACAGTCGGGAAATACTGTGAAAAGCGCGACCCTAGCCTTGCATGCGTTGCCTATACCAAGGGCCAGAACGACCTGGAATTGATCAGCGTCACGAACGAGAACAGCATGTTCAAGCAGCAATCGAGGTACCTCCTTGAGCGCGCCGATCCTGAGATCTGGCACTACGTGTTGAACCAAGACAATGTTCACAGGAGGTCTCTTGTGGATCAAGTCATTTCAACGGCAGTGCCGGAGGCCTCAGAACCGACGAAGGTCAGCGTTGTGGTGAAAGCTTTCATGGAGAACGACTTGCCGGCTGAGCTCATCGAGCTACTTGAGAAGATCATACTCGAGCCATCGCCGTTCTCAGACAACGCTATCCTGCAGAATCTCTTGGTCTTGACTGCCATCAAGACGGATAAAGGACGTGTTATGAACTACATCAACGACTTAAGCGCCTACAATCCCGAAGACATCGCTGAGAATGCGATTGCTGCTGGTATGTATGAAGAGGCATTCGAGATCTACAAAAAGCAGAATGACCACGTCTCGGCAACACAAGTCTTAGTCGACCATGTTGTCAGCATTGATCGTGCCCAAGACTATGCGGAGAAAGTGGATCAACCTGAAGTATGGAGCAAGGTCGCCAAAGCACAACTAGATGGTCTGCGGGTGCCTGACTCGATCGAGTCGTACATTCGTGCCGGTGATCCAAGCAACTACAACGAAGTTATTGAAATTGCCACACATGCGGGCAAGGACGAGGAGCTTATCAAGTACTTGAAGATGGCTCGGAAGACTGTTCGCGAGCCCCCAATTGACACTGGCCTTGCTTTCTGCTATGCGAGGACGAACCAGCTCAACGAGCTCGAGACGTTCTTGCGATCTGCAAACGTTGCGGACATCGAGGTTTCTGGTGACAAAGCGTACAGCGAGGGATACCACGAGGCTGCCAAGATCTTCTTCACCAGCATCTCCAACTGGGCCAAGCTTGCAACCACCCTTGTACACTTGGAGGACTACCAGGCTGCAGTCGAGTGCGCTCGTAAGGCCAACAGCGTCAAAGTGTGGAAGCAAGTCAACGAGGCTTGTGTGGTTAAGAAAGAATTTCGTTTGGCACAGATCTGTGGTCTCAACCTCATCGTGCATGCCGAGGAACTACAAGACCTGGTCAAGCAATACGAGTACAATGGCTACTTTGATGAGCTCATCGCACTGCTCGAGGCTGGTCTGGGTCTTGAGAGAGTAAGTAGCTTCCGTGATCATACGCACTCTCCTATGCTTGCTAAACGATCACCTAGGCCCACAAAGCACTCTTCACCGCGCTTGGTGTTGCCTTGTCCAAGTACAACCCCGAACGCACCATGGAACATTGTCGTTTGTTCTGGCAGAGAGTCAACATTCCCGCGATGGTGAGGGCTTGTGAGGAGGCGCACCTTTGGCCTGAGCTTGTCTTCCTTTAGTAAGTCTTTACCTAACTTCATTTCTTTTGACTTCACTTCAAGACACTTCACTCTACTGTGCTGTGACTTCATTTCATTTCACTTCACTTACACCACTTCACTGCACTTTCGCCTTTTTCTGGACTTCTCATTCAAGATAAACTTCTTCCCATGTTATTTCTTTGTGCTACATCCATCTGCTTTTTTCGTATTCTACAATTTTCTGGGTTCGACTTCTCAATGCGGCCTCTATCTTCTACTGGTGCTGGTACTGGAACTCTAGGACTGGTTTTTATCCTGATCTGCTTGGTTGCGACATGTCGATGTTCTACAGCGACATCTGAGCCTTCGGTGCTTTCCTGATTTCGAGGAACTCCATTCCGGGAGTATGCCTTCTCCCTTGGGCATTTACAACAACAACTTTCCTCAGCATTTCCGATGTAGGCACATGCGGACGCCTGCCGTTCGGCTATAATTGCGATTTCGACGTCCTCGATTTCAGCTGCTGGTGTAGATTTCGTCGACGTCGATTTTGGTTGATAGAGTCCATCATAGGAGATGAAGAGGACCAACTGAGTCCTGCACAGATCGCCGAGCTACAGCGTGTGCGGGCTGAGAAAGCCGAAAACTATCAGAACGAGCACAGAAGACAGCGCGTGAAGAAGAACAAAGCATCGCAGCGTCATCGGTGTAACCCATGCAACTACAATGCTGGGAATGACCAGTTCCTGGCACAGCACGAGGACTCTCTCAAACACCGGAGGAAGATCAACGGCGTCAAAAAGGTTCATAAAGGCAAGCCATCAGACATCGCGCGGCGAGCAGCAAACATAGCAGCAAAGAGGTTTTCCTGCAAGCCCTGTAGCTTCAATGGCGGTACACCGGGTGACTTGAAGACGCACAAGGCGAGTGCGAAACACGCCCGCAATGTCACCGAAGCAGCAGCAGCAGCAGCGGTGACGTCCACTCTATGATTGCAGTTGGGCGACGTCCAACTCGAATACTTATGATTTACTCTGCAGTTCATCTGGAAAGGACTTTTCGACTATCTGGCATTCTCTACCTCTGTTTTGGACGTCCTCCAAGCTGGCACTATCTGGAGCTTTTTATAACCTTTTGACCTTTTGACCTTTTGGCACTTCTTTTTTCTTTTTCACTTTTTCTTCACTTTTGGTTTCACTTTTACACCGGCATTTCTGAAGTGAAACATTTTTCCGAAAGCAGCACTTCAAAGTGAAATGAATATCCTTACTAACCATTTTAAAGTCAAGTTGACGACGAGCCCGACAATGCGGCAATTGCTATGATGGAGAGAGCTTCAGACGCATGCGAGCACCAATCTTTCAAGGACATCATTGTCAAGGTGGCGAACCTGGAGATTTACTACAAAGCACTCAACTTCTACCTACAAGAACAGCCGACACTTCTCACCGACCTATTACAAGCACTCACACCAAGAATCGATGTCAATCGTGTAGTGAAGATCTTTGAGAAGTCTGACAACATTCCCCTAGTCAAGCCTTTCCTCCTCAATGTTCAAGGACAGAACAAACGTGCTGTCAACAATGCTATCAACGACTTACTCATCGAAGAAGAGGACTACAAGACTCTACGTGATTCCGTCGAGAACTACGACAACTACGACCCAGTCGACTTGGCCTCACGATTAGAGAAGCACGAACTTGTCTTCTTCCGTCAAATCGCTGCTAAGATCTACCGCAAGAACAAGAGATGGGAGAAGTCGATCGCTCTTTCCAAGCAAGACAAACTCTTCAAGGATGCCATCGAGACATCAGCAATATCCACAAAGCGTGACGTTGTTGAGGATCTGTTGCGATACGTATGTACTGGTCGAGCAACATTTCCTGCACCATTGCTAACTTCTTACCTAGTTTGTTGACATCGGCAGCCGTGAATGCTACGTCGGTATGCTGTATGCCTGCTACGATCTGATCCCACTCGATGTGGTCATGGAGCTTTCGTGGCGCCACGGACTCAATGACTTCACTATGGTATGTTACCACAACTTTATCTTGCTGGAGTTCTCACTGACAGATCCATCAGCCATTCATGATCAACTACATGAGCCAGCAGACTTCCACCATTGCGGAACTCAAGCGCGACAACGAGGAGCGGAAGTCAAGAGACCCGGTCGCAACTCAGGACGACAATGCCCCTATCTTGGGAGCGTCGCGACTCATGCTGACCCAAGGACCTGTCGGAGGTGGAGGCGCATCGCCCTACACGAACGGGATCACTCCTCAGCCTACAGGATTCGGAAGGTTCTAGGGCTGGAAATGACCAAGAAGGTCGAAAGTGGCTTGGCTGATGTATACGGGGTCATATCCGGCGTCTAATGACGAAAGTACGTGGACTGGGAAAGAAGATGATGGTAGAGATGCAGCAGATCATGTACTTGTATTATAGGTAGTAATGGTTCCTTCTAAAAGCGATCGTGTCTTATACCGAAATAATCCGCGACACCTGCTTCCCTCCTTCGCTCGTCTTCCTCCCCATCAACCTTGTTGCTCGCGCCTTCATCACCCTTGTTGCCTTCCTTCCATCACCTTCTGTCGCCCCCTTGTTCTACAGCTCCGCGTCAACTGCGCCGAAGCCGAAGATACCTATGCATTACATCTTCTTCGCAGGCAATAGGAGAGAGAAGAACGATTCATGTAATGGAGTGGCCTATCAGTGAAGTGATTGGAGCAGAAGTGTAGGCTTGTCGGTGGAAGTGACTGTCATGATGATATTGTTCATTAGGCATTATCATTAACCCTGATCACCGGCCTCTGGCAATGTGGTGTAAACAGTGCTGGCTATCCCGGCCGATATGTGGGACTCTGATGGTTCTGATGCCGAATTCATACAATACCCAAGCAAAGCCGATCTCCATTGGCAACGACTCAATCACGAGTGGCCACACGAGGCAGTTTACATTAACAGACGCCAAGCACTAGACAAATCGTTAGTAGCAGCACAAACCCTCCACACTCAACAACATACCCAAGCATAATGGCGCAAATACCCGTAATGACTCCCATCAGCCACTGCAGCGTCGTAAACTTGACCCCTTCCACCCTCTCCCTCAACCCGGCCACCTCCGACTCAATCCTCGTCTCCGTCTCCTTCAGCTTCAACTCCTGGCTATTCGTCTCCTCCCTTATCCTGCCCTTTTCCAAATTCAAATCCAGCCGCACCCCGGCCTGCGTCCGCTGCACCTCATCTCTTAACCTGTTATTCAGCTTTTGCAGCTCATTACTCAGTCTTTCATAGCTCGCGCGGGTCAAGGCCGATTCGCTATTGTCCAGGTTGAGCAATTCGGTGCGAAGGGCACTGAAGTCGACCTTTTGGGTGTAAGAGGTTTTAAGCGCGTCTTCGCGGGAGACCATCGTGCGGGTGAGATTCTGGACGGACTCCTCGACGACGTCGGAGAGGACGCGCAGCATGGCTTGGGCTTGGGGCTCGGAGAATCCTTCCGCTTGGAGACGTTGCATGAATTTCAGAGTGTCAAAGTGGTGGTCGCGGGGGCGAGGGTGGGTTGTTGTGAATGTTCGGGAGGGAATGTGGTGGAGGATGGGCGAGTGGCGAGGCCGAGGTGTGGATGGCATTCGAGGAGAGGGTGATCGTATCGGCGTGCATGGTAGGGCGGAGCTGTGGGAGTCCGATGTCTGGGTGTGAAATGCATGTTGAGCTCGAAGTCCTGAAGTGATTGTATGGGAGGAAAAGCCGCAAGGAGTTTTGCGATTGGCCCGAGTGAGCTGTGTGAGTAATGATCGTGTAGATGTGGTAGTGGACATCTTGGTGTGCTGTTCTGTAACGATAGTCGAGAGACAACCTGTATAGTCTAGTTGATGTTGTTTGTTTGTTGACTGATGAGCATGAGCTGAAACACCAGACGGGATCGACCGGAGTTTACGCACAACCTATCGAACCACACACTCCACGCCAAGACCTTACCTGTTCAAGCAAAGCGCGTTGGCTTAGTCATTATACATCGAACTTGTGCTTCGATATATCGCTACGAGCATTTGAAGGAACAATTGTTGGAGACCATATTGTTGGGCGAAGAGATCCCGAGTACAAATCTACTAACTCTGCTTCTCATCTACTTCGCAGCCAACAACTCCTTACAAAGATTCACATACCCATCCACAAACACCTTTGTGTCAATCTTCTCCGTCACACTCATGATCATCCACTCCACGAAGTGCGTCAAGTCCTCCTTCGTCGCGGTACCACTCTTACTATACATGTTGTACCTTGGCGCTGTTATCACCTCATACCTCTTCGCAAGCCTCTCTCCAGTAATCTTCGGCCTCAACCCTCCGAACACCTTGACATGTGTCTTCCCTAACACTCGATCTCGTGCGGCAATGAAGTCTGCATCTGTGAAGCCGTGGAAGATCGTATGTGTTTGGCAGCAATTTGGCAGTGACGGTCTGAAAGACACAATGGGTTGTCCATCTTCTGCTTTGTAGCCTTTCGTGGCGTCTAGTATTCCCCTGGCAACCTCAAGCATCTTTTCCCGCTTCCTCGCAAACGTGCCAATACTCTCGTTAAAACCTCTTTGACAATCAATCCAGTAATAGCTCGAGCTGAACGCGTTTCCGCCTCCTCGTCGCTGCCAGATCTTTGCCTCGTCGATGAAGCTCGCGTCGTTGCTGTTTAGGAAAGCACCGGTGGCACCGCCAAGTCCTTTGTACATGCTAAAGTAAACACTGTCGAAGAGACCAGCAACATCTGCAAATGTCTTCCCAAACTTAGCCTGATACCAAGGTTCGATCTCCCACAGACGGGCTCCGTCCATGTGGAGGGCAATCTTGGCGGCTTTGCATGCGGCACTGAGCTCCACTAGCTCGCTGAATGTGTACGTCTCGCAGCCGAGGACGCGATTTGGGATCTCAATAACGATGACAGCAGGACGGTCGGCCTCTGGTCGATCCAGGACAGTCTTGATCTGCTCAACAGTTGCGAGCTTGTCAGCCACGGTGCCTAGCAGTATACGGGAAAGACCATATAACTCCTTGTAAGCGGCTTGCTCGGCGGTCTCAAGATGGCACGAGATGTGCCACGCTGCTGGATTTTTCTTGGCGCGCTCGCAGTAGATCTTCACGGCGGCAAGCTGTGCTTGCACACCAGTAGAAAAGAAAAGACCGGTGGTTTTGCCGAGTAGCTTGGCGATATGTGTCTCGAATTCGGCTTTGCTGGTGCTCATGCCGTACATGTCGCCGACGAGAGGTCCAGTAGGTATGCAACGCGTACCGTCTGGGACTGAGACTGAGTCACCGATAGTGCGGGCGAGATAGCCTTTGGGATCTTTGGCGTACTCTGCTGTCCGGGCCAGCTTCGTTGCAATTGGCTCTGCTGCTTGGAACATGCATAGCTCTGTGGCCCGGGATTTTCGGTCGGTGGAAGGGATGTCTACCACTTCGCAGTCTGCAACCGAGATGGTGGCCGTCTCAGACATCTTTGTTTGTGTCTCTGGCTTTGGCGTGATTTCTCCCATCATTTCGAGTACGATACACTTTCACTGAAGGGATGCAGGTGGTCGTCTTGTCTTGTACCACCTGTGCCAAAGTGCTCGGAATACTGCTGCCTGGTGAGTTAAACATCGAGAAGATAATGATGCCGAGCATGGGAGTAGTAAGCTGGGACTATCTCAAAGAACAGGATAGGAAGGTGCCTCTTTCAGGTGGGTACTGTAGACTTGAAAGAAGATTAGGATGGGAC
>Ga0058702_10001007_pt1 | contig 11004 bp, 12 predicted proteins | sample AgamicOrSfe_FD_83781 | JGI IMG/M metagenome (GOLD analysis project Ga0058702, IMG submission 83781) | Agave microbial communities from Guanajuato, Mexico - Or.Sf.e | ecosystem: Host-associated > Plants > Phyllosphere > Phylloplane/Leaf | place: Guanajuato, Mexico | collected 2012-05-30
CCTCTGCTCGCTGTATCTGTCTTTTTCACTGCTATGCTATCCCTCTTCACTACATCGCCAGCTGTATTCTTCTGGTCCATCTTTGTCGGCTTGTTCTTCCAAACGGGTCTGGCTTCCGATCCGCCAAATCTTACGGATTATTACTCGTTGATCTCCACTGCGCTTGGAAGATTCCTTCCTGCTGCCTTTGTCATGGCAATCATCTATCGCTACGCCGTACTCTACACCCTCACAGGCCTGACCGCACAATTTGAGAAAACAATTCTGTGGCTGGGTGCTGCATGGGTAGGCGCACTAAACAACTACACCTTCGACCGCATCCCCATACAACGCCTTACCCCCCACGACATAAAAGCACAACCAGGAGCCATACCCGCTCTAATCTCCATCGTGCTAATAATCTTCTTCATCGCTCTGGGTCAAGCCTACGCTTTCCGCGTCGAAGGCAGAATGCCCCGCTACCTAGGCATCTACGGTCTCTTCGTCCTGGGCATCCTCCTTCTCCTCGCAGTCCCAGGCATGAATTTGCGCATTCACCATTACATCCTCGCTATACTCCTTCTTCCTGGCACTGCATTCCAGAACCGACCCAGTCTGCTGTATCAAGGATTACTCTGTGGCCTTTTCATCAACGGCATCGCTCGCTGGGGTTTCGATAGCATTCTCCAAACGCCCGGCGAACTCCTCTCCGACGCACCGCAAGATTCATTGCTCCCCCACATTTCTGCTCCCATCATCGGTGCATCCAACATCACTTTTTCGCTTGGACCCATTCCTCCCATCGACAGCACAAAAAACACTCCCAATTACGACGGGTTTTCAGTGCTCGTCAATGATGTAGAGAGATTCAGGGGTTACGCTGATTACGATGTTGATGGAGTGTGGAAGAATGGGACTAGGCAGTGGACGTGGAATAGACATGATGACATGCTGCCAGAGTACTTTAGGTTCGCGTATATGGATGGCAGTGGGGTGGGTGATTATACGAAGGCTGGGGCTTGGTTGGTTAATGGGACGTGGGTGCCTATGAAGAGTGGGCCCTCTTAGATATTCTTGTAGAACTGTCCTCTTTGGATATGTATATATGTACTTGTTTGGTTTCAGCAATACTTGTCGTGTTCTACTCATGGTTGCGGATATTTCTGAATCTCTTCCAAATGATGAGATGTCAAAATCAGTCAGGGTGATACCATCAACAAGCAGTTTTCTCATGTCCGAAAGGATTGCGCGACCACCACTGACATTCTCGATCTATTTGATCGCTAAGCATCATCTCCATATATAGATGGATATGTTAGGCCTTATCTTGGATGGACAAACGCGTTCCTCACCACACAAATTATGATTGTGTGTTTTTGAAACATGCTTTCCTGCAGCTCGGCCAAAATCATATTTGCAGAGGCGTAGGTCTTCAGCATCGGACATTTCACAAATCAGTCCATTGATAAGATGGAAAGCGAGGATGTGAACAAGGTGTTCAACAGCAAGAGACCAAGAAAGCTTGACCATGTCCAGATATACGTGAGTTTCGTGTATTCATTAATTACATAACTATGAACCACCTGCACAAAGTCCGCCAAGCCTTCCACAACGCTCCGCCAGGCTTCACGCACAAAAAAGTCCATTCTCAAATCTCGAGTCAAAAACTCCAAAAAGTTCATTTTTGCTCCATTCCACCATCTTCTCAATTGTCTGAGATAGTCGTGGCAAAAGCAAAAGAGATAGTGACGAGAGTGGGATTTGAACCCACGCCCTTTCGGACCAGCGTATTGGAAGAACCTTAAGCTGGCGCCTTAGACCGCTCGGCCATCTCGCCTGTTTGTTGAAGAAGTCGTTAAACAAATCATATATGATTTACAAGTGCGTGCAGAAGAAGCCCTGAGCTCCGTTCAACACGCCGGCTCGGACCTGCATAATGCTTCCTCTGACATGGTATCGTTCAGAAGACTTTATTGGCCAACCACGAATAACTGTCCTATATCAACCCTTGCAGATCGTGTTGCAGTTATCAACAGGCTTACCTGTCTGCGTTATTCGTCGCCATACTCAGATCGAAGCCCGAGCCAAGTCCACGGACCATATATATTCGCCATCGTCCGTTTCCTTCATGAGAGGAGGCACGACGAGCGCCAGAGTATGGGTATACTCGTGTAAGATGATGGATCCTGCCGTATATATATCCTCCAGCTGAGTTGGCGATCGTTCATATTCACGTAGACTGATATATGTTTCGAACGACAGGTCGATGCCTGATGATAGCAGCGACGTACCATAGGGAATGGCTCTCTCAGAGGGTGGAAAGTACTTCGGAAAGATCTTGTCCACGATGTGACCGCAGCTTGGGTCGCGGACGGACATACGAGGCAAGCTCCATGGCGTTAAGCAAATCGTCCAGAAGCTGCTGGGGCTCCTGCACCGTGTGACCGGTGTTCATCTATGGCACCGCTGCACACACCTCGACGATATGATCCCGCTGTGATGGGAGGGGTGTTGCTCGCGCCCAAGGAAGCAAAGCCATGCTGGCAACGAGACTGTGCTCGATCTGCCGGTCAAAGCAATATATACGTGCGCTTGCACTCAAAATGTCGCATCCCGCCATCAGCTTCGATAGAAGTCTTCTTTTTGCATCAGAAGTCTGTCCCCACTGAGTTGACGCTTTGCTTCCAAGGAACCTTGGACGCTTGACAGACTTGGTCGAGATAAGCAGGGTCCCATGCATCAGACCCGATAGGACCTGCGGAGTCCTTCTGATACTATAGTCCAAAAGACTTCCGACCACGCTGATCAACCAGCCCTTACATCGCCTGGAATTTGTACACGGACCGAAGGGCACTCTGATGGCCACTCGATGGACGAGAAAGGCGGATGTGTCGTAGCGATGGTCGTCAACCAAGCTGATGCCGCACCACATATATACGGTGGAGGAGAGCGTCGCCCACGCTCGATACTCTTTTCCACCTGGACAGTTGATCGCAGACGTATATATGTGCGTCTCGTTGCGACATCGATCTCTGTGATCAGGCGAGGATAAATAGACACTGCCCAGAAGATGTTGCACGGGATCAGATAATTTCCCCCGAGAGGCATGTCTTGTCCTGTTCTTTCTCCTCCTCGCTTCTTCTTCTTCCTTTCTTGCAGCGAGAGAGGGAAACCAGGACGCAAGGACCAGCTCATAACGTTGCAGAAGTCGGCGAGTTGGCTGACAAGATGGGCTCGATGCGGTCGATATATAAAGCGGCAACAATACTGCTTGCGTTTCTGCTCGTTCGCAGAAGCTGACATATCGGCCTGACAGAACATTTGAAGGAGAGGCATCACTGTTACCCGTATACAAATATACACGGATTGAGTGTCCCAGGCCGATGGATGAGACAGCGTGAGAGCAAGGAATCAAGGCAGTCGAATGATGCAGGAGTGTCCGCATTCCGCAACACATCGCGGCAGACGTTTTGTGCGAGCAGCATTGCTTTGTAAGTCTCTCCTGGGTATGTCGGTACATCTTCTGCTGGGGTTGCTCGTCGTCGCAGAGGAGACAACCGATATAGATATCGAGGCCAAAGGTCTGACACATCGATGTCGAGCATATAACAAGGCTTCCTGGTCACCGATCAGCGACAGAGGGCCAAGATCAAGGCCACCAGAACGGTCTGAGAGGGGACGAAAGGTCTTCGAACGAAATTGACGTTCGCCCCGATCAGGACTTTTGAGTTTCTGCGCATGCTCTGTTCTTTCTTCTGAGGCGGCAGGCTTGCTGTTGGTCCTGCTTGAAGGTAATTCGAGCGACATCTTGGCGGTATGTTGGTATATATATATACATAGGTCGATGAAGAGCTGCCAACAGTTCGGATATACTCCTGGACGGATGTCGAAGGAGCGAACGTTTGCTGGAGAAAGAAGATACCAGCCAAAGCACATAGTGGTGCAAGATCTTGACACGGTTCGGACTTCATCATGACATCTCCATGCGGTTGTTGTAGTACCGCGGTGAGTCGACCCAGATCCCGCATTGTAAAGTATGGTGTGAGATATGCTTGGGATGGTTGCCAGATATGGTGCAGATGAAGACAGTTCACTGCCAGAGAAGCAATTGGACGAGGGTGTCTTGCGAGGAAAAGCCTCAGACAATGCGGGTGTCCTCTTCGCCTGTCAATCCGGAACCAAGGCCCAAGTAGTGGAGGTCATGAACTCCAGTCGCTGGCGCCTATATAGTGAACCTCAAATCCAACGTGTCGAGTGATGGATAAGAGAAGAATATGATGATCTTGCGCTCTTCCTTGCCAATATATGACAGGTCTGCTTCTCATCCCAGGTTCTCGAACCAAGTATGGTGGGATTGGAATGAGGTAAAGTCCACAAGCTGACACTTTGCTTCTCCGGATCCTCGACAAGCTCAATACCAGAGATCTGGAATAATACTGTCGGTACTGGTGCGCAGCTGAGGCGGAGCCGCACCTGAGCGGTGTTGTCTTTCTCCATCCTGGTCTTGCGCTTGACCCAAGTCGAAGATGAGGAAGTCTTGGGCATACCTTAGGGCGGTTGGCAGGTCGTGTGTAGTGGTGGCCAAGAACGTATATAGTAAGGCTCAGGCACCCTTGAAGTGTTCTTGAGACACTTCTCCTCGCTGATCGAGGGTCAGGATATGGTAGGCCGTTGGAGTCTTGTTGAACAGAGAGCGGCAGAGTGATTGGAATCAGGGCGTTCTGCCGCACGGTTGGACGGAATCCTGGTGGTGAGGGTGTATATATATCTATGACATGCTTGAGGTAGCAGCTGAGAACCAGAACGCGGGACGAATCATGTAGTGAAAGAGAGGGGAAAGTGGGATAGGGATGGTTAACGATTGAAGGCGGAAAGGGCAAATGGCAGGGATACTTATATTAGCTCGGTATACTCCAAGTTATAATAGCAGAAGCAGGATTGCAAAGTTGCAAGAAACTTGCTGTTGACCTGCTTGAAAGACAGAAGTGTTCGTGCAACTGCAACACTGCGTCAATTGATGGACGGCAGTCGCGTTCCCGGTTGTTGTCCCGCTGAGATTGGTTCGGGTTCCTTACCGGATATTTTTTCTTGCCACTCACTAGCAAAATCCTGGCACTGCGAATCTTGTGGTTGGGCTTCTTGCATGTCTAGGTAATGACCAAGATGTGGTTCCCAAGCAAGAACACGCTCTTGCTACTATTGCCAGTCCTGCTTGAGCCAATAGTCAGCCTCCCAGATTTACACAGCACTAATCGAGAGCGTGTCTCTTCGTTCTGCAAGTTTAGGTCAACAAAACTTGATCCAAGGCGAACACCTCATGGTTGAACCTATTGGAAGAACACTATCACATGCTGTTCACAATGACCACACTACTTAGGAAATTCGTGTGATCAGCAGCGAAAAGTGCCCCCGAATCACATGCTAGTGTTCATCTAGCACATGAGCACTACCGTTGAGTGCCAATCGGATCCAGTAGATTCCCGAGAGGGACGGTGACAGAGGGTGATCAGCGACTAGTGGATGCATGCGTTCTTCAAACCTGGCATCGTGATTTGAGTCTCTACGAACCTATCAGAGAGCAGACAGCAACGATCATGTTCCACCGACACCGTATGTTTGAGCGAAACTCGCTGAACTTCTCGCTATCCATCATGCCACCTCCCCAATGACTCTCCTCATGTTTTGCGTAACGGGCTTTGTAGCGATACAGTGCCACCTCATACTTCCTCGAGAAATGCAGCATTTTGACAACACGTGTCGGTAATCTAGGGCAAACTTTCGGCATGAGAGCGCTTAAGGACCTAGAGGGCGATTAGCATAGATTCCAGAAACTGTGGTTGAGAGTTCCTTAACCTTCTTACCGTTGGAGTGAGCAACAATCTCAGAAACGTGGTAGCGGCAGCGAGAGATCAGACCCCACTGTTCACGGGCCAGACGTTGAGACTGGAAGCCATCACAGTGGTTTGCAGCTCTGTAAAGGCGCTTGACGAGGTCCTGGATGAAGTCGGGATGAAGACCGTCTCCAAAGTGTGACTGACCGTCGATCAGACCTTCAATGTTCGGACAGGGGCGTTTTGAGGAGTCATTGTGTAGACCTTCTCGATGGCGGAGGCGCGAGGGAAAGCGAATTGATCGTGGAACAGGGTGATCATCTCGTTGATTGCGACGTTTTGGATACGAGCAATGTTGTACTTGTTGCCATAGATGTAGAGATCAATCATCAGATCCCAGTAGGCCCAGGGACTGAGAGAGGGGTTGTCCGAGCCAGCACCGTAGCCGCCGACTCTGTGGTCGGTAATCCAACGCATGAACCTATAAAGAAGAAGCATTCAGTTACGGCAATCATGGTGCAGGTATTCAAACTCACTCGCGGACAACGTCGGGGGAGTCCTCAGGCATCTTGACAATACCCTTCTCAGATTCGGAGGACCAACTGTACTTGATAGCACCTGCGAAGAACGCAGAGTGGAAGGACAAGACCTCACGGAACCAAGTGAAATGAACCTCTTCACGGCCAACGACAAGAGTCATGAGCTTCTTGTTGATGTCAGGGCAGGTAGCAGCTTGGAGCATGATGTTGCTATGAGGTAGTTAGCGAAAGTGACTGGGTAATGTCAGGGGACCGTACCGGGGCCAAGGACCGCCACGCTCGTTGAAGCAGCACTTCCTCTCGGGCTTGGGTCTCTTAGGGGTAGCCTTCTTAGCCTGGGGTTTGGTGTTGACGATGACAGGGTCTTCAGTAGATGCGGTAGTAGACGCAGCCGCGCCAGTGGCAGGAGTAATGCCGGCCATGACGGTGGATGGACTGGATGGAAGCAGCAGGGAGATGTGAGAGATAAGTTTGACGGGGTGTGCAAGGCAGGGCCCACGGCATGGAAAATCGCAGGCGAGTCGCGGAATGAAAGACGAGGGTGACAGCTGAAAGCGAAAACCAAGAGCGAAAGTCGGGAGTGAAAGCCCGGCGAAAACACGAGTTGGAAGGCCGGCAAGCCTTGACACCTGCGTCGCTGTCTCGTGTTGTAGAGTGTTGTAGACAGGGAGGAAGTGTGAGTGTTCGGGCAGGCGCGACTTAAGGCAGAATGACATCGTGCCTGCTCTTGTTGAGGTTCACTCTCGCTTCCGCCGCTCCAGACCCTCCTTTCTCTGTCCTGAGTTTACTCACTGTTGTAGCTGCCATCGGACGAGCGTGGAAACTGCACCATTCAATACGTTCATGCTACGCTTACAAAGAGCAAACGCCTCTTATATGCTGAGATGACAGGCAAATGCCGCCTATACTCCTCAACTCCACGGAAGAAAGGGTATCCTGTTTGTCCTCAATACCCACACGGTCCCAGAAAAGACAGCAAACCTCCACCAAAACAAAATTACATTCATGCCGCCTCTTCAACTTCATCAAGGACCCTTTCTCTAGCTTCGCGGACTTCGCTGTTGGCAACACTCACTTCCGAAGTACTGCTATTGTTGCGGCTCAGGACTACCGGACGCTTGGGTGATCTCTCCGTGGCAGTGGGAGAATCAGGATGGCGACGACTCAGAGACTTTGTAGAGCCTTGACTGTGCCAAGTTTGCTGTGATTGAGAGTGCGGCGTCTGCTGTGACGAAGACTGTGAGAACTTGCTACCTTTACCTGGACTGCCACCCATCAACATCAAAGCATCCATGGCGTCTTGTTCGGCTTGTTGAGTGGGCATTGTCGAGCGGACAGGTGGTGGACGCGGCTTTGGTGTCGATGGGACTTGTGCGGGTGGAGAAGAAGCTGAAGGACGTCTGAAGATGTGGTTGTTTTGTGATGAGCTATTCACGGCTGGACTGGTGTCTGGCAACGACCAGGACACTGTTCCTGCTCCGGAGCGTCTTTTTGAGGGTGGTGATCGAATATCAATGGGTGTACTGGACGCTGGTGGTGACGCAGCCACGCGTGGATGTAAAGCGGCAGCCAATTGCTCGACTTCGTTGATGTTGCGATGTTCCCAGCCATGTTGGACCTTGACCATGGCGTATGCAAGTCGGGTCTTAAGTTGAGCAGCAACCTGGAATGTCGAGTTAGAGGATGCTACACCAAAGACACGAACGACATGGACTTACTTCGCCAGCCTTGCTGCCAGCCGAACTCACACTCTCGGCGCGTGGTCTTTGATCATTGGGAGTGTCAACGGCCTTCAGCAAGCCACTAGCAGTCCTCTTGTGTCTTGTCGGACTGTTGATCGAGTCTGACTGAGAATACGAGGCATCTTCTGGAGTACGGACTCGACTACTCGACTGCGACGCGTCATTTTGGTCATGGTCCTGTGGAACGCTCGGCAAAGACGAGGGAGACTGCTCGTCGGGGACCAGAGTGCTGGTCGAGTTGTGTTGTTCTTCCTGAGAGAATCCCTGGCCTTCCCTTTGAGTATGCGATTTGTTCCTGTCGTCCTGACTGGCAGATGGTGGTGGTGGCATGCGCGTCGCGGGGTTTACGGACGGGCCTGACGGATGCATTTCAAAATGTTTCCCAACTCCAGGAACCGGTATACTGAGATCCGATCTGGATGGTGCTGTCAGCGTCTCCATGGCTTTGTGTAAGAATGGTCAGGTTGTCGCGAGCTGGAAAGCAAAAAGATCAATTCAACATTGTCGCGATATGCCAGCCCATTGGAGGAGACGCGACCTGCTCCACTTTCCATCACCACGCGTGCCGTGCAAGGACCACCATCGACGTACGCACCGTTGAGCCCGCCCGACTCCCGACGAGACCCTGCTTAAGTTGCCAACCTTCTTTACCACCACACATGTACGGGGTCTTCTCCTGTAGCATGACAACCACTGTGGCCTATCACAGCGGCAAAACACCCCTTGTATTAGGCTGATTACCTAGACCAAACTGCAACGCCATCACATCAAGGTGCTACCTTGGTGGTCAATATATCCCGCCTGTAATCTCACATCTACGATAAGCATGCTGATGTGCTTCCATCAACCAAGATGGAAGCAGGTACAACTTTGTAGAGTAAACGGCTACGGCTTCGCACGCGGGTCAGATTCGAGAGTGGAAAAAGAAGTATCACTGCAGCCCTGTGAAGAGTGTATATCAGAAGTTGGCCATTGCACAAGTAGAAAAGCTCGACTGACAATTGTGCTAAGCATTGTGTGATTATAAACGATGCATTCCAGCACTGAAGTATGAGATCTGCTTGCCAAAAGCGATATCAATGCGTATAACCAGCAACGCAAGCCTTCAGCCTTTCCATTGGTGCTATTCAAAAGCATCCTCCTGGACGACACACATCGCACCCTCTGCACTTTCCAAAAAGACATCGGTCCCGTTCATCTAGATCGAGACAAGAATGTCCATACTCATCTAGTACAATATCTGCATTGTGGGCTGCCAGACTGTATATCGGATACTGCCTTCTCTGAGGATATCCAGCAGTAGTCGAAGGCGCATAGCCGTCTGGACATTCGGCATGCCAGTCTGGAGGTGGAAGTGGTTGCTCGTGGAAAGGTATGGGCCAAGGTGTTCTATCATTGAATTCTGCCACGGGTACAAGTAATTTGGCAAGCTTCTGCTCTTCTGTGAGAGGGTCCGGTGGAGGAGATTCTTTTGGTGACTTGGGATGTTGTTCGAGAAGGTTCGGATTGAGGGCTGGCGGTAAGTCTTGTAGCGATCCAGTGGGTGGCTGGTCCCGGCCTTTGTCGGACGACGAACCCACCATCCGTTTGTCTCCCTTGTTTTCACTTAGAACCTGCCTCTGTGTGGAACTCCCATCCCGACCAACACCACCATCCTGGTCAATTCTCTTAGACTCTCCTTCTCCTCCTCGTCTAGATTCTTCTCCCTCAGCATTCTCAGGTGCGCCCTTGTTAGATCTTTCAAGATCACGAATGCCAGCAGGGCCAACACTCCCACTCTCATCCACAGTATCAGTGCCATTCAGCAGATCGGTGATGAATTCGTGGAAGCTCTGTTGTTCCTCGTATGGCGTCAAAGTCGATTGTGGAAATGCGAAATTTGTAAACGTCGGGGTAAATCTGGGAGCCGGTGGCAAAGATCTTGCGCCAGAGTGAGGAGGTACGGTAGAAGTAGGCGCAAAGCGAGTGTTTGTGCGGGTCGTAGTCGCAGGTGTCGAATAAGGCGTCTGTCGCGGCTTTGCAGTTGATTTCTTGGATTTTGTCATTGATGGTTTGGATTTTTGGTTTAGGCAATTGTTTTCTGTATCGAGAACAAGACGCAGAAAAGTAGATTTATGTTGTTGATGCTGTATAAATGCGAGACATTTCTCCCAGTATTGGATGTGTCTTGTGTGTGAGAAATCGCCAACTCTTGTTTCTTTGGGGTGATCTGGTTTTGCATGAAACAATGTCTTGTCCGATTTGACTACAAAGAAACCATCTCATGATCTTGTGATGGGATGAGAGCGTTACTTTGTTATTTCCCAGTGCAACTATACGACTTCAACCTGGCTGGGTCGTGTCTTGATCCTCAAAGGACTCTTCCCAAGAGCCAGAGTCTTCAGTCTTTGGATGGTTTTGAGAGTCGTTCCAACTTAGCCAATGACGCGCTTCCTCGAAGATGACTAACCGGCGGTCACCTTGTTGACCAGAATTACTCGAGGGTCAGAAATGCCGCGATGAGTCGAGTCTCTTGAGCAGGAACTCCTAGTATCCGAACTCCCAGATATCTTTTTGGTAACCTTCTGTGAGTTCCTTATCTTCTCCATACCTGGTTCTCTGAGTCAGCACACCGCTTCCGTCTGACGGTTGTAAAGATGAAAATAAGAAACAGCAAATACTCACACTTCCTGCCACTTAGCAAACCCACCATCAAGCACATAAACAGTCTGGCCCTTAATCTTGACTCCCTCCTCCCCTTCCTTACCCTCCACAACCTCTGCCTCTTGCTCCCCCTCTGTCTCCTTCTTCCCATCCTTCCCACTCATCCTCTCCTTCTCCCTCAAATACCTCAATGCAGCCTTGGGCCCTCTCTGCTGACTCAACGCACAATGAAACACCACAACCTCTTTGCCCTCCAGCGTCCTCACCAAC
>Ga0058702_10001013_pt1 | contig 10979 bp, 8 predicted proteins | sample AgamicOrSfe_FD_83781 | JGI IMG/M metagenome (GOLD analysis project Ga0058702, IMG submission 83781) | Agave microbial communities from Guanajuato, Mexico - Or.Sf.e | ecosystem: Host-associated > Plants > Phyllosphere > Phylloplane/Leaf | place: Guanajuato, Mexico | collected 2012-05-30
ACATGGAAGGAAGAGAAAAAGTTGAAGCTATATAGAATTCATCAATTAAGAGAACTCTACAAGCATTTTGGTGATGAATTGGTGTTGTCGTTGATTATCGTCGTCGCTCTGAGTCGTTTCTCCAGATTGCGACCGTGGAAGTTGGAGGCAAATTTGACCCCTTTGGATTGCGAATCCAAAACGACTCTTACCTCTCAGACCATTTCACTTCCTTTGCTCCGGCTTTACTCTACAGTGTATGTACTGACCACCAGACGAACTGTGATGTGTCCACAGAAGCCAGGGCACTCTTTCCCCGACGATGTCTGCGATGGGCTAAGCCCAAGCGCGACTCATTGTCACTAAGACAAACCGGTCCTCAACGTCCTTCTCCTTCTCTTTATCCAATATGTACAATGCACTTTCCCGATTGTCATGCGGACTACTACAGAGTCCCACAATCAGTCTGCCGCTCCACCCATATGCCAAAAAATGCAAGAATGTGGAACGCTTTAGTTGACCAAACTCGAGAACAGAGGTTAATTCGCATCACAATAGCCATGACTCTGGCCCTTTTCGCCGCCTCTGACCCACGACGTGACTGTCAAAGCCGATGTGTATATCATGAGTACAACACCGCAGATACATAGCAGAACGTCGATGATACGACTCCATGATGTAGTAGCGACACCCTTTCGGTGGATGAGTGGCTGCGAAGGAGCATCAGTAAAGAAACTCGAGTACTTTCAACCCTGCAACTTACCGGATAGATGTAGACAAGCGGGATGCAAGCAAAGCTGCCGACAAGAGCAACAAACTTGTCTAGATCATTCGCGCCGATCCACGCAATGAGTGCGCTAGCTACCACGACCAAGAAGCGGAAACCATTCTTCCTCCACTTGATACCCTTACTGTACTTGCCACTCTTGGTGAACACACCTTTCTCCATGATCGTGATGGCGGGGAAGAGCTGTAGTGGTGTTGAGAGCAGTATAGCCAGTGAGTACATGAATTGAACCGCATTGACGAATTTGTTGTCTTGCGGCATGTTGAGGATAATGACGGTCTCCGTCTTGGAGCCGTATGCTGCATATGAAAGAGCGCCCATACTGATGAAGATGGCTGTAATGACAACCATAACACCTCCGAGTACTAGAGGGAGTTGTTGTGGCTTCTTCATGCCATCCTGTATAGGGATCAGGAGTCCGATACCTTCGAAGGTGAAAATCGCAGTTCCGATAAATAATGGCCAATTGTCCTTGTTGATCAGTGCGATGTCCGAGATGCCTTGTACAGCCAAGGTAGCAATGTCGTAGTAATACAGATAAACCAATCCGAGAACAATGAAGATGTCCGCAATATATACGACAATAGAGATGTTGTTGAGGTTGCGATAGAGTGAAAGAGGCAGGAATATGGCCATCTGCATCAGGATCATGAGCTTAATATCGATAGCAGTCTTACACTTTGAGACTGCTAATATGAAAGCTCGCAGGTTCTCTGCGGTAAAAACGATATATGCTGAAGCAAAACCAATCTGGCTGACAACGAGGGAGAAGTTGATGATGAAGCGCATCCACTTGCCGTGCACCATCTCGCCCATCTCGGCGTAGGAGCCCTTCAGGGCCAGTCTTGATTTGGTCAAGAGCACAAAACAGTAATAGCTGACAGCCGCAACCAGTGCGAGCGTTACGAAACTGAAGACCATACCTCCGTTAAGAAAAGCTCGCGGCAGGAACAGGACACCCGTCCCGACGAAAGACTTGAGCAGGATGAGTATGGTCCCGACCGCGCCCTTCTTCGGCGCTGTATCCTCATAGCGACGTCTCATAGTGGTCGCCCTTCTGATGAGCGGTCTCTCTTCTGCCGGCACAGCTTGTCCGGCATCACCAAAATAATCATCTTGCCCCTCTCGTGTCTCCCAGTCGTACTCAACCCGTGTCCCCTCGTCTTCATCCTCATCAGACTCATATTCTTCACCAGCAAAGTGCCCATAGACACTCAAGAACTCGTAGAAATTCCGTGTAATGAAGCTAGGCTGGATACGTGCAGCATCAGGTCGAGCGGACGGCGCTCCATTCTCGTTCCGTTCAGGACTTGCATTCCGAGTGAGATGGTCACGGCGGAATCCACCAGGCTGCCTGATCGAGTTGACATCGACGTCTCCCGCCACTTGTGGGCGCAATATATCTACACTCTGGCTCCGCATAGGACGACCACGTGCCTCCGCCTCTGTCCGTCGGTATATCTCCCGGGTTATATCACCACCTTGCATCTTAAGACTCGAAAAGCCATCTGTTAGGTCGGGTGCCTCCGACGTCTCCTCTGGACCTGCGAGTGCCGCAGCGCGCAGGCCAGTCGACTGAGCAGGCGATCCGGGCCCAGGAGAGATAGCGTCGCTTCTCGAGGGTGAAGTATTCTTGGGTCCCGCCAAATGCCGTCTAATAACTTCGAAATTTTCGTATTGCGATTCAGAGGGCCTGCCTGTTCTGCTCTGCACGGAGCCTGGCGCGAATGAACCATAATCTACCTGAGATGTCTGGCCCAGAAACGATTGGCTAGGCTTCAGCGAGCTTGTCTCATTGTTGAATGATCCGGCTCGCGGCGGGCTTTGTCCGGGAGCATTGAAGGCACTCGACAATGCCGAGGCCTGTGGACCTCCGGTATGAGATCCTGAAGAGCCCGCTAATGGCGTAGTCGAGTCGCTGTGCTTTATGTTGCGATCTCTCGATCGTCCTTGTTCTTCATCGTGCTGCGCGGGAGTCGAGGATGGTATGGGCGAGGCGAGTCTGGCATTGGAGGACAATCGTGCAGAGCCTTGGTCTAAAGAGGAATGACGAGCGGAGCCGGAAGATCGTCTGCTATGTATATTGACTGGATTCGAGTTGGGACTAGCCATGATTGCCTAGTAGTATGCCACTTCGCTATTATGTTGTCAAGAAAAGGAGTTTTGGGTGACGATGGATTGGTGTTATTGCCGCGACATAAGTTTTGTCTGGGAGCAAACGCAAGACCGGCAATAAGCTAGAGAATAGATGTTCTTCACATGAAACAGATAAGATGTCATGACTGCTGTGGCATTCGAGACAAGACGACGATGACAGTTGACACCGAAGAAAAGTTTGGGAAAGCCCAATGATTGGTTCAGGCAACTATGGAAGAGTCTCCCTAATTAGGCATGTAGCGGGGTTCTTCCGTCCGCAGCCTTCACTGTCTTCTGCTTCTTGTCACGACTCCTACTGGCAAGACCATTCAGCCATAGACATTCCTTGCGCGTGCACTTGACCACCACGCCCGCGAGGACACTGTTCAGCCAGTCGACGAAGTGTCTGTGGAGCGTCTGCCTGGTTCCGAAGACCGCAATAAATGCTTGGTAGGTTAAGCTACAACCAAGATTAGCCTCCTCCTAGATGCGTGGACAGATTCAGCACGAGCTTACCATTGCAGAAGTGTCCGACTGATGGAACACTGGTACTTGGCGCAGCGAAGCTTGTTCCTACTGCTTTTCATCATGGCTACGGCCAGTGCAATCACGTTCTCCACAATGCCTAGGGTGCTCTGTCAGTATTACCTGAATTTGAGCAATGCGAAAGTGTCAACACTACCTTGAAGACTCTTCGAGATCCTGCTCTCATCCTTCGTGACATTCTTGATATACGCGATCGTCTTCCTGGCAACCTCAAACATGCAATTGTACACATTCGACACCACAGTGTGCCGACTATTGTAGGCTGTTGATAACAACATCGTCTGAAGCTGCAGCTTCAGAGAAGTCAAAGTTTTGCGCCGTATATTCTGACCAGGCGCTCGAGAGTACTCCACTGTCAGCCCATCGGAAGCCATCGTACCTACAGCCAGTTAGTGATTTCATGCCGCAAAGAGGTGGAATGCCAACACGTACCACCTGCTCGAGAACTGGAGTAGTCCTTCAGTATATTGAGGTTCTTCTGATCGAGCAGTATGCCGCAGTAGGGGAAAGTCTTGCCACTTGCGAGCTCAGGTACAGTGTGCCTATTGATTTTGGCCCCAAAATTGGCCAAAGACTTTTCTGGCTTGATACAGATCCCGTGTTCAGGACTGCCATCGTGCATTATCTGTAGGAATCTTGTGGCCTTTTTCTTGTCGGTGGTAATCAGGAGGAAATCATCAATCAGGCGCATAAGAAGAGATCTTTCCTCTTGAAGGAAGCCAAGGTGCTCAGCCTCAAAGCCACCGTAGAACAGATTACACAGCAAGCTTGACAGGACCGATCCTTGAGGTATACCTTTCTTCTGTCGATAGAACTTCTTGCCTATGCGGACGACATTTGCGCCAATGTGCTCACTCAAGAGCTCGAGAATATAGGACCTGCGATGAGTGTCGGGCACTACGCCATCAACATAAACTGTGTTGTGTCGTCGTGACTGCGGCGGTCGCGCTGCGATAGCCTTGATGAACGTGGCAGCACTGAAATCTGCTGCTGCCTCCGAACAGAACTTTCTCGTCGGCTTGAAAATGACATCAGCGTTATGTGCTCCGTACGTGTCTGGTGGTTTGAATTCTGTATGCCTCTTGATGTAGTAGTGGTCTTCTGATAGCAAGCCTGCAATGAGCTGCTGAACCGCAGCTTGTGGAATGTTGTCGAAGGCACCCTGAACGTCGACTTTGACAAAATAAAGCTTCGACGATGCTAGACCTAGGTTAAGGAGCGTGCTGCGGAACCCCTGCAACCTATCAAATATTCCTGACACGGAAAACAAAGAGGATCCAAGCTTCGACGGTTGACTGGTCTGTACTGGTCAGCTGAGCTGTTTGAGATATAGCCACCGTCATTCGTACCTTCTCATAATTGAGGACGTTGAATACAGGCGCTAGGACAGAATTGATACTTCGTCCAAGTGTAACTCTGCCATTCCGCAGAATTTGAGCCCGACGCTTAAGATTTGCGATTGGACGCATTCCTTTCGCCTTTGGCAGGAGACGGATTTGGCTGAACCCAAGTGCTCTCCTCGAAAGTTTGCTCATCGCCAGGTTATGAGGCATTTCTTCGAGCATCGATGTCTTCAAACTCAAAAGTGCAGGTTCGGTCAATCGACGCCACATATTATGCCGGAAGTACAAGAGACGGTTGCGATGCTGACTTGATTCGGTGACGTGGAAGTTCGAGCGGATCAAAGGTATTAAAAAAGAGTCGAAAATGTAATATATCAGTTCCGCCAGGATCTCTCGGCGCTTTATGTGGTCACTCATTGCGACTTTGTGGTCCCGGGAGCTGTTCGGTGGTCGAAGCCAGTCAATACTGTTCACCTATCAAATATAAGCATGAGAGATTGCTTTCAGATGTCTAAGTCTGACCTTCATGCCCGCAATAATGCTGTCAAGGCTGATACTCTCAAAGCGTCGGCTCCTGATGAAGGCATCCACGCTGCGCATGAGCAGACTCCAGTTGTACTCGCCATCTAGTCCAATCCCGAGCAATTCCATTGGCCACACTTGACGAATGACAGCTCGAGCAAAGGCAGACACGTTGACGTGCTTGCTTGCGATCTCCGCAATGTCCGAATCGTTTGCACTACATTCCAATGATGGCAGAGGCTGCAGATTCTCAGCAGTGTGGTCGTAAGCAGCAACACTTGACTCACTGAAGATGGGCAATGATGCGCTAGTACTTGTGAATACGAGCAGCGATCATGTAGTCTTTGTAACCTTTGTATTATTGCAAAACAAACACCACGCAGTCTTTTTGGTAAGTGGGTTGTTGATAGTCCCGCTGTATGCCTAGTATAATCCTTCTGCTCAATTTCTTCTTCTCGGAGAGTGTAGTCTTTGAAAGGCTGTGTTGTTTCCTTGCTATCAGTTCTCGAGGTGAAAACGTTATGCAGCCCGTACTGACGTGGGAAGATGTACTTCATGATATGCACAGTATGGTCTCGTTTAGCAGGGTTGGGAAAGCGATTCAGGACATCTACAATTCTCAGCACAGAAGCTTTACTATAGACTGCATAGTGTAGCTTACGGATGTGACGAAGGCCAAAAGTAGCTTTTCCCCTGCCATTGAGTGAAGCTTTGGCATAGAGCATTCTCTGTCGAACAAGACGGATGTCAGATGGCTGAACTGCTCGAGGCTTGCTCTCCAGAGATGATCGCATTTTGGATAGCAGTGGTTTTCGTTCCTCATCTTTGCCCTTCACAGAAAGCAACAGCTCCTGCGGCAGTGGTCGGCCTGTCGAGCATCAGATTGTTGGGGCGCTGGAGTCGATATCAAGCACGAAACACCATACCACTCAGCTGATATAGATTCCCGATACAACCATTCAACGGTCTATACAGACTGCAGTTCAGTAGCATGGAGGTCATCATGATTTGACCATGACCACCCAGCAGCTCCAGCAGTTCCACCCAGGCTAGGCCCTTCAATTCATCGACATACTCGTTCCGAAACGTCGTTGCGAAGCCTGGAATCGTCCATTGCTCGTGCTGCTCGTGCTGATTCTGGTCGTAGGTTTTGGTGATGCCATGACAAAGGATATGCTGTGGCCGATGCTCCTCTCCCGTCAAACGCTTGAAGAGAACCCAGATGACTAGATCTACAAGCTGACCAGGTCAGAATTAATGAATTGTGTACGTCGGGACTTCACATAAATCAGTACCTCAGCCTGTGAAGGTGTCTGGCTTTTGCTTGGCGTGCCTCCACTAGATATGGCGTACTGCTGAGAGAAGTGCAGACGATCTGCTGGCTCGATCCTGGCGTCTGCATCTCCAGCTGTCTTTGTACTACACACAAACACGTCATCGAGCAAGGCATACGCGCACGAAACAGGATCCGGGTCCGCTTCAGTGTCTGAGCTTCCTCTGATGCGACGCTTGAGAATCTGCCGCCTGTTTTTCGATGCGGATGGCAAAGCAGCTAACAGATAGTCACGAAGGGATGTGACGCTGTGATAGTATTTCTCCAGTACTGGATGCGTGACCCGTCGAGGGTCTCTATGCCGTTTCTTGTTCGGCTGGTCACCGTCGTCGGACCGTCCTCTTCTCTTTCGTTTCATCGTTGATACAAGCCTGACAACAACACCAGGATGATGATAAGGAAAAACGCGTCCACCTAAGGCAACTCATCGTGAAGCACGTGACCACGATCGCCGTTAGGCGATAACTACCTACCATGGTCGTGCTTTTGAGGCTGAAACCAAAACGCCAGCACCTTTAATTTGCTTGGACAACGCCAGCCAACACTAAGTCACCAAGTCCTGCCTTGTTTCGCATTGAATTCATTCGCTTATGGCCATGGAGGAAATGATGAAGGCATCGATAAACGTGTTACACTAGCCGCGCCTCGTGCGCCTATTGTGAGATGATGAAACCAAAACATGGCCAAACCTTGCCACGGACATCTGGGGCATTGCTACCGCAACCTGCTCTAATCCCAGCCGGTCATCATTAAGCCCTGCCCTATCTCTGCCTTGTCGCCTATTCCTCTCTTCTTACTTCTCTTGACCATGCCTTTGACTTCACATCTTGTAGCATCACCTACCTGACTTCACAACACACTCGCCAGGAAGTACGTGCTCAACTATGCGCCGGTCTATCAGTCGCGGTCGTCGGTCGACGCCTAAGGATGAGCCTGGACTCATCTCTCATGCCATGCCTCGCTTACTCACAGAGCACGATGACGTTAACACAGCTTTCCCGCCGACCTTTCCAAGCAGTCCAAAGTCGCGCCGACAATTGCGCGCACAGCTGTTCGGCCTCGATAGCATCCTTCAGCCGGAACTAGGCAAAGACTCTTCAGCTGTCCCTATCGACAGATGTCGCGCGTTGGCTGGCGGCCATTCACCTCAATGTTCCCTGGATGAGCAGAGCGCCAAAGCCATCGCCTTACTTCGTGAACTGAACAAAACGGCAAGCATAGTCGAGTCGATTGAATTAGCTCCGAGCGAGCAGTCAACTTCGATCTCTCCTTCAAGCTCGACAGACCGTTCTTTGTCTCGGCGCAGGTCCTTGTACAAGCCGGGCGAGGCTACAAGACCCAAGTCATTGCAGTCAACCCCGGCCACTCATCATGTCGTCACAGCAATTCCTTCTGTTCCCAAACATCATGATCGCCGTGACCACCTTGGAACGCCTGCCAGACCGAGAATGCAACGTGCAGTGACGCCTGGAGAATTCGACAATCTATCTCTTGGTACTCATGAGCTAGGCTCGCTCCGCATCACAAATGATCATGCACCGGCACCACCTCCGTGTCAATCTGAAGAGCTGTCAGCCGCAACAATGGTCAAACAAAACCGTGCTCCGGACTATTTTGCTGGTGCTCAACCTGCGCCAAGAAGTGTCATCTCACAAAATTACGGTCTTGCTAAAAAGCTTGATCGTCCGCAGGTCCTCGCAAAAAATGATAAGGGTCTTACAAAGGGAGGCGCAGAAGGTGACTCGACATTCTTAGCATCGTCGAATGAGGAATCCGCAGCTGAGCAGCTGTTGAGTCACAGGCGATCAAGCAAGAGAGGTTCCGTCCTTGTAGGACATCGTCGACATGCACAGCAGCGTGCTAACACGACCGGTTTCAACTATGAACAAGGGAATTCGCCATACTCGGTCTCATCGCTTGAATCAGCAGACGAGGCGCTTACTGATCATGGAGGAGACATCTCAGGCAACACATTGAACTTATCGAACCTTGCACACGCCCCTTTATCCCCTCTTAGCGCAGTACCAGATGTTCGCCCTCAGCTGCTGTGTGAGAAGTCCTCAAGCGGCAGTACAAACATCTTGTCTCCGTCTCCAGCTCCGTCCAACGCTTTACTCTCGTTAGATGGCTCTTCCAATGAAAGCGCCTGCGGCTCGCGTGCCTCTATGGACCTCTCAAACAGCGGCCGCAGTCATGCAGAATACAATGAGAACGACGACATCTCGAGCCCCGACAGTCCAACCTCGGTCTACAGTGTTCAGGACGATGCTGCGTCTGTCATCGAGCACAATCGACCTCCTACACATGGCAAGACGCATCTTGAGATCCCAGCACCACAAAGTCTGAGGAGCTCAGGCTCAGTTCTATCAGAGTCGAGTCGCAACAGTAACAGTGAGCCCCGGCCGCCTGCATCTTCAGGTAGCATGCAAGCTTCGTCCAGACAGTCAAGATCACCTACGCGACCGAACAAGCTACAGAAACGGAGACCTTCACCAGAAAAGCCAAATCCAACTGATGAGCTCATTGTCCAAGGACAACAAGCACCACTTGTCGGTGTACCAGATCCTAGCTCCGCGCTATTGTCCGCGCACGCAACGAGAATGGATAACAATCCAGGCATGGATCATCTGACCGAAACGCATTCAGCCACTGCGAAGAGATCTCTATCTGCAGAGAGTGCCACCGTCCCGCCTGCCAGCCTTCTCTTCCGCTTTCCATCCCCGACGCCTTCACTTGAGGTCGATGCGCGAGACCAGAAGAGCTTCTTCCGTAGCATGTCACACTCACGAAAGAGGACTGGTACAAACGCAAAAGAGCAGCCTGTTCCTGTTCAGATTACTAGGGATGATCTTGGCGATGTGCTCGGGGTCCTTGGTGCATCACCGTATGATTGTGCCTCGCCACCACGTACACGTACCATAAGCGCCCAACAAAAGCTCAACAAGCAGCCTGTGTTACACCCACATCAAATCAGTGGTTCTGTCGTAAGTAACACTCGAGGAATGTCGGACGAAGACGCGGCTGCCCTGGCTATGCAGCGGAGTCGCGACAGGGCCATTGGCGCCGCTGAGCTGGGAGGCCATAGTGCAGGAAAACCACGGTCATCAACCTCGTCTTCGCCACAGCGACTCACCGAGAAACCTCGTGCAGCGCAACCTCCACCATCTCCATTCCCTAGTGTTGACGGGAAAGCATCCTCCACCCGGCCGGGACGGCCACAGGGTCCACAACCGCACATATTGAGCCCTGAAGAGTCGCACAACGTGGGACCAGAGGCCATGGTCGCAGGTGCGGCCAGCAAGCGTCTTCCGCCTCAAGGACTGCGTCCAGCCTTCCTGCCACAAGTAGAAGCCGAAGTGCCCGTTGGTGTCGGAGAAGCTCAGTTCACACCCATAACAGACCCAGCACCTGCGGTCTTGACATTCCCCACGTCAGCCTTTGTAGCTCCTGTTCCCCTTCCAACACCATCGCCTGTGACAGCACCTCCACAGCAGATACAGCAACCCCTTCCAAAGCCCACCTTGAAGCCCACATCAGCACCGAACGTCTACCAACCCCCAGCATCATGGGCCAGTCCTCCTCCAAGCGCTTTACGTCCGCCTCCAACCACCACCAAGAGACCGACCACAAGCAAATCAAGTAGCTGGAAGCGTTGGAAGAAAGCAGAATCTGCACCGCCTGCTATCATGCCGTTTCAGCCGCTGGTGCTCAACCTGTCCATGCTAACGCCATCGAGGTCGCCCTCGCCGCTACCAGGGAATGCGACAGCGGAAGCAACAATCAACCCAGCTGCAATGCGGAGTCAAACACAGTCGACCCCTCTGATCCCGAACCCTATGGTCGACAGCCAGACAAGACCACCTCCACCACCTCACGGCGCATCACTTCCTTCCAAACTCACCAAGACTGCGTTGTCAATACCAGCTCTACCACGTCCACCATCGCGCGCACACTCTTTCCTAAAGCGACCGTACTCCTCGCGCAAGTCGAAGAAGAGACCGGTGCTACCAGAGGTGCCGCCGCAGTTGCCGGCGTTGAGCTTGGATTTTGGACCTGGGTTTGATGGGTTGGAAGACGGGGCTTGGGTGGAATATGGAGGTGGAGAGGAGGAGGCGGAGGGAGATAGGTATGAGGATGGAGGTGAGCAAGGGGAGGGGCCGGAGGACGAGTGGGTTGGAAAGTCGAGGTTGTATATGGAGAATGAGGTGCCAGGGGAGTGCGAGAAGTGATTGGAGGACGTGGGTGAAAACAAGTCATGACAGAACGCAAGCATCGTGCTGACTTCTATGTTGTGAGACTTTTGATGGAGTTGTTTGTAGCATATGTATATTAG
>Ga0058702_10001014_pt1 | contig 10970 bp, 14 predicted proteins | sample AgamicOrSfe_FD_83781 | JGI IMG/M metagenome (GOLD analysis project Ga0058702, IMG submission 83781) | Agave microbial communities from Guanajuato, Mexico - Or.Sf.e | ecosystem: Host-associated > Plants > Phyllosphere > Phylloplane/Leaf | place: Guanajuato, Mexico | collected 2012-05-30
GGAGAGGAGGGAGGACGAGTGGCAGAGGAGGACGGCGAGTACGTTGTAGCATCATGCACGACTTATTGCCAACCTACAACACTAACATGTCACAACAGCACAACTGCGAGTCGGTTGGATTACGGCACTAGCTGCGTTCGTGGTACTCGTTGTGGTATTTGCCATCCGAAAATGGCTGCTCACCACCCAACAGCCAGGTGTGGATGTTGATACGTGGAGGCATCTACTCGATAATACAGCCATGCCATCGTTCGCGGCCGAAGACCTCCAGGATATCCTGTCTTCACGCGTGCAGGATTTGAGCGAGAAAGTGACGACAACATCGAGTGTTGAGCTGGCGCCGGATGCGAGGCTAAAGCTGCTTGATGAACTATGAAAGCATGTTGGACGTGGCAGAGGACACTTTCAAGTATATCACTCGCGCTCGACGCCTGGCCTAGGCTGGTGGACGATCTCTGAAAGGGATATTGAAGTGGCAAAACAATACATGCTACGTGCGACAGGAGAACTTCGCCCAATTTGCCACCAAGTCGACACCACATATTCAGCGATCCTTGGAACGCTCGTTGACCATCTTCGTCTCGCCACGCTTGGTACTCGGCGGCTTTGAGCTCTCCTTGCCAGCGAAGTCCCAATCATTCAGATACCCAGCGCCAGCCTGTACGAATGTAAGCTCTTGTCCCCATCAAAACAAAGTCCTGCGACACTTACACTAAGATACGTAGCATACGTCAACCAGCCCAGATACGGCAAAATCGCATACGTAGCCACCTCGTCGACCTCGCTCCAAATATACGCCATGTACCCAGTGATACCAGTCAGCGCCACGATATCGGCTGTTGCCTCAATTGGTCGCCTGAATTTGAAGAACAGCGGCATCCAGATGAGGTTGAGAGCGAGTTGAATGGTGTAAAGGGTTGCACCTTGGCGCGCAAGCGTGACTTTGCGGGGATCAATGGATCGCGTGCCTGTAGTCCATGCACGATACGCTGCGTAGCCCATTGAAGCATAGAGGCAGGTCCATACGGGACCGAAGACCCAGCCTGGCGGGTTGCCTGGGGGCTGCTTGAGGGCGAGATAGGTCTTTTGGGTGTTACGCGCTGGTGTGTACATTAGGTGTTGAGACTTGAGACAGGACATGGGATGTCTCACGTTGCACACTGAAGCCAACACCGGTGCCAAGTAGTACTGGGAGGAGGATTGACAGAGCAGGTCTTTCGAAGACGAACCCTGGCAGGGTCACGGAGGGAATATAGGAAGTCATGTTCGCTACCATTCACCTAGTATCATTTGTGGATGTTTGTTGTTGCCTCCAGTCGCAGGAGCTCTCCCCGCTGTTCCGCCAAGGAGACCCCCATCGTGACACTGACTCACATCCCCGTTCAATGGAAGGAGCCTCAACTCCATCGACCGCTCTCTTACAACATCACTCCGTGACGAGACGAGAGCACATACTCGTCTGGTCTCGAGCTTCATCGTCGACGTGCACTTCTGTGAGTGTGCCACCCTTACTCTCTCAATTATGGCGCTCAAAGCCCTTTCTTGTCGTTTGCTTCGATCCTCATCACCGTTTGTCCCCTGATGCACATCCGATGCACATCAACCTCGTGCTATAGTTGCACTCCACCATCTTATTCTTATTGTTATGCACGATTATCATCATTACCAACCCTTCACATACCCAATGAGTTACTCTAACCGGTGCTGGGCGCATAACAGCACTTCCTACACCATACAAAACGAGGTATCTCAGGTTCAACAGCTGGCTGCTGGACTGTTCCGGAAAGACCGTCAACAGTCTTTGTCTGGTCAAGCCAGTCGCATCTGCGTAAGAACAATCCCAGGGAGTTCAAAGATCCACATACTGACTTCGTTCCTGCTAGCCTCTGGTCGACCAGCCTGATCTCGTCGTCTGAATAGCTCATCACGTCTCGCGGTTCGAGCAAAGCACAATGGACACATATCCTCCTCGTCGAAGTCGCTCACCGAGATCGAAAGAGGATGGTGGACATGGACGTGACGAGAGGAACGGCAGAGACAATATAGACGCATACAGAAGACGATCCCCTGGTAAGCAAGATCACTACGTACCCTGAAACTCGGATTGCGAGTATAGCAAGCCGGCAACATTATCTAACACCACTTATTGTAGATCGACGTCGGAATGGTCGCGGCAGATCTCGTTCACCAACCCAGATTGATCGTTATCAACCAGGTCGACGCGATGAACCACCTGCTCATCGTCGCGAGGACTCCTATCGTCGACGTACACCTCCGCCCAATAATCAAGGCAATATCGATCGATACATTCCAGGACAAGACGCGGCGCCTCCGTTGACCAATCCGATGATTGACCCGCTGAAAATGGATACATCTGTGGGCTTCAACTACTTTGCGGAGTGGTGGCGTGTAGACAAGCAGGTTAGGGACGAAAGGGAACGCCAGAAGACAGGAAGCCGCAGGCCACCAGAAAGATTGAGGGGAGAACGAGAGTCGCGAGAAGAGCGGGAGAAGGAGAGAGATCTTATCCAGGACGCGTACGATGGCTACAAAGAGAAGCTACAAGTTCAGAATGCGCGGATCTTCTGTCAACTACACAAGCATGAAGAATGGTTCAAGGAGAAGTACGACCCTGATGTGCGAGACCCGCTCAGGAAGCGGATTGCGGACTACAGACGTGGGACATATGCACGGTGGGAATCAGATTTGCAAGCTGGCGTATTCGACGAATTCACTCTGGAAGGCATCTACAAGAATGAGAGCAATGGTGCAGGAGGTGTTGTCGAGAAGGAGGAGGGCGAGACTGTCGCTGCAGCGGAAGTACTCGGAGTTGGCGACCTCCTCCCGACGAATGGCGGAGATCTTGTGGACGAGGCTACATTGCAATCAGCTGTCTTGCTCAAGACTCTTGCACCACATGTGAGCCGAGTTCAGCTTGAGGCTTTCTGCACGGAGCGTCTAGGTTCTGGCGAGGGCGGCTTTAAGTGGCTAAGCTTGAGTGACCCTAACACCACGAAGAAATGTCATCGGATCGGGTGGGTGATGCTCAACCCAGGTGGTGACGAGACGCTGCCGGCCGATACTGAAGCAGATGGTCAAGGTGATGACATTGAAGATCGCATGGAAACTCAGGCACAAACTACAGTTAGGACGGCACTGGACAAGGCTCTGGCTGCAATTAATGGCGAATCTATTCCGGATGAGGAGAGAGGCCCATTCGTCGTGCATGCTGGGCTTCATTCTCCAAATGCACAATACAGGAAGAAGGCTTTGTGGGATCTGTTTTCAGCACCGGAACGTGTCGAGCGCGATTTGGAACTTGCAATACGTTTGGTGAGCAAATTCGAGCAAGAGATGGGCGACGATATAAGTGGTCTCAACAAGATCGAGGAACGAGTTGAGGAGATTCGCAGCAATGGTTTACTCCAACCTGCTAGTACCGCGAAGCCACCCAGAATACTGGGTGACGAAGTTGATGAGGACGAGGGCGAGATGGACGAGGGTGTGGACATGGATGAAGAGGCTGACGATGAAGACATGCTGACGAAAAAGAAGAAGCTCGACTTATTGGTGGAATATCTTCGCCGAGTCTACAACTTCTGTTTCTTTTGCGTTTTCGAAAGCGACTCGGTGCATGAGCTCACGCGCAAGTGTCCTACCGGTCATCTTCGACGACCGAGAGCAAGTCTGACGACTGCTGCGAAGGAAGTAGCAAGAGCTAGCGCGCTTGGAGAACCGTTCCCCATCAAGAAGTCTGGCGCGGCTGGCGAGCAAGACAAGGAGAACGGTTCACCCGTGGCAGACAAGAAGTTCCAGGGTACTGGCAAGACTCAGCTGCAGCTTCAGCGTGCTTACAACTGGGTGAAAACATATGAGGACAAGCTCTTTCAACTACTGGAGCCGGACTCTGTGGATCTGAAGAGGCTGGGCGGCCGTCCGATTGAGGAGGCCATGGATGAGGAGCTCAAGAAGTTTGTCAAGCAAGAGGACGATTCGAAGTTCAGATGTAAGGTGCCGAACTGTACTAAGCTGTTCAAGGGAGAACCTTTCTGGAAAAAGCACGTTGAGAAGAGACACGAGGAGTGGTACGCTAATTTCCAGAAGGATGTAAGTTTTGACTATACTTTCTCGAGTTCATGACGTGTTGCTGATTAACTCATCCAGCTCGATGTCATTAACAATTACGTGCTCGATCCTGGACATATCACGCCCGCGCGCGATGGATCTCCAGGCAACCACATGAGCTCCAACGGAATGCAGAATGGCACACCTCGCGGCTTCAGTCTGCAGAACATGCAATTCGGCTATCCAGGCATGCCGCCCATCCCTCCACCAGGATTCATGCCAAACTTCGGCCAGTATCCTATGATGCCTATGCCGCCATATGGTGGCTTCCCAATGGATCCTTCTGGAGGTGCTGGCGGACCGATGCGTCGTGGCGGACCCGGCCGGAACAACAACCGTGCTGCAGGTCCGTATGACCGCCAGCCTAGAGACGCTAGAAACATGCGCTGGGGCGCCAATGGTGCACCAGGCAGAGGAGGAGGACCTGGAAGACCAGGAGGACCGCCAAGATTCGCAGACAATGTTGGCGTGGGCCCATCTGCTATCAGCACAAGAGAAGCTGTGCAAGGAAGGAGTCTGAAGAGCTACGAGGATCTGGACGCTGTTGGCGGGGAGGCACCGGGTGCGACTGATGCTGCACCGCTCGATTACTAGACGTGAGGGGGAATGAGACAATTGCTGGGTGCTGGCTGACACAAAAGTGATGGATGGGACATGGCGGAACTTGGCTCGCATTTCGGAGGCACAGGAGGACTGCTCGGACGCATTTTCGACTTATAATGCTTGCTACAGTGCATGCAGATATTTGGACGATATAACCTCGCTGTATCTGTAGCTCTTTAGATGATATTAAATATTGTATATCCTCCTGTTTCAATGTTGCCATCGTTCCAAGCTTTTGAGGACAATGGAGAGCCCAAGGAGGCTTAACCGGGCGTACGTCATTCGTCCGTCCGCAGCATCTCATACTTTCGCACATCGTCCTGTGTTGGCATTGGCATAGCTACTTGGCTCACTCGTCATGTATAGATAACCTCACCGTCCAGCACCCCCCGTATCTCCCCCTCGTTGTAACAGCCGTGAACAGTATTGGCGAATCGAGTCCTATATCTCCATCTTTGACCGATCACAGTCCACAATCTAGGCCATTGCAAAACCGCAAAGCACCTCATCAGACCACAACACCACACCACTATCGCTCAACATGAGCGCAGCCAATTACCTGAACACTGGCAAGCAAGAGGGGCATCCCAGCGCAGACACCTTCTTCCGCGTCTCTCCAAGCGCTTCGCCGCGGCCTCCACCATCATCCCATCTCCCAGGATCGGCGTTCGCTCCACCTCCTCAGGGCTCGGCGACAAATTCAGGCGGGACGATAGATGTGCCGGGAGTGTCAAGATTCGCGCAGGGATATGGTGCAGCTCAAAGTCAACATAGCGTTATGCCGAGTCACAACAGTGTCGCGCTTAGCAGTGGGAATTTTATGCAGAATGCGCAAGCAAGTGGGCAACAAGGAGGAGGGAGCCTTAATACACCGGTATCAGAATATCAGAACCAGCCTGCGGCTCCTCAGGGACCGTTACTGCAGCGCAAGAGAACGAAGAGTGCGCCTAGGCAAGGAGCGATCCTGACTGGAAAGCAAGAGCATTGTAGGTCTACCTTCCATCATGAATCAACGATGCAATGTCTGACCCCATCTAGATCTCAAGCGCGAACTCTTGTCCCAACAAACCCAGTATGAAATAACCGAACTCAACTCTCCCACCGCCCTCCGCCGCTTCGGCGCCCCATTCCGCTCGGATGCTGGCGAAGTATCCCCCGAGGACTCTGAATTGCCCATCCTCCGCTACATCTTCGTCCACCATGTCCGCAACTTCCCCTTCCTGGACCAGGCCCGCGAGCAGGAATTCTGGCAAGACAAGCTGCAGGTATTCCTGGAGTCCTTCGCCAGCAAGCAGATCTCCAGCAGTGAGGACCGGCTGGAAGAGACGAAACGGCGCAAGCTGGCGCAGAAGGCGGAGAAGGTCGTTGAGCTGATGATGGTGTCTGGCGTTCCGACTGCGAGTGGGTATGAAGAGAGGATCAGGTTCGCGGAGATGGAGGTTGTGGATCGAGGGGCGAGTGAGGAGGGATTGACGGCCAATATACCCGAGGGTAAGGATATCAATGGATGGGATGTCAATGTTGCAGGCGTGAGGACTGTGTCGAAGAGGCGGACGGTGCGGCAACATCAGCATGCAGAGTTCATCCTGCGTGTCAAGGAAAGAGGGCAACCGGAAAGGTTCGTGGCGAGACGGTATGGTGCCTTTGTGAAGATGCGCAAGCAGTTGAGGGTGGAGATACCGGGCAAGGTGCTGCCGCCACTACCAAGGAAGAACAAGTCACAATCAGGAAGCTTTTTTGGTGGCGATGATGATGACGGGGATTCGATAGACTCGTTCGAGACAGAGGAGACCGAGCTTGGCGATACAGCTTCACCGCGCGCTTCTGTCGATGGTCTGTCCAATGGCTACGGACTGGGTAAATACCTGGGCTGGGGCTCTTCGTCCCCAGCAGGCCACCGCCGCAATTCCTCCGCAGTTTCAATGATTTCACACCATAGTGGTCGGAGTACGCCAAGACAATCTGTAGATGCAGGGCAATATCATACTCTTGAGCGCGAGGAGCAGCGGGTAGCCCTCAGGGCGTTCATACGCACATTCTTGCAGAACGAGCAGCTTGCGAAGTCGAAGACAATGCACGACTTTCTGACCGCTAAACCTATTCAGCCGACGAGAGAAGAACTGGAGGATATGGAGAGGAGGAAAGAGATGGACCAGAAGCGAACAGAGGAGGGGAGGAAGTTTTATGAGATTGCGCGGAAGAGGGCGAAAGAATTGGATGTACATATGGAGAGGTTTAGGAGGGAAATTGTTGAGAGGAGTATGGCTTCTTCTGCAAGCGTGTGATGTTGGAAGTACTGACGATTTCACAGATGGGCTTACAAAGCTGTTCCGAGAGATTAAAGTCAAGAACAGTATAGCAGAACTGTCACCGGAGTACCAGAAGTTTGCGGAGTGGTTGCGAATAGAGTGAGTCTTGGTGACCACGAGCACTGAATAATGACTGACATTCCCTAAGAGTAGCAGCAACCATCTACCACGTCTTCCTTGCGGAGGACAACTCCCCAGAACTGTTCGCTCAAATGAAGCGAATGCACTCTTTAGTGCCATACGTAGCTTTGAAAAACGTCATCCGCTTCGCCAACCCAGCAGCCGTAATGAAGGGTGTCCTTGATCTCTTCTTGGCTCAACCACTAGGTGCACGATCACTAGCTCAACGCATCTTCGGTCTTGCTATTAGCGATGGCATCAAGACGACACAGAAGAGTCTCGAGGCATTGTATGCGCGCATTGCAGATGCAGCACTCTGCGAGAAGATCACTGGCTACGTCAATGCAGAGATTGGCCTCAAGGAGGCATTGAGACTGGAATCGAAAGAGGAGGACGTGGATCTGATAGTGGTTATACTGAGGACGGAGCGCTTCTTACCAATACTCGATGATGAGAGGATAGGCCGCATTTTCAATGCTTATGTGGCATGGAACAATGCGGTCGATAACGTACGTTTTGCTGCTCTCAAGCAACGAAATCCGACACAACTGACCTTCTGCAGATCGACAACGAAATGAAAGAAGGCGCCGAACTCTACGCCCAGCTGAAACTCTACCTAAAACTCTGCACCCGTCACCGCGACAAATCCCAAATGCTCTCCATCATCGAGGAACCCGTAACCCTCCAACTCTTCCGCGACCTCTTCACCATCTTCTACGAACCCCTCGTGCGCGTCTACAAATCCGCAAATGTCTACAGTTCCGTCACAGACTTCGCATCCTTCCTCGACGATACCATCAAAGTCGTCGAAGCTGCCCAGCGTCAGGACTTGGGTAATGCAGATCCTAATGTTACTGTGCAGAGCTTCATCGATCTATGCGCACGGCATGAGAACGACTTTTATAAGTTTGTCCATGAAGTGCATACGCATGACAACGGTCTCTTCGATCAGCTCATGGGCTGGCTGGAAGGAATCCTAGAGTTTCTCAGGAAAGGCCCGAAGAGCTTAGCCCAGAACGGCGGTGTCACGGGTGGCGCCGGCCTCGACATGAACGCCCTACTCCAGGGCTCCGTCAACATGGGCATCATCGACAAGGACCGCGCCATCGCCGAGATCGACGCCCTCGTAGACTGGCAAATGGCACGCAAGCGCTGGCATCAAGACAAAACGCGGCGCAAGATGGCCGGCGGCGGCGGCGACGAGCACGCTGGCGGTACTGATACTGCCGCTGCAGGCGCTGACAGCGGTATGGCTGGCTTCCGCAGCAGCGATTTTGGGATCCATGAGAGTGATATTGCGGATCTTGGGCTGGGGGAGAGTGATGCGGAGGATGATCGGGAGGAGATGGAGGAGGAAGAGGAGGACGACAATGCGGCTGTGGGTGGGGAGGATGCCATTGCGGCGGAGAGGAGGAGGAGGAGCAGGATGAAGGCGTTGCAGGGGAGAGCGGGTGAGCCGGAGAAGCCGAAGGTGAGGGAGTTGGCTAGGCTTAGGGAGGGGTTTGTGGGGATGTTGAGGGGGTTGTTGGCGGAGTAGGTTTTTAGGCACGGAACAGAACTTTTATACAGCCTATGTAAGAGTTCCTTAAAGATTGAAGATTTGCTGTTACTCACTGGATGATGCTCACGTACCTGTATTACAATTCACACCCCCGGATCCTCGGCCCGGAGCCAAACCCGCTCGACAGGATCAATGACCAGTGACCATGATCGGCACTCCATACCACCTCCATCAAATGAAAACAGCAACATGTCTCTCTCCCTCTCTCCCTCCAGCACAATCTCCTCGGCCATCTCCCGCCCAAAATGCCCTCCTCATCCCCCAGTCCCTCCAAGCCCATGCTCTACAGTAAACCCAATGAAGCCGCCACCGCAACCCTTGAGAGCGCCTTGGACCATTTACACAAACCTCTGGCTCAAACCTTCCTTGCCGGGATCTTCGGCGGTCTTGCGATGGCGCTGAGTGGTACGGTAGCTTTGCTTCTGGCCACTGGTATAGGCGAGCAGGTCAAGGAGCAGATGCCCATATTGCCGAGGTTCTTGCAGGGGGCGTTCTTTCCGCTGGGATTGGTGGTACGTCTGCTTTTCTACCGGATTGACCGGCCTCCACTGCCAGCTACGTTTCGTGAGACGAGGGTGTGAGGGACGGGAGTAATATTAATGCTGACGTTGGTTAGATCGTGTCTTTGACCGGCTCTGCGATTTTCACTTCGTATCCCATGTGGATGGTATGTCTGCATTACTTTTTGACACAATCGCTTTTGCCTTGAACCCAGGTCGTGATTGACTCCGGACGATGAAATTCGAGGAACAGCGCTACTAACACCCACCACCAGACCATCTCCCTCCTCGCCCATCGCACCAATCCCCAAGACCACCAACGTCTCACCCCCTCCCTCCTTCTCTCCCATTTCTCCGGCCCAGCAGCCTGCTGGCTTGGTAATCTGAGTGGGAGCCTGTTTGCGGTCTACGTTTTGAGTATTCTAACGGGCACGTTCACGGAGGACCCGCATGCCAAGGGGATTGCCGAGATGGTGTCGAGTGAGCTGGTGCAGCCGGCGTGGCGGACGGTGTTCTTGAGAGCGGTGGGGTGTGGATTTGCGGTTTGTACAGGGGTGTATCTGGGGGAGGTCAGCCACGACACTTTCGGACGTGCGTTCGGGTTGTGGTTGCCGTTTGCACTCAGCACGATGTGTAAATGGCCGCATACCGTCGAGTGAGTCTGCTCTGCCACAAGCGAAATCCAACTGGTCCACCACGATCCGATTCCCACCGAACTCTCAGCAACATCACCATCACCATCACCATCACCAGCACCATCTCTCCCCGAATCAACCTTCTAACATCCGATCCAAAGATACCAATTCCTAGGCCTCCTCGGCCTCTTTCCCAATCTCCAGCCCTCAGACTACACTCTCTCCACCTTCATCTTCAAAGCTATGCTGCCTATCACGCTGGGCAATGCTGTTGGTGGCGGGGTGATCGTGGGAGGGTATTTGTGGTTCGGGTCTCTGTGGAAGGAGGAGAAGAGGCTGTTTTTAAGGGAGGAGGAATGAGAGGGTGGGGGAGGAGGAATGAGAGGGGGGTAGGAGGAATGACAGGAGGAGATGACTGATGACGAGACGAGGTAGGGGAGCGGAGGAAGGGGAAGAGGGGGAAGTGGGAATGAAGAGGAGGAGCAAAGTGTGGCACATGGAAAGGTATGGCATGCCCTGAAAAAAAGGTGGAAGATCTTGGATGAAGTGGGTGAAGACCAAGGTCAGGTGTTTGGCTGCGGTACGGGCCTGCAAGACGACCTATGCAGCGGCTTTCACTATCTAAAAGGTTGGCTGCTACAAATGACAGCACGCGGTTGTAGCTCATATTCGGTACGAACATGGAGGTTATACTTCAGTAAGCTCAAAGGATCAAGTCTTTCTGACAAGAACAACCAACAAGGTCAAAGGATAGAAGTCGTGGAGAGTGCGCAAGACAATCTGGTTGGATGTTGATTCTGATACCTTCCGTCTCCTCGATGCCCAACTTCTGCTGAGATGAGTAATTTTTGGGCTATCGAAGGTCAAGGATGGAAAGTCTGGGAGAGTGCCGTCAGCCTGCTTACCTATCAATAGATTCGTCACCTCGATTTGAAGTCCTTATGAATCAGAAGTGCTTTTACAAGGGGCGAAATCTACAGAGAGTGCCGAAGAGCTGTCGCTCGGATTTGCATAATATCTGATGTCTAGACGATCTATCACGCAGTGACCTTCGAAGTCTGATCGATGCCTCTCTACATACATCGCACCCTCACATCCCCTCCCCTCACTTTTGTCA
>Ga0058702_10001017_pt1 | contig 10963 bp, 7 predicted proteins | sample AgamicOrSfe_FD_83781 | JGI IMG/M metagenome (GOLD analysis project Ga0058702, IMG submission 83781) | Agave microbial communities from Guanajuato, Mexico - Or.Sf.e | ecosystem: Host-associated > Plants > Phyllosphere > Phylloplane/Leaf | place: Guanajuato, Mexico | collected 2012-05-30
ACCTGCGGCCAGCGAGTCTTCTACCAGTTCGGCATGACCCAGATTCCCATCTACAACGTCAACAACAACTGCAGCACTGGATCCACAGGTCTCAATCTTGGCCGTACCATGGTCTCTAATGGAGCTGCCGATTGTGTTCTAGTAGTCGGATTCGAGAAAATGTTCCCAGGCTCTCTGCAGAGTTTCTTCCAGGACCGGACTAATCCTACCGGCACAACCGTAGACATGATGAAGGCAACCAGAGGCATCACCAACGCTCCGGGTGCCGCTCAGATGTTCGGCAACGCCGGAAGAGAGTACATGGAGAAGTACGGAGCAAAGAAGGAAGACTTTGCCGAGATTGCAAGAGTCAACCACGAGCACTCGAAGCGTAATCCTTACTCACAATTCCAAGACGAATACACTCTGCAGCAAGTCATGGACTCAACATCGATTCACGAACCTTTGACCAAGTTACAATGCTGTCCTACCTCAGATGGCGGAGCGGCTGCTGTTCTGGTATCTGAAGATTTCTTGAACGCCAGACCTCATCTCAGAGAGCAAGCAATTCTCATCGCCGGCCAATGTCTTGCCACTGATGCTACCTCTCTGTTCTCGCGTAGCAGCATCGACTTGATGGGCTACGAAATGACAAAGAACGCGGTCAAGGTCGCTTTGGCCGAAGCAGGTGTCTCCATTTCGGAAGTCAAAGTCTGCGAACTACATGACTGCTTCTCGGCCAACGAGATGATTGTGATTGATGCGCTCGGGCTCAGCGAGCATGGCAAAGCACATGAGATGGTGCGCAGAGGAGACATAACTTACGGTGGAAAGATGGTCATCAACCCTTCAGGAGGACTCATTTCCAAAGGTCATCCACTCGGTGCCACGGGCATTGCACAATGTGCAGAGCTAGTGTGGCATCTGCGTGGGTGGGCCAACAACCGTTTAGTCAAGGATACCACGGTAGCATTGCAGCACAACCTTGGGCTGGGCGGAGCTGTAGTGGTTACGGTATACAAAAGAGCAGACGGCAAAACAAACGAGTCGATGGACTCACAGACGGTCGGACAGAAGAATGGACTTGGATACAATCCGGCGGTCGAGGCCAAGGGCTTCAGCAGGGAACAGGCAAACCGAGTACGCAGCAAGCAGCACAAGAGTGACTGGGCGCTGGCAGACACGGAGCGTAAGGTGGAGGCGCGATTCTGAGGAAAGGTGGGACCTGCCCACGGTTTATGTGTGATTACGAAATAGCTCAAGCAGAAGGTATCCGAATATGGTTCATGATGTATCGTGTTGCTTAGACAGCTTGGGGCTGGCCGTCGGCCTCAGCCGAGTTGACCTTCTTTCCGGTCTTCTTGATCTTCTCCAGCACAGTGTTGTAGTCGAGGGAGGGTTCTGTGATGACGGATGCGGTCTGGCTGTCGAGGGAGACGTCGAATGACTTGACACCTGAGACACGGATGAGTATAGTAGTGGGCATAAGAGGAGGAGTCTACGAACCGTCGAGCTTCTTGAGGACACGCTCAACTGCACCTGAGCAGCCGCCGCAGGTCATGGTGATGTTGAAGTTGTAAGTGTGGTCCGACATGGTGTGTTTGTGAGAAGGCTTGTGTGAAAGAGTGAGAAGAGCAAAGGAGAAGCAGCGAGTTTATGGGAAAGCAGTGAGTTGGACAGAGAAGAGTGTCAGCTGAAGGTGAGATTGTAGGGAAGGAGGGATGGCGTGCTATGCTGTGTTTCGGACATCTGGACAGGAAGGTGCCAAGAGCTTGATTACATGTTCCAGGCCCCGTCCCATTCACCGGCAGCAAAGACCTTGCGCCCGCCTTCATGTCACAGCTGTGTTACGATGACCTTGCTGTCATGCCATACGTGAATGACAGAGAATATATCGATTCCATCGTTCTAGCTTCATTGCCATTGTTGACTCTATCTGTGATGAACTGCAAGTAACTTGACCCCACGGACGAGCTGCAACGCGCGCCACACGTCGGGCTGAGCCACAAGTTTCCCACATGACGTGCAGCCCATCAACAGCAAAGACACTTTTGATCTTTTGCGCACCTCCAGCACCTACGACCTCGTACGCCGACTGTACAGGCTACGACCTCGCAGGCCGACACATCCACCATGGCTTCGTATGTTGTGCCCTCCAACCGCTTCATTCCACCCATGTCACTGACATGAACAGGAGCAACATCTTACATCTCCCCTTCCGCCGTACGCACAATGTGTCCATTGCCGAAGCCATCAAGCGATACATCTCGACCAAATATGACCAGCACCCGGACATGTTCACTACAGATCTCGAACAGATAGATCACCTCAGACATGCCGCCGTCCACGCCCTGGAACCCCATACCAGCGGTGTCCGTAAGCTTCAGCAGTATGCCGCTCAGCTCGTCTGGATGGGCGCCAAATTCCCTGTCGACATCGGTCTAGACTTCATCTGGTACCCTGCCCTAGGCTACAACACCCAACGACCCATCTCTCAAGACAACATCCGGTTCGAACTCGCCAACATCCTCTTCAACCTGGCCGCCATGTATTCACAGCTGGCCATGTCTTCCAATAGAAGCACTGGCGACGGCCTGAAGGCTGCCTGCAACTACTTCTGTCTATCTGCCGGTGTTGTTTCACATCTGAAGACAACTATTGTCCCAGACATGAGGACTTCTCCACCCGAAGACATGGACACCTCTACCCTGGAAAGCTTGGAATACCTCATGCTGGCCCAAGCCCAAGAGTGTTTCTGGCAAAAGGCTGTAAAAGATGGCCTCAAAGATGCTAGTATCGCAAAGCTCGCTGCTAAGGTCAGCGACTTCTACAATGAAGCTAGTGACTGGGGTATCAAAAGCGATTCTGTCAGCAGCGAATGGATCCATCATATGAACGCCAAGCATCATCACTTTGCCGCTGCTGCACAGTACCGTGCTGCTTGCGACTGTCTCGAGAAGAGAAAATATGGCGAAGAGGTAGCCCGTCTACGCGACAGTCTAAAGTGTGCTGATGAGGCTTTGCGCGAGGCCAAATACGTCAACAAGGCTGTTCAGGACGACTTGAACGGCCTGAAAGCACGAGTCTCTGAAGATCTCAAGAGAGCTGAGAAAGACAATGATATGATCTATCTCCTGCCGGTGCCACCCAAGTCTGAGCTCAAACCGCTCGACAGAGCGAGCATGGTCACTGCTAGAGTACCCAAGGAGGTTTCGGAACCATTGACTATGCTCGGGGATCACGGGGAACTTGGTAGGCCACTCTTTTCGAAACTCGTCCCATACTCGGTCCACGTCGCAGCTAGCATCTATGTCGATCGCAGAGATCGTTTGGTGAACAACACTATTGTGCAAGAGCTTGAGAACCTCACTGTCGACATTCACGAGCTCTTGAAGTCGATCGGCCTCCCTGGGTCTTTGCAGGCTCTCGAGAAGCCACTTGGCCTGCCTCCGAGTGTGGCCAGCCATGCTGAGGAGGTCAGACAGATGAACGGTATCTACAGACTCCACAGTGCCATGGCCGATACGGAAAAGCTGAAAAACAGCGACCGCGCAACGTATCAGGAAGGTGTGGAGATGCTCCGCTCGGAGTCAGCTGAGGACGATGCCGCACGACGCAAGTACGGGACTGACAGGTGGGCAAGACCGCCATCAAACGAGGCGTCCCGGAAGCTCTACTCTCAGGTCACCGAAATTGATGGATATCTCAAACAAGCCGGCAACAGTGACAAACTCGTTCAGAAGAAGTTGAAGGACAACGAAGCATTGATCAGACTACTCGCTGGTACCGATCGCGATCTCGAAGACTACGTTCCGAGCAGCCGGCGTGCAACCATGACCACTAAAGTCGAGAGGGAAGCAAACAACCTTCGAGCTGTACTCAATGACATTGCCCGTTTTGAGAACCGCCGCAAGCGCAGAATCGAAAACATTCGAGCAAAGGCCAAGGCAGATGATGTTAACGCTGACCTTCTGCGCGAAGCCGCGCGTCTTGAAAGGGAATATCCAATGCAAACACTCGAGGCAATCCAGTTCGAAAGTTTTTTCGATGAAAGACTAGAAAACTATACCGCCGACCGTAACGACATAAACGCGGAGAGAACCGAACAGGACGACCTACTTGAGCGTGTCCAGCAAGCTAACAGCTCATTCACTGTAGCAAGAAAAGGGGACACCTCCACAAAGGACCGTGAGCAAGCTTTGCAGAACCTGGAAAATGCCTTTTTGGCTTATAAAGAGATTATATCGAACCTTGAGACTGGGCGCAAATTTTACAACGACCTTGCCAGTATAGTCACGCGCTTCCGGGACGACTGCCGCAACTTTGTCTACCAACGACGCGCGGAGGCTTCATCCCTCGAGGACGATGTGAGCACATCCATGGCTCAGATGAGTCTACAGAATGCCAACCAGACCAACCTGCGACAACAGAAGCAACAGGAGACGTTGATGAACCAACAGCAACCCCGTGCGACACCACGGACGGGGCCACCGCTGGCAGCGCCCCTGCCTACTAGAGCCAACGTTGCTCCTCCCCCAGTAGCAGCGACCGCATCCCCCACACCTGGTATGTGGACGCCAGAGATGGGTATACGGTTTGGCGGACCAAGCGCTGCGGCATCGTCCACAACCAATAGTGATGGCGCCCCGAAGCCGACGGCGCGCGACAACAGGTGGGACCCGACCTCGCAGAATATCCAATTCAGGTAGGCGCATTTGTTCGGATGTGGTTTCGGGACAAATTAAGCGTTCAAAGCCAACGACTTCCGGCACTGGCCGGAGAGTGATTAGGGGTAATGTACGGTATGTTGTGCATGCAGAGTCAACCGATGGAACCTGATGTGTTGAGACAAGGGCTTGCGGCTCTTGTGGAGCACACCACCGAGCCCTCTGGGCAGCGGAGGAGTCATTCTTGCATCAAGCGTCCGAAAATCTGATCTGGGCTGGATCGTCCGTTTGTTCGCAGCACAACCAAGACCGTCCTGACTAGAAGATCCTCGACGGCTTGGTGTTGCGGTGTTGCTAATCTCGATTTGGAAAGCCGTAGTACTTGTGGTATGAGGCGCCAGGCTAGTTGCGACATCGAGGAGAGACAAAGACGGTGCACCACATACAGTCTCAGCGCTCTATCTCCGGGCACCTGGCACCGTGCTAGTTACCAGAAAATTCTAGGTGACGTTTACCGAGGTCTTGGGTCACAACCCCGGGTAGTCCTTCCCTCGCAAACGGCGCGCACTCCGAGCTGAGAGTTCTATACCAAAAGCTGATCCACATCATGCTCAACCAATCCATTCGGAAGCAAATCTTCATGTCTGTATTACCATCTGCGGTTGATATCACGACCCATGTTTGCATGTGGACTGCAGTGATGTGACTAAGAATGTGCCTTGAATGGCCTTGAGAGAGGCAAGCTACTTACGCTAGACAGAGGTTTTCACTCTGCGCGGCGCAAACCTTTAAACTGCACAGCGTTTTGCCAAGACAGAGAGTCACAGTAACCCTGAAGATGACCCACATATGACTCGTGATGAACGCAAGGTACGAAGTACATACGAAATACGCACGCAGGGCAAGCAGATCCCTATGCCTTAACAGTCCATATGGTCCAGAAGTTGTAGCATCTGGGCCGTGTGTCGGATTCTCCTTCTCCGCAAGTCGCTATGCCCTTTTCCGCAGTTGCACACACGATGTGAGAAGAACTTGCAAAAGAAGTGTCCCTTAGAACGCTGCATCGAATACTAGACGTTACTGACAGCGAAGACATGCAGAGAGGCCAAGGCTCAAGCCACAGTGGATGTGGAAGATCTCCGACTCGTGGGTATTGTGACCTCTTGGCTCAGTTGAACCACGAGAGCAGCCAGCCAGACCGAGGCCCTATCCTCCCCAGCTCAATCCCAAGCCTGAACTCAAACAAGCCTCGAACGCATGGACCAGTGGCTTGACGAGGATGCGGCCGAGTACCGAAGACTTGCGTCACTGTTCGAAATCCAGTACAAACATAGTTTTTGCTGCTGCTGCTTCTCCGGCGGAGCCGTCATTTGCAACAGCCATATCGTACGGAGTTTGCAAACGGACTCAAGATGGAAAAGTCGGCGGATCGGCGTCGCGCCAAGTCGAATATCTTTCGTCTCTGATTTCCTAGCATTCGCAAACCGGCAATCTCGGCGCCGACAAGCCACGCTGCACGCCACTCACACCCACGCAACCTTACACACGCAGCAGGTCTGCGGCCTCAACTTCGAATTCAACCTGGGTTCTGCCAAGCTGCGTCCAGCAACTGTGTTTGCGCCCGGACTCTGATTTGAACAGCTGCTACGTGCCAAGAGAGAGCGTTGCGTGCCCTTCGAGACTGTCCCATCTTTTCGTTCCATATTTGTCACCGACGATCGTGCGTTTGGTAGCATTTCATGTGTGATGTGCATATCCCACTCGGTCGAGGCTACCCACTCTGCTTATTCGTATGCCATTGACTAAACCATGGCCAAGCCTCGCAACTTACCTCCCTTATTCCCACAGTCTTAGCATCCGACTGTTCTTATTCAGCGACGTTGTCCGGAGTCAGTTGTGTCTCCATAAACTCACCGTCGCGCCTTCCTTCTGTCAATTTACCTTTCCTGATTACTTACCTCTATCCACGTAACTTTTTCCTTCCAAGCTTACCTCGTCTCATCTTCCTTCCCCCCAGTTCAATTGCTCTTCCTTCATTCTGTAGTTCACACACTCCAAGGCTGCCTCTTTGCTCATTGCGACTATTGACCTGTAATGCCCCCAAGAACGATCCTCCCAAAAGATGAACAAGGTTCAAGCGACGGATTAGCCAGCATGGCACCTCCAAAATCCGCAAAGCGAAAAGCCGTTTCCTCTGCTTGTATCCCATGTCGCAAACGCAAAAGCAAGGTCGGTCGCATTCCTTTGACATCCAAGCAATTGAAGCTCTTACTGATTTAATCATATCACAGTGTGATGGAGGCCTTCCTTCCTGTTCTACTTGTATGGCGGTCTACCGTACAGACTGCAGCTACGACCAAGACACGGACCACCGGCGCAAAGGCGCACTTCGAAAAGACATAGCATCTCTACAAAACAAAAATACTGCACTTGATGTCGTCATCAACTCCTTGTGTGCTCTACCAGAGAATGAGGCTACTTCGCTGTTCCATAGTCTTCGCCGCGGCGAGAGATTGGACTGCTTGGCCGAAGCCATCAACGCTGGAGATACCGAAAAACTACGAACACTAGACACCGAGCTCTCAGGCCCTTCAGGAACTCCAGGAGCCACTTTCCACACGCAAGCTCCTTCGACGCGGAACGAGTCGTCTCGCAGTCCTGTCGACGGGAAATGGAATGATGCAGGAAGTCAGAGCGCGGCAGCCGAAGCACCATCATCTTGGTTCCGGATACCACAAGACGCCGAATTTGTGGATCATCTGCTCAACCTCTACTTCTGCTGGAGTCATCCTTTCTTCTGCTTCTTCTCCAAGGACCACTTTCTGAGGGATATGGCAAGGGGTTCGACCAAGTACTGTAGTGCCATGCTAGTCAACGCGATACTTTCAGTCGCCTGCCAATACTCGGATCGACCCGCGGCACGCGAAAGAGCAGGAGATTACTTCTTTGGCGAAGCCCAAAGGCTTGCCGAGAACATCGGTGCGGCAGAACTGACTGCTGTACAAGCTATCGCAGTGATGGCGGTAAGAGAGGGATCCGCAGGCCGTGACCACATCAGCTTTCGCCTCGTTGGAAGAGCTGTGCGCCTTGCTATGGAGATGGGTCTCCACCTAGCAGAGACCACCGCAGGAGAACCAAACTTGCGGTCCAGCGAAATTGACATCCGGAAGCTGACTTTCTGGGGTGTCTTCAACTGCGAGATGATATGTTGTCTGTCGTTGGGCAGAGTATCTTCGATCCCTAAGAACGCTATTGAAATCGACAAACGTATGTTCCCAGATCTTGAAAAGCTGAACAGGTACTAACAGGTCAACAGCTATGAACTCGGAGAAGCTGGATGCATTGTTCTGGCAACCATACGAGGACGCCAACTTGCCAGTCAGTCCTAGTGCCATACAGCCCATGAAGTGTCTACTTTTCCACAGCATCCAGAGCAAACTCTCTGAGATGATTAACGACATCAACCTCAACCTTTACGCACCTAGAGAAAGATTTACGCCTCGACGACTGGCGTCAGCATACCACCAGTACCAAACGTGGTACAGTGAACTGCCCGAGATGTTCCAGCTCCAAAACACAGCAATGCCCCACGTCATTGTGCTTCACATGTACTATCATCACTGCGTGTTACAGTAGGTGCCTCCCAGATATTTTATGTCGACTTTTACTGACCACTGGTAGTCTCTTCCGACCATTTATGAAGCTTGATCTCTCAGACATCGGACTCTATCCCCGCGAGCTAGCGACCTATTGTGCCACAGAGATCTCTAAACTTATGAACGCACTCCGCGGAATGTACGGACTAAGGCGAACGTCCCTAGCCGTTAGCCCCATTGTTCTGTCGGCCAGCACAGTCCATCTTATGAATCTTCCTTCTCAAGGCGCAGCAGTCCAGCTTACTCAATCAATGCGTAAGTTCTTCCCCATCACCTTGTCGGCAATACACTAACCCCACATCAGAGGATCTCGATACGATGTCCGTGAACCATCGTTATGCCTCGTGCTGTCTGGAGGTAATAAATCGACTTGCGAACCAGTGGGGTATCAGATTGCCTGAGGCCACTGCCAATCTCGCACCCTTCCGATCTCCGGACATCAATCAAGCCGTGCCAAACATGGCACTATTCTTCACCCAAGCTACACTCAGCAACGAGTCTATGGATTCATTGGTCGCTCCTCCCTCTCACAATCTCAGGCACGATTCCGGTAGTATATTCGAGCCGTCCTTCGCCCCGCATAACATGCCCATTCTACCGACAAACAGCCAACAATCTATGAGTTCGGGTTCACGACACAGCATGCACTCTACACCTATCGATACGACTCCGGTCCAGCAACAATCAAGCATGTGGCCCTCGTTCCCTCCTCAACAGATGTCGACGCCAATGCAACTACAACTACCAACGACAGACTTCCAGATGATGAACGTCGACACTTCGAGTTCTTATGGATACCAAAATTACCACCAGCCACAATGACTTCAGGGAGCGTTCGCTTTCTGAGGGTCAGAAACTGCTTAGTACCTGTCAAGGGCAACAGAACGAGTTCAGGCGTAGCACATCTCCCACGATGACTAGTACAGACGAAGGCTGTTGCGGAATGAGGGAGGCAGAGTGTCTTTGAGACTCATTGCAACGGCTATGGAAATGATATCCACGCATTCACATTCTTGTACATAGACCACGACTTCTTAATAATATCACCACATAGACGACGACCGTCACGCATAGCGAATTGTACATATAACTCAAAATCATTCTTCCATATGCATCTCTCCCAATATCGTGTCTCGACCTCACAAGAGAATGATCTACCTTCGGTTGCAGCAGGTTCCAGATGCATTGCTATCTGGAATACTTGATTATGAATCAAAGAGGTACCCAGCATCGCTTAGAGACTCTGGCACAGCCTCTGTGGCCATCACGGCTGCTGACCTCCCCGAAGAGAAAAAAAAAGATCTACACATGCAGTGCCGTTCCAGCCATCGCATGTCGTACAGGAAGTGGCGCTTGGCGATGGTATTTGAGGTACCAGAATGATCGACACGCCATTGGAAGGGCATTCGGAAGATGTACATCCGGGTTGTTCGCCTTACCCGAATGTCAGGGCCCTGCCAAGTGGATAGGGCCAAGGAGAGCCACTTTTTGCATGAGTAAGGACGGAATCGCTGCCGCCGCAAGACAAGAGTCGGTTTTTGGGATAAGTCCGACCGAAGGGATCAGCGAATAGAATGGATCTCGGGTCTTGATGCCGAGTGGGACAAAGGCTGGGCACTCTTTTTGATACATGAGGCAAGTGTTTCATAGAGTAAGAATTGGCGATGGAAAGGATACCGGAAATGCCAACCTCCACTGCCGTAGGTCTTGCTTATTCCTCAAAGCTCAACAAAGTGCATGCTGACAGAAGTCTGACAGAGCTCGGTTGATATGGCCTTGGTAAGAAAATTGGTGGAAACGGGTTCCTTGAATGTGATGGAGTTCGCGGTTGCGCCGGAGCACAAATCATGACGACATTGTGTTTGTGGGATTTGCGGTTTGGAGCTCTCGTTCTGAGACTCTGACGCGACAAGAACGTGCAAGCAATACAGTGATCATCTCCATCATAACGAACATAGTACAACAGCAATGGTGCTCGTTCCAGGATTGCTGCCGCCTTCGCGCGAGAACTGGCTCATTATCAACAACATCTGGAAGTTCTTCCCCGTCGCGACTGGAGTGCAATGGCTCGTCGACTACTACCCTCAAGGCAAGACGTCGGTTGAGTCGCGCTTCAATCTGCCTGGCAAATGGGCTTGGGCTCTCATGGAGGCTCCAGGCTTCATCACTCTGCTCTACAACATGAAGACGCTGCCTACTGAGCTTGGTCTGGGTCCCTTGCCCTGGGTCAACTGGACCATGGCTGGCCTCTACGTATGACTTCCTTCCATGCCATCTCTATGACCTCAACTAACATAACCATCGCAGTCTATCCACTACTTCTACCGCTCCATCCTCTCCCCGCTCTTCCTCAACCCCAGCATGTCGCCCATCCACCCTCTAGTCTTCGTCTCCGCCCTCGCCTGGAACCTCACCAACGCCCTCTGCCTGTCTGGCTGGCTCGCCGGCTACGGCCCCACCACCGTCTACGACTGGGCCGGCCGCCTCTACTGGATCCAAGCCGGCCTCGTCATCTGGGGTTGGGCTCTTCTAGGCAACATTTTCCACGACGACGACCTACGCGAGATCCGCCGTTCCGCTTTGCGTCGCCAAAAGGAGCAAGCCAAGAAAGATAATAAGCCCATCGATGGTGTGCAGAAACTTTACATGATGCCCAAGAAT
>Ga0058702_10001018_pt1 | contig 10953 bp, 14 predicted proteins | sample AgamicOrSfe_FD_83781 | JGI IMG/M metagenome (GOLD analysis project Ga0058702, IMG submission 83781) | Agave microbial communities from Guanajuato, Mexico - Or.Sf.e | ecosystem: Host-associated > Plants > Phyllosphere > Phylloplane/Leaf | place: Guanajuato, Mexico | collected 2012-05-30
CGGTCGTTGTCAATCACCAAGAACTTCCCGCACCACATCAACCATGTCGTCTTCAACAGACGAGCAGGTCAAGCAGCTTTCAGTCACCTGAGCCGCCGAGCTTTCGCCCAAGTGCGCGATGACCATGAGCAAGCTCTTAGCGATGGCTGGTTCGCAAGCAATACACGCCTAGCTCCTACGTCAATTCAAGAACGACGCTCAGAGGACATAAAGCCTGTAGATGAGCGCACCTTAAAACTTGGAAAGAGTATGTCTCCTCACAACCACCACTACAGCACCATACCATCTGAACCTGAGATTAACATGCCTACCAGCACTCCAAATCCTCCACGACACCCTCCCCAAACTCCTCGCAACTCCCCTTCCCCAAGAACTCCTCTCGCCCTCAATCTCCCTCCACCTCTTCCCCTCTACACATCCCCACCTACCCACCGTTTCAGGCAGGCTCGCATACAACGCCGCTCTCTGGACTGCACCAGTAGCGTGGGGTCGTATCCCTGTCGTTGGGAACGTGCGCCTCACTATCCTCTCGGAGCGCTTGATTAAGCATACCTCATACCACCAAGGATATGGACAGGCAAGCGGTCCTTCCGAAAAACTCATTGTGCGCTGGCGCACCTGCCGTGGTCGGGGGTTGCCTTTTTTGAATCGCGGTGTCTACGTCGACAGTCCCAGCACGACTCCACACACGGACAATATGAACGCACTCCTCGGCGCTGCTGCATCTTCGTCTCCATCTTCGCCTGCGAGTGCTGACGAGGCGGAAGAATTCGAGGGTTTGTTCCTGTTTGAGTTTGATGAGAAAGGGAGGATACTGAGACATACGATTGAACATGTGCATGAGTCTGGGAACTGGGAGAGGAGGCTGAGCGTGGTGAGGATGACGGATTGGCTGCTGGGATTGGCGAGAGGCAGAGGCGAAAGGGAGCCGGAGTTGGTGCTTGGGTGTTGTAGGAGTGAGGAGGAGGAGAGTGTGCGGGAGAGAGTAGAGAAAGCCAAGGAGGCGAAGAGGAGGAGGGAGAGTGGTGACCAGGATTAAGAGGTGAAGAGATTGTAAGAGGATGAGGGAGGATGGTTGACGATATGGAAGGTTTGGGACAGGCGGCGCTCTGGAAGGCTGGCGCTCATTGGAGTGATATCGGCTTATTGGACTACTTGTATTCATGACCTTGTATTCATACGACATCTCACTGTACAACATCGAATTTCGTTCTCTCCTGACCCCCAGCGCGGACCATCCTACTTGTCCTGCCTCCCAATAACACCCTCAAGTTCCGCGTGCGCAATTCTCCTCTCCTTCCTCAGTTCCTTCCTCAACGCCCAGAAGTCCTTCACAAGGGATTCCAGAAATCCAGCCAACAATCAGCCGAGAGTGGACTGCAATTGTCTCCGGTTAACTACCAGAGGATTCGGGTTGCTCCCATCGAGCCTGGACGTACCACAAGGACGAGGTACCAGATTGAATACTCTTGCTGCTGCTCCATTATTTGCTCGACTACTTCTACCAGGCTGGCTTGGTATGTGTGCATTTGCTTGAGGATTAGTGCATGATCTTACTCTTCATGAGCTGCATTGCCAGTGGTGAATCAAGCTCAGAGACACATGGCGCGGCAGTGGTAGTGGCGCTTATGTTGCGTGCGGGAGAGTGCTGTGAAGGATATTATTGTGATTGTGGTGGCTGTGTCTGGTAAGTGTTGAGTTGCAGTGTTCGAACTATGTTGATGTGGTGGTAATGTATGCGAGATTTCTAGGAATTGGAAATCGGGGTGTTGCGAAAGGATTGGAGGACGATTAAGGAAGGTACTGAAGTTTGGGAGGGAAGGCGCGTTGGAGAGCTGGTGGTGGTGCTCAGGCTGGTCACCAAACGACTGCAGTTAACATGTACTCATATAGTGTCTTTCTTGTACTATGTCACTCTTTCCTCCTTTTGTGTGCCATCGGAGATTGATCATGTCTCTTGAATCACTTCCTTCCCTGATAAGCTTCTGAAGGATGGTTGCCTCTATGCCTACTACACATACCGAGCACGACGTCATGCCTAGTCCCAGACTAAGAGTCCTGCTCACTAGCAGGAGGCACTTTGTTATGACGGCAAAGGGTGACAAGCTCACCCTTGTTTCCTTGGTCTATTTGAGCGTGCCACCGCCCTGGACCATGTCTCTACACTTCCAGCTCAACCTCTCAGATGACTTTATGCTTCCGTAGTTGAAGCTTGAACGACGTGGTTTCACGAGGCGTCAAGTGTCCACACCTGCCGGCTAGATTCCCGACAACACTAGCCGGCAACCATGCTAAGTGCGCAATGGCGTGCTGAACGGATCTGGATAGCGTCTCTCTGCCGTTCAAGACGATCTCTGTAGAGTATAACTCGGATACGAAATGTCTTAATTGATACCGGAGCAGATCACTCGGTTCCAGTCACAAGCGTTGATGGCAGCGGAGGCATACCCAGTGTTTTCGGAGGATACACATTCAGATAGAATGTACCGGGTAAGCCTTCGCTGCCTCGTGAATTGCCATCAAGGCTTGCGACTGGAACTGAGTGTTCGGTCGCGGTATCATGCAAAGTACCAACGTTCACAGAATCTTGGCCGCAGTCATTTTCTTCATCCGGATCAGGGTTCTCGTCGTAAGCATCAGCCGCGAATTCAGTTTGACGCGTCGTCGTATTCATTCAGAAGAGGACCAGCAAAGGATTGGATCCAAAGCAGGTCCCGTGTCGTAGACCAGGCAAACGTCCAGCTCAATCCATCTCTCGCTGCATAACCTCACGCCATTTCGGGCCGTAGCGGTGCATCGTGGGAATGACGAAACACATACAGCCAGCAACGATGGCAAGAATGGTGAATAGCCAGCCATTTCCAATACTGCGGATAGCTGGCTCCGAGAGCAATGTACCAAGGAACGAAAAGATGTTGCGAATGGCGTTATTTATAGCGACGCCGTTGCTAGCTTTCTTGGGCATGAATTCAGTCAACATGGTAGTTGCAGCGCCGAATATCAGCATAGATCCTGCTTTCATTAAAAGGGTGAATATATGTATGGAGGTGATGGTACGTACCGCAACCGAAGAAGAAATTTGCCAGAATAGGGCAGAACCAGTATACCTTTTCTTGAGCACTCCAGCCATACCACAGTAGAGCTGCGGGCATCAGGAAAGCGCCCAGCCAGACATTTTCACCCATGCGATCCTCCGGCAATAGTATCAGCTTGCCAGAAGGAGTGTAGCGCTTAGCACGTTTGGCTTCGCGCGCCATGATACGGTCGACCCATGGTCCGCCGAGGAGACTCATCACGAGATAACCAAGTGAGTTGGAAATATACAGCAGTCCAACCTCAATGGTGCCGAAATTGTGTGGCGGGCCAGAGAACGTAGTTTCGACGCTGATATTGAGAAAGTAGAGACAACCGAAAGCGACAGAAGCATAGCTGACAGTAAGAGCGACGGGGGGAAAGCGTAGGTATCTGATGATGAGCAACGGGTCAATGAACAAGCGTTTGGCGAGTAATAAGTATTTTTGGGTGGTCACAGCAGCACTCTTGACGCTTCGTCGAGAGACGCTGCGGGAAAGGGCCGGACGACTGTCCTTTTCAGGGTCGACGTTAGTCGTGGCCTCGAGAGCCTCTTCTTCCACGATTGCTGTTACTGGTGGTACGATATGATGAGTTTCAGGAAGGAAGAAGAGGATAGCGATTAAGACACAAAAGCCGTAGATTGTTTGGAACCTGGCAGTGTCAGCTGTGGAATGTGGAAGATGCTGGAAGCACTACCATTGGGTACTTCTCCATCCAAGCTCCTGTGTCAGAGCACCACCAATGATAGGTGCAAACAGAGGACCGCACAGAGGTCCTAAGTAAAAGATACCCATCGCTCTACCTCTTTCTTTGGGCTCCCAAATGTCTGCAACCTAGATCTAACCATCAGTATTGAGCGCTACATATGGGTCGAGGTTCGGGCCCAATCGCACTTACAGTGCCAGCTCCAACAGCTTGCACGCTTGCAGACGCTCCTCCGCTTAGTACCCGCATCACAATGAACATGCTAATACTACTGGACACCGCGGCCAGAGAATTGAAGATTATATACAGTATATAAGAGGTCAAATAGACTGTGCGACGGCCAGCCGTCTCCGAAAAGGATGACCACCATAGCGGAAATAAGCTCATGCTCAGCATATAGAATGCCACACTCAAGTTCGTGACGAATGGTGTTGTGTCAAACGTTCGCTCAATCTCCGGTAGAGCAGGCAGAATGATAGAGCTGCCCATCGCTGCCGTGACAGCTGCACAAGCAATGATAGTCTATGTCGATAGTCAACAAAACATGACTTCTTTTAGAACACTAGTGACCTTGTTTGGCGGATCCAACTTACTGTGATCCACCATTTGATCGGTCGTGGATAATCCTTTGGCTCCTCTGCTTCGTAGAGGATGGTGAAGCGGCCGAGAAGGCCTGCTCGCTTGGACCGTGGTACTTTTCGTACAGACCGCCGAGACGAAGTGGTCACGGTGCGTAGCAGGTCTGGTCTTGTTTTTTCTTCGGTATGTTTGCCATCTCCATGGGCTGATGCTGCCTGTGCCTCTATATCATCTGTTTCGTGCTCCTCATGCTCTTCGTGCCCTTGTATTGAAGGACTTTCATGCTCCTCAGTGGCGATTTCCTCAGGCACTGTGACTGGTGTTTGGACGACATGCTTTGTAGTGTCTGAGGACATCTTCGTGGATTATATCACTACTGCATACGAACATGGGAGCATCACAGCGACAAGGGAAAGCAAATGACATGAACATTAAACATTTGCAGATGATCTGTATGTAGGTGATAGTTGAGAGCGAGCTCCGACTGCCGAGACTCCCAGAATGCGACCACTTTCTCTGGCGGAGAGAGATCCGGCCGTGCGCTTCATGCAGTGACAACTTCCCTCCAGTCTTGAAAGTGTTCTGTCATAGCCTGTAGCATCCCTTCCACCATGTCCTCCGATCCACCGCCCTCCGACGAACGCAGCCGCCTCCGCAACCACTTCCTGAAACCGTACGCCGAGCATCAAAAGCTTTGGGATAGTCTATGGCAGCAAGGTGACTGGCTTCCATGGGATCGTCAAGGCCCCAATCCCGCTCTTCTCCAGTCGCTCAAGACACGGAGTGATCTGCTTGGCTCTGCAACAGAAGCAGAAGATGTGCTGAACAACGTACACGATCGTGGTGCACTCGCGGGACAGCGGCGAAAGACTGCACTAGTGCCAGGGTGTGGAAGGGGCTACGATGTACTGCTATTGGCGAGTTTAGGGTATGATGCATATGGGTTGGAAGTCAGCGAGAAGGCAGTGGAAGCGTGTATAATGAACGCGGCAGGGTCATTCGACACGTACAAGGCTGCGAGTAAGGAAGCGGGCAAGACTGATGAGGGTGGACGCTACACATTCATACAGGGAGACTTCTTCGCACAGGAATGGCTGGCAGATTCTGCGTTAGACGACAAGGACTTCAAATTTGACTTGATCTATGACTATACGTTCCTCTGCGCACTACCATTCGAGGCACGGCCGAGCTGGGCGGCGAGGATGTCGCAGCTGCTCGCGAAGGACGGCCGGCTGCTGTGTCTCGAGTTCCCGCTATGTGAGTAGACTCATGCTCACATTCCCGGTTGGATCCTGATGCCCTTTTCTAGACAAAGACCCACACTCGGGAGGACCACCTTTTGGACTCAGTGGCGATGCGTATGTAGCACATCTCAGCCGGCCGGGCGAGAAGCTCTCATACACGGAGGAGGGATATCCTGCTGGTAGTGCTGAAGACCACATCCAGAAGCGAGGCAGTAACGCACTAGCAAGACTGGATCGATGGAAAGCTGAACGAACCCATAAGATCGGAGAGGGCACTGACCATGTGTCTGTGTGGAAGCATGCATAGTGGTGCCAGGCTCTTCCGCAGGCTTCCTCGATGAGGTAGAGTTGGGAGAACACCAACGTAGCATATTCGCTCGCGTGTTCAGCTCTTTCTCAACGAGTTATAGTGTTCTCCGAGACCAAATCCATGGCGGTAGTATGCAAGCCAAGCCACTGGCGAATCTCCTCCCTTGCCGCCCTCAATCTTCTCGACTCTTCCATCGCCTTGTAGCACATGGATGTCAATCCCATATGTCTTGGCCAAGGCCATCAGCTCAAGCTGTCCGCCCCACTCTCCAGTCTCTCTGATCTTGTGTATGTATTCTTGTAGTGGTTCTTCAAGAAAAGGCTCGAAATCTTCTGAATTGTGCGAGATATAGTTTGCAGCAGCTTCTCTTACGATCTTGTAATCGTCGTTCCGTAGCTCTTTCTCGGCGGCGGCGTCCTGTGCTGTATCCTGCTTGTCACCTGAGCTGGGTGCAAGACTCTGCCCAAGTTGCTTCATTTGATCTGCGATCGCCGAATACATGCAATGGCCATTAGCTGCCACTACCTTTTCTCTCAGATCCCGTTTTCCAAACTCTTCTAGCATTCGAGCTCGTTCACGCTCTTTCATATCTGGTATATTGGACGCTTCCGCAGCAGCTTGCTTGGCTATTGCTTCTTGCTCAGCGGCCCGACGCGCAAGACGAGCCTTTTGTCGATTGGGTTTGCGCGATCCTGCGACGGATGTACTCGTATCGTCTTCATCTTCGAGACCATCGTCGGTTGGCGGCTTGTCGTTACGAGGAGGTTGAGGTTGTACTATCGTCGTGCCTGCCAATGCAGCAAGAAGATCGTCGTCGACGTCGCTCTCCTTGTGGAATTCCGCACCAGCATCCGTGTTCGCACTAGCTATTCCCGAAACGGGAGTAGGGCTGTCACTGAAGGACGAGATTTCCTGCTGTTGTCTTGCTTTGAGGTCTTCCTCAAGACGGGAACACTCGTCGTTAACGCCCTTGCGCGTCTTCTTGGACGCCGACTTCTTTTTTTGTGTAATTTGAGACTGGAGATCTTTTTGTTCCTTCCTATGGCGCGAGAGTAGCTCCTCCATTGGTTCCGGAGCTCAGCTCAGCAGAGAAGAACAAATTGAGATGGTTGAATGAGCTGTCGTTCAGGAATTTTGACAATGATCAGCATTCGTCATTTGTACCAGCATTACATACAGCCGCGATCAGATAAATCACAGCGCCAAGACAGCGCTCTCTCCTCTCTGTTAACTCTTAAGTTGACAGCGCTGACAGATAGTCATAAAAGCGATTTGCGGTAGGACTTAAGAAGCTGCAAATGGCATCACCTCCGTACAAATACGACAAGTACATCGTCTCCTTCCCTGCCGACTTTGTAGCCCATGTTGAAATCGATCGCCCTGAGAAGCTGAACTCGTTTAAAGAGTCGTATGTGTGCTCTGTACTATGCTTTTATTGTAGCTACATTGCACTGACCTGATGTTGCACGCCTAGTATGTGGCTTGACCTGGAGAAGATATTTGACCAATTGTCCAGTGACCCCAATGTCCGCAGTATCATCCTGTCTAGTACTGGTGATCGAGCTTTCACGACCGGTTTAGATGTAGGTGTAGGAGAGAAGACCTTCTTACAGATCATTCAAATTTCCTGACATAGTCTGTAGGTGGAATCAGCCAGCCAGTCGGAACTACTTAATGGCAGCGAAGGCAAGGATGTCGGACGTAGGGCTTTTTCTGGTCGACATCATATCCTCGAGTTCCAGCGCTGCATCAGCTCGATTGAACGCTGTCAGAAACGTAAGGACGACTTGAAGCGTTCGATCGATAGGTCATTATGGCACTGACGTGGACTTCAGCTGTGATAGCAGTCCTCCATGGTTACGCTTTTGGTCTCGCAATAGACATCTCATGTTGTGCAGACATACGGTTATGTTCGCAAGATACCAAGTTCAGCGTACAGTCAAGTCACCAATGCAATGCCATGACAGCTTACAGCTACTGACGATTCGTCTCAAGGTAAAAGAAGTTGACATTGGCCTCGCGGCAGATATTGGCACGCTCACGAGACTTCCGAAGTCTGGGGTTCCGATCACTTGGGCAAAGGAGGTCTGCTACACAGCCCGTACCTTTGGTGCAGATGAGGCACTACGAGTAGGATTCGTTAGTCAAGTCGAAAGCACAAAATCAGAAGCACTTGCAAAGGCTCTTTACATGGCAGAGACCATTGCCATGAAAAGCCCGATTGCTGTGCAGGGCACGAAGAGAATAATAGACTATTCTCGTGATCATACAATCAATGAGGGTCTAGAGTATACTGCCGGTAGGTCGCTCAAAGTGTTCTTAGCTGTAAAGCATCGCTGACGATATCACAGTATGGAATGCAGCCATGACCCAGTCCATGGATTTTAAGCAAGCCATACTCTCTGGGCTGCGAAAGCAAAAGGCAGTATTTGCGAAGTTATGAAAGAACGTGGAGACGAATGCGGCGTTCAGGTGTCTTGAGGATGCGGATAGCGGTGATGGCAGGCGATCGGCATGGACTGTGGCTCGTACTATCACTTTGCCTCTGCCTTTCTGAGCAAGCTAGACAACACCAGAACAGAGGCATGGAGGTGAATTCTTTAAACTCACAGGTGTGTGCGATAGTCGTGATGGTTGTACGAAGGATGCCTGAAGATCTTATATTACCCTATTCGGCTAGCTCAATGTTTTTTCCCACGACACAGGTTCTATTATCACCAATTAAGCAAATCTTCACCGTGCATCACTTCACTCCTCTTCTCTTCTCTACCACATAGACTTTTCATCATGGCTGAACAATTGATCATGCGCGGTGAGCTCCACGGCCACACTGGCTGGGTCACCTCTCTCGCTACTAGCATGGAGAAGTACGTCAAGCGCATCAAGACGAAAGATATAAATTTGTCAGAAGGAACTGACAGGCTACTAGCCCCAACATGCTCCTCTCCGCTTCTCGCGACAAGACTCTGATCGTCTGGAACCTCACACGCGAGGAGGGCGGCCAATACGGATACCCCAAGCGGAGTCTTCACGGCCACTCCCACATCGTCTCCGACTGTGTATGTTGAAAGAGAAACCGTAGCGCAAGATTACGAAGTCTAATGATGGGTCAGGTCATCTCTTCAGACGGTGCCTACGCGCTCTCCTCATCATGGGACAAGACCCTCCGCCTTTGGGAGCTCTCCACTGGTGTCACCACCCGCCGTTTCGTCGGCCACACCAACGACGTTCTCTCCGTTTCCTTCTCCGCAGACAACAGGCAAATCGTGTCTGGATCGCGTGACAGGACGATCAAGCTCTGGAACACCCTCGGTGACTGCAAGTACACCATCACCGACAAGGGTCACACCGAGTGGGTTTCATGCGTCAGGTTCAGCCCGAACCCTCAGAACCCTGTCATTGTATCCGCAGGTTGGGACAAGATGGTCAAGGTTAGTGAAGAACACAATTCATACAACGCAGCCAGAAGAAAAAGTGATCTATATGATGTTTTTTCATCAACGTATTTGCTACTTCAGAGCCCTTGTGGCCATGAGACAAACCTTCACCGATGTCTGATACGACCTCTACTACCATACACTGGCTGCGGACTCGGATATCTGTAATCATGCATGCTAATTCGTGGTATTTCACAGGTCTGGGAACTCGCTACATGCCGCATCCAAACCGACCACATCGGACACACCGGATACATCAACACTGTGACCATCTCTCCCGACGGATCCCTCTGCGCTTCCGGTGGTAAGGATGGTACCACCATGCTCTGGGACCTCAACGAGTCCAAGCACCTCTACTCCCTCAGCGCTGGCGATGAGATCCACGCTCTCGTCTTCTCCCCGAACCGCTACTGGCTGTGCGCAGCCACTGCTAGCAGCATCATCATCTTCGACCTCGAGAAGAAGAGTAAGGTTGACGAGCTCAAGCCAGACTTCAACGAGCGTGTTGTTGGCAAGAAGAGCAGGCAGATTGAGTGTACGAGCTTGGCATGGAGCGCGGATGGCCAGACGCTGTTCGCCGGCTACACAGACAACATCATCCGCGTGTGGTCTGTCATGTCGAGGGCGTAAAGCACGAGTCGTGGTTGGTGAAGGTCAAAACAAGAACGAAAGGGCGGAGACTGGCACGATCTGGCGGGAATATGGAACGATTGTGACCACTTATATAAAAGAGTCTCGCGACTTTCGAAGCGTTCAGCCTTGCGCTGAATGAGAATTCATCAACGTTGTTTTCTGATCAAGGGCTTGTCCATTGCTTTGCTGTGTACTCCAATTCTCTTGGCGCTATTGCTGCTCATCCTTGTGCGTCCTGCGAACTTGCCTTGCTTGATGGAGATGAAGCTTAAAAGGATAATATGAAGTCAGGGGTAATGGCCAATTCCGATTTGCGGAGGACCACGAGGACCACGAAAGTTTTGGAATTGTTACTGTCGCGAGCACTTGTGTCGAAGACCAATATTTCCCACATACATCATCCAACATGTCTGCATCAAGAAGCGCAAGCAAGGCTTTCAGAGGCTCGTTCGCCAAGCAATTGACCACTCCTCAGGTTCAGCGCAGGACTATTGTTTCTGCTCTCAACGCTGCAGCTCGCCCATCTGTCGCAAAGGCTGCTGCTAAGCCCTTTGCTGCCCAGCAGATCCGCGGTGTGAAGACCGTCGACTTCGCTGGTCACAAGGAGCAGGTCTTCGGTGCGTCCCAGGTGACATTTCGGGCGGGCAATCATGCTGACGTATCTATCAGAGCGCGAGGACTGGCCTAAAGACAGGCTTCACGTATGACTCGAACCTAGAAATCAGAAAAAGAGGACAAGCACTCACTTGCGTTCTAGGAATACTTCAAGGATGACACTCTCGCACTCATCGGTTACGGTTCGCAAGGTCACGGACAAGGTCTCAACCTCCGCGACAACGGCCTGAACGTCATCGTCGGTGTACGAAAGAACGGACAATCGTGGAAGGAGGCTAAGCAAGATGGATGGGTCGAGGGAAAGAACCTGTTCGAGGTTGACGAAGCTATCTCCAAGGGTACCATCATCATGAAC
>Ga0058702_10001019_pt1 | contig 10949 bp, 11 predicted proteins | sample AgamicOrSfe_FD_83781 | JGI IMG/M metagenome (GOLD analysis project Ga0058702, IMG submission 83781) | Agave microbial communities from Guanajuato, Mexico - Or.Sf.e | ecosystem: Host-associated > Plants > Phyllosphere > Phylloplane/Leaf | place: Guanajuato, Mexico | collected 2012-05-30
AGCATATCGTGCGGGGAACCCTTCTACGTCTCCTGTCGCATGGTTCTCGAGGAGCTACTGCAGCTTGCATCCTTGTCTAGAGACATGCTTGGACCGATCTGAGCTGGCTACTAGGATCCTCGACGGTTGGACGGTGTACGCACTTGTGGTAGTGGTGAAGCTAGCATACGGAGACCAATCCCCAACTACGCACGAAACTAAACAGTTCATCAGCAAGGCCGAATAGCTAGCTATGAAGCTCGCTGTGCTCGAGTCAGTGAATATCGAAAGCTACAAGGATGCTGACCACATATTCACCTCCACTGCCGTCTTCGTCCAAGCGTTTAGCTGCATTAACTCGACGATCCAGAACATGGATACCTCCTCTGATCCCTCATCCCACATGCGCCTTGATTGCTTTCTAGCCGCCCCCGTTCGAGATGTGGGATTCGTACTTCTGATACGTGGGCAATTTCCCCTCTTTGTCTCTGGCCAGTCCCATATACCCGAGTGGACTGAGGAGCAAGCGGGGCTTTGCTGCGTAAGACGCGTACAGCTCTTGTGGGACTCGAGGTATATATGAGGAGTGCTGGGTGCGATTGTTTGAGAAAGTGTCAGATCTGCTTCTGTTATTCTTTCAAACAGGAAAGCAAAGCAAAAAAATGACTATTCCCGACGAAGTCGATATTATCGTTACTGGTGGTGGATCATGCGGGTTTGTGTTTACTTGTTCCATGTCAGAGGCGTGTCACTGATGCTGTACAGATGTGTTGTTGCTGGCCGTCTGGCCAATCTGGACCATAATCTCCAGGTCATGCTGATTGAAGCTGGAGAGTCCAATCTCAACAACCCTTGGGTGTACCGTCCAGGCATCTATCCCAGGAACATGTTCGTATCTTTGTTCTACGGAGCCGGCAGCATGTGCTAACTTAGCATAAAGGAAACTAGACAGCAAGACAGCTTCCTTCTACTACTCCAGACCCTCTGAATGGCTGGGTGGTCGTCGTGCTGTGGTGCCTTGTGCTCATATCCTTGGAGGTGGATCTTCGATCAATTTTATGGTGAGTGGATGCTAACCGTGTTGGTCTTGACGTTTCTGATCCAAGCATAGATGTACACCCGTGCTTCGGCATCTGATTACGATGACTTCCAGGCCAAGGGGTGGACTACCAAGGAACTGATTCCTCTGATGAGAAAACACGAGACCTACCAGAGAGCGTGCAACAACCGTGACATTCATGGTTTCGAGGGACCTATCAAAGGTAATCCTTCCCATCCTCCCCTTTCTTTGCATCCTTTCACCTATCTTTTCTCTCAATTTCTTCTCATCTTGCTCATCAACTACCCACGCTAATCTTATCGCAACAGTCAGTTTTGGCAACTACACATACCCCGTGATGCAGGACTTCCTCCGCGCTGTCGAGTCCCAAGGTATCCCCGTAACCGACGATCTCCAAGACCTGAAGACTGGTCATGGAGCCTGTCACTGGGAGAAATGGATTAATCGCGATACTGGACGTCGCTCTGACTCTGCTCACGCTTATATCCACAGTACTCGTGCTCATCACTCCAATCTGCATTTGGTTTGCAATACCAAGGTTGAGAAGATTATTATGGAGGGTGGCCGCGCTGTTGGTGTCAAGGTTGTGCCGACTAAGCCGTTGACTCCTGGACAGGATCAAGCAAAGGTTTACAGAGCAAGGAAGCAAATTGTGAGTCATCATGCCCTGTACGCAGCAGCGGCTTTTCGGGGCTTGCCGAAGCGTACCGAAAGCCCTGCTGCTGCCCTGATACCTCACCAAATATCGCTCCCAGTCATACCCCTATTTTTTATCTTACCTGTTAGACATTTGCTGATCTGTTTCTCATTTTAGGTCGTTTCTGGCGGCACGTTGTCGTCTCCGCTCATTCTGCAGCGCTCAGGCATCGGTATGCCCCCATGCTTCAACTTCCGAGGCTTCAACCCAAACTTACCTCTATACAGGCGACCCCGAAAAACTTCGTGCTGCTGGTGTGAAGCCTCTCGTTGACCTTCCTGGAGTTGGTTTGAACTTCCAGGACCATTATTTGTAAGCCCAAACGAAAGCGAGAGTATGGATATTGCTGCCCGAAGCCACAAAGTGGCTATCTGGCCGATATCTACGCTACTATCTATCAACAAGAGATGTGCTAACGTATGGTTACCTATAGGACGTTCAGCGTGTTCAGAGCAAAGCCTGACTGCGAGTCTTTTGACGATTTCCTTCGTGGCGACCCTGTGATCCAGAAACAGGTCTTCGATCAATGGAACATCAATGGTACTGGTCCATTAGCAACGAATGGAATTGAGGCTGGAGTCAAGATACGCCCTACTGAGGAAGAGCTCAAGGAGATGGATAGTTGGCCCTGGTACCCACTTTTTGACCCCAAAACACATTTTTTCCTGTACTAACATTTTTATAGCCCCGAGTTCCGTTCTGGATGGGACAGCTACTTCAAGGACAAAGAGGACAAGCCTGTAATGCACTATAGCGTGATCGCCGGGGTGAGTAAGGTGTAGGTACAAATGATACAAGATCGGATGTGTCGAAGCAGCAGTGATGAAATGGCGTCCTGGACGCTGTCTCATGGTTGTACAGCTCGATATACAAGCTGGCTTGTCGCATTGATACTGAAGGCTGTTCGTCCATTGAACTCTGCTAACTTTACTCCAGTTCTTTGGAGATCACATGAATATTCCACCTGGGCGTTTTTTCTCTATGTTTCATTTCTTGGAGTATCCTTTCAGCAGAGGTTCCACCCACATCGTCTCACCCTCTGCCTATGATGCACCCGACTTTGACGCCGGTTTCATGAACGATAAGCGAGATATGGCCCCCATGGTTTGGGGATACATCAAATCTCGCGAAACGGCTCGTAGAATGCAAAACTTTGCTGGCGAAGTCATGAGCATGCACCCATTTTATGCGTACGACAGTCCAGCACGTACCCTAGATATGGACCTGGCTACTACCAAGGCATACGCTGGAGACCTGCATTTGTCTGCTGGAATCCAACACGGCAGCTGGACGATGCCTATCGAGGCAGGCACCGCGCCCAAGCCTTCCTTCCTCAGCAGCAACAAGCAAGAGATCCGTGAGGATCTGAAGTACACCAATGAGGACATCAACCACATCATTGAGTGGACCAAACGCCATGTTGAGACTACCTGGCACTCACTCGGAACCTGCTCTATGGCACCCAAAGAAGGCAACTCCATCGTCAAGCACGGCGTTCTTGACGAGCGCCTCAACGTTCATGGAGTCAAGGGTCTCAAGGTTGCTGATCTGAGTATCTGTCCTGACAACGTTGGTTGCAACACCTACAGCACTGCTTTGCTCATTGGTGAGAAGGCTGCTATGCTTGTTGCTGAGGACTTGGGATACAGTGGCTCGGCCTTGGAGATGCGTGTTCCCAACTACCATGCTCCTAGAGAGATTGCTGGGTTGGCTCGCTTGTAAGGACAGGGGTCTGAGAGTTGGAGGAACAATCATTTATTGAAGATGACTTGATATTCTATATGTGGCTTTTATGACCTCGAATCTATCACGATCTCTTTGGACGCATCTCTACTCAATGCTCAATGCCTTCTTGAGAGACTATTTCAAATTACAGACTTCCGCACTCGGGAGGTGATGTTGTCGTCGGAAGCCGACTTCCGGTCCGGCTTCCGAAACGCGCACGTGCCAAGACCTCGACCAGTGCCCTGTAGCACTACCCGTTGACGCGACCTCATCACCTTCCCGCACTATGAACATGCAGGAATCTCAATTGCTAGGCTGCAAATGCCAACTCGTCTGTATCTCAATGCAGTACTCAAACAATTCTCACCTCCCGCTTCTCAAGATGTCGAGCTCTCAGGATGCACATGGAATCTGTTGGGTTTGGCTTCGCTTGGAATGATTGGATCATCCTATTCTCAAGATTATATCACAAAGACAGCAACCCAATGCAAGAGTAGAATCCAGGCTACTATCGATCTACACCGCGCGCCGGCTCATGGGCTCTCTTTGGGTGCTGCTGTGGTGTGGGCAGTCTCTGTGCCTTTTAATAACATCTGATCTTCGAGGTAGAGCAACAGAATCGCAGACTCTCCTCTCGCCATAATCAATGCTGTCCTGAGGTGGCAGACATAGGGCTCGTGGAATGGAGGTCTAGTCGAGATGTGCAACACAGACCGAAACCCTTCATTCGGCAGGGTCACGCTCTCGACATCTTTTCCGAGGACAAGAACGAGCTAACAACAGCTGAGACGCAATTATGAACTGCTACAAACATATGCTCGCATGGTCTGAGGAGGTGTTCCATCGTTCATAGAGATATAGACCATTGCTTTGCATTTGTGCAATGTAATCAGCTTTCGTTGACTGACAACAACTTGGGCGTAGAGGACGCTCTTTAATTGCACGAACGTGATGCATATGCAACAAGCAACCACGAATGTCTGTCAGGTTCTCATATACGCTTATGCAAAGGATGACTACCTCGCAAATTCTCTCGTGATATAAAAGGCTGAACCTGTCGCTCTCCTTCCATAAGGGTCTGTAGAAGCGTCTCATTGCGGAAACGCACAACGCTCTCCTGGCTAGAAGTATGTCTAAGGAGAGCCGAGAGGATATCGTATCTCAATGCACGCTACACTATCTCTTGAGAGTACTGTGAGCTTTTATATATGCTCACGTGCCATAGTTCCTAATGAAGTGAGCCAAGAATATTGGGGACGGGTGAAAAGGCAGGAACGACGACGTCATGCCGAAGATACGCACAGACGTTCTGTCACGAAAGGAAGGAACAATTGAGGTGGATAATCACGCCCTACTCTTTTCCTGCACGCACAATTGTTAGGTCTGTCAACTGACAACAATGGATCCGCGTAATTCAATCGCAGACATTGCCGGCCCGGCTGCCATGGCAAAGCCAAAGGTGCCTCAAAAGTCATACGCCTCGGCCGTCGGCGAGGAACCAAGTTCGACTCGAGACGGCGCAGCAAACTCGACAGCGGGCGGCAGCAAGAAGAAGCGCCATCGTGCAGGCAAGAAGCGTCGCAACCGCAGACAGAGCTTTGCTGCTCCTTCTGAGTCGACCGCCGCCGAACGCGACGACGATCAGGACCAGCGACCATCTCTGACGACGACGCGACCATCAAACACTCAAAACAGCTTCTATCGCCTCAAGTCGGCCGCACGCAGCAACACCAGTCTCGAAAGTGACGCCCTTCTCGATCACCGCGAACATCAACCCATTCGTCCTCGTCGAGGAAGCATCCAACAACCATCGAGGAACCAGGGCGGCCTATACCCTCGCAACCACCGCACTTCACAGCATGCCCAGTCGAGTCCTATGAAGCCTCGTCAGATGCACTACAGCGATGATGATGACGAAGAGGCCGTGACTGATCGTACCCCTCTCATCTCTCAGTCCTACTACGACCGACCACCGATTGAACGTAACAGATCTGGTCATCGCGCTTACGGTGGCACTCGCCGCAGACAGTCGGCCACGAGTCACACATCAAGCAAGAGAGCCAGGTACCCGAGCGGTAGCGACGACGACTACGATGTCAACAACCCTCCGTCAATGCCAGGATCCCCTAAGTTGGGCACCCTCGACGATGTCATGATTGCTCAGGAGTTCTCAGGCTCACCTTCGTCTGAAAACCGCGATGCCGTCATCAACATTGATCGTGACAACAACTCTGACCGTTTCCCTTCGTCTTCTCCACCGACGCCGTCTGCTGAAACTCGCAGACGTACTCTTGCCAACCTGGCCGAGAACGATGTGTGCTATCCTGGTAACATCGCCGAGTCAGAAATGGGCGAGGATGATATGACCCCAACTGATCAGGGTCAACGCCGCACGAGTCGTCGCAGACGTCACCGTCAATGGCCAGATCTCGACGTTCTGGACGAATGGAGCCGTATCGAAAAGGAGGAGAGAGACCACACCGAGCAGATTCGCTCCAAGAAGATCAGCGAGCCTGTCATGGTCGGTGGCCGTCTGCGTCCTGCAAAGACCCAATGGCACCGTGAAGAAGATGATGCCCCATATCGCTACACCTACTTCAACGAAACCTTCGATGGCACCATCCATAGCAGGACTATTTCTGAGCTCTGTCAATTCGGTGCTACCTTCCGTGAGCTCTTCAACCCTGAGCCTCCAGAGCTGAGCGATGATAGCAGCTCCGATGAAGATGACCACCCGCCACCAGAGGCACCTTCTGGCCGAGAGTCAAGGCTCAGTTCGATCGCTGGCGATGGAAAGGCCCCGGATCGTTCTGCTTCCGCAACTCCTGCCGGCTCTCGCCCTCGTATACTCAAGGACAAACGCTACGGTCCCCGCCCCACTTTCTGGCTTGATGTCCTCAGTCCTTCCGAGACAGAAATGAAGATTCTTGCCAAGGCTTTCGGTATACATCAATTGACCGTTGAGGATATCATGATGCAAGAACCTCGCGAAAAGGTTGAGCTGTTCCAGAGCTACTATTTCGTCAACTACCGCAGTTTCGAGCAAGACAAGGATAATGAGGAGTACATGGAGCCTGTGAACATGTATGTCGTTGTCTTCAAGGATGGTGTCATCAGTTTCCACTTCTCCATGACCCCTCACCCTGCAAATGTCCGCCGTCGTATTCGCCAACTTAACGATTACATGTCTCCGACAGCAGACTGGATTTCCTACGCCATCATTGATGACATTACAGATGTGTATGCTCCTTTGGTCCAAGTCATTGAAGATGAAGTAGACGAGATTGATTACGAGATTCTTGCACTTCATTCCTCCGAAGAAAATTCAGATGACAAGGCTAAGAATAGTGCAAAGGCCAAGGAGCTTGAGTACGAGAAGATGAACAAGGTTGCAGGAAGCGATACCGCATCCGAAAAGGGCGAGCGCACGGCTGGCGACAGTGGTGGTGACATGCTCCGACGCGTTGGAAACTGCAGAAAGAAGGTTATGAGTCTCTACCGTCTCCTTGGTAACAAGGCCGATGTCATCAAGGGCTTTGCCAAGAGATGCAACGAGCATTGGGAAGTTGCACCCAGGTCTGAGATTGGTTTGTACCTCGGCGATATTCAAGATCACGTCGCAACCATGACCGGCAACTTGTCACATTACGAAAAGTAAGTCATAGCTGGAAGACGTCCATACCATTTGCGGTCACTGACATTAGTCTAGCCTGCTCTCGAGAGCACACGGCAACTATCTCGCTCAAATCAATATCCGTATGAACGAGCGTGCAGAGCAGACCAACGACGTTCTCGGCAAGCTCACCGTTTTGGGTACCATTGTCCTCCCTATGAACATTGTCACCGGCATGTGGGGAATGAACACGAAGGTATGCTATATTAGCTGCACATCTCGAGTGAGCACGCAAGCTAATTATTCTTACAGGTACCTGGACAAGACGGCGAAGATCTGACCTGGTTCTGGGGCCTCACAGCAGGTCTGTTCGCTTTCGGAATGATCTGTTATTTCATTGCCAAAAGAGTTTATGGCCTGGTCTAAAAACGTCCATGCATTGTCGACCAGGACACGTACGCAAGCAAGAGGCGCATCGTTGGCGCATGGTATGTTCTTTTCTCCAAGGGTCTCTATTTCAACTTAAGTATTATTATCAATCCTATGACAAACCAAACCAGCACTGAGCGTTGCATTGCAGCAATAGTAAGCTGCCGAACATTCTTCTTGTTCTGATGTCGTACACAAACAGGCTATCAGAAACCGTCATGCATGGAGAGTGCGTATCAGGTCAACTGGCCCGACGATGTTGACCTGCAGGAGACGACACAGCTTCTGACTCAGGCCTTGTCTACTTCCTTGTTCGATAGCCAGTGCTTTCCAGCTTTTCCAGTACCGGCAGATCACTACCACCTGAGTGCCGAGAGGATACCCATCACTAGGATGAGATGCCCAAAGGCGTAACAGACAGGGCTGGGCCTGACTCCGATGCGCATCTTCACATGTATGAAACGCATCCGCGCTGCGCCTACGGCAGTCGTTGGGACTTCTATTGACGTGTCGATACCGGCCCTGGGGCACCGAGGGCCGATCTGCCGCTGTTGTGTTGTGATTCTTCTCGGACAGGTGCGGTCCGTGGGGTGCGCAGTTTCGTGATATGCAAGCCATGGCCCCAGTTCCGCAGCGTCGGGTCATCGATCTGCAGCCACACGGAGGATTATCAACATGACTCTAACCAATGTCCTTGGACTATCCTTACAACTACCCTTGCACCCAAAACAGGAACTCGCCGGGGAATCCAACGCTTCGGTTTAGCTGCATGTCACACGTCGATAGCGTTGAAATATGAAGAACACCTACCTCTGTCTGGCTCGCTCTGTCACTCAATCCGGCACAGAAACCCTTCTACCGCAAGGAAGTGGATATGGAATATCCAAGCCTGGTACAGACATTAGCACCGAATCCCAGGCCCAAGGTTCGCATACTCAAAGGCAGATAGCATTTGGAATGGCTGCTTTACTCCACGCAAATCCTCCTTTTGACAGCCTTCCCGTCACGAAAAACGGGTTAGCGTGCACGACTCGCAGGCCTTACTGTCCACAGACCTTGGAGTGCCTTTCCTATACTTACCTTGGCAGGCATTACAATTGGCCCGAGATTGATCTATTATCATGCAAGAAGAAGCAATGTCTTACGCTGGCTGTCGGCGATTTTCTCCTGTCTGAGGCTACGAGAGCTTATCCTCGCTCACGTTTCGGGGATAATGCGTCCTTTGCTTTTGATACTGTGGACACCAATGATTGTTTGTAACTCAAGATCGCATCTGTCAGTGTGCGTAAGCACTGGCTGTATCGTCTGTGTACCACCGTGCATTCGCGATGCAGAAGGTTCGGCTTTCTCACCATCCGTGTGTGCATCGAAACAAGCCACCGACTCAATCCATCCATCTTCTTTATATGCTCTCCTGATCCTTACTTCTCACATTGCGTGATACTGGATGAGCTGCTGCTGCTTTACGCCCTACCTTGCCCTATGACTTTCAGCCCAACCGTCAAGACGGAATACCAGTCGTCGATACTTTCGGCACCCTTGTATCTTGTCACTCAGCAACCCTACCAGCGTCGCAGAGCTGACTCCGGGATGGCGGATCCCTCATCGTCACCGCCGATGAGAGCTAAAGCTGAGCCCATGGACAGCTTGAGTCCAAGTACCAGTATCGAGTTGCATAAAAGGAGCAAGACTGGTTGTGTGTCTACTCATCGCTGTGAAGAGATCCGAGACGGTCCGCTGACTTTGTGCAGGCAAGACTTGCCGACGACGAAAGAAGAAGTGCGATGAGGCCAGGCCGGGATGTAAGTCTCCGATCTCTTACATGATATGACACTCCATGACTTCAGTCTTGCGCTGGTTCATGTTGTGTTGAAAGATCGCTTGATGCGTCCAGTTGCTCGAGCCAGAGGCCGTAAGATGTAACGTCTGCTGACAGGGTACCAGGCCAGAATTGTGCAAAGAACAACATCCTCTGTGGAGGGTATGAGATGAGAAAACCTTGGAAGAAAGGAGCTCGCAGCAACAACTCTGGTATGACATGTCGTCAGTCGCGGTAGACCGGATGAAGAAGCTGACAAGTCGAATCCAGCCCTAATTATTCCGGAACTACCACACATTATCAGCGCAGTAGACGACCCTCTAGACTCGCAGCTCCTATCTTACCTCATCACCCATGCCGGTCCAGCCTTAAATATATACTCCGAGACCCACAATCCATTCGACGGCTTCGTGATCGACGCCGCCCTGGCGAACACTGGCCTTATGCACTCGCTACTCTGCCTGTCCGCATCTTGTTTGCTCATTCAACAGCCAGCGCTGGCGCAAGAGATTGTCGTCCGTCACAGCCACCACTTCGATCAAGCTGTCGTCACGCTCAGAAAGGCCGTTGAAGCCTTTAGCTCAGACACATCCACACAGCATGCAGATTGCATAGTGCTACAAACGACGCTGCTCGCGCAGGAAGCCATCGTCACAGGACAAGTGAATGGTAGCTATCGATGCCACCTGTTCGCTGCACGGCAACTCGTTGACGGCTGTGGGAACTTGAGCGTCGACGTGCAGAACTTTGCTCGTCAATTCCTGCTGTATCACAATCTCGCCAACATGATCTCCTGCCTGGACCCCGTCAACCAGACCCCGGCATCGGTCCAGCAGACCGAAACAGTGGATCTCTTGAACCCCATCCCGGAGGGCGGCGTAGACGGAATCTTGCATGGTCTTCTCGAACCAATCGCACACATACGCCAGGTCAGAGCTGGAGTTCGTTTCCATCGCCAGACGGAAAACTCAAGATGGTTCAAGGACGAGCGCCTGCTGAGCTTGGCATTGGGAGTTGAAACACAGTTACGCACCTGGCAATCCCAATTGCCACCCAACACACCCCAATACTGGTGCTCTCTGGCGTATCGGCAAGGCGCCTACGTTTATCTCTATCGCACCATACGGCCCTCTGCACCAAGTCAAGGCTTGGCTCAAGTGGTGGGAGAAGGCTTATCCTACATTTCGCTCGCGTTGCGGGAAGTCACCAAAGCGAATGGAGAAACAGGAAGTTGGGTTTGTGGTGTTTTGCTGCCGCCGCTGTTTTTGCTGGGCTGCGCTGCCTGGGATTCAATGCAGCGACAAGCAGTGGTGAACAATTTGGAAGACTTGCATGCGTGTAGACAAGGGATTGGGATTGTGCATGCGAGAGCAATACTCGAGGAAGTGTGGGTGAGGATGGATGCAGCTGAACGGGGCGCTGGTGATGATGCTTGGGATTGGGAGAAGACGATGAAGGATATGGGTATGGATGTCTTGCTATCATGAATAGAATTTACGGATCTCCTACTCTCGTTTCCGCTTAGTGGTCTTTTTGCTTGCTACCATTTTGGCCCAAGGCTCGAGGGTTTGTGGCAATCCTGTCAATTGTTGATATGCTGTCCTGGTGTCTGTGGTAAGGTTTCGAG
>Ga0058702_10001020_pt1 | contig 10942 bp, 7 predicted proteins | sample AgamicOrSfe_FD_83781 | JGI IMG/M metagenome (GOLD analysis project Ga0058702, IMG submission 83781) | Agave microbial communities from Guanajuato, Mexico - Or.Sf.e | ecosystem: Host-associated > Plants > Phyllosphere > Phylloplane/Leaf | place: Guanajuato, Mexico | collected 2012-05-30
GACCTCAGCTTCGTTGAGTCTTAAGTCATTACTCCTGTGTGATACTATATCGAAATCGGCTTCACGATTGCTACGTGGAGCTGTTCCATACAACGCATTGCGGTAAACTGTGCCGAACACAAAGGACTTCTCTGCCACATGGCTCTGCTTCGCAAGAAGACGTGCCATAGGGAGAGTAAGATCGTGTGGAAGCTGTACCAATGTGCCAGAAGCATCGAGGAGTCGTACAACAGTGGTATCACTGTAGTACTCCGAGCGAGGGAGTAGCCCGTGCCGTTGTACTTCTACAGCTCCGTGACGCTGAAAACATGCTGCAAGACGGTCTTTGACCAGTGATTGCAAGAGCAGAAAGTTTGCAGAAGGTTGTGGAGTTGTGCCAGCTTTGTGATCATACAGCTGTGACTTTACGTCACTGTTCACACTCTTCGAGAATAAGGCGGACATGATCTTCTGGTGGTATGGAGATTTGTCATCGGCAAGGCCTTCAAGCGCAATCCGGATGGTTTCGTCCTCAACTTGTACTGGAATCTTGCCACTTTGCAGCAACTGAGTACTGCTCGGACGCTCGCCTGAGCGATGCGTGATCAGTGAGCTTACAATCTCCCCTTGAAGGACTTTTTCAGGCGTCTGGAAGACCTCTGGCAGCTGGTGCTCCTTCTCTCGTATAGCACTAAGAACTTGTCCACGCTCCATGGCAGTTTCGAGTAAATAGCACATCTCGAATAGAATGATACCGAGACTGTACATGTCAATCTTGTCAGTATAGCTAGTGCTGCCCTTACCACGCAGCTCCGGCGCGACATAAAGTGCTGTACCGACATCGCGAGTCATGTCGTCGTCTGGTGATGGTTGTTCTTGTTGAATATCAATGAATTTCTGCCCACTGGTTGCCAGGCCGAAGTCACCAATTCTGGGACTGTTCGCAGCATCAATGAATATGTTCTCAGGTTTCAGATCACGGTGGATGATGCCATGAGAATGAATGTGGACAAGCCCCTCGAGAACCTGTCTGAACAATCGCCAGACGTCATCGGCGTGGCGACCAATATTCTTCCTGATCATATCACGAAGTGTTAATCTTTCACAATACTCCATTTGGATGTACAGGGTGGAGCGCAGGGCAGGTCGAGAGAAAGACTTTGCACGCTGTTTTCTTGTTCTAAAGCTGACTGAAGCACCCACCCGGTCTGTCGTGGTTGGCCCGCTTGAGTCCTCATTAGACGAATCGATTGCTGCTTCTTCTTCGTCGTCGTCGTCATCTTCAGCAAAGTCAATCCTTGGGTAGCCGCTCGAGCTGATGAAGTCGAGCCCACCAGTGCTCTGCGTCATGGGGTCGGCAAAGTCAGACTCTTCACTATCACTCGATCCAGTCTCGAAAAGTATACCATCGCCAGTTGCACTACCAGTATACTCGGAGTCATCGACAACTGGATCCTCGTCCTCCTCAGGCCAGCAAGTGAAGTATCTGACAACGTAAGGATGATTGAGAGTAGCCAGTAGGTAGACCTCAGACAAGACCTGATTGAGCTCAGACGGCAACTTTTGTGTGATCTTTTTAACCGCATAGATTCTGCCATCTAGCTTGTTCCTTGCTTTGACGACCTCACCATATCCTCCCCTGCCAAGGCGTCCGACCTCTTCCCACTCATTTGCATACCTTGACGATGTGTTTAGCGCAGTACTAGACTCGGATCTGAGGAATCGGCGCGGGGTATGTGTCATTGCTTGGCCTGAAGACACTGTTCGTGTCTTGGTGGCAGCGTTGGTGTTAAGAAGAGCTGAACAATCGGTTCGAAGAAACTCATACGGAACGATTTCAAACGCTCCTGGTCTCTTCTTTGCGTCTTTGGAGAACATATCAATCAGCAGATCTTCCAGTGGTCCAGACAATGCTACTTCATCAAGAAGCTTTGATGGAGACGGTCTCGCTTTGGTGATGTCTGAGCCTAGAAGCATCTCAACTAAGACGACGCCTAATTCCCATATGTCAGTCCTACGAGTCTTTTCCACCTGGTGCTCGAGTAATTCTGGTGGGGCCCAGCTTGCATCAACTGGGCGAGTACGTCTTTGGGAGAGCTTTCGCTCTTGGCCCGCGTCGGCAATGAAGCTTACAAACCCAGCATCTGCCAGTTTGACACTTGCAATTCCGGATTGACCACTTGTGAATAGTACATTTCCACTATGAATGCGGCCGTGTACAATTCCGTGTTTGTGTAGAAACTCCACCGCTTGCAGCAATTCAATAAAATAGGTCCGCGCACGCTGAGTGGGTATCTCGCCAACCATATCAAGCATCTCAGTGAGTGAACCTCGCGTGGCGAAGTCGGTTAGGATATCACAGTGCCAATTCTTGTCTTCGAGTGTGAGCTTGAAAGCCAAAACATTGGTAATATTAGTGTGATGAACATGTCTGAGCCTCTCCAAGAGTCTCTCCAGACCTAATACTGACTCTTTAGGGCAAGATGGAGGCAATATATACCTCTTCAAGACGAAGCAAGTCGATCGAGGCTGAGACGTGGTCGGTGTAGAAGTGAAGACTGAATGGGCATCATCTTGAGCTAGCAATCGGAATAGATAGACCGATCTGAAATGACTTTGATTACGAAGCTCGTCTTTGAAGGAAACAGCCTGATCGAAAGCTACCTGTTCAAAAGGACCAATACCTACCTCGTCCTCAATACGATCCTGCGTCTTCGACTGAAGCTCTTGCCGAGCCTCTTCTCTTTTGCGAACCTCTTCATCCAGCTTGCGCTGTGATTCGGTTTCTGCTTGTAGTCTGGCAGCATCTTCACGCTGTACGCGTTTCAAGTCTTCCTCTTCCGCTGCTCGTCTAGCTGCAGTTTCACGAACTGCACGCTCCTCCTCGAGACTTGGTAGTTGCTCGTCACGAGCGCGTGCAGAGACCTCGTCATCCAGGATTTCTTGAAGTTCAGATGCAATCTGGAAGATCATGACCTCGCCAGCAGGCAAGAGCTCCTTTGGCCTGGATTTGACAATCGCCTGCACACGGGCAAGCGAGTTCGGCCGCAGGTTCTCGAAGCCTGTAAGACGTAGCAGTGGCACGCTTTTAGGATATGTGGACGACAATGTGACATTGAGCACAATGGAAACATTGTTGTCAAGGTTGGAAGTCAGTCTAATCTTGAAGGAACGTTCAGTGGCCCTTGACCAAGCTGTCTTAGTTTCTACATCTTCGTAGTCGTCTCCGTATATTGCACGAAGAACCTCGATTTCATCTAGCTGAACTTCCTCGTTGCCTCCCGGCTTCGCAGCAGACCCTGCCGCAGTTTTGCTTCCTGCATTTATGGACGATTGTGGTGGCTTTTTGTCGACTGGACTGCTTGCTTGTGGCATTTTGCACAATCAGACATGGGCATTATCCCTCTGCGTCAGTGCGCACAAAGAGGGTGAAAGCAGCAGCCAAAGCTACTGCTTCAACCAGCTTTACCATTGATCTTTGACATTTTGGTCTATGAAGTTATCTGAGATGAGATGCAACTCGAGCTTGACAAGCTGTAGGAGATGATGTCTCACATGTCGTGGCAACCAGACTTCAACTCATCTCCGCATTTGTAAACAAACGACGTGACTTGCTCACAGCAATTACTTCCATTCGTTTAAGCTCACCTTGGCCTTGTGTCGCACTTCCTCGCGTCGACGACATTGCTATCCTCGCTTCTTTCGCTTCTGCTTACAGTACGCAAACATGGTGCTGGAGTGGTTCTCGACACGTCCAGCTCTGGCAGATGGCACGCATCAAGATGATCAATATGCGGAATTTGGGGACGATGCGCCTGCAACACCCGCACCTGTCTTCGCTGCCCGTGCATTCAAGAACCTGATATGGGGCACGCCAGCCCCCGAAGAGATAATCAAGCAGCGAAGAGGAACTCAACGACGAGCCTCTGAACCTCACGTCAATCAAGTCCAGACAACCCCGCGACGCGCAATGAGTGGAAACTCACAGAAAGACTACCTACTCGAACCATCACCTGCAAGACGAGCCGGAATATTGGTCACTCCAGGCACAGCTGGCGGACGCAAAAAGAACGTCTCTTTCCAAGCATCTTCCAAGCATATGGCAACACCGCGCGATTATCCTGGACGCTTTCCGAGTCCATTCACTGTGAAGAAAGACTTGGCAGTAGAGATCCAGGAATCCGACGCGAACCTCCTCAAAGCGAAATCTGCTACTGCATCAAAAACCACAACGAATCGCACAGCTCGAGCACCACCCACAGCAACAACAGCAACAATCCCATCCTTTGACGACATCACCCTCGATATGAACGCTCCACGCTCCACCTCCGGCACATTCTGGAAGAAAGAGCACGATCTCGGGCAACAAGAGCACAATGCGTATGCCTCCAAGTCCACATCGCAATTGAGTCGCATAGCCAAGAAAGAACAACTCGCCAAGCGGTACGCGCGGGACAAGGAGAACGAGGCAGCACAGCTGGCCGACGCGCTGCGCCACGAGCAGATGCGCGTCGCAGAGCTCGAAAAGCAGGTCGCAGAGTACGTGGCGCAGTTGGCAAGGGCGGTGAAAAAGTACGGCGAGCATGAAGACGACGTGGAAGAGCACAGGCAGCGACCGCTCACGAAGAACGACAAACTCGAGTCAAGGAAAATGGGGAGTCCTCGCCGCCCACATCTTCAGCCAATTGAGCAGACCAAGCCCGAAGCAGAGTCACGGACAAGCCAATCACATCGCACCAGCACGCAGACCGCACCACGCGCACAACCGGATAGTAGCGACATCTGGGCGGCTCCCGAGCCAAGTATAGCACGACCTAGCAGAACCCGTTCGCGTACAGACCTAGCGACTACCAACACTACCACCACAGCCGCCACCACGACCGCAGCCACGACACGCTCTCCACTGCAAAGCCGCACGCCCAATCCGCTCATGAGCTCGCCGTTCCCCGAGTCCGCCAAAGCGCCGACGTCGTCGCGATCGTATCGTAGGCACGTTGAGCCGCTGCAGGAAACCAATTTACCTGTTGTGGAAGAGAGGCAGAGCAAGGTTGCAATGCAGGAAGCACACACGACGACGACTACAGCAACGACACTGTCTGAAGAGCGGAAATTGGCGGCGAAGAGGCGGCTGGAGGAGAAGAAGCGGGCGAGGAGTGCGGTGGCGTGAGTTTGAAGGTGGTGATTCCGCGACTTGCGGACTTATCGAGGGTTGGGTATAGGAGACGTGTGGTGCCCGATCCTCGGTGGTGATGTGTTCGGACGCGTGCGTCCAGGTGCTGGTTGGATATGGATGCGGTGATTGGCACTAGCATTCGCGATTACAGGGACGTAGATGTTTTGGGTTCAGGTTCGATGTTGTATAGTCCTGTGAGATAGTCGACAGGCTTGTTGCCACTAGAGTATGCAGTCGCTGAGACGTGCATTTGGAAATAAAGCATTTTAGATTATCCTCCTCCGCAACTTCTGGTCTGCCTGCGTGGTTCTTGAGTGACAAGACGTGGGTGAGATGCGAAACCCGACATTCAGGAGTGAGTCGAGGAAATAGCAGAAGCTGTATTGACTGAAAATGATATGATGTTTCACGATAAATATCACGTCAGCATAAGGTCGCAGAGCGAGCTTGATAGCGTGTTCATCGGTGTGCTTTGCTTGACTACATTGCTGTTTATTTGCCCTGCCCCTCCAGCCTCTGAACGCCACCGCACGCCGACCTCACGGCGCCACGGAATGTCCAAGTCATATTTCCACCTATCTTATTCAGCTCACACTTCCATCTCCCCTCTAGCTCTGCTTGCACTCAGCCGTATCCTGCTTCCCCTTCGGATTCTCGACATCCTCATCACTCTCCTCATCCTCATCCTTGTCATCACTAAGATCATCCTCGTCCTCATCATCCTCATCCTCAAAGTCGGCGTCGTCAAGATCATCGCCAAAGAGTCCCTCGTGCTGCAACGCCTCGCCGGTGAACCAGTCAATGGCACGCGGGATCAGCTTCTCCTTGATGTCCTCGCCGAGGGTGTAGTCGAGCTCTAATCGCTCCTCGATGTCGGAGGCGGCGTCGTCGTCTTCGTCGGTGGGGGGCTTGGGTGGGGAGAAGAAGTTGAAGAAGGAGTCGGTGGGGACGGTCTTCTTGACGATGCGGGTTTGCTTGGTGTCTAGGGAGTCGGTTAGTTGAGGTTGTGGAATGGGGGTGGCAGAGGTGACGTACTCTTGTTTCGCTGCTTCTTCTGCTCGACTGTGACAGTCAAGTCCTTGCCGGACTTCCAGTCGACCTTCTCGCCATCAGCATGGTCGTAGATGAAGTCTCCGCCGTATCCGTTCTCCTCCTGGTAGTAATATGTCTTTGTGAGCGTCTTGTTTGTGAAGAAGTCGTTGTCGGCAAACTCGAAGATGAGCTTGAAGCCGGGGCGGTCAAGGTATTCCATCCGAATGTCAATCAACTCTTTCATGGCGTCCTCGTCGCGCTCGGTGATGAGATCGGCCAGCGAAGGCTGGTTCTTCATTGCCGAGAGCCAGAATTCTGGGATACCCTTGACGGGCTCGGTCGGCTCGTCGGCATCCTTCTTGGTTGGTGCACCCTCCTCTTCGTCATCTTCGTCGTCCTCATCCTCCTCGTCGTCCTCCTCACCGGCGGCAATTTCTTCCTCGGTAGGCTCGGCCTTGCCAACAACGATTTGAGCACGCTTTTGGTAGAGAGGAGTGAATTTGGCAAAGTACTTCTTTTCGAGTTGGAGGACCTCTTCCTGAAACTGTGACTCGAGCTTTGCGTGCTCCTTCTGTACGCCCTTCAGGCCGGCGACACGTTTGCGGACATCTGCGGGGAGATTCTCGACGTATCCTGATGATTGTCCAACTAGACCGCTGAGCTTGCTCTGGATCATGTTGACGAGGGCGGGGTTCTTCAGTAGAGCAGCGGCAGACTCCTTGTCGAAGTTCTCTGCGGCGCGTGTCAGCACTTGCGAGAAGTGGTGGACGGTACATGATACGAGCTTACCTTCTGTCAGGCTGGTCAAGTTGGGCGCCTGCGCGCGCGAGTTGATGGGAGCATTGCTCGCTGGTGTGTTTTGCGGTGTTCTGGAGTTAAGGTTGGCCATAGTTACGTATGGTTCGGCTGTGAGGGAGGAAAGAGTGATGGAGTTGGATAGAGGTGCGACAAGTGTCGATGATGAGAAGTGCAAGGATGTGAATGAGGAAAAGTGAATCGATAAGGTGCAGTGTTGTCAGTGAGCGGGGCAGAAAACTCGAGTAGTCGGTGGAGGAACTCGGAACGACGAGGCGAGGGTCTTTGTGAAATCCAAGTAAAGTCTAAAGCAGAGGTAGAGTAGTACTTACTCAGTCACCAGATCCAGCTTCTTATTCCGCGGGATACCAGTAGGGCCAGACATTGTGTGTATAGGAGTAGAGTGTATGCCTCGATGTATCTTGAACTTGACGGCGATCTTCAAGGTGGACAAAGCTGTTTCACGACAAATAGATGACAGAGCAAAAGGCGGAATTATTTTCTCAATTGGAGAGCCAACCTAACGCTCTGACCCCTATTTCGATGTGCATTACGACGCTGGCACGCTGGGTCTTCTTTAATCTACGAAGCTTTTCTATATCAAGATTCGCTTCAATCTATTCGTGGCATACGCCGCTCCAAGTGCGCACATGGCGCCGATGAACAAGCATATACTGATGCCGCTCGGCCCACCTCTTGCTCCTTGACCAGTAGTACTGTTGAGCCCTTTGCCATTCTCTACCACCGAGAACACAACCATTGAGATAAATGTGCCGATGAACTGTGGTATCGTGGTGAATAGATTGAGGATGCCGAGATAGATGCCAGATACACTGTCACCACCCTGGCCTTCTGATGCTAGTGGTTTCTCGAGGTCGATCGGTGCGCTAGACTCTCGCCTTCGTGGAGTCCTCCGCGCGCTCGGGTTGCTCATTCGGATGATCTCCTCGCCCATATACTTATGAGGACACCAACTCGCCAGAGCCCAAGGTCTGTGTCATGATTAGATTGGTCAGATGTCACATCGAAAGTGTAAACATACAAGCCAGCGATAGCGACTAACACCTCTGCTTGCCGGAAGGAATGCACAAAGGGCGTCAAGAACATCGCGCCAGCAAAGATAAACTGCGATATGAACCATACGGTCAACAGTGATGGCTTCCGCTTCTTCGCCTCTTCAATGATCGGTGCAAGACCAAGTGGCGGCCGAGGAGTGTATCCTTCGTCTTCTGGTGACTCCACGATACGTGGTAAGACAACTGATGATGTGAATGTGACCAGTGAGAAGAAAATAAGCGCTCGACTGCCAACGCGGCCGACCTCTCCAACCATATCTGTGGTGTTATGTGCTGGTGCATCGAAGCGGAAATAGGTTTCACCAACCCTTGAGGGATGTTAGTCGGAAGCTGCACGGGACTTCGTCTGACATACCAAGTTGCGCTGTAGAAGAGGAATGGGAACCAGCCTAAGCATTGTTAGTACCACTAGATATGTCTTTACGAGGCAATGCCTACCAATCCAAGCCCAGAACTGCACCCAGCAGATGGCTTGTATTCGACGAGGCATGTTCGTGGTCGTCTTGACGATCGTTCGTAATACTGTAAAGTTGCCTCCTCTAGCACCAAGGTCACTACTTCCTGTATCAGTGATTTACTCTTCGAGTTACATTAGCTGCTACCCACTCATCTGAGACGCGCACGCGTTCGGACACAGCCCAACACGTCACACCAACAGCTAAGCCTAGTGCCAACGCTGCAATGATAGTCAATCTCTTGAACTGCGTTTCGCCGATCGAATTGCCAAAGACGACCTCGAGATCCAAGGCTCCTGCTCCATAGCAGATCAGATTGCCAACAGCCACCATCATGCTAGCTGCGGAAGTGTCAGCGACTGAGGAGCTATGATTATAGGTCGCAACGTACCCCAAGCTGAGCCCATCTGCTGCTTCTGGATGGGAAGAGTGTCGATGATGAGACTTCTACAAGACCACTGTACTGCAAGATCTTAGCAAGTAGGGCGAATCGGAAGTCTATGAAGACCAACCTGCATTTATTGCAAAATCCAGCGCATAGATACTCAGGACCGCAAGGAATATCGTCGCCGATTCAGTCTTTCAGGAGACTTGTTAGCTTGAGAAGAGCTTCAGCATGAAATACATACAGAGGCTGATTTGCCCATAACACCTTGCATGATCTCGCGCGACCAGCCTAGTGTTATAAGGCATGCGCCCACGACTATGGAGCCCCCAACCATGAACGGTCTCCTCCTACCCCATCGTGATCTCGATTTGTCTGCCAGTGCTCCTATGAGTGGTGCCATGATGATGCCGGACAATGGCCTGTTGCGAGCATACGATCAGTATTCCGTCTTGGATCCAGGTGACGATTCATGTCGCCAGTCATTCATCGACTGCGTCATGGAGGTCTGCGTACCCAGCGATCCAGACTAGTGATGTCTTGCTCTTCGTCAAGCCTAGTTCCAGTAGATATGGTGTACAATCTTTTAGCTCATCAGTCTCGCGCCGTCACACAATAGTGGTAAATCTTTACAAGTCATCTCGATACCCCAGGTAAATCTGCATTCGTCCAATGTCAGCTGGTATATTTCCCCAATACAAAAGTGTACTGACTGCAGTCCAACAAGACAGAACGTAAGCAGCGACATTCTGATGTGCTCTGTCGAGCCCTTGACGCTGGCAGTCCCCGTCCATTGTGTACTTGATGCCATTGTCGGTCTTAGTCCTTGCTCTTACTTGTCACCAAGCAGCGCATAGGCTCGTCGGAATTTCTCCTATCGTCTTGCTTCAGGCAGTCGCATAACGTGACCGAGCAGTACGTTGTCGCAGGTCGAGGATCAGCATGAGGCTGTTTACTGAGCCAAGATGGGCGACGCAAGGGCCGGGGAGGCACGCGACTGAACCCCTGAGCGGGTCGAACTCCGGTCCGCATTCGGGTATGCTCCTTGGAGTGTTCGTCCACATCGCTCGCATACCTTGCAAAGGTATGCCACGAGTGCAAAGCCATATAATAGGCTCAGATCTATCTTAATCTAGCTCTGTTACGTGAAAATTCAAAACTACAGTGAAATCATCGTCCTTGTGCTATTCAACAATGAGTGAAGCTCCATCAAAACGCAAGAGAGTGACGTATGAGGATACAGAGGTCGATCCTGCGTTTGAGACACCAACCAAGAAGCGCAGCACACGAGCTGTACGGCGCAAGTCAACCGGTGCGAATGAGCAGAATGATTCTCCTGTGGTGAATGCAGATCGATCGGCGAGGCGGAAGAGTGCTCGTCGACTCATCGAGCGTAGTGCGCAGTCCTTGATCAATGACAGCGAGAACGAAGATGACGAAGATGATCTTGCGGAACGCATTCTCGAAGAGGACGATGACCACGAATCAGACATGACCCAGACGGATGTGGAGAACACAGCATTAGAGACGCCGTCCAAAAGAGGCCGGCCGCGAAAAAAGAAAGTGAAGGAACGGACGCCCAGTCCACCTAGAGATCTACCACCGCATGAACAGTACTTCTACGATAACCGACCTGGAGGCAAAAAGACCTCGAATAGCACTCTAGCCTCCATCTCTCTGCTTTCACATGATGTGTTCTTCGACCATATCAAGGCCTATCAGGATCATCATCAACCTGAACTGGACTTCTTGTACTCGTTACACTCTAGATCCTTTGGCCAGTGGTGCTTCGAGCTGGATCAGGGGTTCAACCTATGTCTCTATGGATGGGGCTCGAAGCATAGTCTTCTCCTAGACTTTGCAGAACATCTAAATGCAGAAGCTGAAGACGAGACGATCATTGTCATAGATGGGTATAACCCTTCAATTACTCTAAGAGATATACTAAACACGGTCGCCTCTGTCGTTCCAGAACTAAGTACACCTTCAAGGAAACTCGGTGCACAACCAGCAGAAATGCTACAAACTATACTCAAAGCGTTGGAGC
>Ga0058702_10001022_pt1 | contig 10931 bp, 10 predicted proteins | sample AgamicOrSfe_FD_83781 | JGI IMG/M metagenome (GOLD analysis project Ga0058702, IMG submission 83781) | Agave microbial communities from Guanajuato, Mexico - Or.Sf.e | ecosystem: Host-associated > Plants > Phyllosphere > Phylloplane/Leaf | place: Guanajuato, Mexico | collected 2012-05-30
ACTTAAATTGATTTATTATAAGATTAATTTTTTTTTTTATTTTTGTTTTTTTTTTAATTAAAATATTCTTTATTAAATAAAATTTTAATGAATTTATTTAGATTATTTGATTTATATAGAGGAAATGACTTTTTTATATTCAACATTGTTATAATAATCCTAATTTTTTTTTTCCTTGTAGATTTTGGTATTTTAATTCACGAAACTTATTTCTAATAAAAAAAATTCTTTTTTTTTTAGATAAAGAATTTTTTTTATTAGTAGGAAAAAAATTATTTGGGGGTAATTTAATCTATGTATCTTTTTTTTTGTGTATTCTCCAATTTAATTTATTTGGTTTACTTCCTTATACATTTACTATAACTAGACAATTAAATATAAATTTATATTTTTCTTTAACTTTTTTCTTTGTTTTTTTTTTATTAGGATGGTTTAAAAAATATGAAATTATATTAGCTCATATAACTCCATTAGGTAGTCCTAATATTTTAGCCCCCTTTTTAGTTTTTATTGAATTAATTAGGACGTTAATTCGTCCATTAACTTTATCAGTTCGATTAACAGCTAACATTATTTCTGGACATATTTTAATAGAAATTTTTTTAAGACCATTAGAAAATATAGTAATAAGGTTAAAATTCATATTTTACATTTTTATATTACCTATTTTTTTTTTAGAAGTAGTAGTTTGTTTTGTTCAAGCCTTTGTAATCTCTTCATTAAGAAGATTATATTTAAGAGAACCTTTAAAACATTAAACTAAAATAAATATAATATTAAATATTTAAAATTTTTTATGTAAATGTAAAGGACTATAATTTATTTAAAATATTTATTTAGCAAATAAAAAATGCTTTAAGCTTGTCTTATCTATTTTGGCAGAAAAATGCAATGAATTTAGAATTCATTTATATATTTAAATTAAATATAAATAGAAAATTTATTTAGCTTAAATTAAAGCGTTATATTGAAGATATAAAAATAATTATTAATTAATTAATAGATATGATATAAGTACAACTTTTTACTTAATAAAAGAAATTATTTGTTTAAGTAATGCTTTTAATAAATTTTATTATTTTTTTCAAAATTTTTAATGTCTTAACTTAAAAATCAATTATTTTAAATTTACCTTTTGTATCAGGGTTAACCAAATTTTATAAATATATTTATATTCTCGAAAAATTTAAAAATAAAAATCTATTTAATTTTTTGTTATAAAAAAATTTATAATTCTTTTTTAGAAATTAAATGTTTACGTTATTTTTTATCTAGTTAATTTTAAATTTAATTAAATTAATTTTAATTTTTATAACCATTAATATTATTAATGTTATAATTTTAAAAAAATATTATTTTATTTAAGTAAAGTAATCAAAACAATATTTTAATAATTTAAAATTTAAAATAAAATTTATTTTTTTTTTTATGAAAAAAATTTATTTTTAAATAAATAAAAAAAAAAAATAATGGATTAAATTAGTAATTTTTATAATTATATTTAAGGAACTAGGCAAATGATTAAATCAAATGTTTAACAAAAACATTTCTTTTTAAGTTTATAAAAAGTATAACCTACCCGGTGAAAATTAATTTAAACGGTTATGTAATAGTACTAAGGTAGCGTAATAATTTGTCATTTAATTAATGGATATAATGAAGGTTTAATGAATTTAAAACTGTCTTTATATAAAAAATAAAATTGATAATTTAGTAAAAAAGCTAAAATAAAATTTTTAGACGATAAGACCCTATAGAACTTATTTAATAATTAAATTTACTGGGGAAGTAAAAATAAAAAAAAAACTATTTTTTAAAAAAAAACTATTAGTTTAATGTTTTTAAATCCAATAAAATTTTTTATTGATTAAAAAGCTACCTTAGGGATAACAGCACAAAATTATAAAAAGTTCTTATTTTAATAATTTATTTGTGACCTCGATGTTGAATTAAGATTAATTTATTGAGAAGAAACTTCATGAATTGAGTCTGTTCGACTCTTAAAATCTTACATGATTTGAGTTCAAACCGACGAAAGTTAGGTTGGTTTCTATCTAAAATTTATTTATTTTTTTTAGTACGAAAGGACCAAAAAAGTTAAATTATTTTTAAATTAGAATTATTTAAATATTTCTAATTAAATTATAAAGTCTAAAGACTAGCTTTGTTTTTGCAAAACAATATTTTTATATTAAAATACTATAATTGTTTTTTATAAAAAACAATTATTTTTTATATTTGTGCAATTTATTTATAATTATAAGAGTAATTTTAGGTTTAAATAGAATAAGATGAATAATAATATGAATTAGTATAGAAATTACATTGATGTTTTTTATTCCTTGTATAATTTTAAATAAAAGAATATTAGAAAGTTATTCTTCTTTAAAATATTTTATCTTTCAATGTTTAGGCTCAATTTTTTTTATTTTAGGATGTATAGATTTTTTTTTTTTAAATACTTTTGGTTTATTTTTAAAATTAGGATTATTCCCAAACCATTTTTGAATATTTATAGTTTCTAAAACATTAAATTGGAAAAATTTTTTTTTTATTATAACAATTCAAAAAATTTTACCTTTAACATTTTTAATTTTGTCATTAAGATATATTTTAAAAGTTTTTTTTTTATTAATTTTTTTAAATTCTATTGTAGGAAATTTAGGAAGATTAAATCAAATAGACTTACGTTTTTTATTAGTATTTTCTTCTATAAATCATATAACTTGAATAATTTTATCTAGAATATTTAACATTTTTTACTTTTATTTTTATTTTTTTTCTTATGTTGTTTTAAATATATACTTATATTTAATTTTTAACTTTAATAACAGTTATTACTTTTATCAACTTTTTCTGAAAAAAAATTATAATTTAAAAATATTTATATTTTTTTTCTTTTTTCTTTTTTTTTCTTTTTTAGGATTTCCCCCTTTATTAGGGTTTTTCATAAAAGTTGTTTCTTTATTTTCTTTTTTAATAATTTTTTTTTTCATTTTTTCATTTTTTTTGTTAGTTCAGAATTTAATTATTTCTTATTCGTATATACGAGTTATAATTTTTTTTTATATAAATTTACCTCGCTCTGTAAAATTAAACAAGATTTTTAAATTAAAAAGCTATTTTATATTTTTTTTTATAATTTTTTTTTTTATTAGATAATATATTTAGTATAATTATTAATACCTTTATTTTCCAAATAAAAAATTTCATAAGAAAATATATAAAGAAAATTTAATTAAAATTATATAATATTGAAATGTCATTTCAAAATTGTTAAAGTTGACAATTTTCGGTTAAAATTTAGTATTGGTTTTTTTATAAATTTATAATAAATAATGCATATAAAGTTTTTCTAGAAAAAAAAATTTAGTATTAAATATTTTTTAATTAAAAGAAATTTTAAAAAATTTGAAATTTTCAAAATACTTGTGCCAGAAGTTTCGGTTAAACAGTTGATATTTTTATAAGTTCAGATTTTATTAAGTTTTAAAAATAGAAAAATTTTATTTTAATTAAAATAAAATTTTAATTAAAAATTTTTTATTTCTTAAATAAAATAAAAAAGGGGTTGTTATAAACTAGGATTAGATACCCTATTATATCCTTTTAATAAAATTACTAGATTATTAAAATTTAATTATTTAAATTTAAAATAAATGGCGGCACAATAATTGAATTAGGGAATTTTGTTTATTAATTGAAAGTACACAATAAACCTTACTTTATGTTTAACTTATTTATTTCCGTTTTTAGAACTAATATAATATTTAGTTTACCAAAATTAATTATTTCAAATTCAGGTCAATATGTAGTAAATAATAAAGTTTAAATGAAATACATTTAATTAATAAAAATTAATTAATTAATTCAAATTAATTATGAAAAAGAACTTAAAAGTAAATAAATAAAGAAAAATTTATTGAATAAAAAATTTTGTGTGTACAAATCGCCCGTCACTCTTATAGATTAGATAAGTCGTAACATAGTAAATGTATTGGAAAATGTATTTAGAGTTTACATTTATAAACAATAAATGTTATTTTTAATTTACAAAATTAAAGTTTTTATTAAACTATATAAATGACAGTGTTTATATTGATAATTTTAATTTTATTAATACTCTCCTTTATAAAAAATTATTTACATTTTATAAATATATTAATTATTTTCGAATGTTTTATTTTAATAATTTTTTTTATACTAAATTTTTATCAAGAATTATCCTATTTAATTTTTTTTTGTGTATTTTCTGTCTGTGAAAGATCACTAGGTTTAACCTTAATAATTATTATAATTCGATGTAATAGAAACGATTTTTGTTCATTAAAGTTTTTATCTTACTAATGTTAATATTAAATATATTTTTAATTCATCCGTTCATGAAATTTTGAAAAGTAAGACTAATTGCAATTAATATATCTTTTATTATGATAAAATTTAGGGTAAATAATTTTTATTCGAATTTAACAGATAAAATAGGATGTGATGTCATTAGATATTTTTTAATTTTATTAACTATTTTTATTTTTTCTCTATCTATTTTGTCAAGAAATTTCATTTTTAAAGTAAATTGATTTTATTATTTTTTAATTTTAACTTTAATAAAACTATTAATAGTTTTATTTATTACTATAAATTTATTTATATTTTATAGATTATTTGAATTAAGATTAATTCCTATAATGATAGTAATTTTAGGATGAGGTATAAAAGTTGAACGTTTACAAGCTACTGTTTATTTAATTTTTTACATAATATTTTCCTCTCTACCTTTATTATACTACTTAATTATATTTTCATATGTTAATTTTACCAATTTTATACTTTTTATTAATAAAAACAATTTATTAAAAGATTTTTTCTTTGTTTTTTTTTTTTATTAGCATTTTTAGTAAAGATACCTATTTTTTTATTTCATTTATGGTTACCTAAAGCACATGTTGAAGCACCAGTAAGAGGCTCAATAATTCTAGCAGGAATTTTATTAAAGTTAGGAGGTTATGGAATAATTCGAATTATAATAATTTTAATAGAATCAATGTATAAATATTCTTCCTTTTTCATTTCTTTTAGAATTTGAGGTGGTTTAATAATTAGATTCTCTTGTCTAAATCAATTAGATATAAAGATAATTGTTGCTTTTTCTTCTATTTCCCATATAAGATTATTAATTGGAAGTTTATTTAGAATAAATAAATTAGGATTATGTGGGGCAATTATAATTATAATTGCCCATGGTCTTACTTCATCAGGACTTTTTCTTTTAGTAAATATCTTTTATAATCGAACGCATTCTCGAAGTCTTATTTTTAATAAAGGTTTAATTAATATTTCTCCAAACTTATCTATAATTTCTTTTTTAATAATTTCTTCAGGAATAGCCTCTCCTCCAACTTTAAATTTGTTGAGGGAATTCTTAATTTCTTTTTCTTTACTATATTATTATTATGGATTTATAATTATTTTATTCTTTATATTAATCATAAGAGTTTCTTATTCTATATATTGATATTCTTTTAATTTACACGGTAAATTGTTTACAGGAATAATCTTTTTTAAAAAAGTATTTATGTTAGAATTTTTTTTAATTCTTATACATTGGATTGTTTGTAATTTATTAATTTTAAAAAGGGATATATTTTATATTTAACTTCTTAGAATAATTATCATATAAAAATGTATATATTTTGAAAATATATTAAAAATTTTAATTAAAATTTATTATTCTTAAATGGTAAACAGAAAATAATTTAATCAAAATATTAAATTTGGAGTTTAAAAATGAAATGCACTTTCTTTTCTGAAAATAAGTGCCTGAAAAAGGATTATCTTGATATGATAAATCATGCATTTAAATTTTGCCTTATTTAAAAATATACAAATAATTATAGTTTAAATAAAACATTTCTTTTACAAAGAAAAATTAAATAGTAAATTTTAGTTATTTCTATCTATAATAAGCTAATTATAAGCTTTTAAATTTTTAATTTAAAAATGATAAATAAATCTTATAGAAAATATTAAGTCATAAAAACTAAAAACCTTCAAAGTTTTAAAAAAGAATAAAATCTTATATTTTAAGTGAAATAAGCTAAGATTAAGCTAATGGATTCATAATCCGTCAATGATTAAATAAATCTTTTACTACTTACGTTTGATATGACAGATAAATGTAATGAATTTAAGATTCATAAATGAATTGTAAATAATTCTATCAAATTTAAGAAAACATATAAAATGTGTATAGTTTCGACCTATAAAAAGATTAATTATTATCTCTTAAATTTTAAAAATTAAATTATCCCAAAAAGATAAAACTAAAATATTAATTAAAAATCATGAAAAATATAAAATAGTTAGTGTTTGTCTTAACATAACATAAGGTTCCTCAATAGGCTTAGCCCCTAATGATGTTAAAAGAAAAAATATTGAAACAAATATTCAGAATAAATATTTATTCAAACTATAAAAAGAAGAACCTTTTATAATTCTTTTCTTTGAAAAGGGTAAAAATATTAAAATTAGAATTGATATAACTAACATAATTACTCCACCTAATTTATTAGGATTAGATCGTAAAATAGCATAAGCAAATAAAAAATATCATTCTGGTTGAATGTGAGCAGGAGTAACTATAGGATTAGCTCTTATGAAATTATCAGGATCTCCTAAAATATAAGGAAAAAAAATTAAAATAATAAATAAAAAAACCATAAAAAAAATATAACCTATTAAATCTTTCAAAATAAAAAAGGGATTAAATCGAATTTTTTTATAATTTCTATTAATTCCTAATTTATTTCTAGATCCTGTAACATGTAAAAATATTAAATGAAAAATTACTATAAATATAATAACAAAAGGAAGGATAAAATGAAAAACAAAAAATCGATTTAGAGTCGCATTTTCTACAGAAAACCCTCCTCATAATCATTTTACTAAATCTTGTCCTAAATAAGGAATTGCAGAAAGTAGATTGGTAATAACTGTTGCACCTCAGAAAGATATTTGACCCCAAGGTAAAACATAACCTAAAAAGGCAGTTGCCATAACCAAAAATAAAATAACAACTCCTGTTATTCAAGTTAATAAAAAATTATAAGATATATAATATAAACCTCGACCAATATGTATATATAAACATATAAAAAACATAGAAGCACCATTTGAATGTAAAATTCGTAAAAATCAACCTCAATTTACATCTCGTCTAATATAAATGATTCTATAAAAAGCGTTTAATACATTAGGAGTATATTGTATGGCCAAAAAAAGTCCAGAAATAATTTGAATTATTAAACAATGTCCTAATAAAGAGCCAAAATTTCACATAAAAGAGATATTTAATGGAGTTGGTAAATAAAAAAAAGAATTTTTAAAAATTTTTATTAAGGTTATTTTTCTTAATGAAAAAAAAGTCATTTATTTTATTAGTTTATAAAAAACTTTAATTTGTGGAATTAAAAAAAAACTTATTGTTTATAAAATAATTGAATAAGATAATAAACTTTTTTTTTTTATTAATAACTTTTTCTTTATTAAACTTTTTTTTTTTATTATATTTTTTAAAAATAAATTTTTTTATATTCCTTAAATGAGAAATCATATTATTAAATTCCAACTCTTTAGAATTTGTTATTTATTTCGATTGAATATCCTTTTCTTTTTTAAGGGTGGTATGTTTTATTTCTTCAATAGTTAGCCTTTATTCAATAGAATATATAAAATTTAAAAAAAACCAATTTATTTATTTGGTTTTTTTATTTGTTCTTTCTATAATAATTTTAATTGTTAGATCTAATATTATAAGAATTTTATTAGGTTGAGATGGGTTAGGTTTAGTATCTTATATTCTTATTATTTTTTTTCAAAGAGATAAATCTAAAAATTCTGGGATATTAACTATTACATTAAATCGAATTGGAGATGTTCTTATTATTTTTTCTTCATTTCTTTTATTTATAAAAGGAGGGTTAAATTTTTTTTATTATTTTAAAATCTCTTATTATTATACTTTGATCTTAATTATTTTAGCTGGAATAACTAAAAGGGCACAGATCCCTTTTAGGTCTTGATTACCGGCGGCTATAGCGGCCCCTACTCCAGTTTCTTCTTTAGTTCATTCATCTACTTTAGTAACAGCAGGAGTTTATTTAATAATTCGTTTTAGAAATTATTTTTTTTTATCTAGATTTACTATAAAATTTATTTTATTAATAAGAACATTAACTATGTTTATATCTAGTTTGGCTGCTAATTATGAAACAGATTTAAAAAAAATTATTGCTTTATCAACTTTAAGTCAATTAGGATTAATAATTACAACCTTGTCAATACATTACATTTTAATATCATTTTTTCACTTGTTAACTCATGCTTTATTTAAAGCTTTACTTTTTTTATGTGCAGGGATTATTTTACATAATTTTAAAAATAATCAAGATATTCAATATATAGGAAAAATGGTGTATTTTATACCTTTTACAGTAACTTGTTTTAATGTTGCTAATTTGTCTTTATGTGGGTTTTTATTTTTAAGAGGGTTTTATTCAAAAGATTTAATTTTAGATAATTTTTTTATAAGAAAAATTAATAGTTTAATTCTTATAATATTAGTAATTTCTACTGGACTAACAATTAGTTACACTCTACGACTAACCTTTTTTTTATCAATAAAAAATATAAATTCATTTTTATTTTTAAAAGTAGAAGAATCCAATACTTTTAGATTTGTTTTAGTTTTTATAACTTTTTTAACTGTTATTATAGGCTTTCTTTTTAATATAGTTATATTTATAATTTATTATGAACCTAGAAATATTTCTTTTTTAGTAAAAATAATTATTCCTTTAATTGCTTTAATATCTGTAAACTTAAGATATATTTTGTACAAAAAAAAATATTTTTTTTTTCTTCTATATGATTTTTGAGATTAACAACTTTAAGTTTTAAGAACCTTCCTATTTTTTTAAATTCAAAATCTTTTAATTCTACAAATTTTGGATTTTTTGAGCTTTTAGGAAGTCAAGGATTATATAAATATTTTACAACTTTAAGTAAACATATTTATATTTTAAATAATTTAAAGATCTTAATTTTTTTAAGAATTTTAATTTTTTTAAGAATTTATTTGTAATTTTTATTAAAAATATTTTTATAATGAAAATATAATGTTTTATATAAACTATACAAATAGAATAAAGATGAATAACAATTAAATTTTTGCTTTTTAAAGTTAGAAACTTTAGTATTTTATCATCTACTATACTTTTATAATTAACTGGAAATAAAAATTACATTTTTATTATTAACAATAATATACCTCTTTTTGGCTTCAGTTAATTCATTATAATCAATTTAAAGATCCTAAAAATCATTCATGTATTAATCCTCATAATAAAATAATTAAAAAAAAAAAAATTAGAATTATTCAATTTAACAAATTTATATAAAAAATATTTATAATAAAAGGAATAAAAAGAACAATTTCAATATCAAAAATTAAAAAAATAATCCTAATTAAAAAAAATCTTAAAGAAAAAGGATTACGAGGAGAATTTATTAAATTAAATCCACATTCAAATGGGGATCTTTTTTCTATATCACTATAATTCTTTATTATTATTATATATGATAAAACCATTAAAACAACAAAAATTAAAAAAATTAAAAAAACTAAAAAAATTATTAATATATTAACTTCCTAAAATGTAAACAAATAAATATAAAAATAGTCATACCACGTCTACAAAGTGTCAATATCAAGCTGCTGCTTCAAATCCGAAATGGTGACTTTCTGAAAAATGATCATTTAAGGATCGAAAAAAGTTAATAATTAAAAAAATAGTTCCAATAATAACATGAATACCGTGAAACCCTGTTATTAAAAAAAAAGTAGACCCAAAAACTGAATCTGAAATAGAAAAAGAAGATTCTATATATTCATAAGATTGAATTATAGTAAAATAAATTCCTAAAAAACAGGTTAAAAACAAACTTTTTTTTAATTCTTTTTTTTTAGAAGTCAATAATCTATAATGAGACCATGTTACAGTTAATCCAGAAAGTAATAAAATAATTGTATTTAACAAAGGAATTTCTATAGGATTAAAAAAAAAAATTCCCTTAGGAGGTCACATTAAGCCTAATTCAAAATCTGGAGATAACCTTATGTGAAAAAAACCTCAAAAAAATGAAATAAAAAATAATAATTCCCTTGTAATAAAAAGAATTATTCCTAATTGTAATCCATTAGAAACTTTTAATGTATGTGATCCTTGGAAAGTTCTTTCTCGAATAACATCTCGTCATCATTGAATAAAAACTAAAATTAAACAAAAAGCTCCTAATATATTTTGAAAATTGGAATATCCATTAAATCAGTCAATTATTCCAAAAATTATAGTAAAAATTCTTATAGACCTTAAAATAGGTCAAGGTCTTAAAGTTACTAAATGAAAGGGATGGTTAAAAAATATCATTTATAATAAATAAATTTTATTTTGGTTCAAAAAAAGAACCTTTATCTTTTATTATATAAATTAAATTAACTACACAAATTAACCTTAAAAAAAGATAAATTATTAAAAAAATAATTATATTTATATTAAAAAACAAAAATATTATGGGAATACAATTTTTAATTAAATTAAAATTTATTATTTCTATAATAAATCTTTCTTTGAAATTAAAAAAAAAAAAAAAAAAAAAAAAAAAATATAAAAAAAAAAATTTTTAAAAAAAAAAAATAAAAAAAAAAAAATAAAAAAAAAAAAAAAAAAAATTTTTTTAATAAAAAAAAAAAAAAATATTTATAAAAAAAAAAAATTAAAAATAAAAAAAAAAAAAAAAAAAAAAAAAAAAAAAAAAAAAAAAAAAAAAAAAAAAAAAAAAAAAAAAAAAAAAAAAAAAAAAAAAAAAAAAAAAAA
>Ga0058702_10001024_pt1 | contig 10919 bp, 7 predicted proteins | sample AgamicOrSfe_FD_83781 | JGI IMG/M metagenome (GOLD analysis project Ga0058702, IMG submission 83781) | Agave microbial communities from Guanajuato, Mexico - Or.Sf.e | ecosystem: Host-associated > Plants > Phyllosphere > Phylloplane/Leaf | place: Guanajuato, Mexico | collected 2012-05-30
ACCACTTCATCTTAAGTAGCTGAATTCAATGAATATACATAGGATGTGGAAAGTTAGCAAATAAGCTCCGTTACGGGAGAGTACTCTTTAGAAGACCCGTAGCTGGCCATAACTCGAACTGGGGACGGCCTGAGGATTCTTTACTGACTCATCTGATGTCTCCGGAGCGTCTTCCCTAAGCCTTTGGTGAAAAAGGGTCTGCCACCACCGAATCGGATGTCTCCTTATCCATAAGCCCAGAGATCAGAGAGAATAGTAATACATAAGCTTAGCCGTCAATGCCTAGGCAACAGAAAGAAAAGAGAATGAATAGGAAGACTAGAGGAGGAAGAGGGGTCAGTCAAAGTGAAAGGTAAAGGTCAGGATCCGTTGTTCGACGATGCCTATATCCCCTATGATGATGGCTTGGCCAATTGACCCTTGCCTTTGCTTGCCTTATTCTCGTGGCTCGCTCCGCACTTGCTCTTTCTAAGCGGAGGAGCTAATGTAGGGAGCACATTTGAGTATTGGTTTTATTCTATATCTTATTCTGCTTTCTTTATGGTCTCTTGTCTCGATAAGGGCTGGTGTAATTACTATTGCTGCTCTCGGGTCTACTCTCTGTTCCACTCCAGCCTTAAAGGCCTGGTTTCGTCTGGTAAGCGAGCTCTACTATATATGGATATGGGAATCCAGCCCTCTGCTGTTAGCGGTTTCGTTTGGTTGTCCTTTCCGTCCATTCAAGCAATCCTGCTTTTTCGAGCTGGGTATAGTTGAGACTTCCCTATTGTAAGGAAAATGGCGATAATCATCTTATTTATATATTTATAGAAGTAGTGTTCCTGATTGTCGCTACTGAACGAACTATATCCGAACAAACACCGGAAAGAAGCCGGTGTGAACAAGCATTAGAAAATAAGAAAAGATACGTATATTTGAGAACGGAAGACTCACTCCAAGCTCTTTTATTTTCTTTTCGCTCTTCTAAGTTATCGACCTATTCTAGGTGAACCTAAGACCAGTTCAGAGGTTCGTAGTTTCCATGGGTTAGCTACTTTCTATAGGCGCTTCTTTAGGGGTTTTAGTGCTATCACAGCTCCGATCTCTGATTAAAGGAGATTTTAAGTGGACCCCTGCAGCTGCTAAAGCTTTTGCTGAGATCAAGCAAAAGTTGACTGAGGCACCTGTACTGAAGCATCCTGATTTCAATAAGGTTTTTTAGGTTGCTTGTGATGCTTCTGGTATGGGCATAGGAGCAGTTTTGAGCTTTCGAGCCAGGAGAGACATCCCATAGCATTCTTTAGTGAGAAACTTTCTGAGGCTAATAAGAGGTACTCTATCGGGGCGTCGGTTTCTATCTGTCTTCTGTCTTTTACTGGCTGTCATGGATCGGTCACCCCGTCCTACATCTGTTCAAGGTCAATATGCGTTATTGTAGGCATAATGAGGCAGCATGAAATTCCACATTCAGACAGACAGCCAGAGGAAAGGAGCTGAGAAGCATATCAACCAAATCAAGACATCTGTACCATGGTAAAGGACACCTGCAGTATGAGACTGCATAGCTATCATAAGCGCAAGGCTCCTCCCCCTTCCCGATGCATTAGACATCGAGGCGCCACCATACGAAGAGCGAAGAGAGAGATCAAATGATGCATTTAGAAACAAGTTCCGCAGCACAGATCTCTCATCTGCATGACAAAAAATGCTTCCCAAGAGCGGACCCGTTCTAAGATGGAATAAATGCTCTGAGAGCTCTTTGGGGAATCGATCAAGCTTAGATTTTGGTACTTGAGAACCAAACTTCAAAGCAATGTCTTTCATCTATAGTTGCTCGCATGTCAATTGCATCAGAAGAGTTTTTGGCTCGCAAAAGAGTCATATTGGCAATAACTTCATCTTGAATGTATATGCTGAAACAGTAGGCAATCTGATCGTAATCACTATAGAAAGAGAAGCTTGGTAGACGTTTGAATATTGTATCACGAACTGGAAAAATACATAATCGCTTTTTATGTCTATTTTTGTTTCAATGAAAATTGAGAAGCTCTGTCTTTCTTCAACACTAAGCTAAGCATTTAAACAGAAAAAAAAGCATCTTTCTTCAAACTTGAACTTTCATTAGTAATGAAAATATCATCAGAACAGCGTATCTCCATCAAACCATGGGAACCTGCTGGATGCCCTTTGCAAGTTAACACCAAAGGCCTCTCCAAAGTCATCATGAAGAAAAAAGACACCCCCAGAAGCTTTTGCAAGAGGCTGCAGAAAAATAACTATGAAAGGGCATGTCCCAGCACATAGAATATCAACCACTTTATGCTGTCGGTGAGCCTCTTTACCTAAATGCTCCATCCATTTGGTGGCTGTTTTTTTTTCCAGATAAGGATAGTTTGGGTGACTCAAAGAATGGGGAACTGCCCTAGGATCATGTGTGTTGAGTCCAGCAGCACATACAAGTCTTCTGCTATGACCTCCATACCTTTGAACTACCCCTCGGGGCATTTCTGCAGATGGCCCTTGAATTATAGCAAGAGCAACCTATAGGCACCGGTCTCTTGAAGCCTCAGGCAAGTCTTTCAAGGCTTGGTGCGGCCTGATATGGTGTGAGCTGAAGCATGAAATTGGCGACAAGTATACACCTGTCCCATAAATCAATGCTTTAATAGTGTCCTGGCTTGGTTACTTGTCACCAGGAAGCACATCAGCAGATGCAGTTGATTCCTCTGATCTGAAAAGTCGTATACTTAGACTGTTCGTCCATATGAAATGATTCAAATTCTTTTTGTTGGCAGAAGTGAATCCACAAAGACAAATGCATGCAGAGAACTCTGCAAATGCTGGAGGTGTGGCTCACCTAAACGTTCAGAAATGACAAGAACAATAGGAACAGACACAGAAACTGGAACAAAAGCAGGTCTTCTTTTCCCTGTTTTGACATAAGAAACTGATGGATTTCGATTTTGAACAGAACATCAAGGCGCTAAGCTGGCAAAAGGGCTTTGAGACGGAGTCCTTCCCGCCCGAAATGAATGCGCCTAGGAACTAAAGAGGCTACGTTCCCGGCCTCCCCTCTTTCGTTCGTGTGCTTCCGGTTCATGGAAGATTGGTTCAGGCGAAGGCAAGGTCTCTTTTATCAAGTATTTGATCCCGAATACAACATAAATGATATACTACCTCAACCAAAGTGCTCCTCTTATGGTCTTCGTGACATAGCATATTGTCTGATCTTCAGCAGGGGGAGGATAAAATCCGCTACACCCACCGTCCTTGGCGTTATTTTGACTGAGCTCTTGCTATAGCTGACGGGCTAGGACTTTTTTCTAGCTCTTGCTCACGCATTTTTGCTCTACTTCATTCTTGTTCAAATAACTCCTCCCCCTGTCCCCTACTCGAATTCATTCCTCTCGGTAAGTGAAGCTCCTCCACCCGCCGCCTTCGGTCAACTCAAAGAAGAGGCCAGGAAGGACATTTTTTAAGGCTCACTGAGTCTCTCTAGGTTAAAGGGAAGCACTAGACTCACTCCACGGGAACTTCAGATTTTGCATTCCCCTCCCAACCTCTTTACCTCTCTAACCAAGTCTTTCGCTCTTTTTGTTTTGCTTATTATTCTCGCTTTCGCTCCTCTCCCGTTGGTCGAGTGGCTTTCGCTCCTCTCCTTATCAGAAGAGTGGCTTTCGCTCCTCTCCCTAACGTTGGTCGAGTGGCTTTCGCTCCTCAGTCTGCTTTAGGCGAGATTCCCTCTGATTCTTGTAATCAAACAAAAGCTCTTCTCATACTTATGTTAAAAAGGGGCTTCCTCCCGCATTAAAGGTACGAAAGCACTTCTCTGAGAGTGAGACTTTTGAAGGCAAAGAAAAAGAAGATAAAGACTTTTTAGGCTTAGCCCGTCAGCGTCATCATAGAGGGCAAGTCCTCTTAGAGTAGTAGTCAAAAAGGCATAGTCGACTTAGAGTGGTAAGCTTATTCTCTGCTTTCAATAGTTCGAGTAGTATGCCTTGAGCCTTAAACTCTTCCAACTAGTAATGTCTACCTACTCTTTTGAAGTGAAGCAGAAAGCAGATGGACACAAGTGCACTAAAACAGCTAAGACATTAGGCCCTTTCCATCTGCCCCTACTAAAGCACTCGAAGAAGAAGACAGTCCTTTACCGAAGAAGGCGCACCGGTTGATGCCAAGAAGTAGGCTGGCTTGTTGGTAGAGTTCCGCATAAGGCAGGGGAAGGAGAGGAAGAGAAGGAGCGCTGAAGTAAGTGAAAAGAGAGGGCCGGTAGAAGACTCATCCGTGGTGCCCAAGCCGTGAAGTCGGAATAAGCGCTTTAAGCATCAGACCCAAACGTCGGCTAAGCGAAGGAAGGCCTAGGTTCAAATCAAGCTGTGCCGGGATGCTGATGAAATAGCTGCTTCTCCGGATCCGGGCTTTCTGACTTATCTTATACTTATAGGCATGGGGCATAAATAATAAGTAGTAGGCTTTCACCGCTTTCAGCCAAGCAGTTGCTTTTTTTAGGATGCGAATGCCATGGTTCTTCTTACATTACAGAGTAGGCTGCTTTTCACTCAGCAGTGAGGGAATGGTCTGCTGTTGCGACGAATAAGGGCAAGGAAGAGGACAAGTGGAATGTCTATTGCTCCACTTTCTTAGTCTGGTAGCAAGCGCGGTACCCACTGAAACTTTTCTGTTGAAAACCGAGAGGGGAAGAACTTAACCTAGGACTCCAGCCCCTAGCCTACAAAGAAAGCAAATTCAAACTCTACCGCCCTCGACTGTAACGGATAAGAAGGAGATGGAACTAAACAGGCTTAGGCCCTTTTCTTTTCCTCGGGAATGCTACTACTAAGTCGAGCAACTTCCTTAGGCCGGTTATTTCCTTTTGCTTGATGCTTTTACACAGCAGCTGGAGCGGAATCTATTATAGGAGGCGTAGGGTAGGCTCTTTGGATAGATTGACTGGCTTGAGCCGATGAACCGGCTTCTACCACTGACGAGCTAATTCGGACTATGCCTAACGCAAGGGATAAAATCACCTGATCTTGGCTCAGCATCTTTTGAAAGGTAATCCAATATCTGGTAAGAAAGGCCGAGTCCGCTACTCGAAGCTGAGAAGCTTCAGCTCACTCGACCCGGGAGGCAGTTTCATTCCAATCTTAGTTTGAGCTAGGAGATGGGACAATACGCTTTTAGACCAGGAGTTTCAAACTGACCTTTTGGGATCGGAGTTGCAAACAGCTTGACCTTACTTAGGTAAGGTTGGGTAGGGAGGTCTTCCCACTTCCTCTTCCCAAAGGGTGCTAAGACGAACTGAGGAAAGGAGTTGAAGCTTGAGCGGTACTCCTTCTCTTTAAAACTCACTTCTTAGATGCTCACCAGTCTACCGGGATAGGGGAAAGAGAAGATCTCGACTAGGAGTCAGAGGGAATCTATAGCGGATCTTTTCTAAGCCAGGAAGATGCCTCTGCTGAAGTAGCAAGTATTGGGCTTACAAACTGAGATTTTACTTTAAAGTAAAAAGGGCTTTACCAGATCGAAAGAATCCTGTAGCAAACGGGATTGATTCCACTTCAAAGCTGTTAACCCTCTTTCTCTCTTGCCGATTCCGAACTCCAGGAGGAGAGTTGCTCAGCCGACTAAAGCGTCAGAGTTGGAGCTTGGCAATGCAGTTGATCTTCTGGCAGCTGAGAGAGATGCAGGCATTGAATGAAGCAGAATCCCCGTATTGGACAGAAAGAACCTTCTATAATGAAGAGTAGGATGTGAGGGAAAGCCCTCTAGTCGAGTAAGAGAACTGAAAGTTTCAAGCCAGTAAAGTCCGTTAGTGGGGGGTTAACCCGGAGATTCGTCAATCAATTCTCTTTCTTCAGGAAACGACTAAAAAGAGCGGGAGCTGGGCTTGCTTGTTAAGGAAGGCGGTAAGGGATGCTGGTATGGCATAAAGATGAAGCTTTCAAGTGGGGGAGTTCATCAATCGTTCAGAAACCACCGTTCGAAAGGGTATGTAAAATAGTTTAAGATGGGCCAGCGGAGTAAACGAATTGGTGAAGCTTTTTCGTTACCAAAAGATATTAGTGATCGGAGCAGATGATAGACCTGAGCGGACCGGAGAGCGAACCGGCAATGGTAGGGGATAATAGAGGATAACAAGCCAGAAAAGTGAAAAGGGCTTTTTCCGGTTACTCAATGGACAGGCTTGGGATTGATGCTGAGTGAAGGCTTTCTTGCCCTAAAGCTCGCTGGCTTTCCAAAACTGCCTTACAAATCAGCAACCTTCCTTGCCTGGTCAAGTTCTTATCAATTGGTGAAATTGGCATCATTCTCCTTCAATATCCCTATTTATTAGGGCTCATCAAGTTCTTCTGCTTATACTGAATGGAGAAGAGCTAGTTGGGAGTTAGCTTTGCACACAGACTTCTGGCTTCCCGTATATGGAATGATTGCCTTCTACTTACATAAGGAGTCACAGACGGAATTGAATCATACCCATCGTAGACGCGATAGGGACAGTCAACCAACTAAGCGAGTAAGCCTGAAGCAGAGGATCAATCGAGCGTATCCTGACTTAATCCAATATCTTCCATTCCTGTTTAACTGGCAGCAGCAGAAGTCAATAGACATCCATAAGTAAATATGCTATCTATCTCTTGCTATCGCTCTTTTGTCAACTGCACTCTCCTTTTCTTTACCTACTCATCCCATCATTTCTACCGGATAATTGGACTACATATCAGACCTTAAAAGCTTGAGCGGTACTCGCATTGGTGAAATTACGTATAGTAATACAATTCTCCTTTCAAGCCTAAATTCCTTTTTAAAGTTCCAAGAAATCATAACTGCGTCTAAGAATCCTTCGGGCATTTGTTATCTCAAAACAAAGAAGAACGCCCACCGACGAGCAAGAAGCATCAAAGATTTCCGATTGAGATCCAAGCTCTATCCTCAACCTTGGTGATAGGACCGATCAACGAAGACAGGGAAGATGCATCAGCGCCGGGAAAGAATGGATTACAACCCTTGGCGCGCTAATGGACTGATTGAACCAAGCTGGACTGAAACAGTTGGGATACCAAGTAGAGAACGGGAGACTTTCTATATCAATCCAGTCTCGATGCCTACTTCTTCCTCAAGGGTAGATGAATATACCTGACATGCCTATCTTAGTGGACAAGCTTTGATGAGAAAGGCATCTCCTATCTGATTAACATTCAGTTTGGCTTCTGCTGAACGTAGTAGGCTTACTGATCTTCCTACTTCTTTCTGCGTTGCATATCAACAATTCAATTCAGAGACTAGCAGAATCCTTCAGATCACAAGGCCATTGATAGTGAAGGAAGCTAAAACTATAGCGAAGATAGTAGCACTGAAACTGTGGGCACACCAGCTTCAAAGGGTTCTTACACAAGACCCTGAAAGACTGGCTGATAACATCTTATGTATATCCAACCCAGCATCTATAAACCTTTTTTCCAAGGAAAAGAGAAACGAAAAGAGTGAATGGTTGTTATAGATCCGGTGGGAAGATTGCGGCTTCCCATCCATAAGTTAGGTACAATATGCCTACCAAAGGTCGGATTCTAAAGACTCTTCATCTTCCTAAATGGTATTCAGGGTATAGGATCTCTGGGCGGAGATGACCTATCTCAGGATACCATAATAAATGAGTCTTAGCTTACATTCGAATTTTGATTCAATTATAAAACAAGCCAACAGAAAGACCCCCATCTCAATCTACTAGTATGAACTATCCAATAGCATATGTATTCCCTGACATATATAGACTAATCTCAACACCTAAGTCCCTTAAGAATTATACTAGGAAATTTATTTACTAATAAGCATTATTTAATAATCGTCTTTAGCTTGAGGGACATCGCACTCCTCAGCACAGCAAAGTGTTACCTTACTTGTATCCTTGTCAATTCAGACCCTCCGGTCGTGAAAGCAAGAAAAGGATTTTTCACCAGCTCGAGTGGATTCTATTTTACCTTCGATGTCCATTTCATTCAAGAATTTCAATATATCTTTCAACAACTCATCCTCATTCATATGCCTATCTCCACATTTAATTGCGATATAAACCTCATCGATAAACCTTATACATTCAATTCCTGGAAATCTATCTTTAAATTCATGGTCAAAATCCATCAGTACCATATCGAATAATGCCATTGTTAATTTCCCCGCGAGTGATAATCTCCCTGTGGGATACACAATTTCCTCACCTGAAGAGTATATTGTCAACTTCAGAAAATCTGAATTGGTAACAATACCATTTCCCGCTAATTCCTTAACCTTATCAATGATACGAGTATTAGGTATAGTGAAGATAGACGGTTTTAAGTAGACCTTATAAAGTATAGAGACATCTCTAAATGACGCGAGACGCGCATAAAATGATAACGCTTGGCATTCATATGGGAATTCATCATCTGGTAGGGCTCCATATATAAGACATATTATTGTATTGGATAGAGCCACAATCAATATGATATCATCTTGATGATGAAGAAAAAGAAGAGGTTTTTCATTTAATTGAAAAATCCAAGTTAACATTGCATCTGGACGAACCTTCGTGATCTCACAGAAGTAATCTGCCCGGGGTATTGCTACTACCTTAATAGGCGATAATTCATATCTACCCATGGATATTTTGTTTAGTGAAACATCAAAATCTTCCTTGGACATGGGCAACAATAAAATCTCACTATAGACCATACCCATAAGCTCTAAAATCAGAGACATTGAATGCTCCTCATTCTCTGAACAGAAGTTTTTACTAGACAACAATCGTATATGAATATGAATTGTTAACATGTACTTATTTTGGTGCATCATTTTTCTCATATTTATCTATCTATTATTGTATTGGGATATTACCTCAGGCATATTTGGAACAAGTCCAGTTGCCAATAAAAACGAAATCATGATACCAATACCTACTGACTTAAGAACATCACCTGTTGCCGGAATGGAGATCTCTGAAAATGGCTTCTCTTCTGAAAATGCTCTCTGTACATTATTTGATAGATAGCTATCTTTTCTAAAAAGCTAATCAACTTCAAGTTAGGGGAGTGATAACTCATATCGAAAAAGTGAGTATAATCAATACAAGACACCCTGAGGTACTGGAATTCCGGGTAAAAACCCGTACCAGACTGTACATCCAATACCCAAACTTACTAAGACCAGAAATCGACCGTACATACCATTACAATATGTTAAGACCTCAACGAGAATCTTATTCGGTGTAGATAAACCACGCAATCCAGTTCCACTCCAACTATGTGAGGACATTATTTGTTCAGATAGTGGACTGCTAGAATATGAGAAACCTAACTTAGAACTTATTAAACTTAACTTTTCAATACAATCTTGTTGTACAGCCAACTCATTTATCAAGAAGTCAACTTGTCCAGGTAAAAAGCGATAACCAACACCCATACGGAGACTATCAGGTATAGAATGGCGTAATTCATTAGGAATTGATATCATATCAGTAGGCAGATTCATAAAAGGGGCTTTTAATCGATCACTAATTGAACGAAACATAGGAGAAGGTGCAATTGATCTTAAATACTGAAGCCAATTACGACTATTACAATTTGATGTACTTGCAACAGATGATGAACGTTTGGGTATTGAACATGGATCATTAATCGCAAGTTTACTGAAATCATAACATATATCATCATACTCATCGTCATCGTCATAACAGGTTAAATCTCGCATCTTTTTTGTAAGTTCAAAAACATTTAAGTGATCTATCCGTCTCAATAGAGGGAGCAAGCACAATCGTAACTAACATACTGGCACAAATAGAGTATATTTTGAGGACTCTGCTCCAGGTGTTTATCTACCATTTGGTATTTGTCTATCCCTTGGTGTACAGCCCTTACGTATTATACTCTAACATCTCTTTATCTTAGCTGCGTTAGCTACCTATTTATTCTTCATAGCATATCGTATACAGCCTACATCTGGAGTTAGCGTACCCTACTATCAGTAAGATTCTTATTTGAATCTCACAGCTATAAGAGGTTACAGCGCCTTTTTACAGCTGTGGAAAGGCATGTGGTATAGACCAGGGATTTTCATTCATAAGAATGTGCCAACCCAAATTAAATGAGAGACTGTTACTACCCTTTTCTATATAGACTAGAGAAAAGACTAATGGAGCAGATCTTAACCACGAGCCGGACTCGAACCAGCGCTGAACCAGTCCATTCTGATCGTGATTTAGTTAGCAGAAATCCCGATCATCCAATCTCTCTATAGGTGCGCTTTACTTTATTAACCTCTTTTCTGAATTTTATTATTTCTTTACTCTATAGGGTGCTCCCTATGGTAGTATACTTTATTTCATTTCTCTGATTCGATAGCGCTTCCCCTTTCTAGTCAATAAAGAGTGTATGTGATGTTGGATCTTGTATCCGGGCCTGCAGACAGGCAGGAAAAACCCTCATATAGCTATATGAGTGACTACGTACATGGATGTACTCTTTCTGCGTTTTAAAGTTTATGCCTTTTTCCGACCTCCGTTCTGGTACCTCATAGCTATGCGCAGAGTGACTTCGTACCTTCTCTTCGTCTTTAAGCCTTTTGGTATGTTAGTCATGCGTGAAGCTGAGACTTGCTCCTTAGCACAAGTACTAAGCAAGCCCCTTAAAGGCCTTCGCGTTAGTAAGCTAGCTTTGTAAGCGGGCGCAAGCCAGGTTCTCCGGGCACTACGGTAGGACGTGGATCGATCATGACGAAAATGGACTTCTCCTTAATGTAATAGAAGAGTCACAGTCCAGTTCCCCGGGCTTCCGTTATGGGCGCTAAAACTGGCAAAGAAATTTCTTTTTGGTATTATCAATCATCATATGTTGGGCTTAACCAACCTGCAGCTGGTCGAGGTTTCGTGTGTCCGGGAATCAATAGACTCTTTGGTGCACACGACCCAT
>Ga0058702_10001025_pt1 | contig 10914 bp, 9 predicted proteins | sample AgamicOrSfe_FD_83781 | JGI IMG/M metagenome (GOLD analysis project Ga0058702, IMG submission 83781) | Agave microbial communities from Guanajuato, Mexico - Or.Sf.e | ecosystem: Host-associated > Plants > Phyllosphere > Phylloplane/Leaf | place: Guanajuato, Mexico | collected 2012-05-30
AAATACGGGCGGATAGAACGACCCGGTGGACGACGGGTATAAATTAAGAGGTCATGATGAGCACAGAAATCAAAACTCAGGTCGTAGTACTTGGGGCAGGCCCAGCAGGTTACTCCGCAGCATTCCGCGCAGCGGATTTAGGTCTGGAAACCGTCATCGTAGAACGTTACAGCACCCTCGGCGGTGTTTGTCTGAACGTCGGCTGTATCCCTTCCAAAGCGCTGCTGCACGTAGCGAAAGTTATCGAAGAAGCCAAAGCGCTGGCTGAACACGGTATCGTCTTCGGCGAGCCGAAAACTGATATCGACAAAATTCGTACCTGGAAAGAGAAAGTTATCACTCAGCTGACCGGCGGTCTGGCGGGTATGGCCAAAGGCCGTAAGGTGAAAGTGGTAAACGGTCTGGGTAAATTCACCGGTGCGAACACCCTGGAAGTGGAAGGCGAAAACGGCAAAACCGTGATCAACTTCGACAACGCGATCATCGCGGCAGGCTCTCGCCCAATTGAACTGCCATTCATTCCGCATGAAGATCCACGCGTGTGGGATTCCACCGATGCTCTGGAGCTGAAAACCGTTCCTAAGCGCCTGCTGGTCATGGGCGGCGGTATCATCGGTCTGGAAATGGGTACCGTGTACCATGCGCTGGGTTCAGACATTGACGTGGTTGAAATGTTCGACCAGGTTATTCCGGCTGCCGACAAAGACATCGTTAAAGTCTTCACCAAACGCATCAGCAAGAAATTCAACCTGATGCTGGAAACCAAAGTGACTGCCGTTGAAGCGAAAGAAGACGGTATTTACGTTTCCATGGAAGGCAAAAAAGCCCCATCCGAACCACAGCGTTACGACGCCGTGCTGGTGGCTATCGGTCGTGTGCCGAACGGTAAAAACCTCGACGCGGGCAAAGCTGGCGTGGAAGTGGACGACCGTGGCTTCATCCGCGTTGACAAGCAACTGCGCACTAACGTGCCGCACATCTTTGCTATCGGCGATATCGTCGGTCAGCCAATGCTGGCGCACAAAGGTGTTCACGAAGGTCACGTTGCCGCTGAAGTTATCGCCGGCATGAAGCACTACTTCGATCCGAAAGTCATCCCATCTATCGCATACACCGAGCCAGAAGTTGCATGGGTCGGTCTGACCGAGAAAGAAGCGAAAGAGAAAGGCATCAGCTACGAAACCGCCACCTTCCCGTGGGCTGCTTCTGGCCGTGCTATCGCGTCCGACTGTGCTGACGGTATGACCAAACTGATCTTCGACAAAGAGACTCACCGCGTGATCGGTGGTGCGATTGTCGGCACCAACGGCGGCGAGCTGCTGGGTGAAATCGGTCTGGCTATTGAAATGGGCTGCGATGCGGAAGACATCGCGCTGACCATCCACGCTCACCCAACTCTGCACGAGTCCGTGGGCCTGGCGGCTGAAGTGTTTGAAGGCAGCATCACTGACCTGCCAAACGCGAAAGCGAAGAAGAAATAAGTTTCTTCAGATGAAAAAAAGCGGCCAATGGCCGCTTTTTTTATGCGCTGCGTTTAGGGTGCCACCGGCTGCCAGGTTTTATCAGGGCTGTAGGCGGCTAGCGCACGGGCTTTCTGCTCTGAATCACTGCCGAGATCGGACTGGTACACCTTGTCGTCCTGGTTAATCACAAAGCTCATTACGCCCGTCTGACCATAGCTGACCGGCCAGGCCACCATCGCAAAACCGTGATTATCCGGCAGGATGCGGAAGCGATAGCCGTGGTAACCCGCCCCCGGCTCTTTCGGACTGAACGCCGGGCCAAGCGGGCTCGGCGTTTCTCCGGGCGAGACGGGCCAGTACAGACCGTCCTTTTTCCCTTCAGAGCTGACAATCTTCTGCGCGTATTTCTGGTTCATCGCAAAATAGCTCTGCTGGGCATCTACGTAGGCATGCAGGGCTTCGATGGCGGCGAGCTCGTTACGCCCAATTTCGCGGGTCAGGATCTCCTCGGCCCCTTCTTTGATGTCAAACTGCCAGCCGGAGGCGGTTTTGATCACCGGGATGGGAAGCTGCCAGCCGCTGTTTCCGACCACAAGATGCGCCGTATCCCCTTCGACAACGGTGTTATGACGGACGTTCCAGTCGCGCAGGAAGCGATCGACCGCATCCGGATCAACGCCTTCAGGCGGCAGAAAATCGCGCCAGTTTTCGCCGAGCAGATTGTTCATCGCACTTTCGTTTTGCTCGCTGATGGCGCTTGCCAGCGCATTGGTTGCCTGTTCTGGCGAACTGAAGGATTGCTGCGCCATAACGGTCGCCGAAGCCATGAACAATACTATTCCACTGAGTAATTTACTTTTCATGTCGGCTCCCTTAACGATGACGGAATTCACGGCGTTCTACACGTTCGCCAGAAACCTGGCGCGATTGCTGTTGGCGAGCAGCGAGCTGCCGACTCTGTGCACCTCGCTGCTGCTGCGCCTGCCAGTTGGCGGAGCGGCTGTCGTTGCCGCTCAGCGCATTGGCACGATGCAGTCTGGCTGGCTGCTGTAGCGTCTGTGAAGCCCGCTTCTCCTGTCTGTGCACGGCAGTCTGGTGATTTTCACGCTGCGGTGTACTCGCGCGTTTTACGGTCTGCGGCCTGGCGTCATACCCACGATAGTTATTGCGCTGCGAAATCTGCGCTAACTGCTGTGTCGAGGCCAGACGCTGAGCATCCCGCGTGCCGGTGCGCGGGAAGGTTTTTCCAGTTGATTTTTCCATCTGGCTGAGCGCGGCCTGGCGCTGGCTGTCGCGATTAACCGACTTTTGCTGCGTTGCGCTTAGCCCTGTGGCTGTATTTGTGGAGTGGAAACGGTTAGCCAACTGATTATTCGGGTAGGGAACGCCCTCACGATAGGCCGGATTGTGCTGCCATGTGCGGTTGATATCGGTGAGATGCTGCCCGCTGATTCTGTTGAAGTTATCAACGTTAATATTGATGTTGTTATCACCGTTGTGGTTATAGCCGCCGTGATTCTCCCAGTCGTCGTGGTGATGATCCCAGTCATCGTCATCATCCCAGTCGATATTGCTGAAGATGGCGTAGGTTGTTGCGACCCCGAGACTGAAACCCAAACCTTTGACCAGGCTGTCGGTGAATTGCTCGCCGGGGGAGGGCGGGAGATACACCGGCGGGTAAGTGGTGTTGGGCCATGTACCGTAAACCGTATTCGGGTTATAGGTGGGAACGTAAACCACCTGCGGATCGGCGGATTCAATTTTAATGACCGTCGGATTGCTGGTTGTTTCCGTTGCCGTTGTTGATGTTGTTTTTGCCGGTGCGGGCTTCGTGACGGTGGTGACCGTCTGCTGCGGCGTGGATTGCAGCACACCCGCTTGTTGCGCCAGCAGGCGCAACCGTTGCACCGAATCCATCACGTCTTTCGGCTGCGCGAGAAACGCATCCCCCAGATTTTGTACCCACGGCGGATTTTCACCCATTAGCGACATCAGCTGAGGAAACGCGACCAGCGATTTCACGCTGGGATCCCACGGCTGATTGGCCACCGCCTGAATGGCGGCATCACCCTGCATTTTAGGATTGTCCTTCGACCACTGCGCCGCCTGGATAACGTTAGACGGATAGGTTGACGCCATTAAAATCTGCGACAGCAGGGCATCCGGATAGAGCGCAATGGGGGCAACCCACTGGTCGATTTGCGCGGCAGTGTAGGTTGGCGCGACAACCGGAGCAGGCTGGGCTGCGGCAGGCGCCGGTGCAGCTGGCTGTTGTGCGACGGGGGCAGGCGCAGCGGGCTCCGTTGCGCGGCCTTTGACAAACATCACGCCCGAGGCGGCAAACAGCCCGGCACTGCACAGAAGGACGAGCAGGTGAGGCTTAAAAGGCAACTTCATAAAATGACTCCGATGAGACAAGCGCTGTGCCGTGAGGCGTTACGGTTGGCGTGAGTATCAATTACACGTCTTTTACTTTTTTGACTTTTATTGGGAAGCGTTCGGTGTGTCCGGATAAAGAGTGTGAGTATTTATTACGCAATTATATGCGATGCGGGAAAAACCGGAGGGAATTCAGAAGGCCGCTCTTGCGAGCGGCCAGCAGCTAGTTCATGGCCCGGTGACTGGTTGCTACACCAGCGAAGAAGGCCGGGGGCAACAGTATTACAGCCGAAATGGACTGAAAATAGGTGAAATGCAGTTTCATCCTTTTTCATTCGAAACTGGATGGCAGCTCGTAAACATAAAATATGTGCTTGCGGATCTGCATACTCAGGAACATTATTCATGCCGAGTGCATTGCCGCAAATCTGCCAGCCCGGTGTGCTACCACCGCAAGGCAACAAAATAACCGCTACCAGGCGGTTTTTTTGTACCCAAAATTCATCTCGACCCCCCGCTACACCATACTTAACGATTCAGCAAATTTTTTAATGTTGCTTTTTTGTAAACGGATTAACACTGTGCAGAAATCCTGCTATGCTGCCCGACGCGGTATCGGGCATTTACCCTACAAACTGCTGTCTCACAGGAGCGTGAAGAGAACGCCCGCCGCATATGACAATGAGAGCGAGGAGAACCGTCGTGCTAGAAGAATACCGTAAGCACGTAGCAGAACGTGCCGCCGAGGGAATTGTACCCAAACCTTTAGATGCAACCCAAATGGCCGCGCTCGTCGAGCTGCTGAAGAACCCGCCTGAGGGCGAAGAAGAATTCCTGTTAGATCTGCTGATCAACCGCGTACCGCCTGGCGTAGATGAAGCTGCCTACGTAAAAGCCGGATTCCTTGCTGCTATCGCCAAAGGCGAAGCCACCTCCCCACTGGTTACTCCTGAAAAAGCCATTGAACTGCTCGGCACCATGCAGGTGGTTACAACATTCATCCGCTGATTGACGCGCTGGATAACGACAAGCTGGCACCGATTGCCGCTAAAGCGCTCTCTTCCACGCTGCTGATGTTCGATAACTTCTACGACGTAGAAGAAAAAGCCAAAGCGGGCAACGTCTATGCGAAGCAGGTGATGCAGTCCTGGGCTGATGCCGAATGGTTCCTGAACCGTCCAGCGCTCGCTGAAAAAATCACCGTGACCGTCTTTAAAGTGACCGGTGAAACCAACACCGATGACCTCTCTCCGGCGCCGGATGCGTGGTCTCGCCCGGATATTCCTCTGCACGCCCTGGCGATGCTGAAAAACGCCCGTGAAGGCATTGAGCCGGATCAGCCAGGCGTTGTTGGGCCGATCAAACAGATCGAAGCGCTTCAGAAGAAAGGTTTCCCGCTGGCCTATGTCGGTGACGTTGTCGGTACCGGCTCTTCCCGTAAGTCCGCCACCAACTCCGTGCTGTGGTTCATGGGCGACGACATTCCGCACGTGCCAAACAAGCGCGGCGGCGGCCTGTGCCTCGGCGGCAAAATTGCGCCAATCTTCTTCAACACCATGGAAGATGCGGGCGCGCTGCCGATCGAAGTGGATGTGAGCAACCTGAACATGGGCGACGTGATTGACGTCTATCCGTTCAAAGGCGAAGTGCGTAACCACGAGACAAACGAGCTGCTGGCAAGCTTCGAGCTGAAAACTGACGTGCTGATTGACGAGGTGCGCGCCGGTGGCCGTATCCCGCTGATCATTGGTCGTGGCCTGACCACCAAAGCGCGTGAAGCGCTGGGTCTGCCGCACTCGGACGTTTTCCGCCACGCGAAAGACGTTGCGGAAAGCAACCGCGGCTTCTCGCTGGCACAGAAAATGGTGGGTCGCGCGTGCGGCGTTGCCGGTATCCGTCCTGGCGCGTACTGCGAGCCGAAGATGACCTCCGTGGGCTCTCAGGACACCACGGGCCCAATGACGCGTGATGAACTGAAAGACCTGGCGTGCCTGGGCTTCTCTTCTGACCTGGTAATGCAGTCATTCTGCCACACGGCGGCCTATCCGAAGCCGGTTGACGTAACCACGCACCACACGCTGCCTGACTTCATCATGAACCGCGGCGGCGTTTCTCTGCGTCCGGGTGACGGCGTGATTCACTCCTGGCTGAACCGCATGCTTCTGCCGGATACCGTCGGTACCGGCGGTGACTCCCACACCCGTTTCCCAATCGGTATCTCCTTCCCGGCGGGCTCCGGTCTGGTGGCGTTTGCTGCGGCGACCGGCGTAATGCCGCTGGACATGCCTGAGTCGGTGCTGGTGCGCTTCAAAGGTAAAATGCAGCCGGGCATCACCCTGCGCGACCTGGTTCACGCGATCCCGCTGTATGCGATTAAACAGGGCCTGCTGACCGTTGAGAAGAAAGGGAAGAAAAACATCTTCTCCGGCCGTATCCTGGAAATTGAAGGTCTGCCGGATCTGAAAGTGGAGCAGGCGTTCGAGCTGACCGATGCCTCCGCCGAGCGTTCTGCGGCGGGTTGTACCATCAAGCTGAACAAAGAGCCTATCGTTGAGTATCTGACCTCCAACATCGTGCTGCTGAAGTGGATGATTGCGGAAGGCTACGGCGACCGTCGTACGCTGGAGCGTCGTATTCAGGGCATGGAAAAATGGCTGGCGGATCCACAGCTGCTGGAAGCCGACGCAGACGCAGAATACGCGGCGGTGATCGACATCGATCTGGCGGATATCAAAGAGCCAATCCTGTGTGCACCGAACGATCCGGACGATGCGCGTCTGCTCTCTGACGTACAGGGCGATAAGATCGACGAAGTGTTCATCGGCTCCTGCATGACCAACATCGGCCACTTCCGTGCTGCCGGTAAGCTGCTGGATACCCACAAAGGCCAGCTGCCGACCCGCCTGTGGGTGGCTCCGCCAACCCGTATGGACGCGGCTCAGCTGACCGAAGAGGGCTACTACAGCGTGTTTGGTAAGAGCGGCGCGCGTATCGAAATCCCTGGCTGTTCCCTGTGTATGGGTAACCAGGCGCGCGTGGCCGACGGTGCGACGGTGGTCTCCACCTCAACCCGTAACTTCCCGAACCGTTTAGGTACCGGTGCGAACGTCTACCTGGCCTCTGCGGAGCTGGCGGCGGTTGCGGCGCTGATTGGCAAACTGCCAACGCCGGAAGAGTACCAGACCTTCGTGGCTCAGGTGGATAAGACGGCGGTGGATACCTACCGCTATCTGAACTTCGACCAGCTCTCTCAGTACACCGAGAAGGCCGACGGGGTTATCTTCCAGACGGCAGTATAAACAGCAAAACCGTCTCTACGAGACGGTTTTTAGTGTTTGCACCCTCTCCCGTGGGAGAGGGACGGGGTGAGGGCATCAGGCCGCAGGATCTTGCTCTCACCTTTTTATTTTCATTCCTCCCAACTCTCCCGCTTTTTTTCTTCCTCTCTGCTGCGATAATTACCCTAATGGCTTTGCAGAGGAAAATGCTATGGATTACGAATTTCTGCGCGACATCACCGGCGTGGTGAAAGTGCGTATGTCGATGGGGCACGAAGCCGTTGGACACTGGTTTAACGAAGAGGTGAAAGAGAACCTCGCGCTGCTGGATGAAGTCGAACAGGCGGCGAAGACGGTAAAAGGCAGTGAACGCTCCTGGCAACGCGCCGGACATGAATACACGCTGTGGATGGATGGCGAAGAGGTGATGGTGCGCGCTAACCAGCTCGAGTTTTCAGGTGACGAGATGGAAGAGGGGATGAGCTACTACGACGAAGAGAGCCTTTCGCTGTGCGGCGTGGAAGACTTCCTGCAGGTCGTGAATGCCTACCGTGAGTTCATGAAACAGAAGTAACTCCCGAAGCATCCCTGCTCCGGGCAACACTTACACGGCCGGAATATTGCGGCCGTAGTAGATTTCGCGCATCTCTTTCCAGAGCAGGTCGGTGATGACCTTGCGCTCTTCTTCGCTTAAATCTTCCGGCTTTGTGTGGAACATGTAGTGCTTAAGGTCGAACTCTTTAAGCAACATTTTGGTATGGAAGATGTTTTCCTGATACACGTTCACGTCCATCATGTCGTACAGCGATTTCATGTCCTCGGACATAAAGTTCTGAATGGAGTTGATCTCGTGGTCGATGAAGTGCTTCATGCCGTTGATATCGCGGGTGAAACCGCGCACGCGATAATCAATCGTGACGATGTCCGATTCCAGCTGGTGGATTAAATAGTTCAGCGCGTTCAGCGGGGAAATCACGCCGCAGGTCGACACCTCAATATCCGCGCGGAACGTGCACAGCCCGCCTTCCGGGTGACTCTCCGGGTAGGTATGCACGCAGATATGGCTTTTGTCCAGGTGGGCGACGACCACTTCCGGCAGCGGGCCCGGGTGTTCAGTTTTGTCGATAAGCTTTGGGTCGACCGGCTCTTCGCTGACCAGAATGGTCACGCTGGCACCCTGAGGTTCATAATCCTGTCGGGCTATGTTCAGGATGTTCGCACCGATGATCGAGCAGGTTTCTGACAGGATCTCGGTCAGACGGTTGGCGTTGTAGAGTTCGTCGATATAGGCGATGTAACCATCGCGTTCTTCCGCTGTTTTGGCATAGCAGATATCGTAAATACAAAAACTCAGGCTTTTGGTCAGGTTGTTAAAGCCATGCAGTTTAAGCTTTTTCAATTAGCTCACCCCCTTAGTGGATAATGCGTCTTGCAGGTACTGCGGCAGAGCAAACGCTGCGGTATGAATGGCCGGGTTGTAGTACCGACACGTGAGACCGGCCTGATGGAAGCGGGCCTGAATAATTTCGGTGGAGAGATGGCGCAGCACGTCGTTATCCGTCGCCCAGGCAAAGGTCATGATCCCGCCGTAGTACGTCGGAATGGCCGCCTGATAGAAGCTGACGTCGCCGAAATAGGTGCTCAGCTTACGATGGCTGTCGAGGGCTTCATCCTGCTGCAGGAAGCAGACGCCATTTTGCGCGACGAAGATACCGCCAGGGTTCAGGCAGCGCTTGCAGCCTTCGTAGAACGAGGAGGTAAACAGCGACGCGCCGGGGCCGATGGGGTCGGTACAGTCGGAGATAATGACGTCGAAGGTCTGCGTGGTCTGGTTAACGAAGTTAACGCCGTCGTCAATGACCAGATTAAAACGCGGGTCGTCATAGCTGCCAGCATTGTGGTTGGGCAGATACTGACGGCAAAACGAGACCACGCCTGCATCGATCTCCACCATGGTGATGGTTTCAATGGACCGATGACGGGAAACCTCGCGCAGCATTGCGCCGTCGCCGCCGCCGATAATCAGGACATGCTTCGCGTGACCGTGGGCCAGCAGCGGAACGTGGGTCATCATTTCATGATAGATAAACTCGTCGCGCTCGGTCGTTTGCACGACGCCGTCCAGCGCCATCACGCGGCCAAAGGCGGCATTTTCGAAAATGATGAGATCCTGGTGATCGGTTTTCTCATGATAGAGCACGTTATCAACGGCAAAGTACTGACCAAACTGGTCATGCAGTGTTTCATGCCACAACGTGTGGTCGGCCATACGCGGACTCCTCCTTTGTTAACTTCCGTAACGCTCATAAAAAATGAGCGAAACATGATAGCTAACTATAACCGTGGTTGCACGGTTATAGGTTCAACAGGGGGCGTTGGGAAGGTTATTTCACGTAGGCGAGCAGGCTGAGCGAATCGCGAGCCAGCGCTTTGCATTTTTTAGCCGTGGGAATGCCAATACCGCTCAAGTCGCGGTAGCTGTCTTCACCGAGCGCCTTCATGTCAAAGCTGTCGTAGTTGCTGAGATCCCACTGGTTTTGCTGGGCGAAAAAGACCAGCGCGCGGCGAATTTGCCCGTTGGGTAAATTCTGGTAGCCACAATCATTTTTCAGGAATACAAAAACCGCCGTTAAATCGGCCATATCTTCCGCTTCATTTTCACTGAGCGCATAGCTGTTCGCACACATTGCCATCAGGCTTCCGAACAAAATTGTCCTGAAAAACGTCTTCATTGCTTCTACCACTTCTTCACGGAAAATTAACGTTAGCATACTTGATGCCAGTGCGACGATCTTTATTATTGCCGCTTTACTTGACCTTCCGGTAAGGGGAGGGTTTATGCTCAAAAGATCGCCTGCTGGAAATAAGGAAATGAACATGCAACGTCGTGATTTTTTAAAATATTCCGCTGTGCTGGGGGCTGCCAGCGCATTACCACTCTGGAGCCGCGCGGTTTTTGCGGCTGACAGGCCTGCCTTACCCATCCCTGACTTACTGACCGCTGACGCCCGCAGCCGTATCCAGCTTGTTGTTCAGGCCGGTAAAACGACGTTCGGCGAGAACAACGCTACGACGTGGGGCTATAACGGCAATTTGCTCGGTCCGGCGCTTCAGTTACGTAAAGGGAAGGCGGTGACGGTGGATATCCACAATACGCTCGCTGAAGAGACCACTCTACACTGGCATGGGCTCGAAGTCCCGGGCGAAGTAGACGGTGGACCGCAGGGGGTTATCAAGGCCGGTGGCAAACGTAGCGTCACCTTTACGCCAGACCAGCGCGCGGTGACCTGCTGGTTCCACCCGCATCAGCATGGAAAAACGGGCCATCAGGTAGCGATGGGGCTGGCGGGGCTGGTGCTGATTGAAGACGACGATAGCCGCCTGCTGCGCCTGCCGAAACAGTGGGGCATCGACGACGTGCCGGTGATTGTGCAGGACAAAAAATTCACCGCGGACGGCCAGATTGACTATCAGCTGGACGTGATGAGCGCGGCGGTCGGCTGGTTCGGCGATACGCTGCTGGCCAACGGCGCGATCTATCCGCAGCATGCCGCGCCGAAAGGCTGGCTGCGTTTACGTCTGCTTAACGGCTGTAACGCGCGTTCGCTGAATTTTGCTGCCAGCGATAAGCGCCCGCTGTATGTCGTGGCGAGCGACGGCGGCCTGCTGCCGGAGCCGGTGAAGGTGAGCGAGCTGCCGATGCTCATGGGCGAACGCTTCGAAGTGCTGGTGGACATCAGCAACGGCAAGCCGTTCGACCTGGTAACGCTGCCGGTCAGCCAGATGGGGATGGC
>Ga0058702_10001027_pt1 | contig 10891 bp, 10 predicted proteins | sample AgamicOrSfe_FD_83781 | JGI IMG/M metagenome (GOLD analysis project Ga0058702, IMG submission 83781) | Agave microbial communities from Guanajuato, Mexico - Or.Sf.e | ecosystem: Host-associated > Plants > Phyllosphere > Phylloplane/Leaf | place: Guanajuato, Mexico | collected 2012-05-30
CTGATCTATTTCATTGCTTTCATGGCGATCATCACTTTCGCTCCCACCGAGAAGATTGACTCATACGGTAAGCGATGACTTCCCATGATGGAAACAAACATGCTAATTTTGCTCTCGCAGTCAACATCGCGCACTTCACGATATCCATTGTGACCCCCGCAGGAAGTTTGTTACGCTCGCTCCTGCTGACATTCAACGAATTTTCGCTTCTCTGCCATGGCTATGAACGTGCCTCGTACGCAGGAGACATCACGGTCTACGGAGGTCCCATCCTCTATCTATGCATTCAGTCGCTTCTCCTTCTCGGATTCCTCATCTACTACGATAGCGGATACAGACCCGCGTTCCTCAGCAGAAAGGTACGTACGCGAATTTTTTTCACATTGCAGGGATCTAGAATAGCTCTCTGCGATGTGACAGTTGTTGCTCTGTATCGGAACTACGCTGACATCAGTCTCAAAACATAGTCTCGCTCTCAAGATGCAGAAGAGAGTGAATACGCTGACGAGGACGTCTATCGCGAGGTGGTTCGAGTTAACGATTGCAAGGATGAGTTGCGCGTATGCAACATCAGCAAGTCTTACGGCGACAACCTCGCTGTCGATCGTGTAGCGTTTGGTGTACCGCGAGGTGAAATTTTCGCATTGCTCGGCCCCAACGGCGCAGGTAAGCCAATTCGAAGTTGCCTATCATGTTGACAAGAAACTAAAGCACGACTAGGAAAATCAACAACTATATCCACGATCAGAGGTGACGTCCGCCCTAGTTCTGGAGACGTCTTCCTCGAAAATGAGTCAATCGTGACGCAACGCGCTGCTGCTCGTTTACACCAAGGTGTCTGCCCACAATTCGACGCACTCGATTCGATGAGCTGTGTCGAACACCTGCGTTTCTATGCCAGAGCCCGCGGTGTCACTGATATCGAACACAATGTGGAACAGGTCATGACTGCGGTCGGACTATCTGCCTTCCGCAACCGCATGGCTCACAAACTCTCTGGTGGCAACAAACGCAAGCTCAGTCTGGGTATTGCACTTATCGGTAATCCTTCTGTACTTCTTGTTGATGAGGGAAGTTCCGGAATGGATGCTGGTGCAAAGAGAATCATGTGGCGCACACTTGCCGCAGTAAGCTCTGGTCGCAGCTTAGTGTTGACCACTCACAGTCTAGAGGAAGCTGATGCTCTCGGTGACCGTGTCGGCATCATGGCTAGACAAATGCTCGCTGTGGGTACCAGCGACTCTCTGCGTCGCAAGCATGGTGACGCATACTATGTCCATCTCGTGCACAAGGATGCACCACACACCTCTGACGCCAAACTTATGGAGATCAAGAACTGGATTGGAACCAACTTCCCGACCGCAAGCATTGAGGACAGATCTTTCCACGGTCAGATTCGATTCGAGGTGCCAAACCGACCAGGGTCAAATATGGACAATACAAGCGACCTTGTTGATGACAAGAAAGCAGCTATGACCACGGTCGCTTCGACAAGTGGCATCAGTTCGTTGTTTGAGAAGCTGGAATCGAGCAAGGAGGAGCTTGGTATGGAGTTCTACGCTGTTTCGCAGGCCACTCTCGACCAAGTCTTCCTCAACATCGTTGGAAAGCACAATGTTCAAGAAGAGGACTACCAGAAGGCTAGAATGGCAACAGGAGCTTGGGGAAAGACCAAACATTGGTTGCGCAAGGTGGCCCACGATGCCTAAATTTGACGTACATATATATATAGATGCTACATAAACGTTTTCTAATGTAATCAATTCGCTATATTCATCATCTCCGTGTGCAAAAGTATGTGATGATTAGTCGCTATAGAAATGCACAGTACTATCGAGGGACAGTGTAGCGTCCATCGAGATGTGATCTACTGTAGGCTTTCTCTGGTTGCATCTCTGGTCTGTAAAGCTTCATGCCTTTCTATAGTGAGGTCGTCTCCCGAGACTTGTGGAGATCTTCATGGGAGGAGCAAAACATCGGAGACAGCTCGTTGCGGGGTACGACCCTGACCTAAAACCGACCCGCTTTGACGTCACACTTTCCTCGAGGCGACAGATAGCAAGGCGAACCGCGATTCGCAAGTTTTCGTTCACCTTCTGTGTTGGGATTCTAAAGACCAGTGAGATCCGTCTACTCGTATCGCCACTCTGGCTTCTCTAGGAAGAACTCTGTCGTCTGGTCTCCAAAGTAAAACTGGTCGGCTCCCATACAATATTACACACTTCCATCGACAATCCATCATGGCTGGAGACGAGCAAAAGAATATCGTGATTATTGGTGGTGGCATTATTGGTGCCACCTCTGCCTATTTCTTGACGCACCATCCTTCATACAACCCGGAGAAGCACAAGGTTATCCTTCTGGAGGCGACAAAGATTGCTGGAGGCGCAAGTGGCAAGGCAGGCGGTTCGTAGTAGTATAATCTATTCCAGGAAGGAAACTCAACTAATGAATTTCTAGGTCTGCTGGCTCTGTGGGCCTACCCTTCATCTATTGTACCACTCTCATACAAGCTGCACAAGCAACTAGCCGACAAGTATGGTGGTGATGAGCGTTGGGGTTACAGACAGGTGCACTGCGGCTCGGTAGACTGCAAAGGTCGAAACCTGGCCGCCAGAGACACTGTGAAGGGCAAGGACAATGAAATGGATGGAAAGAATGGCTCACCTGCAAACCGAGAGAAGAACAGCGTCTCTCTTGAGAAGAATCCTCCCAAGGTTTCGGCGAAACTGGCGGCCAGAGGCATACCAAAAGATCTTGACTGGATCCACCCTGACTGTTCGAGAATGTATGATGAGATGGGAGATCCCTCGACTACTGCTCAAGTTCATCCTTACCAATTCACCACTTCTATGGCCGAGTTGGCTGCTGAAAAGGGTGCGGACGTCCGTGTGGGTGCCGCCGTCAAGAGCATCAACCATACCAAGGATGGAAAGGGCGTAGAGAGTGTCACTTATGAGGACAAGAACGACAACAATAAGGAAATTACCATCCCAGCAACAGACATTATCATTTCTGCTGGCCCATGGACAAGGGAAGTCTACCCGGACGCCCCCATCACAGCTACTCGTGCGCACAGCGTCACCATCCGCCCGACTCGCGAGATTAGCGCGTATGCTTTGTTCACTGAGATCAAACTTCCAGCTGGTTTCGGAGGCAAGAAGACACGAGGCGAGCAGCATGTCTCGCCGGAAATCTACACAAGGCCAAAGAACGAGGTTTATGCTTGTGGTGAGGGAGACCATATGGTGCGCCTTCCCAAGTCATCAGACCTTGTCGAGGTCGACGAGCAGAGATGCCAGGATATTGTCGACTATGTCAGCAGTATCAGCGACGAGTTGCGCGATGGAGAAGTTACTGCACGACAAGCTTGCTACCTACCGAACGTTCAGGGAGGAAATGGGCCATTGATCGGGCAGACAGGCGTAAAGGGTCTCTTGATAGCAGCTGGACATACTTGCTGGGGTATTCAGAACGGTCCCGGAACTGGCAAGTTGATCTCTGAGTTTGTCTTCGATGGTGCAGCGAAGTCAGCCAAGATTTCGAGTTTGGATCCTCGCACGGTGATGTAGTGCAGTTTTCTGGTAGTCGCCGGGATATAGTATATCATTGTTACTCCGATCGTAATGGATCTTTTGCATAGATACATCCGTTCTTGGCTTCAGTAATTTTTGGGGCCCGCCAACTCCCATATGTTATGAGCGTTCATACTCTGAGTAATCATTCAAAAATTCAAGCTTTGGTTTCAGGACCACGAACATGTGTCGCTTAAACATGCGGTACCTCGTACACGCGGTTCAGCACGGATGAGCGCCAGAATTCTCTCCAGGTCAACAAACTCTTGTTTGAACACCTTGGATCTTGACTCGCAACTCAGACACCTGTCAAACAAGCTTCATACCGCCAGTTATACTCCGTACATGGCGTAGAACAATTAAAGAAGGCTTAAATGCCGAAGGGTGCCGTCTTGTCAAATCGTAACCGACTGACCTCACTTTCATCTACTTCGCAATCTAGCTCCCGTCCACGTTGTCCGCTTGATAAAGTGCTGGATGCGACCAATGCGAGCTTGCTCGATCCTCAAGGCCAGGATCGACTGAGATGAGCGTACCTGCCGGATTCTGGACTGAATTATCTGACACTGGAGATTTACCATTGCTGAGTGAGACAGCTCCATGACTTTCGGCTGTCAGCAAGAGATGAACTCGAGCACTCATCAATCGAGCTGACGGGCTCGCACACGACGGTATCAAGGCATCAACATTCTCAGGGACTCTGAGTGTCACGCACTGCAGCGATAGAACATTTTCTTCAGTCCGTGTGCCCTTATTACATACTGGACCGTGCATACAGGAACCCTGTGGATATCGCTTTATGCGGTGTCGGCTGCCAAATTCGTTGATCTGCCCGACCACGTATCTGGTCACTTGAATATGGACATATCAACAATGAGCGATGCTTTGCCGTAATCCTTCTCGAACGTTGCTACAAGGCCATTATAACATCTGTATAGCCGTTACTTGACAGCTTGGTGTCGAAAGTCGGATCGAAGCCCGCTCCAATGTTCGCAGCGCCCAGGTCACCGCATGACTCAAGCTGTGAGACAAACACCTTACGACTTGTAGCCGATCTAAGACCGCAGCATCACAACCAATATCGAGAGCGAAATATGTCTCTTATCCTTACCCTTGCCCCTAGAGATCGGCCAAAAGCAAGGGTACGGGCCCAAAGGTGGTTCTCGATCACCGAGTAGAGATGCCCTCCAAGATCAGGTTCAAAACGCAAGCATGCCCCTCGTGGTGTGGACTCGATTTTTCGACCCTCCCAAGGCGGTGCGAACTGTTCCTCGTGTTCTCCGACAAGACATCATCCGTCGGGACAAGGCCCATCTGACAACAACCTCATGACATGGATCCTAGCGTGAATTACTGGCAAGTGCCTGCGGCCACGCCCCCGAACGGCACAATTCCCAACTTCGTCAATCCTCCGAGCATTGGATACCAGCAGACAACGACCAACATTGTGGTGCTGGTCATCATGATTATCGTTGTCGCCCTTCGACTCTACACACGAATCTTTATTGTCAAATCTTTTGGCTACGATGACTGTACGTAGAAGCCTATTCCTCTCTGTTTGATGAATCATGCGACGCGTGTAGCTGTGGAAGTACACAATAGTCCTGCAATGAAGCTGAGCTACCGAAAGGCCGTCTCTGTCTAGACGAAGCTCTCTTCTACGGCATTGTCGATTGGACGGTTGTGTCTTTTTATGGTGTACAAACTGCTGTCCACCGTAGTGTGAGCAGAGCGAGAACCACAACAGTCGTCACACAGAGGGCTATCTACGTGGTGTTACATTTATTGACTTTTTGTGCAGGGGCGATGATTGTTTCTCTCCTTATATGCATAACAGCCATAGCTCTCTATCAGGCTCTGGTTCATCTCGGTATGGGACGCCATCTATGGGATGTCCCACTTGCTCAGTTCTCTCCACACTTCCTCAAGTTGTACCTCATCGCCTCAGTCTTCTACAGCGCCTCAATGCTCTCCATCAAAGTCGCCATCATGTTGCTGTATCGCCGTCTGTTCCCGATTCAGAACTTCATATGGCGTTGGTGGGCGGTCTTTCTGTTCGCCGTTGGCTATTCCGTGGCTGGTATCCTAACGGAGATATTTGACTGTACTCCAGTTTACTTCCAATGGTGAGATCACGCTAGGCGTTTGAGATGTAGGTTATCTCTAATCCGGAGACAGGGATATCTTTGCTAAAGGGAAATGCATCAACCGTCCAGCTTTCTGTTTGTCGAACCAGCCCCATCCATGAAGCACGCTTACTGATCCACTTCCAGATATCGCCAACGCCGTGTGTAACTCTGTCAGTGATCTACTGATCCTCGCACTTCCGATTCCAATCGTGTGGAATCTTGCACTCACTCGCAGAAAAAAGATCACCTTGTCGCTGGTTTTCGCCATGGGCTCTGCCGGATGCATTGTCAGCATCATTCGTCTCAGGAGTATCATCGCCTATCTTCAACAAGGCAACTCGGACCTCACTTTCGTCATCAATGACTTTGTCGTTTGGTCCGCTATTGAGACGATGATGTCTATGGTAAGTGGACGATATGATCACGGAAAAAATCTAGTGTCTAAATTTTGACAGGTCTGCACGTGCGTGCCTACGCTAAAGCCTCTCTTCGAAACCTACTTCCGTGGTATCTTCTCCGGGAGCACACAAGACTCGAAGAATACTGGTCAATACTTCAGAACTGGTGGGAGGGCCACCGATCACAGCCGCGGAGGCTCCAACCTCGATCCCTTCTACGGCGATGTTGAACTAAGCAGACACAAGAACAGAGCACAGGTCACAGCGAATAACGTGGATTCGGATACAGAAAGTACAGATGAAATCCTTGCTCACCGACCGTCTAATCTTGAGGATCATGTGGTGGATGAAAGACACACGGACAGTATCGTGGTATCTCGCACTTACCAGGTCAGGACGACTGCTGATCTGTAAGACCTATTCTGGTATTGTTTTGTCACGCTTTCAGGGAACTGGAGGACGAGTTCGTAGCCATCAAAAATTCAGTACCCTCATTTTCAATTCTGGCTGGAGTCTAGATCCACATGGAAGCAGCAACTCAGTCCGCCCCTGTTGGCGCAACTTCCTCAATATGTTCAACGCTGAAGTCCGATTTCGCGCCATCAATCACAGCGCGCTTACTGTCGTCCTTCCGGTAGTATTGTGTGAAGTCATGACGAATGCCAAAGGATGCCTGTAAGTGTCAGTGTATGTTTTGATAATGTCGATGTAGCTCGTTTGTCTTACCAGGTGCATCTGCCGAGCAAATTCTTTGTCTTCGGCTGCTTTCTTACATAAAACCAAGAAGTGGTCTTTCTCGCCCGCAACTTCGGGATCTTGATCAAAGACACGCTTGAAGTTCTCTGTGGAGATTGGGTCGATGATATCCTTGTACTTTTGTCGTCGCACTTCCGAGTACAAATCGAGGATCGAGTCGTCGGCTTGATGTGTCCAGATGCCGTACAAACAATCATACAAACAGCCAACATCTACGAAGCCGCCAGTAATTCCAAGACCGCCGCTATGCAATGCTGGTTAGCGATCAACCTCGTTCTCGTAAAATTGTTTCCACTCACAAAGGATTGCAGACATGGGCTGCATCTGCCGCCAACATAACTCTACCAACACGGAACTTTTCGGCGACTCTCTGATGCATGCGATACGGCGAGAAATTCACCATCCCGTAATCGCCAGGCTTTGGATTGCCAGGCAAGATTGTCTCGAACTTCTTAGGCTGACGTTCGAGCAGTTGTTCGCGTGTCAGACCAGGCTCTTCGCCATATGTCACGCGCCACAACCCTTTGTCGTCTATGATAGCCGCCATGTAAAGATGATCGCGATCTATTATGAAGTTCGCATCAAGATATCCGAACTTGCGGAAGTCGTAGTAGGTCTGTATACTCATCAGCGGGAAGTCGGTATCTGATACACTATTCACATCACTCACGTTCGTTGCAACAATTTGCTTCTGGTTCCAGGTAAAACCAGGGAAGTTCTCCTCGAAACTCTCTCCGAACAGGCACTTTCTGACAACGCTGTTCGCACCATCGCATCCCACGACATAATCCGCTTCGAGTATCTTTTCTTTCTCAGTCGGCGTTTGGACCTTTACCTTTGCTGAACGTTCATCCTGCTGGACGTCCAGCACACGATGTTCCCAGCTGACTTGGCCACCCTCTTTCTCGAACTCTTCCAACATTAGAGCGTCCAGCGTCTGTAAAGCCAGACTGACTGTTCTGACATCACCATACTCCGGATCGTTTGACAAAGTCTCACTGAAGTCCATGCCAGCGATATATGTTTGATCAAGCTTTCGCCAGCACATTGTGTTGAGTGTCAAGCCTTGGGACTTTATCTTATCCAGGATACCAGCTCGACGGAGATCTGGAATTGCTGGAGGGCCATAATGAGCTGCTCTGGGCTGATCGTCTAGTGTGGGAGCAGCATCCAGGAGATGAACCTTTATACCAGCTCTAATAAGCAGCAACGATAGTAGAAGCCCAGATGGTCCTGCTCCAACGACAATAACCTACGCTGACTGTGAGTATATTATCCAACACCGTAGTCTTCCTATCACGTTCTCACCTTCTCAAATGCTGGTGTCTTCCCGTCTACAGCCATGTTTCTTCGCAATTATGCTTCTGAGTTCAAAGAGACTGGAGAATATGTGCAGACTACAACTGAAGATCTCAACAGCTTTCATATCAGCGCTTCTCCAAGGAGGACATCAAGGCCCCACACCCCATTCGAGTCGACAAGACCCGCAATTCTCGGCGTCCATACATCCACTTGCCGCAATCCTTCTGCTGGTCTTGGTCTTATCCCTGGTCATCTTTCCCCGGAGAGGCAGAGAGGGACTTCGACGTGGGGCATGTGGGGTAACCACCCCCTCGTTTAACTCATCCTCGGATCTTGAAGACTGGTTGCCAAACGCTCTGGAGCCTTTCGGAAGCGGTCATTTCGACCTCGCTGCTGTCCAAGCTTAGCGAGTCTCAACACACAACGCCTCGCCGTTTCGCCAGATTCCTCGCATGCTTCAAGCACATTTCGACAGACGCACTGCTTGGACATAGATTAAGAGCCGAACAGATACGAAAGTTACATGTGATGATTTACTCAGCACCTCTTCAATATCAGGCGCTTTGGCTGAGTGGTTATAGCGATAGACTAGAAATCTATTTCCTTCGGGAGCGCAGGTTCGAGTCCTGCAGGCGTCGATTGTTTTGCCAATTGAGGCGATATATGCCTTCTTTTTGCATCGCTGAGGGTGTTGGGAGGTTGGGTGGAGAATTGGAAGCGAAATGGTGGCTGGAGGGTGGATTTTGGATGAAAATTTGCTCTCCAAAGTCCGGAAAACGATATTTTTGGCCTGGAGACACCACAACAGCGTCAGATGCATGCATTGTTATTGCCTTGGATGTATGTGTCGTGTTCTCTGCAAGTTGGTGCAACTCGAATGGAGGATACGGCAGATCTTTGGGTGAAGCCTCGGACCTATACTCAACTATAGAGAATTGATCCAAGGTAGGCATACACTTGCTTGTTGCCTGTCTGTCTGGTATTGTAGTTGAGAACAGAGTGCATAGCATCAGTGCAAGATGCGTGCAGTCACTTCTCCCGTCGGGTCTTTGTTATATGCTCACTAAGGCTTACTCTAAAGTATCCCTCTCTTGTTATCGCTGTTGCCCATTGCGCCTTGAGGATGAGTAGTAGGTTCGAGCATTGAACAGGATGGTTTCTGGGCTCAGTTTTGCGGTTATTTCGACACGGCCAAGTAAGTCTGCTGTGGGTACCACCCTGTTTGATGATTAAGTAGCAACGACAGAGCGCGACACATGGATATCTGGTATATCTATACATCACTAGACGTTATGAGTCCATGTCCGTCTGCTTTGGCGGTGATATTCTGCTTGTGGCTCTACTCATGCCATCGCCAGGGTGTGTTGGCATAAAAAGCTAAATTGCTGCTAATAATCATGCAAGATCCCGTAGACTTCCCGAGAAACGAACAAGTACTTGCTACGATTACCAGAAATTCCATGACTATAGCCAGTATGGCCTCGGAAACTTGAGTAACCTCACTCGTCATAGTAAGAACACATGCGGCAGTGCTTCGTCGAAAAGTGTGGCATTGACGCATGATTCTCACCAGGCTTTTAGCTGAGAGTATATATACGTAGACATCGGCCTTCACACCACAAGTCAACGAGCCAGTTGTGGCACACAACTTGATCAATCAGACCTGCCGGGGTAGCTCAATCGGTAGAGCGTGTGGCTCTTATCTCTTCAGATATTCCAAACCTCAAGGTCGCGGGTTCGAGCCCCGCCTTCGGCTATTCCTATCATATGAGTTGACTTCACTTTTTGTTCTTTTTTTGCACTATGTCGTTGTGGTGGGAGAGGTGAACGAAAAGATTTTTGTTTGGTGCGGTGGAAGTGTGGCTTGGCGGTGGACTATGAAGTCCAGACTAGACAACTACTTGTAAGCTCTTATTTAATGCTTGATCTTGTTATTCTTCCATTGTCTAGGTGGAGGGCATGATTTCCAACAAGACAAAGGAAGATGACGATTGTAGAAGATTCGATACGATTTGACTACAGCTCTTCGCAGACAGCTGAACATGCGGTTTGGTGTAACCACCGGTACAAGCCCGCCTACGATATGCATTTGATGCAAAAGTGATGCAGATGTTCATGTGGCTGGATATCGACTTCTCTCTGAGTCAGAGGAGAGAAACACAAACGACTAGATCGACTTATTGAAGCGAACATTCAGGCTTGGATTGGCATATCCACGTTCCATCAGAAACACCCTCGTACCAAACCCTCACCATCAAATGGCTTTCATCCTTCAGTACTCCCAAGCTCCAAATGTAGCATTAACACCCTGCACCCTAAAAGCAAAGCTCGTTCCGTTCTTAGGAGTCTCCTCCACAGCAGCAGCATAAACCTTATACACTCCCTGACCAACAGGCACAGCCACAAAATCCGCATCCAAGTACTGCAGATGAATACCGCTATCCTTGAGTCCAAAGCCAGTGTAGCTCACAGTCTGGTTACCTCCCACACTGCCATGAGGGATTGTGTAGCCTAAGCTGCCATCTTGAGCTACGTAAACGCGTTGGCCACCGGGAACTTCGACGGCAAGAGAAAGCGTAGTGTTGCCGGGGGTGAAGTAGGTGTATTTGCCGTCAGGGCAGGAAGAGACGGTGGTGTTAGGGCAGTAAGAGGAGGTAGGTTTGTTGAGGTAGAAGGAGTTGGCGTTTGCGTTGATGGCGGAGAGGTGGATGGGGGAGCCTGAGTGGATTGC
>Ga0058702_10001032_pt1 | contig 10871 bp, 12 predicted proteins | sample AgamicOrSfe_FD_83781 | JGI IMG/M metagenome (GOLD analysis project Ga0058702, IMG submission 83781) | Agave microbial communities from Guanajuato, Mexico - Or.Sf.e | ecosystem: Host-associated > Plants > Phyllosphere > Phylloplane/Leaf | place: Guanajuato, Mexico | collected 2012-05-30
ATGCGCTTCGAGATGTAGAGGGCTTAGTTGAGCACGTACAGCAACAACTCGGCGCAGGCCGTCGAGTACTTCACGTTCATTCCGGCTGTCGAGCAGCTTCTTCAGCTGTGCAGAAGATGCAGTAGATACCGAGCTGGATGGTGGTTTCCGCAAGGCGCCTGCATCTCGTGCTGCTTCCAGAGTCAAGTCTCGAGCTTGTGAATGGTTAGCTGAATGTCTTCTCGCTTGGGCGAACAGCATCTTGCATGATGCGAGCAATGTATCTCACCCGTCTCCAGCATGCTGGATATCTTCGATATTGACTCCATCGTCGCTGCTGTAATCTATATGCTGCTTGGCAAGAATGCGTGACACATTGAGATGAGAAAGTGCATGACTCGCAATCGTCATTGTTTTGGTGGATCGAGCTTCAGGAAAGAGCATTGGAAACACTGACAACGACAACATCAGCATTAGCATACAGCTTTCATTCTCTCACAATGAGCTCCAGGACCTTCGCAGATCAGACCTCATCACCAATCGGCAACACAATGGACCAGCCCGATGACCCTCTCCCATCGCCAACCTCATTTCCAGACCCATCATCCTCCGCGCATACCACAGCAGCAGCCGCTCATAAATCCACCCAATGGCTCACCTGGGCGCTCGGCTCAGGCGCCTTCGCTGCCTTCAATGGCGTCTTCGCCAAACTCACAACCACCTCCCAAACCAACACGCTCTCAAGCGCGCTCTCCACCCTCCTAGGTCTCTCCGCAAACAACAGCATCGTCTCCTTTGCCGTCCGGGGCCTCTTCTTCGCCATGAATCTACTCTGCAACGCCATCATGTGGATCCTCTTCACACGCGCATTGACATTGGCGAATAGTACGACACAAGTGGCGATTCTGAACACCTCGGCCAACTTTATGGTTACGGCTCTACTAGGCATGCTGGTGTTCAGCGAGGGTCTACCACTGTTATGGTGGGTGGGTGCAGCGTTTCTGGTAGCGGGGAGTGTCACGATAGGGTTGCGAGAGCAGAAGAATAAGACCGATAGTGCTGGCACGGGCGAGGAGAACGGGCAGGAGGACGCCGGGGCTGTTGCGACTGTTGCACTTGGTACAGGTGGTGTGGGTGCCGGTGCAGCCATTATTGACAGTGTTGAGCACAACAGATATAGGGATAGTGTGGAAGGGAGTACAGGCGACGTCGAGCTCGAAGAAGAACGAGAGGAACGATGTTGAAAGTTCATTATGAGTAGGATTGAACATGCATGAAAGCCCTTGACCAGTCCTTTGAATATCCCGCTTGCCGTCTAGTCCGTTGAGTTCATTGAGTCCATTGAGTACTCCCATCATCAACGCCAGTATCCCTGTAACCACAACAAGATTGCAACCTGTGCAACCTGAATACGAAATGCCCTTTACCCGAGCTGAAATAACAGAACGCCGCCATAATGCTTGTGGAATAAGTCTTCGAAGGTTTCACGCTTCAATTTCTCCTCTCAATCTGCTCGACATGGTCAAGTCGTCCATCACGCTCTTCTGCGTGTTGAGTTCGGCTTCCTTATCCTTCCTGTCGCGCGCGCTTTCCATCTCCTTCAACAGAACGGCTAGGATCTCGATGGGAGGGTTCATGTCGAGACCGTATGCGCGCTTCCATCGTGCCAGGCGTGTGATACCAATACTAGGCTATGCATGTTGTCAGCAGATGTTTTCGGACCTAGAGTGGGATGTTAGACATACTCCATAACGGCTACTCATGTCCCATTCCCTGAGCATTTTCTCTCTCATCGTGAGCTCTTTTTGATGCACTCTGGGCGCCTTGCGCTCCTTTTCCTTCGCCGACCAGTACGCTTTGAGCTTGGTGTCCGACAAAGCAAGCGCTTTCTTGTTCAGTGCTTTCTCTGCCTCAATCTCTGCCTGGACGTCCTCATCCACTTCAATATCGACTGCCTCTAGTGTTTGCGCCTGTGATAGTATTTGGCTATGCTCATCGTCGGTCGTTACATTTGTAGGTTCAGACTTCGTGGGAAGTGTCGATACAGGCTTGTTGGCCTTGATGTGATGGGATGCGCCTGCTGCAGCCGCTGCTTTTGAGCTGCGGAAGTTGAGGGTGCCTTGTGCGGTAGCTGTTGCTGCGGAAGTGCGCTGACGCTTTGCTGCTGGAGGCATAATTATGGTGATGTTAGAGTTAGATGACTGTCTAAGTGTACTCTCTTAGTAGATATCGTCGTGCTATGATGTGCTCTAGGTAAGTGATGCGAATTGAATTGTTGATGGAGGATGTTGTCACGGCATGCACGTCACAGCACGTGACAGTTCGTGTTTCAGTTCTGAATGGCTGGACCGAGTTGTCCAGGTGACGATCGTGAGCAGAAAAGCCATCAGCATCGATACCACTTCTCGCTTTGTGATGCCCAGTGTGTATGCTTTCAAAGTGAGGAATGCCAACATAAAGCACGTCAAGTCGGCTCTCGAAGGTGCACAGCTGCTACATAAGGAGGTGAAGATCAGAGCGGAACAAGACGCTCATTCTACTGTCCCGACCCTGATAGAAGTGGAAGATGTGGCAGTGACCGCGTTGAGAGAGAACAATAATGAGCATTCAGCAGTGCCTTTCGACTTCTGGCTGAACCTCAACCACTTCCCAGACGATGTGGCAGATCTTCATGATCATGTTGAATCTGTCATCGTCCTGCAGGTGGATGCGAAGCACGGTGGACACAAGGCACGGTCTGCACTCGAAGCTGCTGTAGGAAAGGCACTCTCATTACTTGATGCTGAGCAACTACCATGTACTCCAGAAGAACTGCTTAGTATCATGCCCAGTTCATATAGCACCTACCAACCAATGCTATTATTACCTTTCCACTGCTTCCGTCATAATCATTGGCAGTCGGTCATGTCCTATCTTAATTCGGATCAGTGCCAGAGGAAGCGTTTCTTCGCCACAATAGCAGCTCAAATGTCAGTATCAAACATTGCGATCAATGCAATCATTCCCGCAGAAAACATCGCAGACTCTCACGAAGCAACGACTGAGAACATCCTTCGATCGCCTACGAATTTACTGCCCATGTTCGGCGACTTTGGTCCTCCGCTTCCAGCTTACCCGCAGCATAATCCGTCAAGCTCAGACTTCAGCTCCGCTTTCTGGGTATCTACGAAGCAAAATGGCATCCATCAGACATGGGCACCACGATATACCATGTTCTCTGCTGGCAACGTGACAGAGAAGGCGCGGATACTCACCATGCCAAGCGTTGTCGAAGCCGCACGAGTTGGAAGTGATGACGGCCGTGGTTGGACAGCACTCGATCTCTTTGCAGGGATTGGATACTTTGCTTTCAGTTATGCAAAAAGTGGCGCAACCAAAGTCCTATGCTGGGACCTCAACCCTTGGAGCATTGAAGGGTTAGCTAAAGGCGCAATAATGAACAAATGGGGATGCCGTGTGTTCGACTTCGAGGCTGATGGACGTCTGGATGCGGAATATGAGCAGGGCGATAAAGTGCTACAGGCCGCTCTGGATAACAAGCTAAAGCTATTGGCCTTTCGAGAGACAAATGAAGAAGCCTCGCGGCGCATAGCATTCCTCGGAGCCTCAGTACCACCTATACGGCATGTCAACTGTGGCACACTGCCCACGATTGCAGAGGCATGGAAGACGGCTGCTCGAGCACTTGATCCTCGGCTAGGCGGATGGGTCCACCTCCACGAGACTGTGCCTCAGGCTGAGATGCGGCAGAGAGGAGAGCACTATTGCATTCTTTTGCTACAGTACATGTACGAACATTCATTGTATAAGGATGAGGTAATACAAGTTCACCTGGAGCACATAGAAGTCGTCAAGAGCATTGGACCCAGGCTTATGCATGTTGTATTTGACATTGCCATTCGAAGAGGATAACAGCGATCCGCGCGAAGGTGAAGGAACCATCGGCGGCAGGAGGGATGGCAAGGCACAGAGCCAGTCGTCGAGGGGTTGAATGCAAAAGGAGAGGTTGAAATAAGCATTTGATCTGCAGGAGTAATTCCGCAAATGGAAAATATACAGATCTGCATGACGTTTGTCATCACCACATATACACTTGGCACTGGGCAGGACTGCTCCATTGCTCATTGGTCTTGCCGAAAAGTATTCAGAAAAGATGCCACTCCACCCAGCGACATTTCCCAGGCCACCACTGTGCCAGAAGGTCTCACGACATCTTCAGGTAAAGTGGGCGAATGGCACCGTAATTGCGGACACCACCAATGCATTTTGGGTGCTCGAAACACATCACCCGCCTAGTAGGTGATCCGTCGTTGTCGGGAGAAAGTGCTGAACGATTCTAGCGTATTATATCCCTCCGTCGGATATCAAAGCCCCTCTTGAGAAAACCTTCCGTCAATCATACTGTGAATGGAAGGGGTTCGCCTCATATTTCAACATCCAGTCTCCCGACAGTAAAGTTGTGGAGAACAGAGCGTGGACGTACGAGCGACCGACAGCAGGGTTCAAAGAGATCAAGGACTATGTCTCTTTCTATGCCGGACCGTGGGACTGCTATGTCGACGGCGAGAAGGTCGAGCCGCAGCCGGGCGATTTCTACGGCGGTGCGCATTCCCCTCGAGTCCAGTGCGGTTACTGATGTGCTGATTCTGTGAATAGGATGGAAGACCAGCGATATTGTAGGGAAAATTAAGGGAGCACCCGGAACGCTGGGCTGGTGAGGGACAATGGTTGAGCTTGAGCGAAATGTGTAATTTTTAATGCCTCCTGAACTTGGCGGGTATGTTCTCGCGTATGACTGTCTGGCTGTCAAGGAACGCCTGTCTTTCTGCTTCATCCTCCAAGTGATCGTGCTGCGCAAAGTGTGCTATGTCCTCCGGGTGCGTCAACTTGGAGTCATCCACGTCGTCGGCGTGGTAGAGCTGGTAGTGGTGAAGCTCGTAGTCCTGGAGAGCGTGTTAGTCAGTGCTGTCTCTTGCGTGGGAGAGTTTAAGACCTCTTCTATATCGCTGTGCCTTCCTTGATGGCAGTCAGCTAAGTGTGTTCAACAGAGGATTCGAAATCATTACCGAGGCCGCACCCACTGTCTGGTACCTGTTTCCCCTCCCCTATACCTGTCATCCACTCTAGCATCGTGATGAAGCCATCCCGGTTGTGATCGAACAGGTTAAACACGGCTAACACTGCCTCTTGCTTCTTCTGCTCTGGCACGTCTTTGTTGGTCTCATGATCTAGGCCATACATCTTCCATATCTCAGAGTGTTCGAGGAATCCGTCGGAGTCACTGTCCCTTAGCATTCGTACTGCCGAGAAGGTCTAGATCATGTGCTTACAAGTCGTGTAGCTTGAAGAAGGCATTTGGGTCGAAGTTCATGATGTGGTGCTCTGAAATCATATGTTTTGTTGCCCAGTCGGCGTCAGACTCGAGGGCGAGCTGATCGAAGTTGGTATGCTCGTGTGCAGATGCGAAGTCGACCTGGGCCGCCGCCAGGAGTGTTAGATATGCCAGGAACGTAGTCAACATCTTGAAGCGGCTGTGCTGTTGTTTTGAGTCCCCGGGGCGTCTCGTCTGGTCTGGTTTTCCACGTTCTGAGGAACAACACAAGCACGTGGCAAAGCGCGTCGACGCAAGCAGCAAGGAGCATGAAAAGACACTAAAGTACTGTCCTCATCATCAGACTACAGTACTACAGTATACCATCTTGCAAATTGTATATTTGCTCCGGACTATCTACAGAGCTGAAGCATCAGCGCTTGTGTCATGAAGTCATAATGCTCCCTAATTGCAGCACCGACCTCATTCAATCTCCAGATCCAGACCATGCCCGACCGTGAAGCCCCTCGATAGGGTCCTGGTCCTTTGCAGTACATGAACGGTTTCACACGTCTCAAGCGCGTCCGGCAGTGTAATATGAGATGCTTCTTCCCGCCCCGAACACTGGTAACACCTCAGTCTGATTGTTTGAAGAAGCTTTTCCCACGAATCCACTTGTTGTAAGCACGATACCTCTTCTTGTCGTTGTCCTCCTCCAGCACAGTCAGGGGGTCTTCTTGCGTTTCAAGCCAGCTTTCAAATTCCACGGGATCCGCTGCGCCATACTCATCGATCGCTTGTGCACTCTCGAGATAGTCAAGATACTCCAAGCCGGCAGTGTCCAGAGGCGGCGCATCATTGGACACAACCAATGGAAGGCGTAATGGATGTGTCATGTATCTGTCATATTCTGCTGCTTCATCTGCAGATACTGATGGGTGAAGGGAGTTGACGTGGAACTGTCGCAAAGTCCACTGATTACGAAGTGCTTTATCCGCGGGCGTGAAAGCTTCGACTGCTGGTGAGGCGGTAGTGTCATCAGTGGCACTTGTCTGCTGGTCGATTGACTTTCTTTTCTCCTCAGACTCTGGCACCCCATGTAACCATTGCTGCAGACTTGCGATCCTCTTCGTTGGCTTGTGATGCGGCGCTGTTGCAGAAAGTGGTGTGATCTCTCGATAATTTGCGTCACGTACTAGATTCTCCTTGGGCTTGTGCTTATCTGATGCTTCAGTGTCATATGGTGTCTTCCGGACGCAGAATGGACTCATATTGTACTTGGCGGAGTCTGTCTTGGGCAGGTATCGAGTTGTGGAGTTCATGCGATATGCAAAGACTTTCAGAAACGATGACATCGGCACTCGATAGTACTCCTGCCACCAGTCTTTTGCATCTTGCGGTAAAGCAGTTGTGCGATTCCTGTCACTCTCAGGGAGAGGCGGTAGTCGTCGAGGCTCCAAGAACTCCGGCGTGTACCAATTTATGTAATTTCGCCGCTTTTTTGAGCTGAAAGCGCTGGGGTTTGCATGATGTAGATAGTAGTCAGTCGACATTTCCCACAGCATAGGTTGACCCTGGGCATAGATATAGTTCCCAAGGAACAGGTTATACGCTTCCTGTCTCTGACTGTCGAGGAAGGAGTTGTGATAATATCTTTTGAAGCTTTCGAGCATGTCACGAGAATTGCTTTGCCAGTTATTGATCTTTCGATAAGAGTCTGTAGTATTCACCAGATGTGAGCCGCCATACTGTGACGCTAATGTGTCCCCATGATCGTTGAACATGTGTGCGAAGAGATTGGCAGCATCGCTGTCATAGTTGATCGAATCGTCAGCAATAACGCCGAGGGCTTGCAGCTGGAGCGCCAATGCTACTTTGCCAACGACGAACTGTGCTGCATTTGTCCTGTCCAGGCGATCAATGCAGTTTGACCTACATACGCCATTCTGCAGTTGTGCCTCATCAGACCGAGCACGTCCATTGTGAAAGAAGCCTGTACTCTGCACCATGTCTCGCGCGATATCCTCCAGCGTACCAATGACATCTTGTCCTCGTGTTTTGGCAGCCCTGGCCATATCATAAGCTCGATACAATATCTTCTTACCCTCAGGCAAAGATTGATTAAGATAGTTGATGGCGTTCTGAAACTCAACAAGCAGTTTCCCCTCTCGTGGTGTGCGTTCTCGTGCCTTTACAAGGTTCAGTACAGTGATTGGAGTGCCATATCGCTCGAATAAATGGTCGAAATGTAGGCCAGCGGACGAATAGAAGGGGTCAATGATGTTGAGGTCAATGTCTGGCTTTGGTGTAACACCAGAGTTGTCTTGCGTCCAGTAGAGAGGTATACTGCCACGATGTTGCACAAATGAGGTGTAATTTGGATTCTCAAGCGGATGATGACCTGGAGCATTCAACGATGTCGTCGTCATCTCCGCAACTATCTGCTCGGTCTCCACATCATTTGCCACATATCCCAGATCATTGGCGCCTCGCTTCAGGAATCGAGCGCCAGCAAAAAAGCGTGATCTTCGTGCAACCAGAGTAACCCAGATCTGGCGACCGAAGCAGTCCACGGATGATTGATCTATTGTTCCATGTATGATAGGCAGGCACCAATCATAAGGGTTTTTCAGATGCTTCATGGCTGGACTGAGCAGGTGATGATTCCAGGCAAACATATCGTTGACATCTTGATCTTGTGTCATGTCGCCTCTGGCAAGCTTTTCACGGCCATATATCACATTCTGCTGTAGAGTTCGAGTAATGTTATACGAGTAACTGAAGTAGAATGAAGTATTCAGGTCAAGATTGTGAAAGATGTTTACATATCTCAGTTCTTCCGCGTTGCGATTGCGCTCAAAGACACTAGAAGAGCCTGTAGTCAAGGGAACAAGCTCGGTTGCATCGATCTTGAAAACATAATATCCTCCTATCATTGCGACCTGCTGCTTCTTCGTGACGATGAGCATATAATATGCTTCAGTGAAGCGGATGAAGCCAAGCACACCCCACGTATTGCCTCTCAGCTTCATACCGCCTGCTGCACGGTTTCCGTGGTCGATAGCTGTCAACAACTCATTCATCTCACGCTTGGTATACACAATCTCGTCCTCAACAATGTTGATGTGACCCGGGCCACACTGTCGGTCTATCTTGAGCATGCGAAACTGCTGGTCACGACTATCGCCACCAACAAGGTAATAGCGAGCTTGTGTTTCGTATAGTGAAAACTTCTGCATTTTACGCACTCCAGGATCGCTTCGCTTGCTGGGAAGCTCAGGCTGTGTCGGAGGCGCTGCTGCTGGGTTCGTGGCTGGCTGCTCAGCAAGCGCAGGCGCGCCATTGGCATCATTAGTATCGTCATTCATTGCATCTGCTCTTGCGAAATCTTGATGCTGATAATCAGAAATGCCGATATCCTCAGCAGGTGGCGCAACCTCAGATATATCGTCAATCTCATCTTCAGTCTGAGGTGCTTCATCTTCTGCTTGAGGTGGGGGAGTGCCAGGTAACACATCGTTACTCAGGCGTTCCTCCTTTTTGTTGGCAGCATCCTGGATTGCCGCCGAATCTCCGCCACCAATCTCGACATCCGGGTCATGGCGGTTGCTGGGGGAGGAGATCCCCTCGAAGTAGTCAGTCCTTGGTCTTTCCTCCATTGTGGCTACAAACGCCCTCTATCTACCAAGATTGTATTTGCCTAGCACAATAGCGGACCAGTTGAAACATCATGCTACCTTTGCGATAAGATGCCCATCCCTTTCGGTGACCGAGAGCATCTCGTCGAAGCCCAGGACGAAATTACGATAGTGTAATATCACGCCTGATATGTTGTCGTTTACATAGGTACTGTCGTCAAGCTTATGGACAAGAGGCTACCCGGGCCGACTGAATCGCGAAGACATCACGAAATCACGACCTCCATCATTCTGCAACAATACATCCTCACTCCATTCAAGCAGCTTGATTGCCGGTCTATCATCCCCAACGTCACCACCTATTAAGATCGCCAACTCTTCCAATCGCTCTTCGTGACCATGTCCACCACCGACGACAACCCCCCATCATGCACGTAGGACCGCCCTTCACATCCTCAAACGGTCGCATTGCACTTCGCGACCGTCACTGACCACCATGCAGTGTCTACGCACGTGGCCTCGAAGAGCGCATCAAGCTTCCCGAGCTGGTCGAAGGTCTCCGTGAGCTCTTCGCCGAATTCGGCACCATCCTCGACATTGTAGCCAAAAAGTCCGTGCGGCGTAAGGGCCAAGCATTTATTGTGTACGACAATCCCGAGAGCGCTGGCGAAGCTATCGAGCTGCTGCAGGGTTTCGAGCTGTTTGGAAAAGAAATGAACTTGGCTTTTGCACGGACACGCAGTGATGTGATTGTCAAGCGTGATGGAGACGACACTGAATTCGGGGCGCACAAGACACAGCGGTTGGCGCTGAAGGAGCAAAAGCGGGTCGAATTCGAGGCGATCGAGGCACAGAAGAAGGCGGAGAAGGAGGGAGCCGCAGATAGCTTGAAGAGAGGGGCACCAGCAGACGAGACACCCGCAGGAATGTTGAAGAAGCCCAAGACCAAGACCACAGCTGTGCCTGCGGCATTGCCGGACGACTTCTTGCAGCCGAATAAGACGCTGTTCGTGCAGAATCTTCCGGCGGAAGCGGACGAGGATGCTTTGCGTGCGCTCTTTGGACGCTTCCCTGGATTGGTGGACATACGTATGTTTGCGGCGAGGAACGTGGGGTTTGCGGAGTACACGTCGGAGGAGGAGGCTACTGTGGCCAAGAACAACACGAATGGCACTACCATGGGTCCGGAGCAGACGCCCATCAGAGTCACGTACCAACGTCAGTAGTGGTGGTATCGTAACACATAGTTCGGACTCCATGATCAGGACGGCATACTCCTCAGAATGGAAGCAAACATTGACAATGGTATATCGAGTCTAGAAAATAACGCCTTGATCCTCATCTCCTCCTAGAACATCCTTTGCTGCTGGACCATCCCCGTTCTCCTCTGCCTGCATCTTGGCATGTTCCTTGTCCTGTGCCTGTGACGCCTTCTCCTTAAGACCCTTGACCTTCTTCAGCCTGAAGAACTCCTCTCTGTCCATCTCGTCCAGCTCGGAGTTAATGTAGCTGATTGTGTTCTCCGTTCGTGGTATAATGACGTGCTCGCTGGAGTCTGTCAGCATACCATATTGACGTGATGTGAAGAGCTTTCAGCTTACATGGCATTTACTCTGCGGTTGACTGTCTTGATAACCTCGTCTAGGATAACGAATGCAGTCTGCGCATCTTCATTAGCCGAACCCTTCCACGCGCTTTTATCCCACGTCCAACTCACCTGCAAACTCGCCAACTCCACCAACGTCTCCACTGCTCTCGCATATGTCTCCCTACACTTCTGCACCTGCTGCCCACCACGCCCCAACCCCGTCATCGCAAAATTGTTGATACTCTCCTCCGTCACACTCTCGAATGCTGGGATCAACACACCAGACACGTTTTCTTGCTTGGTGCGGACCCGGAAGCGTGCCTCCTTGACCGATTCTTGTACTTGTAGCGCAATG
>Ga0058702_10001033_pt1 | contig 10850 bp, 9 predicted proteins | sample AgamicOrSfe_FD_83781 | JGI IMG/M metagenome (GOLD analysis project Ga0058702, IMG submission 83781) | Agave microbial communities from Guanajuato, Mexico - Or.Sf.e | ecosystem: Host-associated > Plants > Phyllosphere > Phylloplane/Leaf | place: Guanajuato, Mexico | collected 2012-05-30
ACAGGAAACGTATCAAGTGGGAAAAATGAAATATTATTTTCATAACGAAATTTCAGGCTGCGATTTAATTTTTCATTACGCCTCACAATATCATAAACGCCCTGGCAGAATGCCTGTGCACAATTAGCAGGTAAAAAACGTTGTATAAACCCTATCACCTTACGCCAACATAAATTATTTTTAGGTGCGCTCCAGCCACCAAAACGATCATAATTTTCATCATATAACTTGAACGCCGCAACCAAAAGTTGAATGTTAAAATGTTTACCCGTTTTGATAACATCTTTAGGTTTTAAATATTCTCTAAATTCATTGAGTGCAGCTTCACAGTCATCATTTGCTGGTGCTACAGAAATAGCATTGATGATCTTTTTGAGTGCAGCTAAATCGTTTTCAGCTCTCAGGTTCTCTCTGTTTTCGCAGCCTTGCGGAAATTGTTCTTCCATTTGTGCTTTTATTATTTCTTCACCCGTTGGCAGCTGTTTTAAATAACGCTGTATCATTTCAGCCATGCATTCTTCATTTTCATGATAACTAACATCTTCAGCACCTAAAGCCATTCCCAGAGCTGAGCCCTGAATAATCCTATCTGAATAATCAATAGCCGTTCCTTTAGATAATAAAAGTAAAGGATTTGCTTTGATGAGCGCTTCAGCTTCCTTTTGCTCACCACGCACGATGTGCAGAAGTAAGATGTTAACTTCCGATTGTAAGCGTTCTAAAGCGTCTTCAAGCATAGGCTTCATATCGATAGCTGGATGTTGTGATATGAACTCTTCAACAGCTTGAACACTGCCTAGTTGATTGACAAGCGCTCTGGCGGCAAGCTCTTTTAATGAGGGAACAGAACCAAAAAAAGCCACACTGCTATATGAGCTTGATGATGAGTTAGGAAATGATGAGCTAGAAGATGCCATGGTGATTTCTCGGATTTTAATAGGACACATTCTACTGCGCTGTATTGCTTATACAGTAACATCACGCGCTTGTGTAAGCGCTAAAGTAAAAATGTCAGTTTTTAAATGCATCCTTTTAAGTCAATGAGTTAGAGGGTTAACTGAGGTTTCGGTGATTACTTAGTGCTTTGCTTGCAGTGAGCGGTAGATGGCTTTATTAAGGTTCCAATATCCTATCAATTGAGTATTTTGCGACATATAATATTACAATGTTGTCAATGCGTAAGTACTACATGGTTCGGTTTTTGGGGGCAACTCCGGCAGCTGCCTAATTACAATAAAACCTCAAAAATCAACTACGCTTCCAAAATCTCATTCTTAATATACTTCCTTGATTTGCATCCGAAAAATACACTTTTCCATGCGCATAACTTAAATTCCGGCTACCCTGGTCAATCGACCCTTGAGTAAATTCAGTTTTATCGCTGTACATACTTACGGTAGAATTTTCGCACTCAACCCTGAAGTCCTGCTCGGACATTGAAGGACAAGATGAATCCCAAGCACGTAATTTAATTTTTGCTGTTAATTTAACAACGTTGTTTATGTCAGAAAAATTTGCTTGTGCATCGTAAGTGCAATCTTTACCACGTACATTCACTATACCCTGGCCTTCCCAATAACCGGGTAGGTTAAAACAGAAAGCTTTCGAAGTACTCTTTGCAAAAACGTTAATTGTGGCACTCATGATCAAAATACAAATTATTATGCGCTTCATAGTGAACTCATTTAATTATTAACCGCAAACTATACTGTAAACGTTATTTTTTAACAACGCGGTAACACGTTTTCCAGCTTATAGTGTAAATCAGTAGGTTAACCTCTTATTTTGCATTTCCGCACCTATCTGCCTACTACCCTAATTTTCTAATTAGATTAGGGGCGTTTTCGGGCAGACATCAAGCACGAGATAAACGCTATTTGCATGTATGGGCGTAAAAGGGTATTTACAACATCACATATGTTATTGCCAAGATGGATACATCAAACAACATATAGGCTAAATCAGCATTCAATCTTTAATCAGTAAAGTTATAAATACAGACCTTATCGCGACCTGTTTGTTTGGCTTGATAGAGCGCTGTATCTGATTTTTTTAGTAGCGTTTTTATATTCCTACCATGCTTTGGGTAAGATGAAACACCAATAGATAACGTTATATTTTCAATTAATAGATTGTCGCAAACAATTTTCAAGCTTGCGCATCTTTTACGTAATCTATTTGCAATCACTGCTGCCGCAGCTTCATCCATGTCAAATAAGATGATTATAAATTCTTCGCCGCCATATCTAAAAATTAAGTCGGTGGAACGGATAAACCCTAATAATAATTGTCCTATTTTATGTAATACTTTATCACCTATCTGATGACCATAGGTGTCATTAATCGCTTTAAAGAAATCTAAATCAAGTAAACATAAAGAAAATTCAGAATTATTGATGTTCAGTTTAGAAATTTTAGTGTTACAGATTTCATTGAAGTAACGTCGATTAAATAATCTTGTTAATGGATCATGAGTAGATTCATATTCTAATTTCTTTCTTAAAATACCGTTGTACAATGACAAGGAAAATTGTTCGATAAACGAATTATCTAATGATGCTAACGACCAATCAATATTTTTATTTGATGGGCCCATTATGATTAGGCTGCCAAGAAAAAGTTTTGATATAGTAATTTCATGTAAGACAGTTTCAAATAAGTTAAAAGGTTCTTGAGTTAAAAGCACGTTGGTAAAGAAATTTTGGGCATCAATTTCTTTGAGTAATTTGATTTCATTTTTTAAAGAATTTATTTTTAAATTCTTTCCCCATGAGAATAATAAGTTTTGAGTCTTAGTACGCTCTTCAAATAGGTAAAAACAGCCAACATGTTCAGGGAAAAATATTTCGCAAGTATTTTTTAAAATAGAAAAATTGTCTATTACGGTAGTGCTAGATTGCATCATTAAGGATACTTTATGCAATAAAGCAAGTTTATCTTGCAATATATTTTTTACTTGAAGCTCTTTTTCGAGCGCTTTATTTCTTATGTCAATCAAATTAGAAATATAAGCTTTTTCAACGGTTTGGTCCATAATGAGAATTTTCATGTTCAAAAACCGCATGGCTATGGACGCGAGTTTTTTAAGAACTTCTTTTTGCTTTCCACTTAATTTCTTCGGCTTCATACCGATTGCACATAAAGTTCCTAGACGAATGCCTTTTTCCGTAGACAAAGGAAATCCCGCATAAAACTTAACATGTGGTTCCCCACGAACATAAGGACTTTCAATGAAACGTTCATCTTTGCTGGCATCATTGATTTCCATTAAAGAATTTTCCAGAATAGCGTAGTCGCAAAAGGAGAATACCCTAGGAATTTCTTTGACATCGGGCAGACCATAGTTAGCAATGTTGTGCTGGATATCTTGATCTAGAATAGTAACTAATGAAACAGGCGTATTACATATTTGAGCAGTAATATTCGTAATTTGTGTTAAAATAAATTCGCCTGAATTTTCAAGTATTCGTGACTCTTCAATGACTCGACTACGTTCACGTTCATAAGCGATTTTAGAATGAATACTCATAAACATCCTTATTAATTTGCTATAAATCGTGCTTAACTTTGATGAATCTTTCGTATTCACTAACAGTTAGAGGATGACTAAATAAATACCCTTGGCCTTGATTACAGCCCTCAATTTTGAGAAGCTCTACTTGATCATTAGTTTCGACCCCTTCAGCAATTGTTATTATTCCTAACTTTTTCCCTAAGGTAATAATAGTCTGAATTATTGCTTGATTCACTAGGTTGCTACTTATTCCTCTTAAAAACGATTGATCAATTTTAAGCTTAGAAAATTTTATTTGTGCTAAATAATGAAGGCTTGAATAACCAGTGCCAAAGTCATCTAAAGAAAACAAAATTCCTAAATTTGCTATACGGTTTATTTTTTCACTCATTAATTTAATATTTTCAAGCAATATACTTTCAGTTAACTCAAGCTGAATATAAATAGGATCAACTTTATATTTAGATAAAGTTTTAAAAAGATATTCTTCAAAGTCTTCTTGAATAAATTGTTTATTCGAAATATTAATAGCAATGGGTACTACTTTTATATTTTGCTCTTGCCACAACTTAATTTGTAGGCAGGCTTGCTCGATAACCCAATTCCCTAACAGAATAATAAGGTTAGATTCCTCTGCTACAGAGATAAATTCTATCGGTGGAATCATTTTACCACTACTGTTTTTCCAGCGAGAAAGCGCTTCGACGCCAATAATACTGTTAGTTTTTAAATTTATAAGAGGTTGATAAACCAAATAAATTTCTTTATTTTGAATTGCTTGACTTAAGTCATTTTCAAATTGCACTTTTGCGCTAACAAAATCATTTAGCTCTACTGAATAAAAATTATATGAAGCTTTATAAGAAATTTTTGCGCTACGCATTGCTAAATGTGCAAAAGCTAATAAGACTGTTCCGTCACTTTCATCATCGGGTGAAACACTAATTCCCAGGCGGAATTTTATTTGTAGTTTCTCATTGTTATATAGATAATCTTTCGAAATTATTTCAATAATATGATTGACCAACACCAATAATTCGTGATCTGTTTCATATACCGCTAGCACACCAAAATCGTTACCACCAACACGACCAATTAAATGATTCTTTGCCAATTCCGTTTTGAGGCGTATTGCAATTTGTAATAAAACTTGATTTCCTGCTTCATAACCTAATCTTAAATTAATTAAATTTAAATCTGTAATCTCAAAATTTATAACGCCCAACTTTCTGGCAAAATTCCTTTTTAACCGTATAGTTAAGTTAATCTTTTCTATAAAGAAATCACGATTGGCTAATTTAGTTAAGGAATCATGCGTGGTTAAAAAAGAGATATTTTTTTCTAATTCCAAGCGATTAGTAATATCTGTGAAACGCCATATCCTGCCAATAATTTTGCCATTCAAAGTTTGCGGCTGAGTAATTCGTAAATAACTTTTACCATTAATAAATTTTATTTCATCTTGGCCTTCAGCTGTTGGGTTAGCGTAATAAAAGTTGATCTTATCTAAGAATTCGTTACTATCCTTCACTAAATTAATACAATATTGTATTGTAACTTGCTGATTATCATCAGCTATGACATTGAGCGGCAGATCCCACATTTTCAAATAGGCTTCATTATAGCTTTGCCTGACCCTATCAAGATTTACAATCAAAATGCCATCATTGGTTGAAGTAAAAGAAGCTTGTATGATTGATAAAGATTGCTCTAATTCTTTAGTTCTTTTGACAATTTGAAAATTTAAATCCTCATGATAGATGTACTGGTTCTTGCGTGCCTCCAGTAAAGCCATTATTACGCCGGCAAGCGCTGCCAAGGATGTTTTTTGTTCCGCAGTCAACAACTTAGGTAGTTTATCAAGCACGCAAATACTACCTAAATGATTACCCTCTTTATCAATCAACGGGGCACCCGCATAAAAACGCAAGTGAGGCTCATGTTGGACTAAAGGATTATCTTGAAAACGCACATCTAGCGAAGCATCAGGGATTTCAAGTATGTCATCACATGCCAACGTATATTCACAAAATGAAATGTGTCGGGATATTTCTTTTAATTTTAAGCCTATTGCAGATTTAAACCATTGCCTATCCTTAGCAATAATAGAAATTAATGAAACCGGTGTTTTGCATATTAAACCAGCTAATGTTGTAATATTATCAAAAGCTTGTTCATACCCGGTATCCAAAATATGATATTGTTCTAAAGCTTTAAGTCGTTTATCCTCATCTGAGTTCGCGTTTTCCATAACTTACCCATTTGTAATCTATGTTTACATTATTATGTCACATAATTAATAATCACGCTGTTCTCAACCTTAGCCTTAAAGTTAATATCAAAAATTTTATATATCGCGAGATAAATAATTTTGGCGTAATATGTAAGGTGCGAAAAAAATAAGAACTTAAATTGAAGTAAAATTTCATAAGGACTTTTGATGAGAAGTTCAGAGTTTTTAACGTTAATCGCAGCTAACGCAAACAAATCAAAAAATCTTCGTTCTTACTTTGGGCCTTGGCCTTGCAGCATAACGCTTGTTCCTTATGAAGTTGCTGGCCATATAGGTCGAGTCATCTCGTTAATCCAACAGCAGATCGATGCAAATCTAATGTGTGACAAAGCGTCCGAATATTTACTCATATATAATCTCCAGCCACTTGCGTTATCTTTAACGGATGAGCACGTTTATTATTCGATAGATATGTTGCGAAAACCTATAGCAAGCATTAAAAATGTTAAAAATAAAGTTGGCCAGCCATTCCAATTAGTCTTCGATTCGCAGACTCAGGAAGTAATGAATAATTCTAAATTTTTAATAGATCAGGGCATTGCCACCCTGGAAGAAATCTTATTAGATAAGCTTGATTCACCAGCATCGTATGGTTCTTATGAAGGATATTGTTCTCCAGCTACATTTGTGGCAATTCATGCAAAGTCCAAACTTGACCCCGAGCTTGTCTTTAAAGGAAAACATGATTTAGAGCAATTTATGCTTGATGGGAAGGCTTTTGAAAATCTCTTAGAGGCTCGCTATTATTTAAAGAAAACAAAATCAGCATATTGCGCTATTCTCGAATTAGCAGAACCTATTAAATCTATTACCAAATTAAAACAAATCGGCTTAAGCAAATTCGCAGTTAAAATAATGGATCTTTCTGAAAATCATGTGGTAGTAAATTCAGATCCAGCATTACTTGCAAAAGAAGAACCGATAGAAGATCAATTATTTCGTTTAAAAAATGCTTTCGGAATGAGTGAAACTACAGAGAGTTTTAACGCACGAACCAATGTTGCAAGCTTCTCTTTTTCTTCACCTCATTCATTATTTAGTTCGACACTAAACAATGAATCCATTGTGGGTGAAGACTTAAAAGAAAAGCGATCTGTGTATATGTCTTAAGATGCCGTTTAAAAAATAAGACCCAAAGTTGGTAACACAACGTAAACACCCAAATAACTCCACCTTGCAGTTTTTACAAAAGCACTGACTTATCGATAAACTGAGGCAATAATGCAATAGCTAAACTGTAAGCGTTTGCGCATCCACATAATTAAAAAAATTATAATTTTATAAACTGTGGTAGCAGTTCATGATAATGCTCTTCTGTTGTGCATTGACGAATACGATTCAACATGGCACAAAAGTATTTATAAGGCTCAACATTATTAGCCTTGCAAGTTTCGATTAATGAATAAAATATAGCGCCCGCTTTAGCACCCGTAGGGCTGCCTTTAAAGAGCCAATTCTTCCTACCCAAAGCAAAAGGCCTAATCGAATTCTCAATCTGATTGTTATCAATCTCAAGCTTTCCATCTTGCAAATAATTTTTTAAAAAATCCCAGTTTGATAATGTATAACGGATAGCATCATAAATCTTACTTTGTAATGGCGTTTTTGTAAGATAACCGTCTAACCAAAGTTTAAATTTTTCTAATACTGATGGTGCTTTTTGATCTCTTAATTTAAATCTATCAATTGATGATAAATTATTTTCGCGGGCTTCTTTTTCAATCTTATATAACGCTTTAAAGAAATTGATAGCTTCATGTGCTAATCCACGAGTTTTTGCAAGTTTGACAATATCTGCAAATTTACGCCTTGCATGTGCCATGCAGCCAAGCTTAATAATAGCCGGATTTTTTATGGCAAAGTTATAACCTGAATAAGCATCTGATTGTAAATACCCGTTAAATCCTTCTAAGAAATTTATAGCATGATAGCCACCACGCGTGGGCTGGTATTCATAAATAATTATGGGTTTTTCACCACCGCCACGATAACACCACATGTATGATTTAGTTGTGTTATCACGACCGACCTCATTTAGCACTTGCACAGTTGTTTCATCTGCTTGAATGTAATTTTCGGCAACTAATATTTTTTGATTTAACCTTACTAAGCGCTCGCAAAGCTCAGCTGTTTTCATTAGCCAACCGCAAGCACTACTTCTAGCAAGATCTATGCCTAGTCGTTGCCAAATGGCTTCTTGACGATATAGTGGGATATGATCGCAGAATTTGGCAATAATCGTATAAGCGACTAACTCAGGCGTGGCTAAACTTTTAGGTAATAACAAAGTCGGCATTTTTGCAATTTTTACATTTTCTTGGCAAGGCTTGCATGCGTATTTAGGGCGTACATGCTGTAGTACACGTAAAGTTGCAGGGATATATTTAATCTGCTCACTGATCTCTTCACCGATACGACTTAAATGAGCACCACAGCCACAAATCTTTTCTTTATCATTAATATCATAAATAACGACTTCTCTAGGTATATCTTTTGGGATAGGTTTTCTGATTGGATGTTTTGTACGTTTAAAGCTTGCAACATCCATTTTATCATCCAGCTCATTTTTTAAATCATCGCTAAGTTCAATACCTGCTTCATCAAATAAGTCAGATTGGAGAATATTTTTTTCTGATGATGATGCATAAAGCCGATGTTTTTCTAACTTAAACTCTTCAAGCAAGCGAATATAACGTTCTTTATAAGAAATGATTTCAGCTTTAGATATTTCAATTATTTGCTGTTGCAGAAAGATAATTTCTTCTAATTCTTCGATTGATTTTGAGGTGTTTATTTTGATATTTTTCATGCGTCAATTTTACTAAATTGACGCATATAATTCTAATATTTTTAATAAAAATTACTTATTTCCCTCGGCAAAGTGGCGTCACGATGTGAATACTTATCACTGGCTAATAGCCATTTAAAATGCTCTGTGGTCATAAAGATTTTTCCCTCCAAATTACGCTGGAAAACATAACGACCTTTCTCTAAACGACGGTACCAAATCGTAAAGCAGTTAGTTTCAAAATAAAGAATTTTTAATCTATTACCAGAACGATTTCGAAACAAAAATAGCGTACCGTCAGCCGGGTTAAGATGCAAAGTTTCTGTAATTAACATTGCTAGCGTGTTAAATGATTTGCGCATATCAACCGGATGGCTATAAAACAATATCTTTGCATTATCAATCATTAGCATGCTAACAACGTCCTTAAAAGCATTTTAAGTTGATCGGGGTGTATGTTTACTGGTACGTGACATTTAAAACCATTAATTAATTCAATCCTAACTTCAGGTGCTTTTTTACTGACATCAGATTGGATATTAATTTGCGAAAAAGAAGGTTGCTTTGATGAAGGAGAGGTTTCAATCTTATCTCGACATTTCTTTACGTAGTAGCCAAAACGACATAGGCTAATATTTTTTTGCTTACAAAATTCAGTTTGAGTAAGACTACTGTTTTTATATTCTTCAACAAATTTGAACCATTCTTGCCGAGTTAATATTTGAGTATCTTGCATGCTGTGCTCCTTTTAAAAAGCACAGAATGTAATATTTTTATTTTATTAGAAAGATGCGGATGGGCGAACTGTTACTTCTAATCCGCTTAGGGTGATCGTTAACAAAGTGGGCGAGATGATTCCCCCTTGTGGAACGCCTAAATTGGTAGCGTTTAGTTGCTGCTGCTCAATATAACCTGCCTTCAACCATTGCTTTAAAATATTTTTATCCATGGGTGCGTTACGAAGTAACCAGTCATGAGATATTTCATCAAAGCAGGATTTAACATCACATTCTAAAATCCATTTAGCACCCCTTTTCATTGATAACGATATAAAGCATTGCTCAATAGCATCTGCACAAGAACGTTTTGGACGGAACCCATATGCATTCTTATCTGCTAGTGTTTCTGCAATCGGCTCTAAAGCTAGCAAGTGTAAAGCTTGCATAGCCCTGCATCGCATCGATGGGATCGATAGTGGACGTAATTTTCCATTCTTCTTTGGTATATAGATTCATTTTTAATGGTAAAGTTTTATAACTTTTTCTGTTTAACTGAGCAACAGCCTTAACTTTTTGGGCATCACTGCGCCATATTACTTTATCAACTCCAGCAGTTTTACTACCGGCATTTTGCGTGACTCTTTTTATTGCTAACAACTTAGCATAATAAGAGTGAGTAAGAAGCCATTGCAAAGATTTCGCTTTGTTATGACGACCATCTCCAATAGCCTTTGCGATACGGAACTGTAGCTGCTTTACTTGCAACACAATTTCCGACCAATCAATGGCCGACCATTTTATTTTAGCTATGGGTGCACTAGTCTTAATGACCATCATTTGCTTTCCACATATTATTGCAGTTCAACAATTTATCTCGCAATTAAAAACCCGCGTGAAGTGGGCATGCTTTCGCATTGTGGTAACACCACTATCCATATCATTACAATATGGCGTTAGCTTTCTTACGCATCCTTTACCAGCATAGCTATCAGTTAACTTTGCAGCCTCCCTTCCTGAAATACAGGAGCCATACTGGCTTACCATGTTCCGCTTAGAAAAGTATGTTGGGTTAGGTACTTGCTTTTAGCCGAGAGAGATATGAGCTACGTAACGGAAAGCACAATATCCGTTTCTCCTCTCCTGTGTCTTTTGACTTAAGTGTTTCAGCTAATTTCACTGATTCCGAGTAACGGCCTATATACAAGTTCAGATATCTTTACCATACCAACTATCTAGCGCTTATCTGCTCTTAGCTAGCAGAAGGTTATTTGTCTCGCAACTTACAACCCAGACATACGTCTTTCGCTACATTGTCAGGTTCGCTCTTTATTCAGAACCCTAGATTTATTTGGTAGCACAAACAGTCCTGTCTAAATTAGCAGGACAACTCTTCTAAGCAACCTCATGTCGCACTTGGCTACCCCTGTCAGAATGAAAGATCACACCGCGAGGGAAGTTTCGTCGTCGCAATGCCATTATTAATGCATCACTTATTAAGGCTCGCGTCATAGAAGATTGAATTGACCAGCCAATTAC
>Ga0058702_10001034_pt1 | contig 10833 bp, 8 predicted proteins | sample AgamicOrSfe_FD_83781 | JGI IMG/M metagenome (GOLD analysis project Ga0058702, IMG submission 83781) | Agave microbial communities from Guanajuato, Mexico - Or.Sf.e | ecosystem: Host-associated > Plants > Phyllosphere > Phylloplane/Leaf | place: Guanajuato, Mexico | collected 2012-05-30
CTCCAATGGTACCTACGGTCTCGGCGGTGTCGCCAACTACGAGTCCATCAGCTCCATCATTGGTGCTCAGTACAACAGCAACACAGGCACCTTCGAGTATGTCCCTGAGAAGTGGCCCTCGCAGGGCTGGTACAGGCGTTCCGTCCCGTGGGGTGCTGTCGACACCTTGTCAAGTGGCTACCTCGAGATCTACCCGTCCAACATCATCGTACCTGGTGCTAGTGAGCTGCTCACGCCGAACTTCAATGTCACCACATTGTTGTGCGATGTCTACACTGGTATTCAGTCAATCACACCTCTGTTCATCGCAGGAAGTGAGGCAGAGATCGCCAACGCGACGAGCTGGGCGTAAGTCTTCAAGCACATTCATTGTTTGTCCATTGCTAACCCATTCTTCCAGTCTCAACAAGCTTGACACGGCCTTTCCAGCAGGAACTTTCTTGGGTTGTCCCACCTCTGCTATTAGCCCGAACTTCCCTCTATACCCAAATTCCTCCAGCATGGGCGGTCCGCTTGACCCTCCCCCGAGTGTTGCGAAGTGGACTGGCAACAACGTCTACAACAAGACATACTTCGCCAACACCGCCAACCCAACTGCACCCCTGTGCTCTCACTAGATGTTGAGATGGCGGCCAGGTCTCTGGGAGGTCTGGTAGTGAATGTGGACGTGGAGGAAGATGTAATGTAATGCTTCGCAGGACGAAAACCAATTGTATTCAACGAACCTTCTACTTAATCATGTAATGAACGAGACTATGAGCCAAAGATATCCGCTGCTGTCGGATGTCCAATACTCATATCATTAACTATCATCAATCTCTAACCACTGTTGCCACTCTGCCGTGTCCTTGGCAAGCGAACCAGCTTTCCCCCTTTCCAGGGGTGTGAAAAGGGCTGCATATTTGCTTTCACGTCGAGCCCCAAGCAAAAATAGCCTCCTCGTATTCGCTTTTTATGCTTAAACACTCGCTTCGGTGCTTAGTATCTTGGACAAGCCCGAGCTAAATAACACCTCCATGGCCATATCTTCAATTGGCATGTCGTCAATGCTGTTGTTACAATACCACAAAGCACCAGGCCGATCTATCACACTTAGCACCCGCCCTGTGCTCGGCACTCGTGATGCTCATGCTCGATGCGTTCGATACCTGCGGCGACTTTCTGCCTCGTTTTCGAAAGCTCGGCGGCGTGCCAGAAGGGTGAAGAGCGTCGGATAACCCCTGCAGCAACCCTATATCGATCGCCGGAGACATTCGTGTGCTGCTTCTAGACGCAGGTCCCCACACGCTCTTGGTGTCACAACATTCGTGTCGACATGGGTGGCATACGAGCGCGTGAGTGGACTGGCGATAGCATGCGCGTCATTTCGATATTTGCGCGTCATGCTCGGCGGCGCGTAGAGCGCGAGGGGTGTGGCATGGTAGAGTGACTTATAAGAAGTGGTTGTGCTGCGCAGCTGTGCTTCGATGAGATAAGTGATTTGTGAATCTTCGGCTTGACGTCGAGTAGTATCTGCAAACACATCTATTTTCCTCTGAGCTGGTCTCGAGGTTTCACTTCACTGTCGTGTCTATTTCCTTTCGCCACTTCTCTTTCAAAACTTCCCTTCTACCTACTGCTAAGATGCCTTCCACACTGAAAGCTGCTGTCCTCGCATCTGTGCTGCCACAGTGCCTGGCACTAGCTATCGGATCATTCGGTGATGATGTCGCTACGCCGGCCGTAGCGATGCCCGAAGATCTCGAGTCTGATGTGTACTGGGGTGACAAGCACAATCGTCTACGTTACACACCTGAGACTTTTGACGGCGAGGTTGAGCTGATGATCAGAGATCTCGGTATGAGTGCTACAGAGCAACCTCAAACCTCATGCTAATCGTGATCCAGGTATCTATGCTGCAGCGGATGTCATTGAGAAGCGTCAGGACAATGGCACTATGACATCTTCGACCTCGGCGCCAGTGATCACATCGGCGCCAGGCGGCTCAAACGTGACGGTTGATGGCTTGAACAAGACCACGAGCTCGAAGAAGAAAACCACTTCAACGAAGAAGACCACCTCTACAAAGCAGACCACCTCTACGAAGAAGAGCTCGACCAAAAAGACCGCCACGAAGGCCAGCTCGACCAAAAAGTCATCAACAAAGGCAACTACTGCACCTACTACTGCTGCTGGTGATGCCGGCCCAGCATCTTCTAGCTATCCTGCTGGCGCTGCTCAGATGACCGCAATCAACACTCCAAGTGTTGTAACATATACTTTGCTTGGCGCACCGACGCACGACCCGCAGCTGTCATACATCAGTGGACAGAAGCCAACTCCTCTGCCAACTCTCGCATCGAACTTGTTGGTGCCACAGGCGACTGTTGAGGCTGCTTTGGCAAATAAGGCCATCAACAGCAACACTGGCACCCTCGTCATCGATGGCAGTAACGAGGGACAACTCGCCGCACTCTCAATGGCAAGCCCAACTACTCTCGCGACCAAGGAAAGGGTGGCACCATCGGGGACACATCGTTCTTCGTCTTCGCAGACACTTTGACATACTCTCCCGGCAACCCCGGCACCTTCACCGGCGCAGTCTCCAACTCCATCGCTCTCGACTTCGGCATGAACCCAGCACAAGGTCAAGCTCTTCAGATCGGGGACCCCATGGGCGCCTACTCGGGCCCCAATGGTGCCCTGCGTGGCTTCGTCCCCTTCACTCAGGGCGAGTCCTATTACAATGGCAACTCCAAGGGTCGTATCGCCATCTGGCCCGAGTCCAGTGTCATTCCATTGACCGGCACGTCCGCTCTGCAGTATGCACCGATCGTTCTTATCAACGGCACAGGCTACCACTACGCCGGCACAACCATGTACGAAATCAGCATCCCCTCCGAAGGCGGACCTGTCGCCGACCGCGTCGCCACTCGTCTCTTCGACACGACCTCCGGCGTCGAGTGGGGCTGTCTCGGTGGTTTGCGCAGCTACAGCAGCGATGGCCAGACCGGTGGAAATGTGTACATCCTCGGCAACCATAAGGGTGGTCTCATGATCGGACGTGCACCGATTGACAGTGCTGCTGATGCGACTGCGTATACGTACTGGCAGGGCGGCAACAGCTGGACTGCCACGCAGCCGGGCAAGACGAGCACGACGAATACGTTCTTGAGCGGCGCGTTCAGCACGGTAGATATTTTCTACTCTCCCCGTCATTTGACATTTATCGCTGTCTACATGGACGAATGTAAGTCCAGCTTCTCCCACCGTCATGGAAACACATGCTGACCATACCACAGACACCGACAACGACTTCTACGCGCACTACCTCAACGCCCCCACGCCCATCCTGCCCTCCTGGGCCGGCGGCCCCGAAGCAGACATCGTCCAGTACCTGACACAGTATCCCTGGTCGAAGCAATTCCTGATCTTCCAGACCACGGCCATCAGCACGAGTGACTACAACTATGGTGGTGGGATGAACATGGGGTATTTTGGAGCCGATGATATTACGAGGGGCGGGAATAAGATGTTGTTGCATTGGGATCACCCGACGGGCAACAGTGCGGGAAGTACGGATACGGGGTTTGAGTTGCAGAGTGCGGTTGTGGAGTGGAATTAGGAGGGGCAGGTGGGTGGGTGAGGGGGAATGGTAAGGTTGGTGAGAGTCTGTAATCGTGTTAGTGGGAGGTGGTAAAAATAATCGAGTTTCGCTTCATCAGGCGGTGGCAGGCCGAACGTTGTCTTCCATTGGTCTTGAACTGGGCTTGTCTCATCGGTGTTTCTGATATGACATTTGTTTCAGACATTATTGACACATTTCACGGTCCATCGAGGGGCAGACCGTTTACGTCGTCACACGTCGACTTCATCCAGTCCTCCCATCTGACTTCCACTTTCAATCTCATGAAGCTCACCTTCGAGTCCTCTTCCTCCAGACGTCCTTTCGCGGACCTGTCATGATACACCGATTTGTCAGGAGAAGCCTTGATGAACAGAGATCAATATTGAAGGCTAAAGGCGAAAACTAACCTAGACGCTTACGAAAAGCGCCAAACCTCTAGGGAATATGTTAATACGAGATTTCGATTCGACAGAGTTTATCAGGATGTTGTGTTGCGAGTGTGAGATCGGCGTTTCTAATGGTATTTCTAATGGTGTGTCATCGGTGTTTCTAATGGTATACCTGTTTCAGAACTTTTGGCTCTTTGCAGGGTCTGCTGGACCCTATTGTCTGCCTTACACATGTGTCACTCACCGCACTTTCTCCACTCGTCTCATTCTTTCTTTCTCTTCCATCTATTGTTATTGTTCCGGTTCACCATTGCATTAAGACTGTAACTATCGAATCGACCACAAACAGCTCGCTTCTCAGACATGGCATCGAACAGTACAGCCACTAAGCAGGTATGTGGCAGCGGAAACATGCACTTCTCTTCTAAGTATAGCACGGAAGACGTGATCTGATCAAACAAAATCACCTACAGAGCAGCATTCCAGACGTTACGGCTCTTGCTAAGGCGCCCATTGCACAATCGCTCTAGATGACTACAAACGCCCCAGCATCCGAGCAAGCATCTACCGTCAACAAGAGCGCGACTTTCCTTGGCATGACTCGGGAAATTCGCGATTTGATCTATCATTACGTTTTTCCGGATATCCAGTTACACCGCGCTCTCATTCCTGCAAGTATCCTGGAAGAGATGAAAAGGTCCGAGGCAGCCAAAGCCCCAATCACGAAGGCATACGGCTACCTATCTGCAGGGAAGTTTGGCGTAGCAGCTCTCATCAGGCAGAACTTCATGATTAGTCACCAGATCCGCGATGAGATGCTGCGAGCATACTACAAGCAGAATCTATTCAGCTTGGTCGACTACGATAATGATTTGCTCAGAACCACCGCTTGGCTGCAGAATCTCCCGCTCGAGCAGCTCAAGCTCATGCAGAATATACAAGTTGAAGTATATCTGGATGGAGATAATCTGCCACTCCAATGGATGAAAGCAGAAGAGGACATCTCTCAGAAACGTGGATGTCAGTTGACTCTTACGTTAGACTTCCAGGATAGGGAAGAACGTCACTTCTGGATTCTTGCGTATTCGAAATGCTTGGCTCGACGAGTTGCCGGAGCGACCTGGGACCAGATCAGGGAGCAGGCCGATGTGATTCACGAAGAGATTGAAGACCAGCTTAACCTCGACGACCACGACGATGGCTATGATTCTGGATCTGATGGAGGCTACGACAGCAATCAGTACAGTTCTGATGATGATTATGAAGAATCTACCGAGGAAGATTGGATGGATATGGAAGCAATCATTGCGTCGTCTCTTGCTGACCTTACGGCTATGCTTCAAAGGTGATATCAGAAGTTCGGAACTGGTTGCATTATAAGCCCGTTGCCAGATGCTCAGTGACTTAGGATCGGTGGTCGTGCATCAGTGTTTTCTCCAATGACGTGTCTTCCTGTTTCAATTTGATATCGCCTTCAAGTAAGGCGTGATCTTCAGCGTATGTGCTTGAAGTGCTAACAGAATGACATTCTCTCCTTCAGCTTCGGAACACGAGTTTCATAGACGTTTCTAAACCCCTGTCAACATGTGGATTATCGGGCTTGGCTGTTTCAGATTAGCGGAAGTGCTCGCCCGTGCGCGTCATCCTTCAGCCTTGTCAGCTAACATCACTTCTGTTTCTGCTTCGCACTCTTATCTTCACTCCTTTTCTACGCACCTATCAATATTGTCTTGCCACTTCAGCATGTTCTTCTAAGCGAGATTTCGATGTATTCGATGACACAGCTGAAGACTATCCTCAGAAAAGAGTCCGTGTCGAGAACAGCTCGTTAATCGAGCGAAAGATCCAATATAACTCGGACGAAAGCATAGCTCACGAGTATAGTCCTAGTGCACCTCAGAGCGCGACTACTGAGCACACCGTGAAGACTAATCAAGTCGAGAGCACCGCAATGGGCAAGTCGAACGACAACGTGCCACCCAGAGCATCTCTTCTCGGCATGCCACGAGAGCTTCGCAACATGATCTATGGCTTCATCTTCCCAAGCATTATTCCGTCAGGCAGAGTTCCAAAGTGGCTGTCGGTTGCACCTCCAGGACTGCCCAATCGTGAAGAATTGAAGGAAGGTTCCATGTCTCGCTTTGGAGGAATCCCTCTCAGCTCTATCTGGTGGTGTCTCCAAAGAGAAGAGCTTAGAAGTGCTCCGCTCCAGATCAATCGCCAGGTCAGAAATGAGATCTTTTCAGTCTTCCTGAAAGACGGATATTTTCACAGCTAGGAACGGTCTACTAACAGGCCGGCCACTACCGCCTGGCTGCAGAATCTCCCATTAGAGCACCTCGAGCTCATTCGTGCAATTTTTATGAAGCTCCCTGGGAACCGCAATCCAGCTTCTCGGTACATATTATGCCCGCCGGTATTGCCAGGGTCTCAAAGAACCAGAATCAGACTATATTACCTTCGAAGCGACTATTACTTTGATATGTTAAAATAATTGTCATCACTATCGCCAAGCCCAGGTTGATTGGAGTGTCATCGATATTTTACTGGAATCACAGTGGAAGTATTGAGTATTGGCACAAGCGTGATCGGCATGTGAGTGCTGGTGGCAATGGGTACCAAATTGATGAAGATGATTGCAGCAGCGATGAAGTTAATGATACAAGTGATGAGGAACATGACGGCAATGAGGAAGCCGATGTTGATGACTGACGAAGCGGACGTCGATGACAGCGATGGAGATGAAGACGCGAACAAAGCCAACCACGACCACAAAGAACCTCAGTCTTCCTGAGGACGCTTCAAGTCTGGTAATCGCGAACTTCGGGCCTTGCAAAGGTCGTGGGAGAGGTCATCGGTGTTCGGAAGCTACCACATCAGCTTCAGGGGCTTGAATAGGGGAGAGGATACATCATAGAGATTGCTTGCGGTCGGGTTCACGCCATAAGATTGCGTAGTCCTAGGTGTGAATGCGCTTCTTGCATCTGGCTTCTGTTACTCACAAACACTGTATTTGTCATTTTCATGGTGCCCCTATCGTCGCCGGCACCAAGAAATCGCCGTGGTGCTGCTTCGAGCTTGATGGACGGAGCTCCGTAGAATTATGACATACATGCATCAAAGCTCATGTGACAAGATCGTGCTTGGAAAGTGCTTGTGTACCGTCCAATTCTGAATGATCGTGAACCTCACTGCCTCACTGTCGACAATTCCAAATCGTGACAGCCAGGGTCCCTGCCGTTATTGGTCTGAAACGTCGGATGGCAGGCACGCTGCGCTCCGCGGCTCACTCCATCGTCTCGTCTATGCTTCATGCACCTTCGCTGAAACAGGACGAAGACGCTGCATTTGATACACCAGCGAGTATCTACTGTACTGAACTCAAGCTTCATTACAGATGACAAGAGCAGCCCGTCGCCTTAGCCTCGACATGGTCTAGCGTAACGGCTTCCTGCCAGGTCGGCATTGGGAGCAAACACCTCCGACGGCATGATACAGTGAGCAGTCTAGCCTCAATCGAAGTCCTGGCCGGCGACCACAACCTCACTTCACCCCTGTCGAACCTGTCGACTACCACACTGGCCTCTACACCATCGTCTTTGCAACATATCCAGCGCGAACCACGACCAGATGCCCATCTCCTCACTATCCCCAGTCATAGCTTTCGATATCTGCAAATAGAGCTCATTTCGTCGTCGCACGGGTGATACCCGTGTAACACCAAGCATATCAACTTGGATCAAGATCTACGAGCGAAGATACATCCTCCGGAGCAATCCTAGTCACTCGTTATGCTAGGCACGAAGAAGCTCGAGTTGCTTGTTTGTTCGCGCTTCAGAAGGTCAGTGGAATTCGCGAAGAAGCAGAACCAGCGCGTTGCTATGAGCAAAAGTACGACGTGACACAGGCAGGCTGTGTTGTGGACCGATGTTGTTGGCAGCTTTTGTTTGGCCTCACTTGCTTTCTCGTTGAAATCTTGCAATTATAGCACACTAATGCCTTGGATGTTTAGACCTTCGAAGCTTCCTCCTCAATTCCGCCAAGCTGCTCGATCGGAGACACCTCTGACCTCCGCATCCTCATCGATATCTCCGTAACCTCCTCAGAAAGACGTAGTAAACAATAGCAAGCGTCCGCAGTCGCCCAGTCAGTCAATCTGTCGCACTCACGCATTTTCATACCACCCAGCGGGAGTAGCCCTCAGCAACCATTAACGAATAGAGCGCGTCGATACACACCTCTGAGAAACTCGCATACCTCACCTGGATCCCAGGTACCACAGTCTGCATTCTCTAGCTCGTCCAGCAGCGTCCCGTCCGATCCAAGAATCGTTTCGGCATTAGATCATACCCAGACAGCCCAGCAAGACCCGCCACCACGTCTTACCTATCCGCAAACGACTGCCACGTCCGAACAGCGAAGGAGGAGGACATCAGAAGGGCTTGAGGAGAGAGAACCTGAATCTGGACCACAACGTATATCTCCTCGAACACAATCTGCCATCCTCTACGCGATTGAAGCTCTCCATCGCCCAACACAGCACGCGCCTGCCCTGCTCAAGGAGAACGCGCCGATGTCAGATCCGCCGAGAGCTTCAGCTACGCCAACACGAACAGCACAAGATGCGCCAGCAACAACAAGTACAGGTCAGGCAGTCGAGCCCAGACGATCTGTACCTGGAATAAGAGGTCCGATTGAAGTCTGGGAATCTAGGCAGGCCAGGGAAGCAGAGAAAGAGGCAGCAAGGCGTGCAGAATCAGAATCGAGCAGTGCAGATCAAGCAAGGACGTCAGCAACGGAGGCGAGTCGGCGCAGGTCAGTCGAGCAACGCTCTCAGACAACGGCTTCCCAATCACTCCCAATACAAGAGCAGGGACAGGCTACCTTTGCACGGCAGATCCCTACTCCGGCTCGAACTCAGTATGATCCTTCACCACCGCACCCAGGTGACATTGGCCTGGCAGGTTATCCTTCTACGCGGTCGTACGCTACACAGCAGCAACCACTACAGCAGCAAAGAGCTGGCGCATCTACCCAGCCACATCCTGTCATTGCTCCCGTCTCCTCAAATACCACTCAACAGCGCACAACAGGAGCCACATTCCCACATGCTTTCGAAAGATGGGAGGAATTGTCTTCACACTGGGAAGGGTTGACCTCGTACTGGGTGCATCGTCTTGAGCAGGAAGCGCTAAAGATTCGAGATGAAATTACTGTACAGCAAATGTCAAAACAGATCACCGACCTTAATTCAGCAGGCGCCAATCTCTTCAATGCTGTGGTGGAATTGCAAAAGCTTCGATTATCCGCAGAGCGCAAGTTCAATCGTTGGTATGATCAGGCCAGGGAAGAACAGGAGAAAGACCAAGCGGAGATTGCTCGGTTGCGACAAGCGTTGAAAGAGGAAGAAAATCGGCGATTGAATGAGCCACAAGTGAATGTTGATCTGGTCGAAGCACGATTGAGAGAACTTCGTCGAGAGACGCAGATTGCACAAGCAGAGTCACAAAGATCATGGGAAGCCGTTGGGCGGAGAGAGGACGACGACCGTAGGGCAATGTCTGCACTTCGGGCTGGTCAACCATTTTATATTGGCGGCATACAGGTAGTGCCTGTGCCTACATTAGTCAGTCATGGCAGTGACCAGATTATACATCCTCAGCAACACAACCCTGCCTACTCAACATACCCTCCTATGCCTGGTGTACAAGGTTTCGGGCAAGGTTACGAACAAGAAAAGCCATCACCAACAGACACTGACCCTTTCTCTGGACAACCTGCGCCTCAACTGGGTCGTCCTCATACCGCCGGTGGTTTCCAGTCTTTTCCCTCTGGACCTTCACCACCCCCTATTGGCTCGATGCACACCATCGTGCAGGGGCCGACCTCGCAAGCATATCCCGGCATGTCACCGGCGGGTACAAGAGGTCCTTCTAGAATGCCAATACAACAGTATCCTTTCCCGAATCCTGGTAGCATGCCAACTGGTCCATTACCAGTTTACAACCAAGCAGGTCAATATCTACAGCCGCAAATGCCAGGCACTTCCAGCCAGGTTCAGCAGCATCAGTATCAGCAGCAGCATGAAGCATACCCTGAATCGGGCGAAACATCAGAAGTGCAAGATGACGACGATGAAGGCTATGGTCTGGAGCTAGACCCTCCTCCACCAATACCTGAAGGCATGCATGGCGAACCTGCATATCCCGATCGCGAGAGATATCAACAAGACGAACGCCAGCAGGAGTCGGGAAGCCCCGAACACTACTATGTCGCAGGTATCGAGCCAGGATTAAGTGCATACGCACAAGACCAGCATCGTGGCGGACTGTACCTACAGTACCAGCCTAATGTACAGCACGGCCAGGCACCCTACCAACCATCCCACCTCGAGCAGCACAACGCGCCTCGTAACATTCCCTATACCTACGACCTGCCCAATCCCAACATTGCCGCCATACCACGTCAACCCGGCGCTCCCTACACCACCGCCCTTCCCCTGCAATCCACAACAGCCTACTCATCCACCTCCCCTTTCCAATCCCCCTCTCGCTCTCTATCGCCCGAACCACAAAGTCCCGCATCACCAGAACCCCATCAACAACCTCACGACATCCCACTTCCCTACGAGACTCAGATCCAAGGCCAAGGCTACGGCCTCTCGTCCGCAGCACCCGCAGGCGACTGGGAAGGCATGCAAGCGCACGCGCACCATGCGACGCGGCTGAGCGATGTGCTTGAGGAGGAGAGCGTGGCGAGTCCGTCGGGGAGTAGGAGTAGGGCGGGGACTGAGAGGGGGAGCTGGGGCGGTGCTGTGGGAGGAGATGCGACTGGAAC
>Ga0058702_10001035_pt1 | contig 10816 bp, 19 predicted proteins | sample AgamicOrSfe_FD_83781 | JGI IMG/M metagenome (GOLD analysis project Ga0058702, IMG submission 83781) | Agave microbial communities from Guanajuato, Mexico - Or.Sf.e | ecosystem: Host-associated > Plants > Phyllosphere > Phylloplane/Leaf | place: Guanajuato, Mexico | collected 2012-05-30
GCCCTAGTCATCTTGCTACTATGTCATCACAACACAGCACAAAACGTACCACCTTTCCTCGTACTTCGTACCTCCTACGTCCTGACTCCTCAGGCAACATCATGCTCGCTCTCGCGCAGACGCAGTGCATACGAAGGATCTGGTGAGAAGAAGCGAGTAGTCCGAACTGCGATACTGCGCGATATAAGAAGGAGGTAGGAAGCGGCCCATGTCGTGTTGCAGCTATCCTCTGGGCCATGTTCGGCCAAGCGAGGGAGATGTGCAGACGAGGGAAGGAGGATGGAAAATACGGCACTCATGGGAAAAGAAGTCCTCACTGAGCAGTGGCCTCGCGAATATAGTCACAGTCACGGATGAAGGTCACCATACTGTATATCCGATTCCAGAGGTGTGTCACATCATATTTGTGTCTTGCACAAATGGCAGAGAGGGATTTGTCTTAGCCCGAAAACCACCAATTGAACTGTTTTTTCTTGGCAAAGCACGGACCTTCGAGCCCTTTTGCATTGAACTTTCTTTGTGCCATGTCGGTGCTTTTGCTTGCGCTTCAAAATGACATGCACCACTCCAGGTTTGCCGTGAGTTCTCTTCAATTGCCATATCCAGTAAGCCTTGCGACGCAGTGTATCGTCATGTCTCAAGACGGGACGGCACGACAAAAGACGAAGACCGAGCGATAGCATGCTTCATGGACAAGGAGAAGGAGAAATAGGAGGGAATTGATACCATGGAAATTGCAAGACTTTAGCATGCAGGAACGCTTTCGAGGTCTAGATCTCTACAGTAGACTTTTTGCCTTTCCTTCATGGAGGATGAGGGTTTTCAGCCCGCGCTACACTAGGTGCTTTGCATTAAGGATTAAGGATTAAGCGTCTGTCATACGGAGAAGATTCGGGATACGTAGACAAGTCAGGCCGATGTTCTAGCGATGGTGGAAAGTACAATTGTCACGATACATTCCAGGCTTGGTGGCTTAGAGTGAAATCTATTATGTAGTCTCATCTTCTTACTCCTTCGCCTCAAGTATCATCACCGTGCCCGAGCGACTCCTCTGTGGAATTAGTTTTCCGCGCTGCGACAAGTCCGGTCTCGACCACCTCCACCTCCACCTTCAATTCCTGCACAAACCCGGATAGACTTGCATGCATACATGCGCCGCTTGCGCACTGCACCGTTGTCTCTTGGCCTTATGGTGTTCCATCCTTCGTGATCATAAACGATGAGGGAAGCGCGCATTGGGATGCTTCAACATTCAACACTCCCCCTCGGTGTCGGCATCGGATTATTGTATATTCATGATTCCTGGATCTTGGTTTCGGACGGTACATTTGTATATGCTGACATTGTTGAGAAGGGCGAAGCGATTCTTTCTGCGGCCCCAGTCCACCACCTTTCCTAATGTGTATAATGTTACAAGCAGCATCGAGGACAGACGTGGCGGATCCGTAAGCGTAACGGAGTCCTTGTCTGCACTTGGCCCGTAGAAGCGAAAGAAGTCGGAAACGTGTCTCATGCGAGATATGGAGCATCATCAACCCTGAGGAAACCCTCCGTAATACTCAGTCTTGCCACCATGAGGTGGAGGCAATTGTGAAACGTGTGGCGACTGCTGCGCATGTCCTGGGTGTTGCGATTGTTGCGGTTGCTGTGAATGTTGCGGTGGAGCTTGATGCGATCCAGGTCCTGGCGCTTGGTGAGACATGTAGTTTTGGTGATTGCCATGAGAGGGAGGATATGCAGCCAGCCCTTGACTGGCATGTTGCGCAAGCGGATAGGCATGAGAGTCGTGTGGCGATTGGAAAGGAATATTCTGATTCGGTGCGCGCATGTTCATTTGCGGCGGTTGACCATTCATCATGTGTGTGTATTCGACTGGTTGAGCAGGACCTTGCTGATGCTGCTGTTGTTCGGATGCGCGATTGCGGTCGCCGGACCATCCGTTGATGTTTTCTGGAGAGTGGTCGCCGGCATTCGACGGGGTGCTATCTCGTTTGCTGCCAGGATGCGCGCCGTAGCCAGTGGCTGGTTGCCATTGTGTTGTAGGTCGGTAGCCGTAAGTAGACCCTGATCGTGCCAGTTCAGCTCCGTGATTTAGCATGTTCGTCGCCAGTTGAGCCTGTCCGATCTGTGGCTGTTGTGAAAGTAGAGGTAGATTGCCACCATTCTGATGTTGATCAGCAACACGAGCGCTGTGGTCTTCCAGTGCAGCTATGTAGATAGATAATTAGCGAAACACGAGTCAGGCATATAAAGCGACTCATTGAATGTGATAGGAACTGGCACCACGCTGCCGACAAACAGACCAATCCAAGAGTAGACGGAGTCATGAAACTTACCACCATTCTCAACACCCATAGCTAACGCTGCTTGATCGAGTCGCATGCGCAACATTTGGATTTCAGCTTCTTGCTGACGAATGCGTTCATGTAGCGCAGCAGTAGCAGTGCCTGGGCCAGCACCAACAGAAGCAAGCTCATGTTCGAGATCTGTCACGCGCTTTTCAAGTCGCTCTGTGTTTTCCTTTGTGCGCTGACGAATTGCGCGTTGAGCTTCACGATCGTTTGCACGTTTGCGCTCGAGTTGTACAGCACTCAGTGTAGAGACACTACGAGTGCCAGCGCGTGATGCTCGCCGCCTGACAGCACCGTTCTGACCATGTCCGTTCTGCATGTGGCCGAGGCCGTCATCATTGAGCTCATCATCAGTTCTGCTGTCGGACAACAGGTTCTGGTCCTGAATGTTGCTGCTCATGGCGGAGATTCAGGTGTAGGTGTAGACGTTAGACGTGAGTAAGCTAGCACGAGAGAGAGAGTCAGTCGAGAGAACCAAAAGTCTGGACGATGTAACGATCAAAATGCGGGGTAGGAACACCTTCAAAAGCGAGTCAGTGTCAGATGATATAAAAGTGCAAAGAGCTCTCTTAAAAGATCTAGCGAGCGACAAACGAGATGACGATTTCCTAGGGCAAAGTTCTTTGCGAAACCTGGTACTGACCTTTTGTGATTTTGGGTAGCCACTACTACCGTCGCATGTAATTCCGGACTTGAAAACCAGTAGGCGAGCCGCTGACGGATGGAAAGCCGGTCGAATGCGGCTCGTGGTCCTTAAGACGGGCGAAAGGGCGAATGCGCAGGCGACAGGCAAAGTCGTCCTTGAGTACAAAGTGACAGTCGTACGGTTGGACGGCACGCTGAAGAGTATGACGCCTACGGAGTCTTTGTCGATTATTGATGAGACTCCCCAGATAAGCGCAAAGGATCCCGCTGTTGGGGGACGGGAGTGATGCAAGCTTGCACGTCTGTAGATTGTGAAAGGTCAGTTATGATGAGGTGCATCGATCAGCGCAGTATGATATGTTCGCAAACGTGGCTATATGCAGTAGCATATATAAAGTTCATGCGCCAGAACAGCAGCGGGAGGAAGTAAAGGCAACAACAGCAAAAGGCTGTCACTTTGTTTCACTTACTGTTTGTGGTACTAGTACGGCCGGAGTACAGTCGACCCCAAGCTCTTTTGTTAGTGCGAAACCCCAGCCGTGCTTGCAACAGATTGAGTCGAATATCCTACGCGAGACGGCAGACGAAACTTTATCGTGTCGCAAGACGTTTTGCCGAAGAAGCTGCGTGCAAGTAGTATTATTTACAGTATATGCACTCTGCTTCGTCTTCGTCTGCGTCTGTATATGACCGTTGGAGGAATCAGAGGTCTCGACTCAGCGGCAGTGCGAGATGACAAGTGGTGCCGAGTGTGATTTTGCTGGAGAAAAAGTACAGCACAGCGACTCCGAAATAGCCCTGTCTTGCTCGGCAGTGTTGCAGTGCAGAATACCGGACGTTCGAGACCTTCTAAAGCTGGAGAGTTCGAGGCCGAGTAGAATTGAAATGCTTGGCCTTTCTTCGAATCAGGAAAATGATCCAGAGGCCGTGAGGGGTGGAGGGGTGGAGGGTTGTGATATGAATCAAAGTCGACAGAAGTGATTGATGGGTGATCGCGCCAAGAAAAGTTGAGGAGGCAATCACGGGCGGCGAATGAACCAGTAGTCGTGATGCGACGGCTGTGAAAGTGACTTCGTGCCTGATATGCGTGTGGCTAACTATACAGTTGGATACTGAGAGTGCAGAGCAGAGCAGAGTATAGAGGCAGATCACGTATACTATATTTTATCATGACCGGTCGGCCGGGAATCGGAGGAGATGATCACCTTTCATACAAGCGCGCAACAAGAGCAAGCACAAGATGAAAGACGACGACAAACTAGCAAAACCTGAAGGCAGCACGCACGCTGATTTGCCTTTTCCCTTGTCGCCTTCTTCTTATGGCATCTCGTACCGTATCACTAGCAGGAGCTCCAGCTCCAGTCGAAGGAGAGCCTGACTTGGCGACAGACGATCCCCACATGGAGAGATGGAGAGTATGCTGCACGTAAGAGGAAGGTGCTTGCCCAAGTGACATCGCTTATATAATTAGGCTGGAAAATCATTGAAGCCACGCTGTCACAGATATTCGAACACGCTTCAGAACAGGGCAGCTAGTGGTCATGCTACAGACAGCCCTTGATTGTAAAGACAAAGACTTGGACTATCATTTCTGACTATATCTCAGACCGTGCTTGGACACTGACCTGTATTCAGGACAATGTATTGTGTAGTTTGATGAGGTGGGATTGAACCATGACAATGTCACGGCGGCTTCAGGTTGATCCGCTGGCGTCTTCAAACGGGCCTCTTCTCCTGGTCCATCGTTACAACTTACCACTCTACGCTTTTTGTGGCTTCATCTCCTCTCGTCGATCACAATGATCATCGCCATCAGGTACGACACTCAACATGCAGAGCTGACACGATCATCATGAACGTGTGCCTCGTCACCTGATGTGCAAGCCGACACTACTGAGCAGAGTACATGATAGCATGGCCAAGGCATGGGCTTCTCATGCTCCGATCAGCAAAGCGTCATCTCCGGCGTCTCTGCAAGGTTCTGTCCGCCACTTACCACCGTGTCGTCTGCTGATCTAAAGTCACCTTCCCTTTTTGACACCTTCGCTCAAAGCCTCTCCTTGCCCTGCCCACCGGAGCTGGTCCACGTAGAAGTCTAGACCGCACTCACGAAGAGGACCGTGCTCATGCTGTTTGTCATCAGAGGACAGCAGCGCGAGGTCCCGAGATTGCCTGTTTCCTGGTGCAAGGCTTCATACATCCGTCCACGACGACGATGCACGAATCTCGTCTAGGTACGCTCATGTCGTCTTGTACTCTCTCGCGGATACTCTGGCCACCAAGTACAATGGTTGTGCGAAAAATCACCTTTGTCTCGATTCTGTCGGGATATCCGAGGAGGCATCGACAATTTGGCCTGTATCCATGATCAGCATCTCCCCGATCAGCATTGGCAACAAGCTGACTCGACAACCGATTTCGGAGTCATGCTGCCACGGCTGGCTTCAGACTATAAAAGCTGGGGGACTGAGGAGCGAGCCGAGGTTCACCAGACTGAATCGCAGCATACTTTATGTCGCGATCCCGTCTCAAAACAAGGACGAAGAGGAGTCAGGTTACAGGTATGAACCGATTTCAGAACCTCAAGCACCAGGTTAGCAACCTGTCACGTCACACCTGCACAGACCAAGCGGAGTCGCCGCGGAGTCTGAGAGCTAGGCTTGGTCGTGCATGATGCATATGCATGGGGTAAACTCAGGAGTCTGGATGCCTTCGATGCTCTGCGTGCTTGCTCAAACGAAAGACGACACATGACGAGGCAAGTGCAAGTGCCGTAGTATAATTCTGATGTCTCGAAGAACACATCCCCCCCACACTCTGAAACCTCTTGTCAGGTTTCATACTACTGTTTCAAGGCATTTGTTATGCTCGATTGCTCCCCTGCGTGTCAGGGGACAAATGGTCTCGAACTCAGGGAGGGGTCAATCTCCTTTCTAAACGGCAGTACGGCACAAAGATCAGCACCCGAACCGCTTACTAGGAGTACTATCCCCTGGACTGTTCACGACCGATGCCCAAGCGACGTGGGCTTGCGCTTCTCTTCCGCACCTTGATAAGAGCTCGTTCATGCAGTCGAATCCTGGACGATTCACAGACAACTGTATGGGATATGCCGGCATGCTCGTCTTTTGAAGGCACTTAGCAGGTCGCATGGTTAGACTTAGCGACCATCACATCTAGCTAACTATCACAACGCACTTTCCCAGGTCTCAACTCTCGCTACCATGTTAGAAGATGATCGATGAACATAGCACGCGTACGTCGTCCCGGCATCGTCCACGGTAGTGCCCGAAGCCAAGCTTTTGTTGCCACTACTCGCTACCCATTAGCATGACTCAGGGCATACACATCTTGAAAGGTCATCTCTCGAAGTTCCCGATCCTCGATTACAGTTATCATGCTGCGTATAGCATAATCGCAGTCGAGTTGAGCGGCGGGACGATTTTTTGGTCTTCTTTGGAAATATTGGTCTTCGACCTTGCCCATGTTCCATCAGATGCACAATGGACCATGCATGAACAGCTGGCCAATGCATTCCATCCCATCCCATCACACGGTGTGAACTCCTGGCCCCTGCTATCGAAAACGTCTCTCGATCACCTCCGGCCAACGAAGCGGCACGGCAGAATGGCGATCATGTCTACAGCGCGATCTGTTCCGCGTATCTACCCGTGTGCATAAGCAGATGGACAGACGGGCATATGTCTCCTTGAGGAACTGCTCCGAAACATGACAAGTTAATGCTTACTTGGCAACGACCTTTTAGGCGAGCATCATGAACGAACCCGGTTATTGCACTTTCGTCTCAAGATGGAGCAATCATGAAACGCCTGGTATCATTTTGTCCACATATCTGGACAAAGGTGGACTCTGTGCATCAGGTTCTCGTATCTTCATGCTTCTCTTTCTTCCTATCTTTGCCAATATCATTTTTCTCCTGGTATTATTGGTCATCTGATGCATGCACATCTTCCACTTATCTTCTTACTCCTCCAATTCGGGCTGTGCATTTGGAATTGCACAACGTTAATCGGTCAGCACCTTCTCTCTCTGCTCCAGACAGGGTAGCCGCGGGCAGGGGTGTCTGTCAGATTGAACGTGTATATGTGTCAATAATAACGTGTGATGTGACGATGATACACGCTTTTATGATAACCGAAATGCATTGAATTGATATCTATGCTTAAAAGTGTCACCGTGCCCGAACATCACTGATCGAGTAGGAGGTCAAGTCAAACCATGTACATCAAGCTTGGTCTGCATTAACCAAAACAAAGACATATATGCCAGAGGGGCTCAAGACGGAAGGCAATATGAAGAGCTTCAGAGAACTAGCCATAATGTTGGAGATTACCATATGAGCTGAATATCCAGGCGGAGAGCGATTATGCTATGTCCGAGATTCTCGACTACACCACCATCACACGACACTTTCAGTTTCACCTGCTGGAACTCAGGATACATTTCAACCTATCATGCAGGCTCACTTGAGTCATGTCCGGATTCAGAGATACCAGCAGACTACCAACATCCTCCTGCTTGAGAAGGCTCATCGCGAAGAACTTTCAGCATACTCTTCACAGAGTAAAGACAAGACACAGGGCTATACATACCAACGACCCCGAAACAGCCAAACTCGACAGTCCCAGACGCGCAGCAGAACCCTGGTTCGGAGCCACGGTCGTCCCCGTTGTTGTCACTGAGGCTGAGCTCACCGCAGTTGACTGAGGAGATGTCGTGGAAGGAGACGTCACCAGCGATGCAGCACCTTCCGAGCTCGATGTCGCCTCAACGGACGACGTAGAAGACGATAACACCTGCGACGATGTCTGAGCTCCCACGCCTCCGGCACCACCCGAGCTTGATGTGTCTGTAGCGATCGGCGCTAAAAAATACCCCAGCGGCAGATTCACACTATACTCCACGACCCCATTCACCGTCGTCGCCGGCCCTCCATACGGGATCGTCACCGACGACAGCTCCTGCCTCATGCTCACCGAGAAGCCGCCCGTGATGATCGTCGTCTCCGGATAGAAAGCCAGATCCGGCATATGTATCGCATACCCGGACACCGACCGTACAGTGGCAGAATACTCGACCAAACTGTACGGGCCCCCCTGCGTTGCCGTTATGCTGGTCGTCATGGTGGTCCCCACCCCCGGAATCGTGAATGTCTCTGAAATCGTAACTGGCTGGCCATACACGAACGTCGACGCGGGACCGCCCAGCGTAGGCGTCGGCGTGAACGACATCGGGCCTGAATACGTGCCGTCGCCGAAGTTTCGAGGCTCGCAGTATGAGCGATCGTACCAGAAGCCGGTGGGGCAGAAGAGACAGGCTGGGACGAAGGTGGGCGCGGGTCCGATGAAGCCGCCGAGGAAACCGGGCGGCAGGAAGTGGAGGAGCCGAGGAGGAGCTGGTTGAGGGTGTAGGTGACGGTGGAGATGGTGGTGTAGTATTCTGTGATAACGAAGCCGTTGGTGCTGATGGTGGTGATGAGAGCGCCTGTTGATGCTGGTGCTGGGTTCTGTGCGTGCGCTAGGCCCGCGAGGGCGAAGAAAGTGGAGATGAGGGCGTGCATGGTCAACATTAGAAGTGTAGGGGCAGCAGCACAGCAAATGAGGATTTGAGAAACGAGGATCGAAAGTCAAGAACCGATCACGAACACCACGAATACCAAGGGTATGAAGGAGTATATAGACACGCGTGGAAGCCAAGACGCTTGGTATATATATAGCAGTCAATACACGAATACCTACGCTACTTGTCTGGTGACGTTACCAGCAAGCCTCGTGACAAGAAGGAAGCAAGCCATTTTAGGCAAGCAGAAACCCCAGGCTCAGCAAAAGCCATCACGTGACTGGGTATAAAGAGACAGAAAATGGTACGAGCCTCGGTACATGACTGATTGTCCGGCACTTTTGCCACTTATCGTATCCATGTACCATTTTCACCATTGTATCGCTTCGCATCCTGTATTCCTGATCTTCTCGTGAATCTATTTCTTATGTTCTGATCAAGGAAGGATCAAATGCCAGAACAAGACTACGCTGCCGTGCGCAGCGATATCGTGAAACTCCTCCACCAACCTGAATATGACGACGGCTCAGCTGGTCCCGTGCTCGTGAGATTGGCATGGCATAGTGCAGGGACATATGATGCGGAAACAGATACAGGAGGGTCGAATGGTGCAGGTATGGATCTGCTACTTAGAGAAGAAGTCTTGAGAAGTTATTGGAGGGCAGGAGAGCTGACAAGTAGAAACCCAGGCATGCGATATGAAAAGGAAGGTGGCGATCCCGCAAACGCTGGACTGCAACATGCGAGAGTGTTTCTGGAGCCGATAAAGGCTAAGTATCCTTGGATCACTTATGCGTATGTCTGATCGTCGATTTGAGCTTAGCGGATTATGGTTAATGTTCTGGCAGAGACCTATGGACGCTCGCCGGTGTGACTGCGATCAAGGAGATGGGCGGCCCAGATATAGAATGGAAGTCTGGAAGGACAGACTATGTCGATGACTCGAAGTTGCCTCCTCATGGTCAGTAAGGTCATGCTGATCAACAGGCTCGATACTAACTTCCTGCACAGGCCGACTCCCCGACGGAGCCCAAGGCGCCGAGCACATCCGCTTCATCTTCAACCGCATGGGCTTCAGCGACCAAGAAATCGTCGCTCTCTCCGGCGCCCACAACCTCGGGCGCTGCCACTCCGACCGCTCCGGCTTCCACGGCGCCTGGGTGAACAACCCCACGCGCTTCTCGAACCAGTACTTCGTGCTCATGCAGAAGCTCGAGTGGAGCGCAAGGTCGTGCCCGAATCTGGCGTCGAGCAGTTTGTAAACTACGACGAAGACACCGAGACGGAGCTCATGATGCTGCCGACGGATATGGCGTTGTTGGAGGACGAGAGTTTCAGGCCGTGGGTGAAGAGGTATGCGGAGGATAAGGAGGCGTTCTTTGGGGACTTTGCAGCGGTGTTTGCGAAGTTGATTGAGTTGGGGATTAGGAGGGATGAGAAGGGGAGGATCACGAATTCGGATAATGTGGGTGGGGGGTATCATAGTGCGCCGAAGAAGAGGGATACGGCGGGGGCGCCGGGGAGGAGTAATGAGGAGGCCGATCCGTTGAGGAGGGAGAATGAGAAGTGGCAGAAGAGTCATGGAGAGGTGAGGGCGAAGTTGTGAGTAGAGGGCTGGGGTTGGGAGGCATGGCGGTGGGATACGCTGGGTCTTTTATTTCGGGAGGAAGGAGTGAGGGGCTGTGTTTGTAATGGAGTGTAGAGGGAGAGATATAGACATAGACATAGACATAGACAGAACTTATATTCAGACTAAGAGAAAGCTGACTGTATCAAGCATAACAGCAGAGCCCGACGTCTTGTGGTCTGAATCGCATGTACCATGTACTTTCCAGCGTTGGTACCCTCGTACCTCGCCGTCGCTGACACCTTCCCCTTCCCCGCATACGTGACACATGCTGCTGATCATCTCGATCGGTGCTTCTTCACTTCCAAGTCTTCCCCTTCATCTCCTGCTCCGTCTATCCTGAACCTTTCTGCATTAACATTACAAGCAACAATGGGCATGCCGATCCAGAACCTCCACTCTCCCACAGTCGGCAGCAGCAACACTGCAGCGCCCTCCGATAACGCCTCCCTCACAGACCTCATCGCACGCAAAGATGCCCTCGAGAGCGAACTCAAAGCTCTAGGCAGCGTCCTCGATTCTGTAAGCTACACATTTCTGGCCCTCCCATCCTCTATCCCTCGCGCCTCCCTCCCTCTTCCTCACAACTCCCACCAGTCTCCACCCTCCACCC
>Ga0058702_10001037_pt1 | contig 10801 bp, 10 predicted proteins | sample AgamicOrSfe_FD_83781 | JGI IMG/M metagenome (GOLD analysis project Ga0058702, IMG submission 83781) | Agave microbial communities from Guanajuato, Mexico - Or.Sf.e | ecosystem: Host-associated > Plants > Phyllosphere > Phylloplane/Leaf | place: Guanajuato, Mexico | collected 2012-05-30
AGAAGGCGACAAAGAAAGCGCAGAAGGTGTGGGAGCGGCGACAAGCGTCCGAGACAATGGAGCAGGAAAGTTGGTCGACGGGCGAAAATGATATGATGTGAAAGGGTCTAAAGCCAGCACGTACACTGAGCACTCGGACAAGTTGTGGCGCAGGTGTCCTGGAGAAATTGGCTCGACAAAGGTACCAGCCAGCCTCACGTTTTACAATTCTTCACCCACCCCACTTCGTCAGCGCTCTCTGCTCGTCTGCTGCCTGCCCAACTACAGCACTATTGCCTTCTGTTGCTTTTGTCCCACCGCTTCCATAGTCCTCTCTTTCCTTCTTTGCCGCGTGTCCTCATCGCCTTATTGAACACCTTCCGTCGCCCTCCGCGGCCCTTGGCAAGATGTAGGGCTGTTTACTGTTGCTATTTCCGGTTCACTACTGCTTAAGACGTTCTGGAAACTCTCGAGAACTACAAGAAATATAGTTGAATACAGTAATAGTACAATGTAGCGAGATGAACGCCCTTATCTACGGCCGACACCAGGACTCCAACTCTGTGGCTGCCAGTCGTCTCCTGGGTTACCCCGTGCTTGCTTCCATGGGTTTGCCTCCTTGTCTTTGGTTCTACCCTTGAATCTGCCGTCGTCCTTGGTTCTCCCCTCGGTCGAAGCATCGACCTCGCCTGCATCACCTACCGCACTTCTCACACCTTCGTTCTCAGTTGGCTCGGTCTGATTCTGGTGCATATATCCTGCGGGATCCTTCACGCCGATAGCTGGTGCTGGTTGTTGCTTTGATGGTGCATCCAAGAAGGACTCCTGAGCAGCCCAGCGGGCGTCTGCTTGAGCAGCCAGCTGCCGCATCTGAGATTGACGAGTGACTTCGAGCTGTTGCTCCTGGATTGTAGGAGCTTCAGGGCGAACCTGGCGCAACCATTGATGCCATTGTGCTACAAAGACTCGGGATTAGAATAGATACATCTAGATGAATACAGTCAATTGAGTGGCGTACGCGAGATTTTGACATCAGCATAATGCCCCTGAGTGCTGTACTGGACAATTCTTCTCATTCGGCCAGCATTGATGGCATCCTTGAACTCCCAGAAGGTGTTGCCGGAAAGATCAGCGCCTGCAATTATATCTGGTTAGCTATGTCAAGGCGGTGATTTGACAATTTCTTGAACATACCGACAAGCCACTTTTTCCGCCACGGAAGACGCAAGGCCTTCCATTTGTACCAAGCTTGCTTGATGGCCCCCGGTTGCTTTGCCATAATATCTTAAGGAGGTCTAAATCGAGTTGTAGAGGCAACGGCGCATGTCCAAGTTGGAAGACTGCACGAGGCACGAATTTGATGACGTTCTCGGGATGAAACGCGGCCGAGGCGCATGCATGCACAGACGCGAAGCAATGCAATGCAGTCCGCTGTCCGCGCCCAAACATTAACAATCTCACAGGCCCTCCTTTACCCCTCCATCACCAACCCACCTCCGTCTTCGTCTCCAACATGGCTTCTGTGTCGTCGCTGGACCAAGACATGCGCAACCTGCGCATGTCAAAATACACTCCGCAAGCCGCCAACGAAATCCGCTCGTGGATCGAACAAACGCTCGGCGAAACACTACCATCTGGTGATCTTCTGCAGGATGTACTCAAGGATGGTGTTGTTCTGTGCAGACTCGCCAACCTAGCTCTACCTGCTCCAGGACTCAAGTTCAAAAGATCCGCCATGCCCTTTGTCCAGATGGAAAACATTTCGCATTTCCTGCGGGCCTGCGAAGCCCCTCCGCTAAACATGCCTGCTCACGATCGTTTCCTTACCGTCGACTTGTTCGAGTCCAAGGATCCTGCCCAAGTCCTTCAATGCATCAGCGCCTTTAGTCGCGTTGCTCATGCTGTCAGCCCGGCCAACTTCCCCAACACAATCGGCCCACAAAGGAGTGCAACTTTGAGCCCCGCCGCTACTGGTTCCGCTACAAGGAATGCCCGACCGGTCGCTCCGAGCCCCCTTTCTGCCAAGCCTTCGTTCGCTGTCCCCTCGTCCAGATCTATGAGTCCTGCTCTCAGTGGAGGCTTCTCCGGCTCAAGCGCAACAGACAACGGTCTCAAATCACCTCGAGGCACAGTTAGTAGCTGGACCAAAGCAGGTGATCGAGGAAACACTGCGCCTGCATGGAATATCGCTCAGTATGGATATATGGGCGGAGCTAGTCAAGGCAATCAGGGAGTCATGTTTGGTGGCAGAAGACAAATCACCACTGCTGCGCCTCACGTTCCTGGACAGGGAGAATCTGATTTTGGAAAGAGACGTCGTGAGAGGGAAGCGGAAGAAGAGCGCCTCAGACAAGAGGCTGAGGAAGCCGAATACAAGAAGCAGCACGAACGGGAGGCCGAGGAAGAGCGCGATCGAATTGCCGAAGAACAGAGGTGGGAAGAAGAAGCCCGTCGCACAAGAGAAAAGGAAAGACAGCGGATTCTGGAGCAAAAGCGAGAATGGGAGGAGGAAGAGCGCAGATGGAAAGCTCAGGAAGAAGCTCGTCAAAAAGAGCACGAGGCAGATCTGAAAGGGCAACATCTGAGTCAACATCAAGCCGATCAAGGTGCCCGCAGATCTAGCGCACATGAAGACACGCCCGAAAAGTTGAGAGTTCGCGAACTTGAGAAACAACTCGAAGAGGCTAGAGAGCGTGAGCGTCAGTATCAACAGGAGCGTGAGGAGCGCGTGCGTCAGAACAGTATCCACTCAAGGCCTTCTACTGCAAGATCGGAACAGGAAGCCGATCCCATACCTAGAGCGCCCTCACCAAAGGATAGCGACGTATCTTGGGCACCGATAGAGGATGAAGTGCTTAACAGGAAGATGCCTGCGCCTGAGATGCCTCGCGGTTCATCAAGACCTCTTCCGACACCAGCGACAAGGCAAGCACCAATGCTGCCTGAACGTACAGCCTCCCCGGCGGGTCCCCGTCCTCTACCGGATCCTTCAGCATATCGTCCTGCTTCACCAGCGCCGACACGTACAGACCGCTACCTTGCTGAAAACCCAGCACCGGTGTCGTCAAAGCCTGTCACTCACCAGCCACGAGAGATGGGTTACACTTCAACATACGAAGAACAGAATGACAGAGATCGTCGGATGGCCTCACAACAGACGACTAAGGCGGGTGGATGGGCATCTAAGTCACTCTTGGAACGCGAGATGGAACGCGAAAGAGAGAGGCAGCGAGAATGGGAAGCTAACCAGCAAGCTACTAAGGATGTAGCCAAAGACTCGAGCCAAGGAAGCGGCGCAGGGCAGAGCTGGGATGTGCATCAATATGGTTACATGGGAGGAGACAGCCAGAACCGAGGTTCCAGCTCGGGCAGTGGGATTGGATTTGGTGGACGACGCCAGATCATCGGACCCCGCCCTCCTCCAGGTTCTTGATGAACAGGCGAAGCAAGACGACGAGAGGGAAAGTCCAATGAACAAGTAATAATGTGTACATAGAAGTAGCGTTCAAAGAGGCATGGCAGTCGTCTGGCATTCAAATGTTGACTCGAGCATTGTTCATTGACACGTGAAAGGCCCAAGCGCTGCTGACCTATGACGTGTGAGTTGGACTCAAGTCTTCTTGGAGGCTGCAGAGCGCGGGCAGGCGCTTGCGGGAAAAGTCTTTCGCATAATAGTCACGCTCCACCTTGTTTCCCACTGTCCAACTTTCCTTGTTGACTAAGCCTAAGGACCTATCTTCTGTAGCATCTAATGGAAGTGAAGTTGCCTCAACCATCTCTCAATATTCGCCACGTCTCGACTCCCATACAGTAACCCGCATCACTAGCCGCACTATTATAAGCGACCCCTCTTCTTCACACCGCCACCTTTACACTTCCCGCTACACACACCGAAGACATCAAGATGCACGATTTGCGCAAGCAAGTGCTCCTCGAGAGCGGCAAAACGCTGTCAAAAAAGGCGAAAGCCAAGCAGGCCATGGGCTCTGCCGCCAGCTCAAAGCAAAACTCACCCAACGCCTCGAGAGCCGGCTCAAGAGTCGCCAGTCGCCAGGCCTCGGACGATGAGGCTGACTTCAGTGACTCGACAACTCAGTTCAGGTATGTGTCTAGTCTAGTCTGGTTTGCATCATCTGGTTTGCTGATCTTCTTACCAGTGTCAACTCTTTCGACGAACTCCGACCCGAAGACATCGACGCGCCCGAGGATGCCTGGGTTGCACAATTGAACGAGCGTATGGAGCATCTCATCGAACGCAAGAGAAGCAGTGTTCAAGGCCGCGAAGAGAGTCTCTCGGTCCTCTCTCACCTCCTCATGGCTCATTACGCCCAACGTCACGTCCGTCCGAAGCTCAGTGAACTGGTCCCCGCTCTCGTCAAATGCGCCAAAGGTGGTCAGTCAGACAACGAAACCGCCCTAGCCCTCAAAGCCTTGAGTCTGTTGATCATCACCGAACCCTCCGACTCCATCTACGACGCTATGATTCGTCCCCTCAAGGGTATCATAGCGTCTTCCGAGTCGTCGTCTGTTATGGTCGCCGCCATTCATACTCTTGGAATAGCCACTTTCTACGGCGGTGTCGGCCTGGATGAAACACAAGAGATCATGGACTTCTACCTCGAGATCATCGAGTCTGACGGTCACTCTGTCGAAGCAGCTGATGACGGAAACGTCGTAGCCGCTGCCTTGCAGGAGTGGGGTTTCCTTGCTACACAATTCGAGGGCATGGAAGACACAAGCGAAGAGCCTATGGAGGCTTTCGTCGAGCAGCTCGAGTCTAGTGACTCGAGTGTCGTGATTGCTGCTGGTGAGAACATCGCTCTTCTTTTCGAAAAGAGCTGGTCAGAATTGGAAGAAGATGAAGAACCGGAACAGCAAGCCAACGAAGACGACGACGAAGAACCGGATCCGACTGCCAAGGGCATGATCAAGCGCTACACTGTGTGGCGCCAGGAGCACCAGCTCAAGCATACACTCAGCGCTCTCGCGCAAGCACACGGCAAACGCATATCTAGAAAAGACAAGAAAGAGCTGCATTCCAGCTTCGCCGACATCCTCAACACTGTCGAGCACCCGACAAGAGGCCCCCGCTACAGCAACGCCATCGACCAAAACACCAACAGAGCATACGGCTCGCGTATGGTTGTCCACATTGGCAAGAATTCAATGAGCATCGATAAGTGGTGGAAGCTCCATCGCTTGCAATCACTACGCCGTGCACTCCAAGGCGGATTCATTGTTCACTACGAGGACAACCAAGTCGTGTTCGATTCTTTGCCTGTTATGCTGGACTAGTCCTGCTTTTTATTGCATTATCTCACGATGACGAGAACATCATGATTTCTTATTTCAGCATAGGAGTTGTGGACTTGCACTGATGGATGCTTGAGCGTTGGCGCTTTTTTCTTTCGTCTCTTATCCTAACATAGCATTACTTGAATGAGCGCTTGAAATAAAAATTTATTTTTGAATGTTTACTTTCTTGCTGTTCTGTCTCTACCTCAACGCGTGCAAAGATATGTCAGGCGGATAGCGCGCTCTTTGGATCTTGCTACCCTTTCGAAAGGACTGTGCAGTGCTATAGCTGCATGCATGACATATCTTTGCACGTGAGGAGGTCCTGTGTCAATAGTGGTTAATAAGCATTATGAGAACTTTCATGTCAGGGTTGTCCCCCTTACATGCGACCATTTCACTTTTCGGTCTATCATCCATGGAACATCGGGATAGAGATGTTCTTGATGAGAAAGATGCCTTTCTTGCAAACATACATCAGCTACAGGAGATCATAGGTTCAGAGTTTTTTCTATCCTGGACCTGTCACGTTATATCTAAACCCATGCCTTTGATCTGACGCGTGAAGCTCCCTTGAAGCATGCAACAGGCTTAGTCAGGTTCCTGTCTTGTTGTGTTTGCTGACTTCGTCTACCACAAAACTCTGTTCTCGTCTTGCCCTACAGCCAGACCATCAGTACAGAGTGATTCAAGTGTGTCATGGTATGGACGTCGTTAATTCTTGCGCCCTTGCTTATCGCAATCAAGCTTCCTATTCTGTGGAGTGACGTTCTTAGCCGCTTTGCTAGGCCCGTAGTGGAAGGACGGATATGCTTTAACATTCATGGAGCACAAGGTGATCTGTTCGCGATCCTGTGCAATGCGATCAACACATCTTTATAGCGCGCGAGGCAATTGTTTGTGCGGATCTCAGGCGATCCGGCGCTGCAGCTCGTATCAATGGCTCGCTATCCGTGAGTATAAAGCAATGCCTTTGCCCTCTCTGAGCCTGGGAAACACTTCTCACTAGGTTTCTCGACACTACAATGAAGGTTTCTGTGGCTTCTACACTACTTTTGGCCGCCAGTGCCATTGCCGGCCGTAGCCCTCAGCATGTCAACAAGAAGCTTCCCGAGCGTATGCGCCGTGAGCCTGCGAATCTGCCTGCTGTAGGTTTGGACAAGAGGACTACCAACAAGAAGAAGCACCACATCATTCCTCAGAACAAGAACACGACAAGTACGTATCAACATTCCAGGTGTCGTTCTGGACTCAGGCTTCGCACACCATCAATCCGGATGTGATCAAGCCTGTACAGGTAGAGATCATGCTAACGAAATGTAGAGTATGCTGTTGATGGCACCAAGATTCCTGACGTCAATTTCGATATTGGTAAGCAGAATGTAAAAAGGATTACCGTCATGTGTCTGACCATATCCTAGGCGAGAGTTATGCTGGTCTGATGCCCATCTCTTCTCAGAGAAATGCCAGTGAACTTTACTTCTGGTTCTTCCCTTCTGAGGATACCCAAGCAAGCGATGAGATTCTCATCTGGCTCAATGGTGGCCCGGGATGCAGCAGTCTTGAGGGCTTGCTACAAGAGAATGGACCTTTCTTGTACGTATCCGAGAGTACTATTTTTCATGAGAAAAATGCTAATTAAACCTCTCTTCAGATGGCAATATGGTACATACGCTCCGGTCAAGAACAACTACAACTGGAACAACCTTACCAACGTTATCTGGGTCGAACAGCCTGCAGGCACTGGTTTCAGTTCAAAGGGCAGCACTCCTGGTGCAACCAGTGAGGAACAAGTCGCAGAACAATTTGCTGGGTTCTGGAAGAACTTCATCGAGACTTTCGGTCTGCAGCACAAGAAAGTCTACGTTACTGGCGAGAGTTACGCTGGCTTCTATGTCCCTTGTCAGTACATTCAAGATGCAGACGAGAGGATCTTCGCTAACTTTACTCCAAAGACATTGCCAACAACTTCATCCAGAAGAACGACTCGGCTCTCTACGATGTTCATGGTATCATGATCTACGACCCTTCGATCTCCTACGATGTTGTGCTGCAGGACATCCCGGCTGTTTCTTTTGTTGACAACTGGAGTGGATTGTTCAACCTCAACCAGACTTTCATGGACGACATTCACAACCGATCCGACACGTGCGGGTACACCTCTTTCCTCGAGGAGGCTCTCACCTTCCCTCCTAAGGGTCTGCTTCCTTCTCCTCCCAATGTAGATTACAGCATGCCTGGCTGTGAGCTCTGGAACGACATCTTCAACGCTGTCAGCCTTGTCAACCCTTGCTTCGACATCTACCAGGTCGCTACTACCTGCCCTCTGCTCTGGGACGTCCTCGGTTTCCCCGGAAGCTTCGATTACCTGCCCGAAGGTGCCTCCATCTACTTCAACAGAACTGATGTTCAGAAAGCCATTAATGCCCCTGTTCAAGAATGGGAGGAGTGCACTGGTGGTATTCTGCGCAAAGACACCAGCGAATACACCTCATTGAGTGTTTTGCCCAAAGTCATCGAACATACCAACAATGTCATCATCGGACAAGGCATGCTCGACTACATCATCTCCTTCAACGGAACCCTTGCAGCGATCCAAAACATGACTTACAACGGCGCTCAAGGTTTCAGTCACGGTCCTCAAACTTGGAGCGACTTCTTTGTCCCTTACCACTCCGAGCTCAACCAGGGCGACCTTGCTGGCTCTGGTGTTCAGGGCAAGTGGAACACCGAGCGTGGCCTCACCTTCGCTACAGTCCAATTGAGTGGCCACATGATCCCTCAATATGCTCCTTCATCGGCTTATCGTCTGGTCGAGAAGCTTCTCGGACGTGTCAAGACTCTCGGCACTGAGACCAATTTCAGCACCCAGAAGGGCAACTTCGGCAACGGCTTGAAGTTCATCACTGCCAATGTGACCACCGACTAGATGGAAAAAGCGCGGAAAATGTTGCATGCGTTCGGGGAGAAAATTATAAGTTAGTGTAACATATAGAATACAATTTTGTAATATCTATCCAGGACCCAAACTCCTGAATCCGACAATCACGACCCGTAATCATTTTGTAGTATTAACAATGAACGTCAAAGAGTTTCTCAGATGTTATGAGTAGGTCCCAGAATCACTGCAGGTCCTCTTCCAATGCGGCGAGTGTCCGTTCGAGTGATACGGAAAGTGTGACTGTACAGGCGACTTCCCTTCCCAAAGATCCTACGATCCGACGAAGCCATACCAATGCAGGATACTTGGTTGACTAGGAGCTTGATCGTAGGGATGTTACGGGTCACCGTATCTCCGTGGACAAGACTATTTCTCAGAGAGTATTATGTATCTTGCTAGCTATATGGAGATGCGTTATATGGGTCACGAACCTAGTCAGCACTTGGAATGTGTATACCGCAAGTTGGTGTCGCAGATTTCTCAGATCTGTAGTACCATCCAGACGCTGGATTGTCGGTGAGCGCTCGAGTCATGATGGAGAGTGTGTTGATGTAGCCGTAACCCAAGTATCCTTGCAGGTCGTTCGGCCATGAGGAAGGAAGATCTCGACCAGCGAGATGTTTTTGAGGAAGGGACGATGCACTCGCCTGAGCCTCTCTGACCTAACAAACATTCCTCTTTGTCAAAAAATACTCTTCATGCACTCATTGATCCACACCTTCGATCCAACTACACCAATGTTCTGCACATCTGTTCGTCGCCGCTCGTCCTTTGCGTCGATTGTTCCTCTGTTGGTTGCACCGTCTGGACTTGCAGTCAAAGGCATGTCAAGCTTTCTCGCACGCTCAAGCACTGTTTCTGATTGCCCAACCATACAGAATCATCGCTCGAGTCACACGACATTGCTCTGCCACTGGTCGAAATTCCAAGGACCAACAATGCCCCCAATTCAAATCGAGCACTGCGACTGCTGTTGCTATCACCAAACAACATGTTAGAAGAAAGACTGCCCACCACAATCGCACGCATACAACACTTCATTGCACTCACTGGTGGGCTCGACGTCGCCATCGTCCTATCACTCTCAGCATCCAAACCATTCTCATCAGCAAAGGCTCTAAACACTCCGGATGACGGCATGGATGGATTACGCAGTTATGCACTCCTCCAAGCACAGTTCATGACAAGACCGGAGCTCGCATGGGTGCCAATACTACCTCTGGCAAAGCTGGACGGTATCGTTGAGCTCATAAAGACGCATGCACAGTCGATCAGTCGGCCCAAACCCAAGCCTTCGTCTGCTGTGCGTCCCTTGGATATGTTAGCACACTGTTCTCCTGATCTGCCGTTACCTCCTCTTGCTGTCAACTTGGCCTCAGACGTCTTCCCTTCTTTGAGTCATGTAGCTCGGGCTGCACTCGCTCGTCGTGCGAGCTCATCGCTCCACGACTCTGGAGGCATTACTTCGTCAGACGATTCTCTGCAAAGCGATCTATCCGGTTTTAGTGTATTGGCAGAGCAACTGGACTTTGGATTTATAGATAACATGGTAGACTTCTGGGCCGAGGACTGGGCCATTGAGTAACGTTGAGCGTGTCACGGGAGGAACATGTTGAGGTAACAATTCTCGTGTGCTTTGATGCTTTATCGTCTATGGTCAATAGCTTTCGTTATACATGTCTCGCTTTTGTGTTGCTATAATCACCTCAACTGATCTCTCATCTCGTTGGTGACAGCCTTGATTCTGTTTTCCTTGCCCAATGCACTCTTCTCGATGCTCTGAAGAATACTGCCCATGTCCTTTGCTTGGGCAACTTCCTTTCTGAACTCGTCACCCAATGACATCAGTGTACCGACAGCGACAAGAGCTCTGTAAACGGCCTCGCTGTCGCCATCTGGCTTGATGACATTCAAGGCAGCATTGACAACAGCTGCAGCACGCTGCTCCCTAGTCTTCGACTCTGATGAAGGGGCACTAGATGTCAGCAGCACTGCGTAGTTGATGTACAAGGTCGCGATCGCCGTAGCCAGGTTTTTGTTAGAAGTACTGGAGAACGGCTGAGTGGACGAGATGATATCCTCAAAGCAGCCATCGGCGACCAGTCTGCCTTCTTCTGTCATAAAGAGGTTGGCGAGGACACGGATAGCGAGCATTGTGTTGTTAGGCTTATCGGTGTTTGCTTCAAAGACACCACTCTTGGCGAGAGTCTCCACGATAGTGCCCTCTCCGCCACTTGTGTGCATAGCAAAAGTCGGTGCGACAGCAGATAGTCTGAGAAGGTCGATGCCGGGCAAGCGATTTGACGATGGCCACTGAGTGGCGACTTTGAGGACTGCGCTGAGTTGGTCTGCTTGAGGCTTGGGATCCTTGGGGCTGGTCTGGAGTTGTTTGACTAGACTATCCAAGGCTTTGAGATCGTCGGCTGACAGTTGGAGGTCAGGCGACATGGTGTCGTTGAGTTCGCCGATCTTCTTGCGAATTGCGGACAAGTTGGCTGTGGTGATTGAGAGGTATTGGGTTTGGGGCAAGGATCGTGGGCGCGTATCACCTGATGGCTCAGGAGCACCGGCCTCGCCTGGACGATA
>Ga0058702_10001039_pt1 | contig 10796 bp, 9 predicted proteins | sample AgamicOrSfe_FD_83781 | JGI IMG/M metagenome (GOLD analysis project Ga0058702, IMG submission 83781) | Agave microbial communities from Guanajuato, Mexico - Or.Sf.e | ecosystem: Host-associated > Plants > Phyllosphere > Phylloplane/Leaf | place: Guanajuato, Mexico | collected 2012-05-30
ACGCTATACGGGCACTCGGCGCTGGATGTATTGATACATGAAACAGCCCACTGACAATTTGACCAGAAATTATTGCTTCAGAAGGGCTCGAAATGCCCCACTACCATTATCAGACAAGTATCTCGTACTTGGATGATGACGAAGACCGCGCCGCCGCCCAATTGGCTTTCAGGAACCATTCTGAAAGCGGGCTTCAATTGCGGTACCGCGAGCACGATGGTGGAGAAGATGTTGGAGAGTACACTCTTTCGGCAAGCAGCGGCTCAGGTGGCCGAGAGCATCATTTGATGCCCTTCATGCCGTAAGTTAACGCTTTGATATATCTTTCTACTTGGTGACGTGCTGGCACTACTTGCATCAAGAGTGTCGAGATGTCACTCCATCGACGTACCTGATTCTGCGACTATCACTGGTCGCGGATGTACAGTTCCGCTACCGATATGCCGCTTCAGGATCTCGTTGTGGAACACAACGCCCAGCGAATCCAGCACTGTGCGATTCGCCCTGTATCACCTTGTGACCCTGGTGACAGCAGGCCGCTCCGACTGTCCTACCGCGTACAAAAGCCTCTCCTTTGTCACACCACTACTACCAGTCGCACCGAGTCGTACGAACTCCTTTTTGTTTGATCTAACCAAGTCTCAGACACGACGCCGCACCCTTTTCTCACCAAGCACAGAACGAGTGTTCTGTCGCTCAGGCTGTCGACCCCTTGACGCTCTCGACTCCCTTCCGACCGTCTTTCCTGCCGCCTATAAGTCGACCATCTTCCCCTGGAACCGTGTCACAGCCGCGTGTGTTCCACACATACCCGACCTTTGGATTTTACCCTTCCACCACGTAAGTCGGCGGCTACGTATTCCTGATATAACCGATCAGCACTGACGGGCGTCTTTGTAGCTTTCACGATGCGCATTTAGGCAACTCCCCTGTCGAGCACGACGTTTCTCTGCGTCCAATCCATCACACTCCAGAGGACAACGACCTCGGAAGAAGGTTACCGCACCCATCTCCGTTCGTGCAGCAACTTGCACTGTCTCCGCACGCGTTTCCTCCTCCCATCCTGTCAGACCACCGACCTTCGTTCACTTCTTTTCCTAACCTGTTCCGCCACGAGCCGCAGATGGCCAACCTGAATGTTTCGGATCAGATCGCCGATCCATCATCCGAAGAAACCGCCCATTTGGAGTGGGAGCCTACTGAGCTTGTCGGTCCACCGATCCAAAGCAATGACTCGACTGTTGTTCCGACAATCGAGATTGAGATCACAAAGGGTTTCTTCATGACTGAGATTCCGGAGGCTTCCTGGACGTGCTACCGAAGGAATTACTTTTCCGTATCCTGTTGGTTCCACTTGAACCCGACCGCAGCCGGTCAACTCCTCGTCCTCGGTGGTCGTCAAATTCAAGCTTTCAGCGTGAGGCTATCCGCCGTGCAAGATGGACCTGGTGGAAAGAATGTGGAGCTTATCGGCTACACTCCGAAACGGGACCAGGGTAAGAAGCTCGAGATGAAGAACCGGAAGCTCTCCCCCTCGGCGCCGCCAAACCGTGTCGAGGTTCCTCAGTATTCGGGGCAATACAACTACGGCTACCAGTTTGGTGTGCCGCAGCACCAGTACCCTGGTGGCAGTTCTGTCCCGATCCTCCACCTTCAAGAGACCGAGGACGCTCCACTTGGCCCAGAGTCTTACCCGCCCGGTCATAACCCTGCTTTCCCCAATGTGAGATTGCCATATCAGCAGGGACCTCACATGCACCACTTCGAGAGAATTCAATTCAAAAACGCAACTGCAAACAACGGCAAGCGCCGGGCATCTCAGCAGTACTTCCACCTCCTCGTAGAGCTCTACGCTGACGTCCGTGTTGTCGGTGCAGGCCAGGCAGAATGGCGCAAGGTTGCATACAGGATGAGTGACAAGCTTGTGGTCCGTGGAAGGAGCCCAAGCCACTACGATCGAGGCGAACGATTTGAGCCGCACAGTGGCGGCAATGGCGGAGGCAATGGACGTACTACTGGACGGGGCAGCAGAGGCAGCGGGTACGGCGCCAACCGACAGTCACAGTCTGGCGCCTACAATCAACAGAGGTACCCGACTCAGAACTACCAGTCCTTCTACACGGGAAGCGGCAACATCGGTGGCTTCCGTCAGCTCGACTACGACGTCAAGCCGATCAAGCACTCGCCAACGACCAGCTCGAGCAGCAGTGACGGCTCAGAGTACAAGGAGAGTCCCCCGGGTGACCTCAGCCCTCACATGCACGAGGCCAAGATCGAAGAGGTCCACGTCGTCGCAGATCGCTTCGGGAACCATCTAGGCCTCGAGACATCTCCTGAGGCTTTGCCCACTCTTCCAATGTGGGGCGCTGACAGCCAACACTCGAGCGAAATGCACTACAGCTCGAGCTACGGCTCCGACCGCTGCACTCACACGCCTCCATCCGTAAAGAGCGAGACCCGGTCCTCGCAAGGCATGATTCCTCTCGCGCTCCCACTTCCACCATCACACCACCGTCAGCTGTCCCAACCGATTCCTGACGTCGAGTACATGGACGAGCGCAACGACAATCAGGGCTACACGAGCCATGGGTACTACCATGACCTCGACCACCCTGACTTTGGATTCTGAGAGCCTACACGGCTCCGAGAGTCTGCAGACTCTCTTCTGTCCCACTCCCTCCTATCCTCTGTGCTTTGCACAAGGAACTTGACCGCCTGCCTCGGGCTCGTCGACTCGGCTTCCGACACACTGAGTATCGGCTGCTGGGGTGGAATACATCACTGCGAGACACGACACCCGCCTTGGCGATGCGTGTACAATGCAGCTGATGATTTCACGATCGAGGTACGAGGCCGTCTCGTCGACGCGAGCGGTCATCGCGGAGCGGCGTGAAGCATGACCCGCCACTGCATCCGACCTAGGACACAGAGCTGGTCGGTTGATGGCGCGGGTCTTGTTCACTGCTCGTCTGCATCCGCGACGGTGCATTTTGCACCACTACATTCATTGCCTAAACCCAGGCACAAGGGTCACGCACGGGGAACGTTCCGGGATCAGGAGTTCAGGGGTCGATTTTGGGCATTGGTCAGGTCACGATGCGATGTCATGGCACGATGAAGATATGCGCGATGAGAGCTGTGGCAGATAGTCAGGTTGATATTCAATGTTTCAATTTCGGGATCATATGCGCTCCACTATACTGTATCATTACCCTCAAGCTCCTCCTTCCTGCAGCCGTGAAATGTACTATTACGCATGTATCGTCCCGTATCTCAGTTATTCTCGCAGTTGATTACAGACGGCCGGAGTCCTGGTGCCCGACCTGATCATCGTCACGACAGTGCCTCAGTCAAGCACATGACTCCCAAACGTATCGAGTCGACGTCGCGATCTTCCAATTAGAGACGCCGGGGCTCAGCGGAAGCAATATCGACGTGCAGATTTTCAGCCGCGGAGAGCACATCGCAAGGCTGAAATATCGCTCGAGCGCATCTTATACGGCGCCAGACAGGTGATGTGGTCGCACATGTAGTTCATTGCGAGAAGACGTCTAGAGACGGCCCGGAGCGCGCGCGGTTCATGTTCCGTTGTACCGTGCGCCTGGTGCTCGAAACGAAATTAGAGGCGCGAGGAACGTGACGGTTTGCTGGGCTGCGATGCGCTGAGATGCGGGGGGATTGTACCTGTTGCGCTGTCGTGGCTGTCACACATGATCACGAGACGGACTCTCAGACGGACCGATTTTATGTTCTTCATTGATGCATATTGATTATCCGTGTATAACCTTCTGCAGCTAAACTTTATATCAGCCGTCAAGCGTGCGAAGATTTAGGGGTCTGGCGGCTGGCGACGGCCAATTGCGGCCGCTTATGCGGTTGAATAGGAGCGTAGTTTGGAGTCTTCGGTAGTAGGAAGATACTGCTCCCGATTCTGGTGCCAACGCATCAGTATCGGATGGTAGGTGGTATAGCTTAAATGAATATGCACTTGCATCGGAATAGCGGAAGAGTGAATCCGGTTGAGATTTGGTAGATTGCATTTGAGCCTCATTTTATTGTGACATGTGTTTGTGGACCGTCTCATTGTTTCATATCCGTAAAATAGGGAGTAGACGGAAAGCCAGATCAGAGAGTTTTCATGATGCCGGCAGATGTGTGCAGACGACGTCGCAGTGCTCAATCTGGCTTCTTGTTGTCTCTCCATGTCGGCGTTATGGCTCTACAAACGGAGACGTACTCTTCAAATCTTGTCGCATCATTCTCAAGACCTTTAGTCGTCCAGAACATGGTCCATTGACTGTCGTTCAGCTTCCAGGTGCCTCTGCTGCGTTCAAAATACCATTTGTTCACCGGATTGTCTTGTCGACTTCTCCAGCAGACCCCGTCAGGAAAGCAGCTGCGTACCATGGCTTGGAACAACATATCAGCAACACCACTGCTTCCTTGGCTGCGTTGAAGGACTGCAAATTTGTCCAGGTAAGGGACGAGACGAGCCACATCTTCACTACCTTCGGACGTAGATAAAGGTGGCATTTCCCAAGTAAATATCGCGCCACCTTCGTATTCACCCGCAATGATGATACCGGCAATCCGATTCTGAATACGTCGAAGGTAGGCAGGCACATCCAAGGGTCGGCGGAAAGAGTCTTCAATGAGGGAGACAAGCCGAGGAAAGCTGATGTCCGGGTGGTTCTCCAAACTTATAGTCGTCTCACCATTGGCAGGTGGAAGCCATGGCTGAGCACGCGGATCCGGTATCATAGTCAGCGGCATGCCTTTCTTGACAAGAGTTGATCGACTGGGTGCACTCGAAAGCGGAGTGTGTCCATTGTTTGGTGATGACAGTCGAGCAACAGGTAGAGATGAAGATATCACCGGCTTGTTAGTAAGTAGATTGTGAATAAGAGGATTCTTGGTCCTTCTTGTACCGATGCCTACTGCTTCGTTGTCAGAAGCTGAAGGCTTGGAAGAGCTGGCAGCTTCCTCAGGGGATATCACAAGGGCTGATGTGGCTGGTGGTAGCAAGGCTAGACAGTGCTGTAACGTGTCGAGGTTTCGCAGATGTTGGTCAATGGTTTGCGTTGTGAATACGTTTGAGGCTTTGAGCTCCGAAGCAATGTCTTTGTACTCCTGCTGAAGATTGACAAAGACATGAGAACCGTCACCCCTGGTGAGAGAAGGCACTCCTCCGAACGGATCAACAAGGATGAGTCGATCTACAGTGGTGGCAACTGAAGGTGTACGTTCTCTCGCTCTGCCCATCGTTTCTCCAGCGCTGACTATTGGCTCAATGCCAGAAAGTGCTTTGGTCAATCCTAACATGACATCCATCATCGGAACTGGGACGTTCTGAAAGGATTCCGTGTATGCCAATGCAGGTATCACAGGTATGGTGGTCCGTTTCAACGGCTCGATGACCAATTTGGGAATTGACAGCTCAATGGCACTCTGCAGTCTTGCAGCATCCGCAGTGTTTTGACCCGGAGTAAAGGCAAGAGCCGAGTCGACATACCTTGCACCTCCGTTGTTGTACTTCTCCAGAGCTTTCACGATGCGATTGGCTTGTTTTTGGTACACTTGCTGATGAGGAAGCTTCGGTACACGGCCTTCAGAGAACAGATCGCTGCAATCGAAAGTCAGGACGATTTGCATATCGAGGCGAACCAACTGGGCCAATGTCAATGCAATGCCGTCGAGTGATTTTTCGTCTACCAGTTGAGGAGCCCGAATACTGAGTAAAGCGACATGGATTAATTCATCGTCTTTCTGAAGCAATTTTTCCTGGATATCTTTGTGTTGTGTGAACTTTGGACTCTGGGCAATGGCTTTAGTTGGTGCATAGAACTCGCCCAGATTGACGCCCGTCATCTGTAGTCTCTGCTCGAGTCTACGTGGCCCGGCCACCCGTCGTTCCTGGACATTCTGTGGAAGAGCTGACTTTGGAGATTTCTGCTCAGCTGGTGACTTGAATCGAGCGAGGTATTGTTTGGCGTCTCTTCGAGTAGCACTAACATTGAGCACATCGAAGAAAAAGTCTCTTTGGGCCAGCTTGTCTTTTGAAACACTCCGATTATGAGAAGTCTTGTTGGCAGCTATTCGATCTTCATCGGAGGCTGGCAGCTTCGGTGTACTGACGAAAGACCGCCCAGTAGAATCTGATGTTTTTATCAAAGCATTGACTCTGAGTCTGTACGATCCATGACTGAGATTGGGAGACAGATCTCTAATCGCTGTTCGTGTGATAGTTCTTGAAACGCCATGAATAGGCGCCCAACGTGTCGTCTGCATCATTCATGTTGACATCCAAGATCTGAAAGAACACTGCTCGCCAATCTGGTACTTGACTCTCATTGCCGTATGTCGGTAGAGGGGTTACGAGAAAAATGCTGGAACAATGACTGATTATTTCTTTGAGTCACGTCGTGCAGTGAATGACTATCTTATCGTTATCGATAAGATGATGCTATGTCCGCTATAGCCGCGATATGATCTGCCGGCCACTGCCAAGACGTCATACTGCTTATCATCAACTACAGCGGCGGCGGCATCGGCATTCAACTCAGGTCCCTTAGAGAGCCCCGCCAGGGATAAACGCAGGAAAAATGACAGAACGTCATGGAGATGTACAAGACAATTCCCAGGACGATGTCATCTGCAACTTTCAATTCCGCTTCTACCACTATCCGATCTAACTGTTGAATACCGCACAGCAAATACCACGCAGCACATCACGTCAACCTAAACCTCTTTTCAATATGGCACCTCAAGTAGCATGGTTGGGCCTCGGCAACATGGGCCGTGTATGTTCCGCGACTCAAATATTCCAATGGCTTTACTAACAAGAGTCAGGGTATGGTTAAGAACATTGTCGAGAAAGGACCCCAAGACAAGCCAATCATCATCTTCAACCGTACTACAGCTCGATCTGAGAAGCTTGCTGCCTCCCTTCCTGATGGCAAGACCAAGATTGCAAAGACAATTGAAGAGGCTATTCAGCCGGCCGAAATTATTTTCACCTGCGTTGGTGACGACAAGGCTATTGAGGAGACGGTCGATACCTGCTTGAAGTCAGGATTGAAGAACAAGCTGTTTGTAGACTGCTCCACCATCCATCCAGACACTACCATGAAGATTTCGAAAAAGATCACAGATGCCGGTAACGAATTTGTTGCCTGTCCAGGTAAAATTTGGAAGCAGACATCCATCAGGGTACAATGTTAACAACTCACAGTATTTGGTGCGCCAGCAATGGCTGATGCTGGACAACTGGTGTGCGTTATTGCGGGACCAAAAGAAAGCGTACAGAAGATGCTTCCATACACTAAAGGTGTCATGTCTCGCGAGAACATCGATTACACCGGCCAGCCATATAGCAATGCCCTGAAGATGAAAATCATCGGCAACACTTTCATCTTGAACATGGTTGAGACCTTATCAGAAGGCCACACCCTGGCAGAAAAGTCAGGTCTAGGCTCTTCGTCATTGCACCAATTCATTGAGCTCATGATGCCTGGCCCATTTGTCGCTTACAGCAAGCGTCTGATGACCGGTGACTATCACAACAGAGACGAGCCCCTCTTCGCCGCCGATTTAGCGAGAAAGGATGCTAGACACGCCATGGATCTCGCAAAGACCTACGGTACTCGCATGAAGGCACTCGAGGTGGCAGACGCTCATCTTGGCGACGTGCAGAAGCACATGAGCGCTAAGGGTGATATTGCTGGCATCTATGGCGCTGTCAGACAGGAGGCTGACCTCAAGTTCGAGAACTAAGAGGGCTACTTGTATCCTTTACGCAAATGATGTATGAACATAGCAAGCTTCAGAACCCTAGAATCAATAATATTCATGGAGACACTGTGGAATATGCGGCCCAAAAGAGCGACTCATAGGATTCCATTGCCTCACCATGTCCACATTTGTGACTCTGTCTGCAAGTCCCTTGTGTCAATCACTCTCACTAACGACAATTGAGACGTCTAGTGTATCAGCAGGTACACTATAATACTGGACTACATGCATCAGACGAACAGTTGACCGCAAATGGTTCGGCTCATTACCCCAGACGGCAGCGCGGGCCGCACCCCCAAACATCAACTCTGGGGTACGTGCCCCGCACTGTGAGGCCCCCATTATTTCAGTCTAGGTGCAATATCAATGCACGCCAAGCAGCTCAAGCAACCTACTAGATTTGTGACCTCTACCTTGTATGTCAATGTGTTTTCCAGGTCGCTTCCATTAACCTCAAACCAGTAAGCTCACCGTTTCATATGATCTTTCTCCCCTTGCCTTATTGGTTTTTTCCACGAATCCATGACACATTAAAAATGCGTTAGCAGCTGCTTGCATAGTAAGAAAGCATATGCGAGTGTTTCTGCTGCAAGCGAAGGGTTCTCATGTACTGCGTAGCAGGTGTCATATTTCGTTTCATCTATTCGAGGTTACATTTCAATCTGGATAAATATCCCAAAGGAAACATGGTGCACCGAGTCACAAACGGACGCACTCAACTGCACCTGCTGACCAGGGCGATCTCTGCTTATTTGGAAGCGAGGACATACAACAGAGCTTGTCCGAAGGGTTGACGAAGATATTGGTAGTCGTTTGAACGACGGACAGAGTACAAATACCATGCACATTCCCACCAGGTCGAGAGCGATGAAACATAGTATCAACTTATCACTTCTCATCCTATAACCTTCAAGATGGTTCGCTCATCCCTCGTTGCCTTTGTGGCTTCTCTCACCGCGGTCTACGGTCAACAAATCGGAACAAACAGCGCCGAGAATCACCCCAAATTGTCAGTACAGCAATGCACCAAGTCCGGATGTACCACTTCTCAGCAGAGCATCGCCCTTGATGCGAACTGGAGATGGGTCCACAATGTCGGAGGCTCCACCAACTGCTACACTGGCAATACTTGGAACTCGCAGTACTGCCCGGACCCCACCAGCTGTGCTAAAAATTGTGCTCTTGACGGAGCCGACTATGCTGGCACTTATGGCATTACTACCAGTGGTAGCTCAGTCAAGCTTGTCCTGAAGACTGGCTCCAACGTCGGCTCGCGGTAAGTCTGAATGAATACCATTATCATTCTCTTGACCAATGCTGACAACCAAGTGTCTATCTCATGGACTCGACCGACTCAAAGTACCAACTCTTCAAGCTCAAGAACCAAGAGTTCACTTTTGACGTTGACGTATCTGATCTTCCATGCGGCCTCAATGGAGCTTTGTACTTTGTTTCCATGGATGCAGATGGTGGTCTGTCCAGGTTCCCGACCAACAAGGCCGGTGCCAAATACGGCACTGGATACTGCGATGCGCAATGTCCACAGGACATTAAATTCATCAACGGAGTGGTAAGTAGAACCAACGGTTTGAGCATCAAGTGTCTGACAATAGCTTTAGGCAAATACTGCCGGCTGGACTCCTTCCACCAACAACGGCAACACCGGCAGTGGATCCACAGGCTCATGCTGCCCTGAGATGGACATTTGGGAAGCCAACAGCGCTTCTACAGCACTGACACCACACCCCTGCAGCGTTCTCCAACAGACTGCATGCAACACAACCACCAACTGCGGTGCAGGCACGAACCGCCAGAACGGACTCTGCGACAAAGACGGCTGCGACCTCAACAGCTACCGCCTCAACAACCACACCTTCTACGGACCCAAAGCCACCATCGATACCTCGAGCAAATTCACCGTCGTGACACAGTTCATCACGAACGACGGTACCGCAAGCGGCACTCTGAGCGAGATCCGCCGTCTGTACGTGCAGAACGGCAAAGTGATCAAGAACTCGGTCAGCAACGTCGCCGGCATCTCAGGCAACAGCATCACGGCGCCCTACTGCAAAGCACAGAAATCCGTCTTCGGCGACCCTGACACCTTTTCCGCCAAGGGTGGCCTAGCACAGATGGGCAGTGCGTTTGCAAACGGCATGGTGCTCGTCATGAGTCTGTGGGATGACTACACCGCCAACATGCTCTGGTTGGACAGCACGTACCCCCAGGGTTCTGATGCGAGCAAGCCTGGTAATGCTCGAGGTAACTGTGCGACTAACTCTGGTGTTCCGAGTCAGATCGAGGGGTCGACTCCGGGGGCCAGTGTTACATACAGCAACATCAAGTTTGGAGCGCTGAACTCGACTTATGCTGCTGCATAGATTGAAGGAGACAGAGATGGGACTTGACGGGCGAGGAGACCGATGATGTGGACACAGTCTTTACCGCTGCTATGCCTTGCTTTTCTCTTGATGCCATTTAGCAAGAACATAGTCACCCCCCTTCAATGGAAATGGCTTCTTGCTATTTTTTCGTGATCTGAACGACAATCTCATCGCTCATTCTTGAAGGCTAATGCCTGCTGCTCGGCCACGTTTCGTACATTGTCATAATCCCCTTCAGGGATGAATGGCCGCATCGTCTTGTCGACATACGCCTGTGGAATGCCCTGCTTGACAGCATCTTTAATGCCCATGTTCATACGGTAGATGTACTCCTCCTTTGGCTTGGAGTCAGTGACTTGCTTTCGGTTGATGTACACCAACATGTTGTCGAGTTTTTCGGGCTCATCTCGCACGTCAATCGGTCGGCCGTCCTTGCGTACAGGCCAGAAATCTGTGCGAAAATAGTCCTTTTCGTAAGCAACAGGCACGCCTTCGTTGATGTCCAGAGCGTCTTCGTCTTTTGACTGCAAGGTATATACTAGTCCGTAGGATACATTGGTGATCGTAATGTTCGAGCCAGGAAGTATCCCTGCTTGCTCGGAGGTTTTCACAACATTCGCA
>Ga0058702_10001041_pt1 | contig 10789 bp, 13 predicted proteins | sample AgamicOrSfe_FD_83781 | JGI IMG/M metagenome (GOLD analysis project Ga0058702, IMG submission 83781) | Agave microbial communities from Guanajuato, Mexico - Or.Sf.e | ecosystem: Host-associated > Plants > Phyllosphere > Phylloplane/Leaf | place: Guanajuato, Mexico | collected 2012-05-30
CCCCATTCCTGCAGTCTCCCCGGCGTTCCCCCTCACCTCACCTGTTTCCGCAATGATCCCGGCATTTCCCACCTCCAAGACCTCCCGATGTGCTTTTGCTTTTCGACAGTACAATACCCATCACACATATCTTCATCATACATACCTCCTACCCCCTATCACATCTCGATCCCAACAGACCCAGCGGTAGCTCAGGCAGGATCAGCTCAGGCGGGACCAGCTCAGGCAGGACCAGCTCAGGCAGGCCCAAGCACCGGACCACCACCCGCAAGAATCGAGCCTCAACTGAGGTTGCTCCTGTCCTTCATGAGCAGACCAGACACCTCGCCTTCAGCGTGCTTGCAACGAGATACCGTCTGCTGCAGGTGATTCATTTCGTAACTCCTTACGACATTGGATTCGGCGCGGGATCTTGCACAACATGTGGTCGATTACTGTTTCCTGCCACTCCAACAGAAACAGAAATAGAGACACTGAGATAGGACGGAGCTACCAAGACGCTCGAGAATACTGCTTTCGTGGCGCGGCGTGAGGCTGGATGGATAGTCTGAGATCGATGGGAAGGAGGAGTATGGAGCTGGGTTGAATCTTTGTGGTGATGGAGAGCAGCTATACATTCGGGCTAATCACGGCACTCACTCTTCCAGGTAGTTCTGACTTGCCTTCAGATGAGTGGCATCGGTATGGATGAGATAAACAAAACATAGTCAGGTGATGGTCTGATTTTGAAACAGCACTCTCCTCGCGTACTTCGGGCGGAACTCAAACGAAGATATTGCTACGCAGAATGCTGAAACGGAAAGATGAAGAGTGTAGGTAGATGACTGACACACGACGGCACTCAACCCTGACAGTCTGGGCCAGACCTGGGGAGAGACGTAGGCATTTCAAACTTGGTATAGCATAGTCAAGGATAGATCCAGAGCGTGCGACGGTACCTTCCTCAGGCCTGCTAGGCTGAAGCTGGAAGAAGGTTCTGCTGGTATCCTGTCCAATTGGAACGATCGTGGATAGTCCTAGACGGCACTCTCCTCCGAGTTTCTAGACTGAAGCTAAATAGAGGTGTAGAATAGTACGGGTATAGCGAAGAGTGTACCAGGAGCTCGACGGCACGCTCCCCGGATAGTCTTGACTAGACCGCGGCGAAAGTGTATGCCTTTGGAATCTAATATGAAATAGACGAGGATAGTGTTGGACCTGCGACGGCATTCTCCAGCGATAGTCTAGGTTAATCCTATAAGCAGGTATAGGTATTCTTATAATAGTGTGAGATGAACAAGGATAGTACTAGAGTTCCGACGGTACTATCTAGTAGTAGTCTAGGTTTATCCTAGAAGTGGGCAGAGGTATTCTAACACAAGTATAAAGCGAAGCAGGATAGTGCTGAACCTCCGACGGTACGCCTCAGCAAGTAGTTTTGGTTGAAGCCTAGGAAGGATATAAGTAGAATAACTAAAAAGAACGTAGTCGAGTGTAGTACTAGTCCAAGAAACTCTATTAGCACTCTATCAAATGGTGAAGAGTGCCGTACATATTAGATATAGAAGCCCACTCTTTCCCTACTTCTTTCTTGTCTCCTTGCGCGCCGTGAGCAATATGCGGATAATTAACACACTTACATCGGTCCGTGGAGAGTGCCGTCCCTAGTCTAGAAAGAATGCTACCATCGCTCCTCCCTCCTCTTGCCTCCTTCTTCACGATGATCGCATACTTTAGTAGACATGGTAGGCGATCCCAAAGACTACGACATTTTTTACACGCGGTTTGGCTACACCTCCATCTCCACATACACCACCCAGCACCGCCACTGCCACGACTATGACCTTTTTCGATGCCGTCCGCGAGCTCCTCGACAAAATCATACGGCACCAGCGGATCGTCCTCTCTGAGCACAAAGCAGTAGGGCGTCTGTGGTCTCTCCGCCTCGCCCTCCGCAACCACCGCATTCTCTTCGGCTGGGCAATCTTCTGCATTGCCATCTTTGGCGGTCTCCCCGCCAGTTTCCGCGTCGTCTTCGCCAAGTGCGACATTGCCGATCCGCAAGATCGTATGGTCGAGATTGCGCTGAACACTCTTCGTGGCTGGGAGTACAGTCTGCTTGCCGGGCTCGTCGTCGTCCTCTGGAACACTATCTGGTTCCGTCTTCTCGAAGAACATGCAGAGTACAGCTATGATGTTTGGGTGGCATTCATACTCCGGCAGACAGCAGACTACTTCATGTGGAGCATCGTCATAGCTTTACTCACGTCAACAATGTACAACAGAATTCATGATCTCATTCTGCACCCGCACAGAGGTCAAGGGGTCTGTCGTATATCTTTTGACTGGCGGCTGGAGGATGCTTGGATGTTTCTTCGAAACTCCACGTGAGGGGAAGGTCTCCGGTCGACGTCATCCATATTTACAACTTATTGTTCCAGCTTCTCATTATTGGAGTTATTCTCTGCAACCATGTCAGACAACAGCATTATCGAGCAGCAAGGCGGCGACTGGCTTCCTCAAGACTCTCAGCATACCCACCACTGGCTTAAACGTCTCGTCAAAAGCACAGACAAGCATCCGCAATCTCTCCACCCAGTGCTGGAAGAACTACAAGATCTTGTCGACGATGACAGCAAGCTATACATGTTGGCGACAGCCATGTTCGACGAGATTCCCGACATGCCGCCATACAATGAAGATCCTGAAGGACAACAGCAAGTTCGCGACTTTGAGCATTGTCTACAACTCATGAATAGCCTTCTCACGGTCGCGCCGAAGTGGTCACAAAGAGCAGAAGATATCGGATTGATCGGCTGTCCATTCAATGCAGTGCTGGACTGGTCAATGAACACGCCCAGTGGATTCGCCTTTTTCATCGACGACAAGGTCAATGCACAAATGAAGAAGGTCCTTGATCAGTGGGGTGTCTTCCTCTCTTCGAAGGAGTCATTATCATGTCTTGGGACTGATCCAGAAGGATGGTTTTCTGATGAATGCAAGACTGCAGTCGTCCAGGCAGCTACGCACAGCTCGAGCTCTCCGAAGACCTTTGTCGAGAATTACGTCTGTCAACCTGATGCCGAATACCATGGATACAAGAGCTGGGATGACTTCTTCACAAGAGAGTTCCGTGATGGAGTGCGTCCAGTCACTGCACCAGATGATGGCCACGATCTGAGTATACCCAATCCGCAAGCTGTCATTGTCTCTGCTTGCGAGAGCTGCCCCTACCGAATCACCACGGACATCAAAGAACGAGACAAGTTCTGGGCAAAAGGCCAGCCATACTCTCTTATCGACATGGTCAACGGCGATGAGCTCTACTCACAATTCGTTGGCGGGACAATATATCAAGCTTTTCTGTCTGCACTTTCATACCACCGCTGGCACTCTCCTGTCAGTGGGACAATTAAGAAGAGCTATCTCGTGCCCGGAACATACTTCAGCGAGCCGTTATCGCGTGGCTTCTCGAACGCAGATGGTCCTGATCCGAGTGCACCTACACTGAGTCAAAGCTACATCTCCGCCGTTGCGACGAGAGCGGTCATGTTCATTGAGGCGGACGACCCTGACATTGGACTTATGTGCATGATTGCGATTGGAATGGCCGAGGTATCGACTTGTGATGTGACGGTCAAGGAAGGCCAGCACGTAAAGAAGGGCGATCAGATGGGCATGTTTCACTTTGGTGTTAGTAGCGCTTGTGCTGGATGGCGTGGGATGATGCTAACGTATTGACAGGGAAGCACGCACTGTTTGATCTTCAGACCGGGAGTGAAGCTGCTCTGGAATGAGGAGTGGTTCACGCAGGAAGAGCCTTTCCTCAAGGATAATCCCAAGCAGAAGAACATCCCTGTGAAGTCGTTGTTGGCCGTGGTGCAGAAGAAGTGATCTGGCCATCACTCCATCACTGCATTCCAGAAACATGGACATGAAGCGCATTTCTGCAATACAAAGCAACGAAGACGACCCGATCCAAATTTGGACGAGGTATTGGGGGCCAAGCCAAGTACGATGTGAGACAGGTTAGTCAGCTGACAGGCCACCCCGCACGATTACTGCTAACGTACATGCAGTATCACACTTGGGGTAGCCGAATCAGTATCCGATACTAGGGCTCACGGTGCCTTATGCTAAGTTCCAGAAGGAAGTACATGTAGAAGCCAACATTTAGAGCTACGCTAGCGTGGCGTGGCTTTGGCATCGCAAGGACGTGTACTCAGGTACTATTTATTTGAGACCATGATGCATGGGTGTCACGCCACAGATCTTACCACCAGAAGGCAGGGCTATAGCATGGAAAGAAGCGCGAGGCTGTGTTGACAGGGAAGAGTGTGATGTGCTCGTCTGTACTGGCGCTGTAGCCTTTCTGTCAGCAAGAAAATCATCGAACATTCATCGCCTTCCACGCTCAACACAAGTGTGGTCATCTAAGTCCTCGTCGCCCTATTCCGAGCTTGTCATGCTGTACTTCATTGTTTCGAGGGCCTGCACAGTCCGCTTTACCAACAGGGTTAGACTGCGAGAATGTCGTTCAGCAGCACATGCGGGGAACCTGGCCTTGTTCTTCTGTATCACCTTTGTTTAACGACTGGATTGGTTGGCATCAACACTACTAGCACTACCGTGTGCATCGCCGAGGCAAGCTTCACTCACTACTATTACTACACTTCGACTCAGCTCCCGCTCCGTTGCCTTCAGTTCTTGCTTACTTCACTCACCAATCACAACGTGGGACCAAGCCTTGTCGCGCTTCGCGTGCACGCCATCTGCATTCCGTGATGTACCCGTGACCATGGTGACCTGGTGACTTTTCGTGTGACACAGTGACAACAATGAATGGGGCTTGCTGTGACCCAGCTCGGCGGTCAGCGTAAGCATGACCCCGCACGCGGCACAGCCTTCCTGCCTACCGTGCCTTGTCGCGCGGCTTTGATGCTGCTGGCAGCGTGACCTCGGGCTGTGGTCTGTGTTCTGTATTATTGATATGCTGGCGACACCCTGGACCCTCACGCCGCTATGCTCACTCCTTAGTCAACAACTCTGGCCTACGGGACGACTCGACTTAGTTCTCTTCCTCTTCCTCGCGCTCCTGGAGCTCGGTACCTGCTCGGATTTGATACCATAAAGTACACTCCGACCTCAGACACTTACAGCCTCCAACAGCAAACATGCCAGGTGGCGCCGTCATGGGTGGTGAGTTCAGCAGTCACACGAAGCTCACAGGAACTGGTCACTGATAATAACACAGCCACTGCCGATACCAATAGGATCGAGGCGCCAATCACTCTCAAAGCGTATCTCATGGTGAGTATTCCTGCTGTGTTCTGCTCGGAATGAGAAGCGATGATCTGACAACTTCACAGTGTGCCTTTGCTGCTTTTGGCGGTATCTTCTTCGGGTTCGACTCTGGTTACATTAATGGTGTTTTGGTGAGCACCGTACCTGACATTGTACAACACAGCTAAAGTCGAATGCAGGACACGAACTTCGCCATCCACACCTACACCCATCAGCCATACCCTGCGCCTGGTCAGACCAATGCCGAGGCTGGATTCGGTTTCAGCTCCTCCACCACTTCTCTGATCGTCTCCATCCTCTCCGCGGGTACGTTCTTTGGCGCAATCATCGCTGGTGATGTTGCAGAGTGAGTTCAATACCCATTGTCGTGCCATCGAATATTCGGCGGCTAACGCAACACCAAGCTGGATCGGTCGCAGAGGCACCGTCATCACTGGCTGTGGCATCTTCATCGTCGGCGTCATCCTCCAAGTAGCCAGTTCCACCGTCGCCCTCCTAGTTGTCGGCCGTCTCGTCGCTGGCTTCGGCGTCGGTTTCGTCACCGCCATCATCATCCTCTACATGGGCGAAATTGCACCCAAGAAGGTCCGTGGAAGCATCATCTCGGGATACCAGTTCTGCATCACCCTCGGCATTGTGCTAGCAGCTTGCGTCACCTACGCTACTGAAAATCGTAAAGACTCCGGATCTTACCGCATTCCTATGGCTATTCAGATGCTTTGGGGGCTCATTTTGGGAACTGGATTGTTCTTCCTGCCGGAGAGTCCCAGATACTTTGTGAAGAGGGGCAAAATTGAGGCGGCGACTGCTTCTCTGGTCAAACTTCGAGGCCAACCCGCTGATGTACGTGCTCCTGGTCGATCAAGGTAGACTATGCTGACAAGACTACAGTCCGAGTACATCCAAGCCGAGCTGGCTGAAATCATTGCAAACCACGACTACGAGCTCAGCGTCATTCCGGCCGGCAACTGGCTCGCTTCCTGGACACACTGCTTCTCCGGATCTGTCTTCTCTGCCAAGTCCAACGTCAGACGTACCATTCTCGGGTATGCTGTCTCGATATATCTCAACTGCATTACCTCCTCATTAATCACCACTTTAGCACCGCACTCCAGATGTTCCAACAATGGACCGGCGTAAACTTCATCTTCTACTACGGCACCGTCTTCTTCGGCAACCTCAAATCCATCAAGAACCCTTTCGTCACTCAAATCATCTGCAACCTGGTCAACTGCATCGTGACTCCAATAGCTTTCTATACAATCGAGCGGTTCGGTCGGCGGGCTCTTCTCATCTGGGGCGCCGTCGGCATGGTGGTCTGCCAATTCATCGCCGCTTCAGTCGGAGTCACAAACAAAGACGAGGCCGCCCCCAGCACCTCCGCCGAAGTCGCCTTCCTCTGCATCTTTATCACTTTCTTCGCCACCACCTGGGGCCCTGCAGCCTGGGTCGTGGTCGGCGAGATCTTCCCCCTTCCGATCCGCTCTCGTGGCGTTGGTCTCTCTACTGCATCGAACTGGCTTTGGAACACCATCATCGCCGTCATCAACCCGTACCTTGTCGGCGTGCACTACGCCAATCTGGGCTCGAAGATCTTCTACGTCTTTGGCAGCTTGTGCGCCTGCAGTGGGGTCTTTGCGTACTTCTGTGTCTATGAGCTGAAGGGGTTGAGCTTGGAGCAGATTGATAGGTGTATTGAGGAGAGCACGCCGAGGACGAGTGCGAAGTGGAGGCCTCATTCTACGTTTGCTGCGGATATGGGGTATGTTAAGCTGCGATTTGTGATGGTAGGAGATGTGCTAACATTGAAAACAGCATGACAGAGTTCGGCGTCCTGGAAGAGCGTGTCATCTCTGACAAGGAGAGGAAGGGAGATGTGTAGATGGAGCCTTTCGAGACGGTTGGTGTCACGATCAGGACACGGTGGCGGGTGAACGCGAAGGTGGATGAGCATGCCGTGACAAGTGAGAAGTGGAAGTTGCTGATAGCCTAGGATGAGAGGTGTGCGATGCTTGATCCCTAGCCTTCGAAGGGGAGAAATGGAGAGAAGCGGTTGGTGTAATCATTGCTACGTCGGTCCCTGTGAGACCTCTGCTTCATGCTATGCTCTTTCTACATCATTCGTGCATGTTTCGATGGTCACGTCGGCTTCTACTACTAGCAATCTGCCTTTTTGTGGCGTCTCGCACTTGGCTTTCTGAAGCTCTTCACTGCACGCCGCGTTCTTCTATCGTGCTTGTATCGTCACTATCATATCAACAACTCATCTACTGTAGCAAGGTGAGGTGTTTGTGATGACAATGGTTGTATTTCCGGCCTCGGCACATACATGATCGACAACGGCAGGGTGTGCCGCTGATGTTTATTCCTTGCTCTCTGAAACGCTTGGCCTGTGCTTCCAAGGTTGGCTTGTGCTTGGCTTGACATAACATCATCGCGCTTTCTGCTGCCTGCTGCCTGTGCTTGGCTATCAATTTCTGCTTGCTCAACAGCAAGCTTCGTCTGCTGCTTGCCATCAGTTGCACCAAGTTACGCGATCCCGTAATCGACAGCAAGCATGGACGAGGATGCCTCCGGCTCGAAGAGGGCTCATCTTCATGAGAAGTCCCAGGGCTTGCTACAGAAGTTCTCCGAGACCGCCTTCTTCGAGAAGGCGGATCATATGAAGCACAAGTTGGGTCAGCGTTATTAAGAGCGCCGGCAATGCAATACAACAGCTGACACTCGCGCGATACAGGACGACTTCGCAACATAGTGAATCGCAAGTACTCCCCGGCTTCATCGCCGGAAGCAAATCTAACGATTCCCTAGCCAACCACCGTCACGACGAAGAGAAAGAGCAAATCTGCGACGCAAAGCGCTCAGAAATCGCAAAGGCGCATCGCTTCGGCTCGTACGCTCCCGAGCGTGAGGGGAACAGGGTCAAGTGGTACATTGATGGACGAGACTACTACCATGCTGTCAGTGTTGCGCTGGAACGGGCGGTTGAGACCATATACATTGAAGATTGGTGGCTGAGTCCCGAGCTGTTCCTGCGTCGCTCGCCGGTGGAGAATCAGAAGTGGAGGCTGGATCAGTGTTTGAAGCGGGCTGCGGAGCGTGGTGTCAAAATCTATATCGTGGTGTATAAAGAGGTGGAGGCGGCGATCAGCTGTAACAGTGTGCATACGAAGAAAGCGCTGCGAGCATTGTGTCCGCCGGGCACGAAAGGGCATGGGAATATCGTCGTCATGAGACATCCGGATCACAATGTCTTTGAGAATTTGGGAGACATGACTTTCTACTTCGCGCATCACGAAAAGTTCATCGTCATCGACTATGCGCTGGCATTCATCGGAGGACTGGATTTGTGCTTTGGCAGATGGGACACGCATCAACATCCTCTGGCAGACGTCTCACCAGCTGGCGTGGAAAATACTGTAGGTGTTTGCAGCACGGTACATATCTTCTAGCTAACATGAGTCCATTACAGATCTTCCCAGGCCAGGATTACAACAACAACCGCATAATGGACTTCAAGTCTGTTTCTGACTGGAAGAACAACGAACTTTCCAAAGCCGAGTACGGACGTATGCCATGGCACGATGTCAGCATGGGTGTGATCGGACCTTGTGTATACGACATCGCCGAGCATTTTGTCCTCCGCTGGAACTTTGTCAAGCGGGACAAGTACAAGCGAGATCCTCGGTTCGATTGGATCACGATGGAAGGGCGAGAGGGCGAGCACGAAGATCTTGTTGGTGTCCAAAGGCCGAGATTCCCCGTCGGAAAGTATCTGAAACATCCACTGACACCATTGGCGACGAAACCATTACGGGCAGATCAGGGAACAGTGCATGCGCAGCTTGTGCGAAGTAGTGCAGATTGGAGCAGTGGTATTTTGAAGGAAGACAGTATACAAGTTGCGTACAAGGAGCTTATACGAAACGCGCAACATTTCGTCTATATTGAGAATCAGTTCTTCAGTATGTAGAGCACTATGAGTTCCTCCAGATCGAAATGGCTAACTATCAATAGTAACGGCAACCGGGACGGAGCAGAAACCGGTCGAAAACACCATCGGCGCAGCTATTGTAGAGGCTGTAGTACGAGCGGCACAGGAGAATCGCAAGTTCCGAGTCATAATTCTGATACCTGCCAGTACGTTCTCGAGTATTTTCGTCTAACTCGAATCTTGGCTGACACAAACATAGTTCCTGGATTTGCCGGCGATCTGAGGTCGAGTGCTGCAACCGGGACAAGGTGAGTCTCCTTGACTGTTTCGTCATGCTACTTGAGATTGACACGAACCAGAGCAATCATGGACTACCAATACAAATCCATTCATCGTGGAGAGCACTCTATATTTGGACGCATCCGTGCTGCTGGATTCGATCCAGAAAGTCAGTGTTCCCGTTTGGCATTCTGATATGACACTGACGGTATTAGAACACATCTTCATATTCAATCTTCGTTCTTACGACCGAATCAACAAGACCCCTGCCATGACCGAACAAGAACGTATCTCGAAAGTGACATACCAGAACGTCCAGCGAGCTCTCGCCGAGGAGATCATGGGTGGTGGAATCCATGGAGCTGAGGCACCGCAATCCGATCACAAACACAATTCCGACGATGAAGGCGAAATAGATAACCCCAAAGAGAAAGCAAAGGCAGAGGCGGAAAAGAAAGACCTCATGGAACAACGTCGTCGATTCGAGGATGCGGCCAAGCACGTCGGACTGTCAAAGTTCAACGATATAGATGGCGACCGCATCGCAGACAGCAAAGACAGTATTGCCGAAAACGCCATGCTCGGCATGCCGCCAGTTTCCGAAGAACTCTGGAACAAAGAGTACCCGGACCAGGAACTGGAAAACTTCATCCAAGAAGAACTTTACATCCACGACAAACTGCTCATCGTCGACGACCGCGCTGTCATATGTGGCAGTAGTAACATCAATGACCGCTCACAGCTCGGAAACCACGACTCCGAACTGAGTATCGTGATGCAAGATACGCACACTATCGATAGTGTCATGAACGGCCAGCCCTACAAAGCCGCCCACCACGCCACAACTCTGCGCCGCATGCTCTGGCGCGAACATCTCGGCCTGCTGCCACCCCAACAACTCGATGCCACGCAGGACCGTAACGCACAACCACCCGGCGACTGCGACAACGATACGCACGCTACGGGCGAAGAGAAACAGTTTGATGACTTTGTGCGGGATCCGCTGGACGATAGACTCTGGGAGGAGTGGACGCAGCGGGCGACGGTCAATACGGAGGTCTTCAGGGAGTTGTTCCACGCGGACCCGGATGATTGTATCAGGACGTTCAAGGAGTATGATGAGTTTCTGCCGATTGAGGATCAGAGTAAGAGTGGGGATGAGAGTGAGGTGTGGTGGAAGAAGCAGGGTGAGTTTGACTTTATCTCTGCCTTTCGCTTTGCTTAAGGAGATGGGAGGGAGTGGCTTTTGTGCGGAGATATGCTGTGCTAATCAGTGTTTTGCAGGACATCTCC